>JAEEGJ010007938.1_pt1 | contig 29761 bp, 16 predicted proteins | sample 8958761 | NCBI WGS metagenome assembly JAEEGJ01 (sample SAMN16246546, study PRJNA631951) | gut metagenome | biome: gut microbiome; feature: rumen; material: RS-attached | host: Bos | place: Iran: Karaj | collected 2018-10
CCAGAAGTCGCGAATGCCTTTGTCGGGGCTCGACATGGTCAGTTCTCCACTCTTGGGATGAGAGAATGATGTTGAGTTGAAGTCGAGCTTCATGTTGTTCTCCTTGGCCCAGTCGATCCAGCTCTGGAAATGACTTACCTCTACCTGATCACGATCCACGAACTTGCCTCCGAAGTCGCCATAGATTTCGTGGAGATTCAGACGGTGATTACCTGCGATAAGAGTCTTCACGAATTCGATGTCTTTGCGCACCTCGTCGATATTACGGGCACGTCCAGGATAGTTTCCGGTTGTCTGGATTCCACCAGAGAGTGCATCATTACGCTCGAAACCTACAACGTCGTCGGTCTGCCAGCAATGCAGTGAGATCTGTTGTTTCTCAAGCTGCTCAATCACTTTGTCTGTATCAACACCAATAGCTGCGTAGCGCTCTTTTGCTACGGCATAAGCTTTCTCAATCAGTTCTGCTTTCATAAATCGTTTATTTTTTATAGTGAATGTTTAATCTTTAATATCCCCAGGTACTTTTCGTAAGCTTCGTCCCAGGCAGTCTGGTCCTGAGGCTCATACTTCACCAGTTCGAGCGAGTTGGCAATGATCTGGCGCATCTCCCAGATATCCTTTACCAGTCCTGCTGCTTTGGCCTGTAACATAATGTTGCCGATAGCAGTTCCCTCTTGCGGACCAGCCAATACTGTGGCACCCGTGGAATTGGCGGTAAACTGGTTCAGATATTTGTTCAAGCTGCCACCACCGATGATGTGGAGCACCTCGAGTTTGAAGGGACTGAACTCCTGTAGCCACTGGAACACCTGTTTATAGCGCAGCGCCAGCGAGTCGAAGATGCATCGGCAGATCTCAGCAGGTGTCTCTGGCACAGGCTGGTTGGTCTGCTGACAGTATTGCTGGATAGCCCCGATCATCGAAGAAGGATTGGCAAACAGCGCGTCATCGGGATTGATGATACTTCTGAACGCCTCTACCTGCATGGCTGAGCCTTGTAGCTCTGGGTGCGACAGTTTCCTGACTTCTTCAGGCCATTCCAGACGACAGCGCTCATAGAGCCACATGCCACAGATGTTCTTCAGGAAACGGGTCGTACCCTCAATGCCACCCTCGTTGGTGAAGTTACGCTCGTAGCTCAGGTCGTTGATGATGGCATCTTTCGTCTCGATACCCATCAGACTCCATGTGCCACTCGAGAGGTAGGCGAATTGCTCATCCTTGGCAGGAACAGCGGCTACGGCTGACCCTGTGTCATGGCCTGCAACGGCAATCACGGGCACAGGTCCTAAACCTGTCATTTTCTGCACTTCCTCTGTCAGCACACCGATAACAGTGCCTGGGTTCACCATCTTCCCGAACATCGAACGTGTCAGTCCCAGCGAGTCCAACAGGCGCTCGTCGAGTTCCTTTGTCCTTGGGTCGAGCAACTCCGAGGTTGAAGCTATCGTATATTCACATACCTCTTGGCCTGTGAGCATCCAACTCAGCGCGTCGGGCACAAAGAGGATCTTCTTGGCATATTTCAAGGCGGCATTGCCCTCACGCCTCATGGCATAGAGCTGGAAGATGGAGTTGAAGTTCATCAACTGTATACCTGTCACATTGTACACCTCACGTTTGGAGATGACATGCGCCAGATAATCATCCATGGCTTCAAATGTAATAGGATCGCGATACGCGCGCGGATTCCTTAATATAGCGTTGTCCTCGCCTATCATGACAAAGTCCACGCCCCAGGTGTCAATACCGATTGATGTGATTTGCAGTCCTCTCTTTGCTACCTCCTTCAGACCTTTGATCATCTCGAAGTAGAGGGCATAGATGTCCCAATAGAAATGTCCACCTTGCTCAATGAGGTTATTGGGGAAACGGGTCACCTCTTCCAGACTGAATCGTCCGTCTTCGATGTTCCCGATAATGGTTCGTCCACTGGTGGCACCCAGATCGACGGCGAAAAAATAATTTTTTTGATCCATCTTTTTTCTTTTGATTAGCAGATTCGACGGCAAAGGTACGCAATTAATGGTATCGCAGCCCACATTATTTGATTTTTGGACATTAATTTTTGATACGTTGAATAATTTTTCACTTTTCATGAGACACTTTTCACTTTTCTTTTGTACCTTTGCAAAGAAATAATTAAAACAAACAAAAAAACAAGTCAAAATGTCAACATTAACGATCCTTATTGTCACAGTATTCTGTATAGGCTATCTCTGTATCGCCCTTGAGAGTCTGACAAAAGTCAACAAGGCTGCTATTGCCCTGCTGATGTGTGTATTCTGCTGGACACTCCTGATGATGGGACCAGCAGCTTATTACCCGGCCATTCCTGGCGAAGAAGTGGTGCATCATATCGCAGAGGTCATCGAGCACCATCTGGGTGATGCCGCTGGTACGCTCTTCTTCCTCATGGGTGCCATGACTATCGTTGAGATTGTCGATTCCAACGGCGGTTTCAATTTCGTCCGTGATACGATGAAGACGCGCTCCAAGCGCAAACTCATGTGGCGCGTGGCCTTCATGACCTTCTTCCTCTCGGCCATCCTCGACAATCTCACCACTTCTATTGTCATGATTATGGTGCTCCGCAAACTGGTCCAGAGCCGTGGCGATCGCCTCATCTATGCGGCGCTTGTAGTGGTATCAGCCAACTCTGGAGGTGCATTCTCTCCGATTGGCGATGTCACCACCATCATGCTGTGGATCAAGGGTGTGATCACCACTCAGGGTGTCATCACCGAGATTTTCATCCCCTCGCTTGTCTCCATGCTCGTGCCGGCCTTTATCCTGCAGTACCAGCTCAGTGGCAAGTTCGACAAGGAGAACAATCTTCCGAAGGCTGAGATTACGCAGTTCACCAAGGCTCAGCGCGACATCATCTTCTGGCTGGGTGTCGGAGGTCTCTGCTTCGTACCAGTCTTCAAGACGTTGACCCATCTCCCGCCGTTCATGGGTATCCTCCTCGTACTGGGTGTTCTTTGGACTGTGACAGAGATTTTCCACTATAACACTGCTGAGGACGACACCATGGCCAAGCGTGTCTCTGACCTGCTGTCAAAGATCGACCTCTCAACCATCATGTTCTTCCTTGGCATTCTCATGGCTGTGGCTGTGCTTCAGGAGGTGGGTGTCCTGACAATGATGGGACAGTTCCTCGATTCAACCTTCGAAGGCAATCACTATCTCGTTACGGGTATCATTGGTGTACTCTCATCCATTGTCGATAATGTACCGCTCGTGGCTGGCTGTATGGGCATGTATCCTGTTCAGGCTGCTGGCGACCTGGCGGTCGATGGCATCTTCTGGCAGTTGCTCGCCTACTGCGCCGGTGTCGGTGGCTCCATGCTGATTATCGGTTCTGCTGCTGGTGTCGTTGTCATGGGTCTTGAGAAGATCACCTTCGGGTGGTACCTCAAGCGTATTACCTGGGTAGCCTTCTCTGGCTATCTCGCAGGTATCTTCATCTACTGGCTGGAGCGCACGTTTATCTTGCCTTGACCTCACTGGGCTTGATGCCCATCTTGGTTTTGAATTTAGCAGAGAAATAGTCTGGACTCTCAAAATTGAGACGATAGGCTATTTCTTTGATACTGTAGTTGGTGGTCGTCAGTAGCTCCTTGGCGCGTTGTAGGCGCAGCTCTTGTTGGTAGGTGGCTGGTGAGAGTCCTGTGTACTCCTTGAAGAGCTTGCGGAAATTGCTGTAGCTGACCCCCAGTTCCTCAGCGACCTGCTGGATGGTCAGGTCTGACTCCAGAGATTCACGGATACGCAGACGGGCACGATTGATCATATCGACCTGTTGCTGGTTCTTGCTGAGCTCCTTATTACGCTCTAGGGAGTACATCGTGCCAATGAGGTCGTTGACAATTCCTGCCATGACCTGCTGGGAGTAGGCTGCCTCTTCGACGGCTGCCTCATAAGCCCGTTTGTAGAGGGTCTCGATGACAGCTGAGTAGCCGACATGGTAGATAGGCTTCTCTGGTGAGAGGAAACCCGCCTTGACGCGGTCATCCATATTACGCCCCTTGAATCCTATCCAGTAGCTTGTCCAACCTGTAAGTTCCAGGGGGTGGTAGCTGTGCCATTCACCAGGGAACAGGAGGAACATGTCGCCTGCCTTCAGGCGACGGCGTGAGCAGTGGGCACTCTGGAACCAGCCTTCACCTTCTGGGTTATAGAGCAACTGATATTCATTGAGGGTACGTCCTTTCTCAACATTGAAATAGTAGCCGTCGGCATGACCGCGTGTCGGGTAGGGGTCGCCTGGTTCGATCTTCTCATGACCGATGGTACTGACCGTGAGCCCCCAGAGGGCATCACGCTCATTGGCCAAAAGATATTTACTAATCTGCATAGTTTGTATTAAAAGTAGTTAGATTCTTATTGTTGTTTGTGTTCGCAGGGTATCCATATCCAGAAGGTAGAGCCTGTGCCCTCACCCTCGGAGAAAACGCCAATCTGTCCGTTGCTGTGATCGACGATGGCCTTGCAGATACTCAGACCGAGACCGGTACCCTGTACGAAATCGTTTAGTTTGACGAACCGCTCAAAGACACTGGCTTGCTTCTCTTTGGGAATACCAGCACCTGTGTCCTCACAATAGAAGTAGAGGCCATTGGTTTTGTTGGTGCCGCCTTTAGGAATGCGGGCTTCTTCGCTATAGCCCACCTTGATGTGACCTTGGTGGGTGTACTTCACGGCATTGGTCACGAAGTTAGTCAGCAACTGCTGGATACGGCCCTTGTCAAGGCAGGTGAGATAGGAATCGTATGGATTGTCCTTAATGAAGGTGACACCAGGTTCCTGCACACGTTGTTTAAGTGTCTGACACATATCATCGAAGGCCTTGGCAATGTCAATCTCCTCTGGAAGGATGGCGAGGGCCTGTCCCATGCTGGATGCCTCGAGGATATCATTGATGAGGCGCATCAGCATGTCACAGTTGTTACGGATGATGCGGATGAACTGCAGGCGCTCCTCATTGGTCTCAACCACAGGTAGAAGGTCTGAGAAACCTACGATGGCATTGAGTGGTGTGCGGATCTCATGGGTCATGTTCGCCAGGAAGGCACTCTTCATCTTGCCGGAGTTGTCTGCGCGCTCTGTCTCCTCCTTCAGTCGCTCCTGGGCAATCATCAGGGAGGTGATGTTACGTGACAGTCCGAAGTAGTGGGTAAGATGTCCCTCGGCATCAAACTGCGGGACACCGCTGATGGCATACCACACCTGTTGGTGCTCCAATGGTGTATGTGTATAGTGGTGTATAGCCTCAAAAGGTTGTTGTCTGGCAACAGTAGCCCTGATATGATCAATGGTGGCTCCTGGTTTGTCCTCTATCACGCCAGCGAAGAACTCTGACAGTGTCTCCTTGTAGATATTTTGGCGGATGCTGCGCGAGAAGGTAATCTCATCAGTATCGGGATAGTAGCTCCAGATGAACATCTGACTGTTGTCGAGTAGGTAACTCAATTGTTTCTCGTATTGTTCGATGGCCTCGTTGGCACTGATAATCTGCTTGTCGTGCTGACGCTGGTTCAGGTAAGTATTACGCTCTGCTGTTGTGTCTCGCGCTGTCACGAGGTAAAACTGCAATTCGTCATTGTCATCGACAATCGGACGTATCTTGAACTCGATATACTTGTCCAGCCCCCTGTCGGGATAATGCATGTGCTGGCACACGTGGAAAATATCATGGCTTTGAGGATCAACCTGACCCTTTAGCAAGGCAGCGGAGAAGAGATTGGTCTTACTGAAGAATTCGTAGCCCTTTCCGTCGAGTTCACAGAGCTTACGCATGTTCTCATTGGCATTGATGAAGTTACCCTTCTTGTCATAGAATGACATGGCAATCAGGTTGGTGTCAAACATCTGGCGGTATTTCATACCCATCTCCTGAGAAAGACGCTCCTCTTGGATCTCTTGTGTAAGGTCTTTGATCGTGCCAATGAGGTATCGGGGCTTGCCATCTTCAAGTTCTGTTACGGCATATCCCTCCAAGAATCGCCAGTCTGGTGCTTTGTCTGTACCCATATTCCAGCGCCGATGGATGTTATAGAGGCTTTTCTTGCCTTTTGCCATCTCACGGATTCCCTCATGGAAGGTAGAGCGCTCATCCTCGTAGATGTTGGCCAGATAGCTGTCTATGCTCATGCCTTCCTCGGGCAGAAGTGAACCATGGAGATTACGGATTCGACCAGTCTGGAGGTCATACTCCACGACATAGTAATTACCCATGTTCAGTGCCTGATTCATCATCTGGTTGAGGTCGTAGGTCTTACGGACAGCCTGCTTGATACGAACTCGGATGAGGCGGCTCATCAGTAAGAAGATAATCAATAGGATGATGATTCCTACCAGAATGAAAAGGGAGAGGGGGGAGGTGTCATTATGGATGCGCTCTGGATGGAAATACTTATCACGGATAAGTTCAAGTTCTCCCGACTGCTCGAGTCGTGCATAGCCGTCGTCGATGGCATCTATAAGCTCCTTGTCATAGCCAATGATACGCAACTCTCCTGCAGGGATGTCAATTTCGTCAAGGACAATATTGTCCAGACTGAGTTCCTTGATCTTCAGCTTGAGAGGCATCTCACCCCAGGCTGCGTACTTGTACTTGCCATTACGGATACCTGTGAGAGCTTCACGTGGGTTATGATATTCTGTGGCAAACTGGTAGCCCTCACGCTCTTTGAGGCGCAGTTCCACATAGTCGTTCTTCTTGATACACAGGGTATCCCCTGCTCCGAGGTCACTGAGATGGGAGATGGCCTTGGTATCTTTCAGTCGTGCCACCTTGACAGGGTAGTAGGTGATCATGTTCTGTGTCATGATAAAAGGCCGCTCATTGTAGCTGAAGGCGAGGGCATGGATAAGGTCTGCCTGACGCTTGTTGAAAGTCTCTAAGGCTTGGTACCATTCCTTCATCTCGAAACGATGGGGTATCTTCAGTTTCTGAAGGATGGTTTGGAGTACAGCGACGTTGTAGCCATCTGCCTCACCTTTGTCATTGCGGTACTCATAGGGCGGGAACTCCCAGTCACTGACGATGACAAGGGGGCGGTCTTCTGTATATTCGCGTATGAAGATGGCCTCTGCAGGCAAAATATGGCAGAAGGCTATCAGGAGGCTGATGATCAGTGGGGAGAATATTCTTTTTGCCATGTTGTATCTCTATTATATGCGTTCCATTTCTATCAGTTTGCAGGGCTGGGTGATCCAGACGGTGGTACCCTTGCCTTCCTCAGACTTAAGCTGGATCTTGCCTCCCATGTACTCCATGAGGTCATGACAGATGCTCAGCCCCAGGCCTGCACCTGTATTGTGACCTGTAACGAAGCGCTCAAAGATGTGGTCTACTGTCTCTGCAGAAATGCCTGGGCCAGTGTCCTCGACTGAGACGATCAACTGGTCACCCATATAGTCATATCGTACTTCCACAGTCCCTTTTGAGGTGTATTGCGCAGCATTGGTGATGATCTTGTCAATCACCATCGTTAGGTTCGTGTCATCGACCTCTACCACCATACGCTTGTAGGGATTCCGCACGATATACTCGACACCGGGTTTCTTCAGGTCATGCCATACGGCTTCACAGCGCTCCTCACAGATGGCAGCAAAGTCTACAGGCTGATGCTTGGTGGTGATCATGCCTGCATCCAGACGCGATAGGAAGAGTATGTCGTTGATCAGTTTCAACAGTGATGCGGAACTGCTCTTGATCTGTTCAATGAAGACTGTTTCGTCCTCAGGCGTATGCTCCATCTCAAACAGTTCAGAGAATCCGACCACAGAGTTGAGGGGAGTACGGATCTCATAGCTCATGTTACGGAGAAAGGCGTTCTTGATGACCTCCACCTCTTGAGCACGGACGGACTCCTTGGCCAGTTTGGCTTCAATGGCTTTCAGCTCGCTGATGTCACGGCACATACCAAAGTATTCATAGATCTTGTCATTCTTGTAAAGGGGTATGAAGTGGAACTGCAGGTAGATGGGTTGCCCGTTCTGACGGATAACACATCTGATCTCGCCATGTAGTGAATCTGTTGTCTGGTTCTCCATCTTGTTGAGAATGCGCAGGGCCTGCTTCTTCGACTCTTCTGCCACGAGCGAGATGGCTCTGGTCTGTGTAAGGGCATAGCGTACATGTCCGATCTCATCGTAGATGGTCAGGGTGTGGGTCTCGAGATGATAGTTCACCATTCTGATACCTCCTGCAGTGAGCACGTAGTCGATATTCTTCACATATTTCGTCATCTCATTGTTCACCTGTTGTAACTGGCGGGTATTGGCCTTCAACTGGCGGTAGGCATGCACGGTCTCTGTGATATTACGCCCCGTACCGAAGATACCCAACAGTTCGTTCTGCTTGCCTCTGATGGGCAACAGCTGCAGTTCATAATACATCTCCTTACGCTTCAGAATCCTGTTGAGTGGTCGCTTGTCATCCTTTGCCGTGTAGATCTGTGTCATGTACATATAGTCCATATCCTCAACAGAGAAGTCCTTGAATCCCAATACGTCCTTCACGTGGATCTTCATCCCTCGGATGGTCTCATTAGTGAGCCCCAGCGCATGGAGCGATTTCTGGTTCAATTCCGTGATATAGCCGTTCTTATCATAGGCCACCATGTCGATCATGGCAGAGTTGAAGATTGACTGGTAGCGCAACAGGACGTCCTTCACCTTGTGATGACGGGCGAGATCATCTGTGATGTCATTACGCGAACAGATGATGACTGATGGCTTCTTCAGTTTGTCACGTCGAAGCACTGAGAGGGTAAGGTTGAAGTTGCGTGGCTCGGTTTCTTGCCCGAACTCCCATACGAGCAGGTTGAAGGTCACACTTGGTACTTCTTCCTGGATTACCTGTTTCAGGGCGTTGGTCAGTTTGTTGAACCCGTCTGACTTATAGCGCTGCGAGAACTCGAGTGAGGTATATGTGCGCTTCGGACGGCCATGCTGATCCATGACAGTGAAAATCTGCGATGCCACCTCGTAGGTCCAGAAGGTCACATGACTGGTTTCCATGATCAGGGTCAGGCGGTCATTATTCTTACGGACTTCCCTGGTCATCTTACGCTCGCGTACCTTATATATAATATAATAGAGCATGATGAAGATGACAATCGCCGTTAGGAGGTAGATGACCTGCCAGATCCAGGCAGGGATTCCAGAGTCCTTGCGCTCTGGATAGAACCATTTGTTCTGAATGGGAGTCAGGCGGTCACTGGCACGGAGCACGTTGTACACACTGTCCAGCTGCTTGAGCAGGTGGTGGTTATGCGAGAAGAATTTATATTCTCCGTACGGCAGGTCGATGGGGATCAGCTGCAGATGATCGGTATGGTATTTCTGCATGAGCCACTTCAGCGACATGGTGTTCCAAAGGATAATACCGTCATTCTCGGTACTCACCTTGAGAATGGCATCTCTCATGTCGTCAAAGGCCTCAATCTCTACGTCGATATTGTGGTCAATGAGGTAGTGATGGCTGAAGCTGCCCTCATGCACAATAACACGGTGGTTGGTCAGGTCTTTGACATCGTGGATATCCAGACGACTGCTTTTGGGAACAACGATACTGTGGGTAAAGACCTGTACAATGGAGTGACCGTAGGATGAGTTATTTCTGGCGAAGTCTGCATCCATACGAAGCATCAGGTCTGACTTCCGGTCCTTCAGGTCTGCCTGGGCCTCGAGGGTGGGCTTCAGCTTGATGATGTAGGGGATATCGAGTTCTTTGAAGATAAGTTTCAATATGTCTATATTATAGCCATCAGGCTCGCCTGCTGCATTGAGGAACACATAGGGCCAGAGGTCCCATGCATCCTCGTAGATGAGCGGGTGGTTCTCGTTATAGACGGTGATGGTGTCTTGGGGCGCTGCTGAAACTCCACCCGGAATCAGCATCCCTATGCCCAATATGATCCTATATAAATATTTCATAATTCCTCGTTCCTCATTCCTCGCTCCTCGTTCCTCCTTCCTCGCTCCTCTCGCACGGAATCCAGATCCAGAAGGTACAGCCTTTGCCCTCGCCCTCTGAGATAAGGCCGATATGGCCTTGACAACCGTCTGCTATGGCCTTACAGATACTCAGTCCGAGACCTGTTCCCTGTACGTAGTCATTGAGTTTCACAAAACGGTCGAACACCTTTGCCTGGGCTTCCTTAGGAATACCGGTACCAGTGTCCTCGCAGTACATATAGAGTCCGTTGCGTCCTTTACGCTGCTCATATCTGTAGCCTATCTTGATATGTCCCTCCTGGGTGTACTTCACAGCATTGGTCACGAAATTGGTGATGACCTGTTGCATACGTCCACTGTCGAGGGTCGTGATAAACGTGTCGTAGGGATTGTCTGTGATGAACCTTACCTGTGGGTTTTGCACACGCTGGGCCAGGATGGTAGAGGCATCTGCAAACACCTTGGCGAAGTCTACCTGCCTGGGCGTGATTTCTATGCCGGCAGACTCCAGTGATGAGACGGCCAGAATGTCGTTCACCAGTCGGAGTAGCATGTCGCAGTTGTTCATGATGACACGGATGATTTCTTGCTTCTCCTCAGTGGTTGTCATCATGGGGAGCACGTCTGAGAAACCTACGATGGCATTCAGCGGTGTACGGATCTCATGGGTCATGTTGGCCATGAAGGTACTCTTGCGTAGGCCCGACTGGTTGGCACGTTCTGTCTCTTCCTTCAGGCGCTCTTGTTTCTCGATGAGGCTTGTCACGTTACGTACTACACCGTACGAACCCGTCATCTGGCCGTTCTCGTCAAACACGGGCACGCTCTCTATGAAGTTCCACTGCAGTTCTTCGCTCTCATGGAAGAAGGGGCGCATGTGTGTCAGTTCTGTACGTTGTACGCAGAAGTAGGTCTCATACTCTCTCAGACCTTGCTTGAACGGGCTGTCCACAAAGTGGTCGATCAGCTCGTCGAAGTTCAGGCTCAGCTCTGCGACACTCATTCCCTTGTAGAAGGTGCAGATGCGTTTTTGCTTGTTGATCCTGAAGAAACGCATGTCGCAGTTCTCCATCAGATACTGCAGCTCATTCTCATAGCGCTCGATGGCTTCGTTCTGTTGCCTGATTCGCGCCTCGTTCTGCTTGTTCTCGAGGTAGAGTTCTCGCTCCTGGGTGATGTCGCGGATGGAGAAGGTGATGAAGATGAGCTCTCCCTTGTGGTCATGGACAGGGTGCAGGCGTAGCTCCGTGTAGCAGTTCACGCCTCGTTCTATAAGCACGCTCTTTGTACAGAAGTACAGCTCCTGTGCCTTGCGGTCATAGAGGATATCCCTGAACGTAGGCATGTCATAGATGGAGTTGTTGTAGTAGTAGGGGTCGTGCTCACTCTGGAAGTGCAGGATGTCGCGCATCTCCTTGTTGGCCGTCATCAGCTTGCCTTGCTTGTCATAGAAGGCCAGACCCACCATGCTTTGGTCAAAGATCCTCTTGTAGCGCTCGTTCAGCTCCCGGTTCTCCTGCTCATGGAGGATGCGCTCGGTCTCGTCGGTCAGCGTACAGAAGAAGTTGGTGGGTGTCTTCAGTGCCGGGTTGGCATACTCTGCTATCCCGATGTCGCGTATCCAGTGCCACTCTTCCTTGTGCGCCTTCGTGCTCCAGTCCCATCTGAAGAGGCACTCTGCGGTCTTGTCGCCTTCGATGAGGCGTCTGAGGGCATCGGTATAGAGGTGGCGGTCTTCTGGATGGATGTACGCCAGGCTCTCCTCATAGCTCATGCCTTCCTCCGGCAGGAAGTCGCCGTGCATGTTGTGGGCAAAGCGGTCATGGACGGAGAGCTTCAGCACGTAGTTGTTGCTGGTGTTGAGTGTGTGCTGCATGATGGCTGAGAGGTCCTTCATCCGTTCGGAATTCTTACGGATACGCAGGATGCTGATGCGGTTGACTGCCCAGCAGACGATGAAGGCAATGAACATAAAGATGGTAATCGTCAGCGAGATGCTGTCAACCCCTGAGCTGCTTGGTATGGTGAGGATTAGACTGTTCATAAGGCTGGGTTAATGAAATTCTTGTACTTTTTTCTCCAGGGACGTCATTTCGCAGGGCAGGGTCACAAAGAAGGTGCTGCCCTTGCCTTGTTCTGACTGTACCTCGATAGAGCCGCCCATCTGCTCAATGAGCTCCTTCACGATGGGCAGGTCAAGCCCTGTTCCCTCCTGGTCATGGTTGTCGGCTTTCGTGAAACGGCTGAAGGCGTTGCTCAGTTCCTGTTCCGTCATGCCCTTGCTGGTGTCGTCGATGGTGATGGTCAGCTCGCCATGGCGGTATTCGTATTTTGCCCTGACTGTCCCCTCCTTGGTTGTGTTGCTTGAGTGTAGGCATAGCTTCTGGATGACCATTCCCAGATTCTGTTGGTCGATGTTTACGAGCAGCCGGTTGTAGGGATTCTCTATCACGGTCTTCACGTCGGGGCTGATGTTGCTCCATCCCATATAGCACCAGCCCTCGAACAGCAGGGCGAAGTCACATTCCTGGTAGTTGTATTCTATCATGTGGGCGTCAATGCGTGAGAGGAAGAGAATATCGTTGATGAGCGCCAGCAGCACGCCGGTGTTCTTCTTGATCTCCTCTGCGAAGACGGGCTCGTCCTCCTCGCTGTGCTCGCTGTTGAAGAGCTCTACGAAGCCGATGACAGCATTCAGCGGCGTGCGCAGCTCGTGGCTCATGTTCAGCAGGAACGTGTCCTTCAGGCGCTCTTCCTCCTGCGCCTTCTCTGTCTCTTCCTTCAGCTTCATCTCTGTATAGGTCATCTCCGTCTCGTTGCGGCACATACCGAAGTAGTGGGTGATGCTTCCCGTGTGGTCGGTGATGGGCATCATGTTGAAGTTCAGGTAGACATGCCGCCCTTGCTCGTCGCGCATGATGGTGCGGAAGGTTTCTGAGAATGTGCCTGGGTACAGGCGGTCCATCCTGCAGAATATCCGTTCTGCCTTGGCATAGTCGTCTGGGTGTACCATGACGAAGGCGCGTAGCTGGGGCATTGAGTACTCCGTGGTGTTCAGGTCGCTCGAGATGTCAAGCACGTGGGTGGATGGGTGGTAGTTTACCAAGCGTACCTCGCTGACCCTCAGTGAGTAGTTGATGTTCTGGATATATTGCTGGATATCCCGCGTGTGGCGCTCCAGCAGTTGGCTGGTCTTCTTCTGGTGGTGGTACGAGTTCACCATGTCCGTGATGTTCCGCCCGGCCATCATGATACCGTTCAGGTTGCCGTCCTTGTCTCTTAGCAGGGTGGTGGTACGCTCAAAATAGATCTTGTCGCTACCCCAGTTTTGGACATCGAGCGAACCGATGGGAAGGACCACGTTCTTGAGGTCGACGATACTCGAGCTGGGAGTCGGTGTGTCCAAGGTCAGGTCGATATCGCGCATCGAAGGCCAGTCCGTGTATTTGGGCTTCTTGGCTATAAGGGTCTTGCGGTCCTTGACGAAGTACGACTCGCAGGCCTTGTCGTTGATGTCGAGTAGGTTGCCGTCCCCGTCGAAGTAGATCATGTCTACCAGCGAGGAGTCGAAGATGGTCTGGTATCTCAGGGCGGCCCGCCTGGCTTCCTCGGCACGCTTCTGGTCTTCGGTAATGTCCCGTTGTGTTCCTATCAGCTGGATGGGGAATCCGCTCTTTCCCCTGCGCAGGACGGTGATGGTAATCTCGTAGGTGCGCTGGAAATTCTGGAACTCCCCGTTGAACTCACTCTTGAAAGAGGCTCCCTTGATGAGGATGGTCTTCGATTCCACCACGCTCTCACGCATCTTCGACATGACCTTCAACAGCTCGACAAAGTCTTCACGGTCATAGAACTGCGAGAACTCGAAGGGCGAATAAGTGGCCTCGGAAGTCTTTTCTCCTGCCAGTGTCTTATACAGGTCGTGCTTTACATCGTAGATCCATATCTCGGTCTTGTTGGCTGTCATGATAAGACTCAATTGGTCAATAAGCTGCTTACTCTGTTGGGTCACATCCCGCTCACGGAAAAAGATGAGGCGGTTGTAGAAGATCATGACGAAAACGGTAATCAGGAAACCTGCCACCAGGTAACCAAGAAGATGATGGATATCAAAGATGGTTTTGATATCCTCTGTCTGGGCTTGGACCACCATCGGTCCGACCAGAGTGAGACATAGTATGATCGACCTTTGTAGGTATTGGTATGTGCGCATAAATTGCAATAAGAATGGTAGTAACCAAGCGCAAAGTTATGGATTTTTTAGCAAACCACCAAATTTTTGGACGAAAAACTGATAAAAATTGTAAAAGGCTTGGCTATTTCGCGGAAATACATTACTTTTGTATTCCGAAAAGACTAAAAACAGATAAATTATGTTAGACGTAAAAGCTACTTTGAAAAAGAGTGAAGAGAGAATGGAGATGGCAGCCATGTTCCTCGAGGAGGAGCTCAATCGCATTCGTGCAGGTCGTGCCAATGTGGCCATTCTCGATGGGGTTCGTGTGGATTCTTACGGTAGTAAGGTTCCCCTCAACCAGGTTGCAAATGTCAGTGTGCCCGATCCTCGTACGATTGCCATCAAACCGTGGGACCGTAAGGAGATCCGTAACATTGAGAAGGCTATCATGGATAGCGACGTGGGCATCACCCCTGAGAACAATGGTGAGGTCATCCGTCTGAATATCCCACAGCCTACAGAGGAGCGCCGTAAGGATCTGGTCAAGCAGTGCAACAAGATTGCTGAGAAGGCTAAGGTCGAGGTGCGTAACGTGCGTGCTGATATCAAGGATAAGCTCAAGAAAGCCATCAAGGACGGTCTCTCTGAGGATAATGAGAAGGATGCAGAACTCGAGCTCCAGAAACTCCATGACAAGTATATCAAGAAACTTGATGACTTGATTGCAGCGAAGAACAAGGAGATCATGACGGTTTAGTTGACGGTTTACGGTTTACAGTTTACGATTGAAAGGCCTCGTCATTAAGAATACAGGTAGCTGGTATACCGTCATAACCGACGATAGCCAGCTCCTTGATTGTAAAATCAAAGGTAACTTCCGCCTCAAGGGCATACGCAGCACGAATCCTGTTGCTGTGGGTGATCGTGTGACCCTTTCCTCTCCCTCTGCCGGTCAGGAAGGGGTGGCTTTTATCACTGAGATTGATGACCGGCGCAACTATATCATCCGCAAGAGCATCAATCTCTCCAAACAGAGCCATATCATTGCGGCGAATGTCGATCAGGCATTCCTCGTGGTGACCGTCAACTATCCCCAGACTTCCACAACTTTTATTGACAGGTTCCTGGCTTCAGCTGAGGCTTACAGGGTGCCTGTCGTACTGGTCTTCAATAAGACCGACCTGCTCTCTGAGGAGGAGCGCCACTATCAGGAGATGATGATCCGACTCTATGAGACCATCGGCTATACCTGTCAGGCCATCTCTGCACAGACAGGCGAGGGCGTGGAGGCTTTGCGACCGCTACTCGAAGGGAAGATCACCCTGCTCAGTGGCAACAGTGGGGTGGGGAAGTCCACACTCATCAACTGCCTGGTGCCTGAGGCTAACCTGCGCACTGCCGAGATCTCTGATGCCCATAACACGGGACAGCACACCACGACCTTCTCTGAGATGATCCCGTTGGAGGGTGGGGGATGGCTGGTCGATACTCCTGGCATCAAGGGCTTCGGCACCTTCGATATGGAGCGCGAGGAACTCACGAGCTATTTCAAGGAGATCTTCCACTTCTCTAAGGATTGCCGGTTCTCCAACTGCACCCATACGCACGAACCTGGTTGTGCCGTGCTGAAGGCGCTTGAGGAACATTACATCGCTGAGAGCCGTTACCAGAGCTACCTCAGCATGCTTGAAGATAAGGATGATGGAAAGTATCGGGCAGCGTATTAGCACACTTCTTTTGATGTGTTTCTTTTTCCCGGGCTTGTTATGGGCTCAGGAGGAGGGTGCGAAGCCTCGACCTAATCTGTTCAAGCGCCTGCTCAACCTGATCGACTCAACGTCTGTCCGAGGCATCGACCCTAACTATATCGAAATCCCAGAAAAACCCTGGGCTTTCGTTCTGCGCTCCAACCTCTCTCAGTCGTTTGTCAATTTGCGCTCTGAGACGCATGAGGCCTCCCCGATGAAGATTCGGATTCGCACCACCTCTAGTCTGACAACCTCTGTGGGTGCTTGGATCGGCTATCGAGGCTATGGTCTGGGCTATAGCATCGACCTCTCAGGCGATAAGGGTTCTGACTTCACCACAGGTGTCTCTAATATTTTCGATCTCCTCTTCTCCAACCTGAACCTGGCGGCAATGGGAGGGCGCTATGGCCTTAACTTGCGCATCCGAACGTATCAGGTCGGTCACTCAAACCTCACGGCTTGGACCAATGATTCGAGAGACCCGGTGATAAGGGATCAGTCCATGGATATTGCCGAACCGATGAAGGTGCGATCGGTCTTTGCCGATGCCTACTATATGTTCAATGGCAAGCACTTCTCCTATGCAGCTGCCTACGACCAGTCGGCTATCCAGCGCCGTTCTGCAGGCTCTCTGGTGGTGGGACTGATGTACCATTATTCTCGTGTGGAATATGATAGTGGAGAGAATATCGATCTGCTCAATATCATGCATGGGGTCGGACAGATGAAGATGTGGCAGGGCAGCTTGGGGGCTGGCTATGCCTACAACTGGGTACCTCATAAGAACTGGCTGATCAGTGCAATGATTCTTCCCGTGATTACATTCTATAACCGGGGGAAGGTGTTCTATTACGAACGTGACCATCCTGAGAATGAAGTGAGTGAGGAGGTACACTTCGTCAACTCAGAACTGACTGATAATAAGATTGTGCCGAATTTCGATACGCGTCTCTCGGTGACTTACAACCGGGCGCGCTATTATCTGAATGCCTATGGCACCTATAATAGTTTCCGATATTCGAATAACGACGGGGGAAGTGTACAGGTCGGCGACTGGTATGCTTATTTCTCCTGGGGACTGAGGTTTTAGGAGTTAAGAGTTAATAGTTAAGAGTTAAGAGTGATATATGGATATTCGTGAGATAGAGGGTAAGCGTATTGCGGTGCTGCTGTCGGGAGGAGTCGACAGTAGTGTAGTGGTCTACGAGTTTGCACGACTCGGACTGCATCCCGATTGTTTCTATATTAAGATAGGTCCTGAGGAGGAAGAGGAGTGGGACTGCTCTTCTGAGGAGGATCTCGAGATGGCTACGGCTGTGGCCCATAAGTATGGGTGTAGGCTCGAAGTGGTCGACTGCCACAAGGAGTACTGGGACCAGGTCACGAAATACACGATGGATAAGGTGCGGGCAGGTTTCACTCCTAACCCGGATGTGATGTGCAACCGTCTCATCAAGTTCGGAGCCTTCGATGAGAAGCGGGGACATGACTATGACCTCATTGCCACTGGCCACTATGCCCAGACGGAGATCTGCCCCAGCCCCTCTGAAAGCGGGGAGCATGGTTCCTCCCCTTCGGGAAGATTAGGAGAGGTCAAGTGGCTTTGTACAAGTCCTGACCCGGTGAAGGATCAGACCGACTTCCTCGCACAGATCCATGACTGGCAGTTGCGAAAGGCACTCTTCCCCATCGGTCATTACATGAAGGATGAGGTGCGTGAGATGGCTGAGCGCGAGCACTTGGTCAATGCCAAGCGTAAGGACTCACAGGGCATCTGCTTCCTGGGGAAGATCAACTACAACGACTATATCCGCAGATACTTAGGTGAGAATCCGGGGGATGTCATCGAACTGGAGACAGGGCGTCGCATTGGGGAGCACCGTGGACTTTGGTTCCACACCATCGGACAGCGCAAGGGCATGGGCTTCTCTGGAGGCCCCTGGTTTGTGGTGAAGAAGGATGTGGCAGGTAATATCCTCTATGTCTCGCATGGCTATGACCCGGAGACGGCTTATCGCCAGTCTTTCCCTGTCCATGATTTTCATTTCCTGACCTTGCCGCTCCAGCCTGTTGAAGTCACCTTCAAGATCCGCCATACTCCTGAGTATCTTCCGGCCACGTTAGAGTGGACCAGTCCTCAAGAGTTCGTGGTTCACTCCAAATCCAAGATCCACGGCGTTGCCCCAGGCCAGTTCTGTGTCATTTACGATTCCAACCATCACCACTGCCTAGGTTCCGGTGAAATCACCATCTAAAAGTCTGGTGATTTCCCCTTCCCGAGGTCCCGCCTTGAAAGTCAGGCCCCCGTCTTTCAGGGCTTTGCCCTGTGGGGGATACCCCCAAACCCCGTCGCAGGCTTAGCCTGCAACCGTCTCATCTTACCCAACCCTCTCTTACGGTAAGAGAGGGCTTCAAACCACTCCCTAAATCCCTCGCCAATCTTTGGCAAGGGACTTAGTTGATTCCGAGAGCTGGCTCTCTCCATCAAAGTTTTGGTATGGCTCTCGAGCCTTTGCCCCTTCGGGGTTCGCCATATTTTTTACGCCGACTACGCTAAACGCTGGTCGGCTACCGCGTTGGGGGAGAAAATTTACCTCATTGACTAGCGTTTAGCGTAGTCGGCCCATTGAGCCCCTTTTCAAGGGGCGGCGAAAGCGGGGATGTAAAAAGACCATGGCTCGCCCCGAAGGGGCACAGGCTCTGCGAGCCATACAAGAAGCCCTTGACGAAGGGCGGTCTCTGCCCGTAGTCAATTACATCCTTCCCATATAGGGGAAGGCTTGGTTAGGGTGGATGCTTCTTTTAGTTCTTTTCTTCGCGCCGAAGAAAAGGACAGACCCTTTTGGTTCTTTTCGAAAAGAACACAGGGCAACGCCCTGAAAAAAAAGGAATAATATGAAAAAAGCAGGGAAGAACCCTGCTTTTGCTTGTTTGAAAGATTATTTGGAAGCAAAACTTCCAAAATAATCCAAACAAGTCTTTCTCCACAACTTGGCATTATCCAACTGATGCTCAAGCCTCTCTTGAACCTCCTGCCACCGCTGATCATCAATCAGCGGCTTGGCATCCTGCCAAACGCGGAGGAAATCCTTTACTTCACCGACACCACGGTTATAACGGTATGTCATTTCCTCAAAGACAGTCTTGCCGCTCTTCAGACGGTAACTCCACGGCACACGGTGGAACCACAGCAGATAACGCTCCGGACAAGTGTTGATATTGTCATACATGCTACAGTAAGGCTCACGATACTGCGCCGTCGCGTTCGAACCTGTATGCGTACGGTCAAAACCGATACTGTCTTTATTAGCCTTGTGATAATATGTCGGACACCACTCCAGAGGCACATTGGGATTAAACCCGTCAGGCTCTGGTCCATAGTGCTCATCAAAGGCAAAGATATGGTGCAGACCGATAGGCATCATATAGTCCACACAAGCCTCCCGTGATCTCAGCATCATCGATAATAGGGTCTGGTCGCACTTTTCACCTTTCACTTTACACTTTTCACTATTCACTTTACACTTTTCACTCAGACCGAAGGTCTGTTCAATCCACTCCTGTGCAATGTCCTCCGAGGTCAGATTGGGATCCCAGGCCAGTCTGCCAAAAGCATACCAGTTGGCCTGTGAGAAATGATGACCGCACCAGTTCTTGTCCAGTCCGATATTCGCTACACCAGCGATACCCACAAGCTTCTCAGGGGCAACGAACCCGAAGAACTCACGCCACATCGGGGCCAGATACACCAGATGCCTCGACTGCCCCAGATACTCCTGCGTGATCTGCAACTCGGCCATCTGCTTCGTCTGGTGGATATTATCGAAGATAGGAGCGTATGGCTCACGGGGCTGGAAGTCCAGAGGACCGTTCTTCGACTGTAGGATGACATTGTCACGGAACTTCCCGTCGAGCTCAGCAAACTCCGACACAGCCTGCTTCACGCGGTCTTCACCCTTATGCTTGGCACCATACACAAACGAGCGCCACATGATGATGCCCCCGTAAGGCTTCACGGCATCAGCCAGAGTGTTGGCACCGTCAGCATGAGTACGGTTATAGTCGAACGGACCGGGCTGTCCCTCAGAATTAGCCTTCACCAGGAATCCTCCGAAGTCAGGAATCAGAGCATAGATCTCCTTGGCCTTAGCCTTCCACCAGGCCTTCACCTGAGCATTCAGCGGGTCAGCAGTCTTCACGGGTTTGCCGCCATTGAATCCCTTGGCAGGGATACTCATGGGTGAGGCGAAGTTCACTGACAGATACACCTTGATACCATAAGGTCTCAGGATGTCGGCATACTGCTTCACCTTATTAATATATACGTCCGACAACATCTTAGGCGAGGCATTCACATTGTTCAGCACCGTACCGTTGATGCCGATCGACGCATTTGCTCTGGCATATTCCTTGATAAGTTCAGCATCAATTGGCTGATCAGGATCCTCCACGAAGATCGGTTGATCCCTGAAGCGCTTCCCACTGTCCTTCCCTTTCCAGAAGATACTCAGTCCAGCATACCCCCTCTCAATCGTCCCATTCAGATTATCCCAATGATTCAGTATCCTCAACCTATAATACGGCCTACTAACCGTTATCCCGTCTTCTTCTCCTGTCCTTCTGTCCTTATTATCTATATCTTTTGTTCTTATGTCCTTATTATCTGTTAATATGTTACTATGTCTTAAATCTTCTTTTGTTCTTATGTCCTTATTATCTAAAGAATTATTTGTCCTTCTGTCCTTATTATTAAATCTGTTCTTCTGTCTAAGAAGATCATACGCCCCATACAGCAATCCGATCTCATTCTTCGCCGTGATGACACATGGCCCTTCCCCACATTTCCTTTCTATCTTGTACGCTTCCTCCTCCATGGCAGGATCAATCCTCAACTCCACATCCTTAGTACTATACGTCCTCAACTCCTGCGCAGCCACACACTCCGGCCCAGTGACCTTCGCCGTGTTAACAGGTTGATACCTCAGCCACAACTGGTGACCATCCTCAGCCTTTGCCAATCCCACAAAGACCATCGCTAAAATGAGTAATGTCAGTCTTTTCATATCTACAGTTTTGTTATATTCGCTGCAAAGATACGAAATAATTCTTAATTTTACCTTTTTGCCTTCTTACTTTTTTACTTTTTTCTTATCTTTGCACCAAATATAGAAATAATTGAGACAATATGAAAAAGGTAAGACTACTACTGACCATGCTTTTCCTGTCAGTTTCGATGTGTGTGAGTGCCGGTGATTTCACGGTGGGCAACAAAACCTTCCTGCTCAACGGCCAACCGTTTATCGTGAAGGCTGCCGAGGTGCATTACCCCCGCATCCCCCGACCTTATTGGGAACATCGCATCCAACTTTGTAAGGCCTTGGGCATGAACACCCTCTGCATCTATGTGTTCTGGAACATTCACGAACAGCGTGAGGGAGAGTTCGATTTCACCGGTAACAATGATATCGCAGCGTTCTGCCGACTGGCACAGAAGCATGGCATGTATGTCATTGTGCGCCCCGGACCCTATGTCTGTGCAGAGTGGGAGATGGGCGGTCTGCCTTGGTGGCTCCTGAAGAAAAAGGATATCCGCCTGCGCGAGCTCGATCCCTATTTCATGGAGCGCGTGAGGATCTTCGAAGAGAAGGTCGGCGAGCAACTCGCCCCCCTGACCATCCAGAACGGTGGTCCCATCATCATGGTCCAGGTCGAAAACGAGTACGGCTCCTACGGCGAAAACAAGCCTTACATCACCGCCATCCGCGACATCATCAAATCCACCTTCCCTCTAGGGTCAGGCCCCAAAACTAAGTCTCAAGGGTCAGGCCCCAAAACTAAGTCGCTAGGGACAGACCTCGGTAGACCTGTCCCCAGCGACTTAGTTTCGGGGCCTGACCCCAGCGGAAAGGAAGACCTCCGTAGACCTGTCCCCAGCGACTTAGTTTTGGGGCCTGACCCCAGCGGGGTGTTGCTGTTTCAATGCGACTGGGCATCGAACTTCGAGAAGAATGGACTCGAGGATCTGGTGTGGACCATGAACTTCGGGACAGGGGCGAATATCGATGAACAGTTCAAACGCCTGGGTGAACTGCGCCCTGATGCCCCGAAGATGTGTTCGGAGTTCTGGAGTGGTTGGTTCGATAAGTGGGGCGCTAATCATGAGACCCGTCCTGCCCGTGATATGGTCGATGGTATCGATGAGATGCTCTCCAAGGGCATCAGTTTCTCGCTCTATATGACTCACGGCGGTACCTCCTTTGGCCATTGGGCGGGTGCCAACTCCCCGGGCTTTGCTCCTGATGTTACCTCTTACGACTATGATGCCCCCATCAATGAGTATGGTGGCACCACCGAGAAATACTTCCTCCTGCGCTCGATGATGCAGAAGTACAGCAAGAAGCCTCTCCCCGAGGTGCCAACCCATCCGGCCAACCTTATCTCGATCCCCAAGTTTGAGCTGACGGAGTTTGCGGATATCATCCTCGGTGCCGACTCGCTGGTGATGGATTCACCCCTCCAGACCATGGAGGAACTCAATCAGGGCTGGGGCTCCATCCTCTATCTGACCTCCCTCCCGGAGATTGCGACACCCTCTGTGCTCACCCTCAACGACTGTCACGACTTTGCCCAGGTGTTCATCGACTCCACCTACATCGGAAAGATCGACCGTGTGCGCAATGAGAAGAGCCTCCAGCTCCCGCCTGTCCGCAAGGGTCAGGAACTGAAGATCCTCGTCGAGGCCATGGGCCGCATCAACTTCGGTCGTGCCATCAAGGATTATAAGGGTATCACCGAGAGTGTGGTGATCACGGCTGAACAGGAGGGCCATGAGCTCTCCTGGAACCTCAAACGATGGACTATCCTGACCATCCCTGATGACTATCAGACGGCTGTCAAGGCCCTCTCAGAAGCTGCAGCCGCCGGTGGTGGCAGCATCTTCAATGGCCGGGGCTACTGTCGGGGCTATTTCTATCTGAAGAAGAAGCGCATTGGCGACACCTTCCTCAATATGGAGAACTTCGGTAAGGGTCAGGTCTATGTCAATGGCCATCCCGTCGGACGCTTCTGGCACATTGGTCCTCAGCAGACGCTCTATGTGCCGGGCTGTTGGCTGAAACCGGGGCGCAACGAGGTGATTGTCCTCGATGTCGTGGGAACGAGGAAGCCTGTTCTCTTCGGTCAGAACCTCCCCGAACTGAACAAGTTGAATGTTGAAAAATCGCGGACACATAATAATCCGGGTGATAAGCCTGATCTCAACTCGATGACACCCGCTGCCGAGGGAGAACTGACATCAGGTAATGGTTGGCAGACGATTCGGCTCGCTGCCCCACAAAAGGGAAGATTTGTTGCTATCCAGTGCCTTTCTACCCATGATGGGAAGGATGAGGTTGGTATCGCAGAGCTTTATGCCCGTGATGCGGATGGGAATCGTATCAGTCGGGAGTCTTGGACTGTGAAATATGCGGACAGTGAGGATGTTCATCGGGGGAACTACACGGGGGATAAAGTGTTTGATCTCCAGGAGTCTACTTTCTGGCGGAGTGCCAGGAAAGCGGCGCTTCCTCATCTTCTGGTGATCGACTTGGGGGCTCCCCAGTCTCTCTCTGCCCTCGATTATCTTCCGAGGGCAGAGGCTGGAGCCCCTGGTTCCATCAAGTCTTTCAAAGTCTTCGTCTACTAAGCAAGGTCTCCGCCCTGCAACCCCTCTTCAGGGATTTCCCCTGATACCCCTTTCTCAGGGTGTTTCCCCCTGCGTTCCCTTTTCAGGGCTTTGCCCTGTGGGGGATACCCCCAAACCCCGTCGCAGGCTTTGCCTGCAACCGTCTCATCTTACCCAACCCTCTCTTACCGTAAGAGAGGGCTTCGAACCACTCACCAAACCTCCCGCCAATCCTTGGCAGGAGGCTTAGTTGATTCCGAGAGCTGGCTCTCTCCATCAAAGTTTTGGTATGGCTCTCGAGCCTTTGCCCTTCCGGGGGTTATCACCCCCTCCAGGGTTCGCCATGTTTTTTTTACGCCGACTACGCTAAACGCTGGTCGGCTACCGCATTGGGGAGCTAGCTGTGCCACTCATTCGTACTTGCTAGTGTTCAAAATCTATTTTTATGAAAACCTCTGTGCTTTATCTATCCCCTTCATCGACCAGCGTTTAGCGTAGTCGGCGAAGGGAGCCCCTTTCCATTTGATGCTTTTACGGCGTTTGTCGCTTCTCACTTTCTCTTTGAGCCCCTTTCCGCATGGGATTTTTGCAGCTTTTGTCTCCTCTCTCTCTTTGAGCCCCTTTTCAAGGGGCGGCGAAAGCAGGGATGTAAAAAGACCATGGCTCGCCCCGGAGGGGCACAGGCTCTGCGAGCCATACAAGAAGTCCTTGACGAAGGGCGGTTTCTGCCCGTAGTCAATTACATCCCCTTGCCAACGATTGGCGAGGGGCTTGGAGAGTGGTTCGAAGCCCCTTCTTATGAAGAAGGGGTTGGGGTTGATGGAAGATAGCAGGGCAACGCCCTGCGATGGGGTCTGGGGGTATCCCCTGTCGTAAAGCGTAGTCGGCGAATTGAGCCCCTTTCCAAGGGGCGGCGAAAGCGGGGATGTAAAAAGACCATGGCTCGCCCCGAAGGGGCACAGGCTCTGCGAGCCATACAAGAAGCCCTTGACGGAGGGCGGTCTCTGCCCGTAGTCAATTACATCCTTCCCATATAGGGGAAGGCTTGGTTAGGGTGGATGCTTCTTTTAGTTCTTTTCTTCGCGCCGAAGAAAAGGACAGACCCTTTTGGTTCTTTTCGAAAAGAACACAGGGCGACGCCCTGATGAAAAAGGGGTCTGGGGAACACCCCCAGCCAGAGCGATGGCTCTGTGTGCCCCCACATGGTATCCCCCACAGGGCATCGCCCTGATGAAAAAAGGGGTCTGGGGGAATCCCCCAGCGCAAGATTAAATCTCGCTACACTTCTCTCTCCACTTCTCACTCCACTTCATCAAAAAACCATTTCCCAGAAGTGTTTTTTGAAGAAATTAATGATTTTCTTTGGAAATGTGAAAGAAAAGCAGTAATTTTGCAACCGTTTTTAATACGGTATACCGAAAATGAAGAAAATACTATTGTCTTTAACCCTTTTGCTCAGTATGGCCACACCATCCTTAGCCCAGGGTATGAGCGACTCTCAAGTGCAATCCTATATTCAGCGCGAGATGAAAACCGGCGCCAGCCAGTCACAGATTGCGATGCGCCTGATGCAGCGCGGTGTCACAGCCCAACAGCTCCAGCGCGTCCGCAAACAAATGACTGAGACTGGTGGTATGACAGGCTCAGGTGCCTCAGGCTCTGGCATGGGCGAAAATGATGCTGTTTCCCGCCTCCGTGAAGCCAACGGTGCCCAGCGTGTCAACGCCCAGGGTGCCCCCTTGGTAACCACTCAGGTAACGCCCACTGGCTCAGGCAATACCGAGGGTCTGGCAGAGTCCCGCCCCCAGGTATATATCCCTGACACGGTTGACAATAAGGTCAATGGCAAACACGTGTTCGGTCGTGATATCTTCAACAAGAAGAACCTCTCTTTCGAACCCGCGATGAACGTTTCGACCCCCCAGAGCTATGTCGTAGGCCCTGGTGACAAGGTCAACCTCGATATCTATGGCGGTTCTCAGAAGTCCCAGCAGCTCGAGGTCTCGCCCGACGGAGTGATTGTCGTGGAGGGCTATGGCCCCATCCATATCGGTGGTATGTCGGTGGCTCAGGCCAATACCAAACTCCGTGAAGAACTCGGTCAGCGCTATAAGAGCTCTACCATCCGCATGACCGTCGGTCAGACCCGTACCGTTCAGGTCAATGTGATGGGCGAGGTCGCTGCCCCGGGCTCTTACCCCCTCTCAGCCTTTGCCACGGTCTTCAATGCCATCTACATGGCAGGCGGTGTCAATGGTGTGGGAACGCTCCGAAACATCAAGGTCTTCCGTGGCGGCCGCTTGCTCACCACGGTCGATGTCTACGACTATATCCTCAATGGCAAACTGGCAGGCAATGTCCATCTGCAGGACAACGATGTGATCATCGTAGGCCCTTACGAGTGCATCGTGGATATCCAGGGCTTTGTGAAGCGCCCGATGGCCTATGAGATGAAACCCAATGAGACCATCGCCACCCTGCTGAAGTATGCCGGTGGCTTTGCCAACAGATCCTATAAGAATGCCGTCCGTGTGCATCGCACCGCTGGCGACCGCTACTCCGCCTATCAGGTCAAGGAGTTCGACTTCTCTCAGTTCCGTCTGGCTGATGGCGACTCCGTCATCATCGACTCTATCCAGGGTCGTTACGAGAACACGGTCGAGATCCAGGGCGCCGTCTTCCATCCCGGCATGTATGACCTGGGAGCCAACCCTTCCGTCCGTTCGGTCATCGAGAATGCCGGCGGTCTCACCGAGGATGCCTTTAAGACCCGTGCCGTGCTCCATCGCATGAAGGAGGATCGCACCAGGCGCATTGTCTCCGTCGACCTCGACGGCATCATGGCTGGTACTGCCGCTGATGTCACCCTCGAGAACGAGGATGTCCTCTATATCCCCTTCCGTCGCGAGGCCATGGCCCAGCGCACGCTGACCATCTTTGGTGAGGTTCAATTCCCCGGCACTTACGAGTATGCCGATGATATGACCATCGAGGACTTCATCCTGCAGGCCGGCGGCCCCACCGATGCAGCCTCTACAGCCCGTGTCGATGTGTCGCGCCGCATCGTTGATCCCAGTGCGACCACCACGGATAAGACCATTGCCCAAACCTTCTCGTTCTCACTCCAGAACGGCTATGTGGTCGATGGCAAGCGTGATTTCACCCTCCAGCCCTATGATGAGGTGTTCGTGCGCAAGAGCCCGGGCTATCAGCCTCAGCGCAACATCAGTGTCGTGGGCGAAGTGCTCTTCGAGGGCGTCTACTCACTGCCCACGAAGAACGTGCGTCTCTCTGATGCCATCAAGGCAGCCGGTGGTTTCACCGACGAGGCTTATGTCCGTGGCGCCCGTGTCGAGCGTGTGCTCAATCCCGACGAACTCTTCCGTGTAGAACAGCTCATCCGCATGGCACGCAAGCAGACAGGTCAGGGTCTTGACACCACCCAGGTCACAGGTATGGATAGCATCTATTATGTAGGTATCAACCTCGACAAGGCCATGGAGAACCCCGGCAGCGACTATGACATCGTGCTGCGTGAGGGCGACCGCCTGGTGGTACCGGAGTACAATGGAACGGTGAAGATCAATGGCAATGTGATGTATCCCAATACCGTCGCCTACAGCCCGGGCAAACCCTACAAGTGGTATGTCAACCAGGCCGGAGGCTTTGGCATGCGTGCCAAGAAGTCGCGCACGTACATCCTCTATCAGAATGGTACGGTGACAAAGGCCAAGGGCAACTCCAAGATAGAGCCTGGCTGCGAGATTATCGTCCCTGCTAAGACCCGCACCACGCAGGAGACCATCGCCCAGATCGGCTCCCTCTCCACCACCATGGCCACGGTAGTCACCCTCCTCGTGAGTGTCATGAACCTTGTGAAATAAGAAAAACAAGCTTCGGACCTCAAATGGTCCGAAGCCCTTTTTCCTAAAAAATTTATGTTCTTTTGTTCTTCTGTCTAAATAAAGTATGTTCTTATGTCCTTATTATCTAAAAAATCTGTTCTTTTAATCTAAAAACTTGTTATTCTGTTATTATGTCTTTAATCTCTTCTTTTGTCTAAAAACTTGTTATTCTGTTCTTATGTCTGAAGCAAGATGGTACGTCCTTGGGTCAGTCTCTCGCAACCAAGAGCTGAAGATTCGCGATGAACTCCGCCGCGACTCTTTAGACTGCTTCGTCCCCTTACGCTATGTCGTCAAGACCATCAAGGGCACCCGCCAGCGCACGATGGTCCCAGCCCTCTCCGGACTGATGTTCATCAAAGGAACCGTCGACGAACTCAAGGAAGCCATCAGAGACCGCAAATACGGCCTCTACCTCCGCAAATCCACCTTCTCAAACAAAGAAGATTATTTGACAGTCTCAGACCATGACATGCAGAACTTCATCATCTTCACCGAACAGGCAGGTGAGAAGATCACCTATTACGCCCCCGACGAAATCCAACTGAATCCCGGTGATAGGATCCGTGTCAGCGGAGGTCTCTACGACGGTCGCGAAGGCATCATCATGCGTGTCAAGGGCAAACGCAAGAAACAGCTCGTCGTATCCATCCCCGGCATCCTTATCGCCTCTGTCGAGATGGAACCCGACCTTGTGGAAGTGATATCGGAAAAATCCGAACAAAACACCAAGGAAAAACCCTCCAAGCATGTCGAGGCAGACAAGACCCTCCTCATGAAACTGGCAAAGCGCCTCCTCTTCGAGGTGCCCGATGCCTATCAGCATGAAAAGGAGTACTACCTTCTGCTCAGCGAACTCAAGCGCACGGCTGGTCGCCTGTCTGGCATCAAGGCCTACATCACTTCAAAAGAAGTCGAACTCGCCCTTCCCCTCTATCTGGCCGCAGTCAAACTCCAGCAGACCTCAATCAACACAGAGTCGGCTGCCGAAGCTGCCGAAACCCTCACAAAGGCAGAACAGCGCCTCCGCAAGGCTGTCGACAAGCTCCAGTCCTCTAGTCTCCTGAAGCTCCGCGCCCAGATGTATTTGGCCCTTTTGGCCCACGACGAGGAACTCCAGACCACCGTCCAGGAGCACATCGATACCATCCAATCCTCCCCCCTCTCCATTCCCCAGCGCCTCCTCCTCGAAGAATTCAAAGAGATAACTTCTTAACTTCTCTAACTTCCCTAACTCCCCTAACTCCCCTAACTCCCCTAACTCCCCTAACTTCTTTTAACTCCTCTAACTACTAATAAATTTTGTATTTTAATCGAAAAACCTTTGGAGGTTTGCCAAAAAAGTTGTACTTTTGCATCGGAAAAAGGGAAATCGATTTCAAATTCCAACCCTTTTTGCTTTATTTTTAAATACAAACAGTCACTAACGTGCTGATATACAATCGTATATGCTAGCAAGTCAGGAAGAGAGATTATAGTTCTTTCATCATTGAATCAACATTTTTTATGGAACAAAACGTTAATACCGCAGCAATGCTCGAAGAAGAAGAGGCTTCTTTCGACTTTCTCCAACTCTGGACCTTGTTCAAATCCCACTGGAAGTGGTTCCCCGTTTCCATCGTCCTCTGTCTCCTAATAGCTGGAATCTATCTGTATTTCGCGGCTCCCACCGTCACCGTCACGGGTAAGATGGAAATCATCGACAAGTCGAAGAAGGGCGGCGGAATGTCTGCTGGCATGGCCATGCTCAATAATCTCCCATTAGGTTTGGGCAGCAGCCTCGGTGGTAGCCTCGGAGGCTCCCTCGGCATCGATGCCGAGAAGGAGATCCTGACCTCCAACACGCTGGTACGCAACGTGGTGAAGGATCTTAACCTCTATACCGAGTATCGCCTGAGCAAGTGGGGCCGCAAGACCCTTTTGTATCAGAATAATCCTCTGACGGTCTCTCTTGATCCCGCCCATGTGGAGTGGCTCGACAGCGAACTCCCCTTGACTTTCCATCAGATCAAACTGACGATTGGGAAGTCTGCAAGTGGCTACACCGTAGAGCCAACGCTGGTCGAAGGCAAGGAAAAGACCGATATCCCTGCCCAGACCTTCGCCACGCTCCCTGCTACGCTCAAGACCGACGCAGGCACCCTGACCCTGACCGAAAACAAACTTCCCGCCAAACAGGCGAAGGCTTACGAGGGCAACTATACCCTGAAGGTAACCATTACCCCACCAACGACTGTTGCCAATGCTTTTATTGGCCGCACCACCTTGGAGCCCCCTTCCAAGAAAGTCATGA
>JAEEGJ010007940.1_pt1 | contig 29749 bp, 6 predicted proteins | sample 8958761 | NCBI WGS metagenome assembly JAEEGJ01 (sample SAMN16246546, study PRJNA631951) | gut metagenome | biome: gut microbiome; feature: rumen; material: RS-attached | host: Bos | place: Iran: Karaj | collected 2018-10
AAACATTGCATATTTTTTAAATTAGGAGTACTAAAATTACTTATATCTATTGTTTTTATTTTTGACATTCCGTAAAACATATAATTAATATAATTAACATTATTTAAATCAAAACTACTTAAATCTAATTCCTCCAAATTTCGGCAACCATAAAACATTTCGATTAAACTTGTAGCTTTATATATTTTAAAACTGCTTAAGTCTAAGTATTTTAAATTATAGCAGTTTTTAAACATTCTATAAAAACTTGTTGATCTTCTGGTATCCCAATTACTCAAATCTACATATTCTAAGGATTGAGCATTATAAAACATATTTTCAAAAGAATTTGCCTGTGATACGTCTAGATTACTTAAATCTAGATGTTTAAAACTAGAACCATTAAACATAGATGTCATTTTTGTTACTTTTGATGTATCAAAACTACTTATATTTAAATAATTTGTATTTTTTGAATTACTAAACATACCAAGCATACTTACTACATTTGAAGTATTAAAATTGCTCAAATCTAAATAATTTATATTTGAATTACTAAACATATAGCTCATGTTTGTTACGTTACTTGTATCAAAACTACTTATATTTAAATATTCTAGGCTTCCCATATTAGAAAACATTCCTGCCATTTGGGTTACTTTTGACGTATTAAAGTGTGATAAATCTAGACTTGCTAATTTTGTACCACTAAACATATAATCCATATTTGTTATTTTTGATGTATCAAAATCACTTATATCAAGGTAAGTTAAAGAAGAACAATTATAAAACATATATGAAAGGTTGGTAGCTGAAGGAATGTACCATCCACTTAAATCAATATATTCTATTTTACTCCAATTTTTAAACATTTCGCTAGTTCTAAATGTAGTTATAGAGCTAAATTCTGTATAGTAAACAAGTTCTGTCCCTTCAAGCCAAATGTATAATGGATAATAACTACTTCCAAAATTATCAGAAGATGTTAATTCAGCTTGCTTTGCATTATATTCTTCAATAGTAGCCTTTCTAAAAGCGGTTGCAGTTGACCTAAACTTAGTCCACTTTGAATCATCAACTTCTACGGTAAAAGGTGCTCTATTTTCTGTTTTATATTGAGCATGAAGTGTAAGATCTTGTGTACCAGAATAAGTTTTATATCTAGTTCCACCTTCTTCTTGATCATACCATCCTAAAAAAGTATATCCACGTACTATTGGAGCAGAAGGAATTGTTGCTGGTTCAATATATTCATGATAACTTCCAGTTACGGTAATATCACTATTAACTTCAATTGGTGAACCTGGTTCATATTCCACACCATCAATTATCCATTTTTCTAAGAAATATTTTTTCTTAACATGGTATACATAATCATCCACACCATCTTGATGTAATTTAAAAGTTACTGTAGAAATATTTTCAGGTTCCTTGTGTTCTTTCATAGAAAGAATATATTTTTCCCCTTCTTCTACAGTATCTACTTTATTATCTGGATAAGTTACTGTATAAGCATCTACCTTAGGCATAAATATTAAACTAAGCGCAAAAAGAATTAGTATAAATACCAATTTCTTTATTATTTTATAACTATTAAATTTATATAAGGAGTATCCCATACAACACCTCTCCTATTCTATATAAAATTATACTTTTTATCTATTATTAAGTCAATAAATTTACATATTTTTTTCATAAAAAAAGAAGGTTTTAAACCTTCTTTTTTATTCATTTAATGAATCTAGTATTCTTAAGATAAAGTCTGTTAATTTAGAATCATCTGCTACGTCTAAGATACTATCTTCATCAACATCAGCAGCATAGAATTTATAATCATCTATTAGAGTTATTCTTAAGATATGATCAGTAAGTACAGCTTCATCTGCTACGTCTACTAGACCATCTCCATCGATATCTCCTCTAACAATCATAATAGCTTCATCATAAACTCTACCATTGATTTCAAGTTTAATAGTTAATCCAGTCTTAACTGTATCATCTTCAGATGCTTCGTTTCCTTCAGCATCATAAATCTTGATATATTCATTTGGATTAGTCATATTATCCTTAAATTCACTTATTAGAGTCTTAACTTCTGCTCCTATAACTATTCTATCTTTAGATTCATCATCTTTTTCTTTATCTAATACATCATATTCTTCAGATTCTAGTTTGTTTGAAACAACAGTTACTGTGATTATCTTATCAATGTCAGCATTATCTGCAGAGACCATGATAGTTGTTACACCAGTTTCAACACCAGTGATTAATCCATCTGCATCTACAGTAGCTATAGCATCATCTGAACTTGTGTATGTAAGTGTATCAGTTGAACCATCAGGAGTAAATGTTACTTCTATTTGATGAGTATCACCTTTTACAATTAATACATCATCAGAATCTAAATCAAAGTCAGTTGGTAAGCTTGTAGACCATTGAGCATGTAATATAATGTCATCTGTTCCATCATAGCTTTCTAACTTAATTCCACCAGTTTCTTCTGTGAACCAACCTTCAAATTCATGATTATCATATGTTGGATCTTCTGGGAATTCTACTTCGATTGTTTCAGAAGTATATTCTGGAGTAACTGTGATATCTGTAGTTGGTGTAATACTAGCTTCATCAGCATATGTTGTTCCATCAATAGACCATCCATTTGCTGTGTAATGATACTTAACATATCTTACTAAATCTTCAGTTTCTTCATCATGATATTTGAATGTTACTGCTGCTGCATTATCATCAGCCTTAGCAATATCATTTGTACGAAGTGTATATGCTTCACCCTTATCAACTGTAATAGTTTCATCTGGGTAAATAATATTAACTGTTTCTCTAGTCCAATGAGCATATAATGTTATATCTTCAGAACCATCATAGTATTCAACTTTGTCTCCACCTTCAGTGTACCAACCATCAAATACATAGTATTCTCTTGTTGGATCATCTGGGAATTCAACATCATCTGTTTCACTATCATAGTCATAAGTTATAACTTTATCTTCATCTACTACTAAAGTAGAATTATCATCATAATGAGTATCATCATTTACTATAAATCCATTTGGAGTAAATGCCTTAGTATTATATCTAATTTCACTTGGAGCAACACCATCATTATAATCAAATGTTACTGTTGCTCCTATTTCATCAGCTTTAGTACTTTCATTAGCATCTAATTCAATTATAGAGTTATGACCATATGTCTCAACACTATTATCTGGATAAGTTACAGTATGAGTAGTTATATCATCAACAGTACCTTGGTAATCTCCTAACTTAATATAGTAGTTAGAAATAGTACCTTTAACATATCTTTGGATTCCACCACTACCATTATCTCCAGCACAGAAGTATGAATTTACATCAAAGAATTGACTAAATCCTGTAGTATCTTGTACTTGAGTCTTAGTTACTCCACCATCAGTAGATAAGTAAATAACATTATCTATTCTGTAGATTCTAACTTCTAATGGTAATGTGTAACTATCAACAGCGTAAGCAACTCTTGTTTTCTTAGCAGAACTTGAAAGTTCTAAGCCACTAGTCTCATCTTTTCTTCTAAACGCTACACCTGGCCATTGTAGATTAGTTACTTCCCATTTAGCATTAAAGAATACTGCTTGTTTTACTTGACCTGAAGGATTATAAGATTCAATTGTAAATCCTACTTCAAAGTCTTTTAAGTAATCATTATTTGTTTGAGTATAAAGTTTAACACCTGTATCTATATAGTTAGATCCAGTACATACAAAGTTTTCTTCATGTTTTGGATAAACATATGGAAATTCATCTTCTACCCATTTAGCATATAATGTTGCATCATCTGTAAATGTTGTAGTACTTGAAACTTTACTTGTAAATTCAGGATCTCTATACCATCCATCGAAGATATAACCAATAATAATATTAGTATTACCTTCAGTTCTTCTTTCATTTTCTTTAGAAGTAGTTGGTAATTCTCCAATTGGAGTATCATATCCAATTGTCATATCATCAACATCACTACCACCATTTTCAATGAATGTGATATTGATTTCTTCTTTAGTCCAGATTCCATATACTGTTGTATCTTTATCAAGAGCATTAATAGAATCATTATCATAAGTAGTTCCCTTACCATTAGCTCTAGAGTTCCATCCTACAAATGTATAATCATCTCTAGTTGGTTCTGGAAGAGTAATAGTAGTACTACTTGAAGTATAATCATATTCTTTAACTATATCTTCTTCTAATGTGATGTCCGTATTATCATCAACATGATTTCCATTAATTAACCATCCGTTAGCAGTATATGATGTCATATGAGATTGTGTAGTATCATCAGTAGTATTATCTTGATACTTGAATGTTACTGTATAACCATCAGAATCTTTAGTACTATCATTAACTCCAGTGTTATAAGTATCACCTTCAGTATATTCATTAATAGTTCCATCTGGTTCTGTTACATGAATTGTTTTTAATGTATCCCAGTGTAAGTATACAGTTACATTTCCATCATTTTCATCATAGTTCTCATAGCATGTATAAGCTTCATCATCATATATATCAGATGGATCTTGTTTTGTCTTACTGAAGCATCTAACAATCTTATCACCATTAGTTACTTCGTAATCAAATTGATCTAATCCAACATGAGTATCAGTTTCTACATCATATTCTGGTGTAATATTTGTATCAGCATTAAATTGATTAATATCATTAATGCTATATAAAGTATCATCACCTTCAATATAGTATCCAGTAATAGTACTATTTCTATAGTAATCTTTAACTTCATCTGGATATCCAGCTGAATTAAATTTATATGTTATAGTACCAAGTTTATCTTTTTTATCTTTATTAAACTTAGAATCACCAAATACCCAATTTGTACTCTTTTGAACTTTTAATGATTCCCCAGTTACAGTATTTGTTAATGTAACAAAGCTTTCTGGGTTTGTTGTCCATAATGCATATAATGTAGTATTTTCAGTTATGTCATCATAATTGAATACTTCTATACCATTAGTAAGAGCAGTATACCAACCTAAGAATTCATAATCTTGTTTAGTTGGATTTTCTGGCCATGCATCTATAGTAGCATTTGAAATGAATTCACTATTGAATGTCATATCTTCTTCTACTACAAATTCATGTTCTGCTTCATAAACAACATTATCAGCTTCTAATCTATAACCACTAAATGTATAAGTAGTTCCTTTAGACTTAGTGAATGTATCTTCACCATTATTAGGATCAAATGTAACAGTTACTAATTCACTATTCTTTGACTTAGCTTCTGGTAATGTTAAAGTAGATCCTATATCGTAGATTTCTACTTCACCATCAATTGTTACTATAGCTTGATCTGATGTTGTCCAGTGAGCATAGTGTGTAGCATTACCTGTGCCACCAGCAAAGTTCTCAACTTTGTAACCGGCATTAGGTTCTGTATACCAACCAAGGAATGTATTATCATCTGGATCATAATCACTAAATTCTACTATATTAATTTCTCTTCTATACATTGAAGTGAAATGAGTACCATCTTCAACATTAGTTAAATCGATTGTCTCACTATATGTAGTATCATCGTCTTCATTAATCCATCCTATATGAGAATATTCATTAACATATGGTAATGACACATTTTGATAATTATCATTTTGATATATAAATGTTAATGTTATTTCTTTACTATATTCAGTAGCAGCATATCCTTCATTGATTGGAGTAACACTAGTTACTGTATCATCATAAACATATACTTTATCATCAAAGTAAATAGTATGTTCACCAGCAGTTTTATATCTAGCATATAAAGTAGTATTAGTAGTTATACCATCAAGTGTAGTCACTTCAGATCCACCTTCAGTTTGAGTGAACCATCCAACGAATAATTCATCACTAACTTCTGGTATATCTCCATCATAACTATAACTATTAGTATAGTTACTTGTAATTACTGTATCTTTGTAGAATGTATAATCATCATCTCTTTGATATTCACCTACTCCATCTACAGTAAAGTGACTAAATTCATATGACTTAGTACCTGTTACTGTACTTTCACTACCCTTATTATTAAATGTAATAGTGAATGTTTCATTAGCTGGTGTATCAAGTGTTAATTCCTTATCTTGAGGTATTAACATATGTTTACCAGTTTCTTGTTCATATGGAGTCATACTATCAATAATTACATTAATAGTATCTGAAACATTATTATCATAACTTGCAGTAAATGTATAGTTATCATAATCTTCACTTTCACCAGTTAATGTATTTAAATCAAATTCAGAATTATTACTATCTAACCAAGCAACTAATGTACCATTATCACTTGTATAGCCTAAATCGAAGTTATCATTATCGTATCCAGTAAAGTTATTAGATACTTCTCCACTATATCTACTAGTAATTACTGTAGGTGTATTAACTACATATTTATCACTAGCTTGATAACTTGCTCCATTAACAGAGTAATCATCAAATGTATAAGTAGTAGTTATTGTTACATCTTTAGTACTATTACCATAATCAAGTGTTATATCTATAGACTTAGAGTCTTTTGCTTTACCAATTGGTAATGTAATTTCAGTTCCTTTTAGATATTCAGTAGTTTCTCCATCAAATGTTACTGGAATCATTTCTGTTTCCCATCTAGCATAGAATGTAGAATCACTTGTAATACCTTCAAGTGTAGTTACCTCACTTCCACCTTCATATGAAGTATAGAATCCTTTAAATGTATTATCAGATATTATTGGAAGTTTTGGATATGTAATGCTTTCAGAATATATACTATCAATTACTGTATCTTCATTGAATGTATAATTCCCAACAGCTACATGTTCTGCACCATTTATTTCATAATGATCTCTAGTAGATACTTTATTAACATATAAAGTCATATTATCATAGTTATCATTATTCATGATAAATGTAATTTTAGCTATTCTTTCAGTCTTTTCTTTACCTTCAGATCTATCTAGATCTACTGTAGTACCCTTATCATAGATTTCTGGTACTCCATCCCAAATTACTTTAACTTGAGTTTCTGGATCAAAATTTTCCCAATGTGCATATACTGTCTTATTAGTTTTAATTGTATTAATATCTACTAATTCTCCACCCTTAGCAGCATTATACCATCCAAGGAATGTATATCCACTTCTAGTAGGATCACTTGGTAAATTCTTATTATTAATTTTTGTTTCATATCTACCAGTTAATGTTGTATTTACAGTATAAGTGATTTCATCGTCTATACCATATTCATCATTATTAGCAGTCCATCCAACGAACTTATCTTGTGTAGATATTCTAACAACTTTATCTTCTGGACTGTTTTCATAGTTATACTTAAATGTTATGTTATAGAATTTTTCTTCTTTATCATCTCTTGAACCAAGAACTTCAGAATATCCTTCATCAACAACATATACAGTATTATCTACCATATTAGTAATAACTAATTGTTTAATCCATCCAGCAGTTAATGTTATATCTTCAGTACCATCATATGATGTAACAACATCATCACCTAAATACCAAGCATCGAATCTATAACCAGTTCTCTTTGGTGTTCTAGGGAAATCAACACCTTGGATAGATTCATAGTATTCTCTATCAAGAACTATATCTTCATTAACAGTTATAACTTCATTATTAGCATGTTCTTCACCATTAATAGACCATCCATTAGCATTGTATCTAGTTCTTACATAAGCATATGTATTATCTCTACCATCACCATAATCAAATGTAACAGTAGCAATATTATCCATAGCTTTAGCTTTATTGTTAATTGGAAGAGTATATTCCTTTCCATGTTCAACAACTGCTATTACTTCACCATCAACAGTAATAGTATGAGTTTCAGTATAGTGATAATATAATGTGTCTTTATCATTAACATTATCATAATTTTCTACTCTATCACCATCTATAGCTTCAGTATAGATTCCACTTACACCTTGTGGTAAATCGAATATATCTTCACTATAAGATGCAGTATAAGTTGTAGTAACAGTAGCATCTTCATTAAATGTATAATCATTTTCATTTAATTCTTCACCATTAATATATACTTTGTCTAAACTATAAGATTTAGTTATTTCATATGTATCAATAATGAATGTACCATTGTTTCTATCAATATATACTGTGAATGTTTCAGTACTTGGTTTAATTGGACTATCACCAAGTTCTGATAATGTAGTCCCTATTGGAACAACCATTGTTTCTCCATCATAAGTAATTACTATATCGTTAGAAGTAACTTCTGTCCAAGAAGCAGTTAATGTCTTACCATCAATTTCTTCATTTTCAGCAGTTAATTCACTAACATTTACTTTAGTATTACCATCGAACCATCCATTAAAGATATAACCTTCTCTTTCTGGTTCAGTATATGTTGGAGTAAATGTATTAGTTAATTCATATTGACTAGTTACATATTTATCTTCAGTAGCTTCAAATGTATAACCAGCATCATAAGTATTACCATCCATTTCATAACCAGTGAATTCGTATGAAGTATTAATTGTATAATCTTCAGTTCTATTATCATAGTTATAATCTAATGTGAATGTAATAGTCTTATCGCTCTTAGCAGCACCATCTGGTAAAGTGAATTCATCACCATATAATACTGAGTTAGCTACATTATCAATATAGATATTAACATGTTCGTTATTATATCTAGCATATAATGTTATATCACTTGTAATACCTTCTAGAGTAGTTATTCTTTCACCACCATGTGGTTCAGTAAACCATCCTTCGAAGTTTTCAGTCTTAATAGTACGTATTTTTGGATATACTATATTTCTAGTATATGTACTATTCATTGTAGTATCTTCCAAGTAATTGTAAGCTACACCTGCTTCATAATTACCTTTACCTTCTACTACATAATGATCAAATGTGTAATTAACATTGATGTAATCTGTAACTACTTTGTTAGTACCATCATTATAATCGTATCTAACCATATATTTATCAGATTCTTTAGTCTTAGCTTCTGGTATAGTACCCATTCCTTTAGGAATAATAGATACTTCACCATCTACTGTTAAGATTACACTATCTTCAATACTTTCAAAACGCATTTCTAATGATTGATACGATTCATCACCATATAATCCTCTTGGAACTATCTTAGTAATATCAACTAATAAATCATCCGGTGCATAAATACCTTTGAATAAGTATTCTCCATATATAGTATCTGGTTCTTGATATATAACTGAAGGACATTCTCCACCATCACAAGTTCTTGTTACAGTAACGTCTCTAATTACTTCAACTACAGTATCTTCATTAACTGTATATGTTGAACCTATTTCATATCTAACACCATTTACTAGATAATGATCTATTGGTGCATATGCACTAATAGTCATATTAATTACATCATCATTCATGTTATTAGTAATAACAGAATTGATTGTATTTGTTTCTTCATCTTCATAAAGATTTCTTGTATAACCTTTTTCAACAGAAAGTGTAGTTCTATATTTTCTATATTCATCTACTAATGTAAGATTAACAGTATTAGGACGATTTTCACTCCATATTGCATATATAGTCATACCATTATAATAGATATCATCTGGTGTAATTGAATAAATATCAATTTCCTCCGTAGTTCCATCTCCCCAAGTAACAAATGTATAACCATCTCTTGTTGGTTCTGGAATTTCTGGAGTCATAATAACTCTATTTTCATTACTTGTAGTAGTTACTACTGTAGTATCACTATTAACTACGTATGTATCATTTACATTATATCTTGTTCCATTAATAGTTTGATATCTTACACCCTTAGCATAAGAAACTGTAACATCTTGGAATATATCATCATACATATAATTTAAAGTAAATGTAATAGATTTATTTCCAATACTACTTGATAATTCTGGAACTGTATAAATATATCCTTCTGGAACATAAGTAGTTTCTCCATCTACTGTTAATTTGTATTGAGCTGGATATCTAGCATATAAAGTTGTAAATTCAGTAATACCTGAAACATCTTCAAATTCATTACCACCAACTGCTGAATCATACCATCCTAAGAAGTCAGAATACATAGAACTTAGATCTGGTAATTCTGGATAATCAAATCCATAATCATCATCATAATCATAAGTTATATTATATTGGCTTCTAATTACTGTATCTTCATTAAATGTATAATCAGCTCCTGGCTCAACTGTTTGACCATTAACTAAGTAATAATCTAATTCGTAATTTCTAGCAATCGTTAAATCTTGAAGAGAATCTCTTAATGGATCTAATTCTATATAGAAAGTATCTGATTTTGAACCATCATCTGGTAATGTTTCAGTAGTACCTCTTGGAATAACCATTATTATTCCATCAAAGTCTACAGTAACATCATCAGCACCTTTTGGTTGAAGCATACCATAGAATGTTTTTCCATATAAGTTATAGAATTCATCTATAGTTATATTATCAAAATCAAATGGTGCATTGCTATCATCCATCCATCCTGAGAATACATAACCTTCTTTAGTTGGTGTTATGATTTCTGGAACATATACTATCTCTGGTTCATCACCAAGAGTTCTAATATATAAGTTTTGATTTACAACTATTTCTGAACCCTTATCATAGATTGCACCATTAACACTATAATTCTTATCTGCAATTGTAGCATATGCTGTTTCTGCGATTTCTTCAACATTTTCTCCATCTTCTATATTAAGAGTGAAGTCAGCCATATCTACATAAATATCATCAGATAATAGAATCTTTGTGCCAGCTGGAACATCATATGATTCAGTATTTCCACTCAATCTTTCAAATGTAATGTTATATGTTGTTTTGTCATCATTATAATATTGAGCATATACTTTTATGTTTTCTTCACCAGCATAGCTTGTAATCATAGCTCCACCAGTACTATCAGTGAACCATCCAGTGAAGTGATAACTTGTATTACCATCGAAGTATTCTCCAACATCATTTTCATCCATTGGATCTAACATTGCAGGTTCAATAGTACTTGAAGTATATTTAACTTCTATGTATGGATTTCCCTCTATTGTATATTCATCACCTGGATAATACTTAACTCCATCTATTTCATAGTAATCAACAAAGATAATTCTAGATACATAATATGTGTCATAGATTTCATTTTCGTGATTTGGAGCATTAACTATTTCATATACAGTAGCTAAATCTTCATATCTTTCTCTTGGAACAGTTAATGTATCTCCTGGATAACAATATTCTGCTTCTCCAGTTGAGTATCTACAAACTGGATCATCATTTGGTACCCAGTGAGCATATAATGTTATAGGTTTATCTTCAGTTATATGAGCAACTTTTTCTCCACCAATAGGTTTTGTATACCAACCAATGAAGTCATAACCTAAATTAGATTGTGAATCTGGATCAGCTAACCATGTATCTACTACATAGTCATCACCAAGTACTGCATATAATGATTTATATCCAACGAAATCGATTGTATGAACGATTCCATAAACCTTATCATCATCATCTACCCAATGATCAATTTTTTGTTTAACTTCAATATTGATGTCATATTCAGTTTTTGCAGGGTTTTGAAGAACTAAGTGGATAAGATTATTTCCATATCCTGTTTCTTCAATTGTTACATCACTTGTATCAATCTCATCTCCATAATATCCCTCTTTACCATTAATTGAATATCCATCTTTTGAATCATAATAATATTCGAATGCGGATTTACCTTTGAAGTTAGCATATAATGTTAAATCAACTTCTCCACTATAAGAATTAAAATATCTTGTACCAACTCCATGTGGTTCATCCCACCATCCGCCGAAGTCACTATATTCAGTGTCTTCTAATTCAGTAATAGTAACTGGAGTAATATTTTCATTACTATATACACTATAAATATACATAGTTCCATTAACTGTTTCAGTATCGCCAACATTATAATCAGTATCATTTAATGAATAATGATCAAATGATTTAGTAGCATGGACTTTATCAGTTGTAGTATTTTCTCCATTTACAAATGTTACTGTTGCAATATCTTTATCTACAGATTCTCCATCAGGGAAACTAAATGTAGATCCAATTGCATATCTTCCATATAGTTCACCATCTATAAATACAGAATATAGATTATCTGTTTCATAATGAGCATATAATGTAGTTTCAGTAGCATTATTAGCTTTATAATCTGGATAATTTCTATACATTCTTCCATCTGTTCTATCAGTGAACCATCCAATGAAATTATCATCATCTGTTGGAGGGAATTCTCCTTCAAATGTTGTTTCACCAAATACTCTTGTAATAGTCATATTTCTATCAACAGTTATTTGGTCTCCTGGAACATATTGTGTTCCATATAAATCATAATAATCGATTTGTTTTATCTTATAGAATTCAACATGTTGAACATATTCTATTCCTTTATTGTAATCAAAGTCTAACCATGCATCAGTGAATGCTTTATAAGTTGGAACTTCAATATTAGAACCACAAAGATATGTTTCAACATCACCATTATCATATGTTACATAACAGTAACTAGAATCTAATTCGAATAATGGATATAATGTTAAATCTTTATCTCCATCATAAGCACTATATAAATTACCTGAGTCTATTCCATCATACCAACCAACGAAATAGAAATGGTCTTTAAATGGATTGCTTGGGAATGTAGCACCAGTAACAGTTTCTATATAATCAGAAGTTAAGTAAATATCTTCATTAACAACTATACTGTCATCAGTATTGTAATGTTTATTACCTAGCTTGTATCCGTTTGGAACATAACTAGTAGTTACATCACTTGTTGATATAGTATCGTCATCATCATCTTTGAATGTTACTGTTGATAAAGTTTCACCTGCCTTAGCAGTTGTATTTTCAGGAACTATATATTCTTCTCCTTTGTATACTTCTGCTACTTTAGTATCATCTATATAGATATCATACTTAGTAGGCATACTTAAATCTATTCTATCTTTTGGAACATCTATAACTGGACGAATACCCCAAGAATTGCTTGTACTTCCCTTAGTACTTGATTGCCACATCATTTGATTACTTGCTACAATGTCATAAGAATAGTTATTCTCACCAGTTGGGTAAATACTTTCAGTAGCATAAGAATAATGGTTGCCTAATCTCTTGTTATACCAAGTATTTTCAACAATAGTTGCCTCCCAATCTTCATAATCGCCCATTTCTTTGGCTGTTGGTATTCTTGCGACTGAATTACCATAATCTATTTCACCTAATTCATATTCAACTCGAGTATTACCGTTATAATAATAACCTGCCCTCTGACCTGTATTCGTAGTTAATTGTCTAACAGATTCTTTTAATGACACATTAGGCCATTCTTCTGTAGTTGGTAAGTATGGAAGTAATCCAATAGGTCCATTCCAACCGTATTCGTTATCATAAAGTACATTGTGTTGATAATCTACTCCGTCTTCTCTGTTTGTATAATACAATAATACGGCTGTATCATCTTCAAAACTATCAGTTCTAGTATTATAGTAATCACTAATGTAATAGAATCTTTCAGTTTCTTCATCAAATATTCCATCACCGTTAACATCGCATGTGAATGCATCATATTTAGTTAGTACTCCATTTTCTCCAAGATAACCGTAGTAAATAGTATCTCCCAATTTATATGGTTGACCACTATGAGCACATCCTAATCTATTACTATAAGAGCCTGCAGAACTATTCCATTCACAAATATCAGTATGTAAATATTTAGCCCTTCTACATAAGATATCAGTAGATGGTATACCACCATTTGCCCAATGAGCATATAATGTTAAGTCTTCTGTACCAGCATAGTGAATATATTCTTCTCCATCAACTTTAGCATCATACCAACCTAAGAATGTATCTCCCTCTAATACTGGATCAGCTGGGAATCTAACACCATTAATTGTTTCAATATAATCATAAGCTAATGTGATATTTCTATCAACGATATAAGTATCTCCTATATCATAATGAGTTCCATCTATCATCCATCCTGGATTAGTATATGTCTTAGTAACATATCTAATAATATCTTCTTCACCATTTTCAGGTTTAAATGTTACTGTAGCTAAATTGTCTGCACCTTTTGCAGGAACACTGCTTGGGAATATAAATTCACTTCCAGCAGGTACTACTTCAGTCATTCCATCTGGATATGTAACTGTGTACGTTGGAGTTATATATCCTTTAAGTGTTAAGTATCCTGGATGATCTGGTGCATCATCGACAATCGCATAGATCTTGTTTGTATAGCCTGAATTATATGTAGTTCCTTTTTGTCCAACAATTGAAACAGCACCCGTAAACATAGAATTATGTGAAGTAGCCTTACTTACATCCCATTTTTCAGATACATAAATCGTTTTTAAGTTTGTAGCTTCTTCGAACATAGCATATGCGTCAGTTACTTTACTTGTATCAAATGAGCTCAAATCTACTTCTTCTAATGATTCACATTGAGTGAACATTTCTCTTATAGTAGTAACTTTGCTTGTATCAAATGAGCTTACATCTACATGTTCTAGTGTCTTACTATGTCCAAATAAACCAGATATATTAGTAGCATTACTTGTATCAAAGTTGCTTAAGTCTAATTCTTTCATTGTTCCTAATCTATAGAACATATTTTGCATAGTCGTTGCATTATGTGTATTGAAATTGCTTGTATCTAACGATTCAACTGTTAAACCAAGGAATGTACTATTGAAGTTAACAACCGAGCTTGTATCAAAACCACTTACATCTAATGAAGTTAAATAATAAGCTCCTGAGAAAGTAGATTGCATATTCGTAACTTTACTTGTATCAAAGTTGCCAAGATTCAATGTTGTTCCACGGTAACTATAGAACATGTAATACATGCTAGTTACCTTACTTGAATTTAATCCTGAGAAATCTAGACTACCAAATCTTCCTAATTGTGTATAACCATATTCATAGTGGAACATGTGTGAACAGTCACTATTTAAATATATAACATCCGCATCTGAATAATATAATGCTTTTCTATTATCAACCCATAAATATACTTCATTTGGAGAATCTTGAGTCGAAATAATATTTGCACTATCTAGTGAACTAGCAACGCTATTATATTCAGCTTTAGTTGCTTTCCTAAATACATATCCATTTTCATATGGTAATGGTTCAATCATGCTATAAAGTCTATTTCTAAATGTACTTCCGTTAACTAAATATGCATAATTGCTAGTGTATTGTGCATGAAGAGTAATGTTGCCACTATCTCTTAATAATGTTACTTGTTCGCCGCCTTCTTCTTCAGTAAACCAACCAACGAATTCATAATCTTCTTTTGTTGGATTTGATGGGAACATCGCATTTCCTATAAATTCACTATAATATGGTTCTATTACAGAATTATCACACTTAGTTATAGCAGTACCATCTGGATAACGAACTCCATCTACTAACCAACCATTTGCTTGATAATATTTAACCACATTTGCTGTAGTATCTTCAGCACCGTTATGATACTTGAATGTTACTGTACCAATAATTACGTCATCTTTTTCAGTATCATTAGTTCCCAATGTATATGGAGTAGGATTCTCGCATACCTCATAATTCCAATGAGCATATAATGTAATATCTGCACCTTCATTATAAGAAGTGAATCTTTCTCCACCACCTTCAGCATTATACCATCCAAGGAATGTAGCTCTTGCCTTAGTAGGATCACTTGGGAATACAGCATCAGTAACAGCTATAGAATAATTTGGTTCAATAGTTGCTTCTGAAGCATGTTCTACAACATATCCTGCTTGACGAAGAACACCATTTACTAACCATCCATCTGGAGTATATGATGCTGTTATTGTACTCTTAGTTTTTGGTTGCCCATTATTATACACGAATGTTACTATGAAAGTATCATCGTCTTTTGCAATATTATTTATTGGTAATATTAAAGTATCATTTTCATCTGGTTCTAAACTCCAATGAGCATATAATGTAATATCTGAGTATTCACTATATTCAGTATATTGTGTACCATTTTCAATTTCATCGAACCATCCGACAAATGTAAATGTATCATTTACTATGTCTTCTGGGAATTCTGCTGGAATTGTAGTTGAAATATAATCGTATTCAAGATATATATCATCATTAACAACGATTGTATCACCATCATTATAGTGATCATCACCTATTTTCCATCCATACATATCTTGGTATATAACTTTTCTGATAATATCATCTTCACCATTCATTGGTTTAAATGTTACTGTTGCTACTTCTCGAGTTACACCATCTGCTGAGTATGGGAATGTGAATGTCTCACCAGCTTTAACATATTCTTTATCACCACTTGGATAAGTAACTGTATAGTATTTTTCAGCAAAGCCTTCAATTCTTTCTTTTGGAACATCGATTGCAGGTCTTACACCTACTCCATCCATATCATATACAGAGTTATCTAATCCACTAGAACCTACCATTAATGGGAAGTATGTTCTAGTTGAATTATCCAATGGGTTTTCTAAATAATAATGTCTATATTCAGTTTGTGCTTCACCAGTAGCTTCCTCTAAGTGATCTGTTAAGAATCCACAACCAATATCATATAAATAAACTCTATTATAATTACTTGAAGTAATATTAACATTACATCCTCTTGCTATTTCTTGAGAAGTTAATAATCTTGCTGCATATCCTTCATAACTAAAGTCTTCTGGAAGTGAATGATTATTATATGTATTTAAACCATCTACAGTTAAGATATCTCTTTCAGTATGATATAAACTTACATTAGGCCAATCACTCGTTATTGGTAAAGATTGAATTGCGTTATCTGGTCCATTATAAACATCATCGCAGTCACTACCTGCCCAATATGCATCACCAGAATAACATGTATTATTTGCACCTTCGATTGAAGTCTCAGTATAATTACCACCCATGTTGTAATTTCTAATTAATACTGAGTAAGATTCATCAAATTTTTTATTTTTAGTATCATAATAATCTGATACATAGTAGAACATTTCTTCATCTTCATCATAGCTTCCATCGCCATTAACATCACAAATGAATGCATCTCCTGTTCTTATTTCATCTAAGCTATGATTTGTTTCATTCCAATTTGGATATTTCTTACATAATTCATCTCCATCAGTGTTTAATGGTTTCCATTTAGCATATAAAGTAATATCTTCAAGCTTATCATAAGAAGTATATCTATTACCTCCTGCTACTGCATCAAACCATCCAACAAATGTATATCCATCTCTAGTTGGATCTTCTGGGAATTCAGCTGGAGTAAATGTTTCTGTTTTATCATAAGTTAATACAACATCTTCTAAAACAGTCATATAATATCCAACTTCTTGTGGTTCATCATTTACTAACCAACTATTATATGTTGTTTCTTTTGTAACAGTAGAAGTTGTATTATCATCACCATTGTTATATACAAATGTTACTGTTCCTACTTCTACGTCATCACTAGGTAATACATCTAGTATTAATTCATCTCCATGAATAACAGTTTGTTTGCTACCATCTGGATATGTAATTGTATGAGTAATAACATTACGAGGTTTATAAGTGAAGTAACCAGGATTACTTGGTCCCTCATCTATATGAGCATATACAGCATCTATAACTCTTTGATCATCAGCATCAGCATTATAGATATCTGCATCATAAGTTGTTCCTTCTTGACCTACTAGTTTTGTATCGCCTTGGAATAAGGAATCATGTCTATATTCATTAAAATCTCCATTTGTATCCCATAAATCACTTACATATATAGTTTCTAGATTACTAGCACCTTTAAACATTTGCTCAATATCTTGCCATGAATGTACACTAAAGCTACTTAAATCTAGTTCTGTTAACGATTCACAATTTTGGAACATAGAATATAAATGAGCATTAGTGTCCATATCAAAGGATGAAACATTAACACTTCTTAAACTTCTACAATTTTGGAACATAGCTCCAAAATTAGAATTATGTGATGTATCAAAATTACTTAAATCTAATTCTTCTAATGATTCACAGTAAGAGAACATATATTGCATTTGGAAAACTTTGCTTGTATTAAAATTGCTTAAATCAACTGAAACTAAAGCAGTATCTCCTTCAAACATGTGAGTCATTCCTTGTACATTACTTGAATCAAAATTGCTTAAATCAAGATATGTAATTTTCTTCATTTGTCTAAACATGCTATTGAAACTATCAGCTAAATGTGTATCAAAATTACTTACATCTAATTCTGTTAATTCTTGGCAGTTAGAAAACATATTAAACATATTAGTTACATTACTTGTATCAAATCCAGTTACATCTAACGAAGTTAATAATTTAGCATCAGCAAACATACTGCCCATATTAGTTACATTACTTGTATTAAACGAGCCAAGATTAATTTGAAGTGCTGTAGTATTATAAAACATTTGATTCATGTTTGTTACTTTAGATGTATTAATACCAGAAATATCAAGTGTTTGCATGTTAAAGTTAGTTGATCCAGGTGGTTGACGGAACATTTGTGAAGAATCTGGATTTGCAAATATTATATCTGCTTCTGAATAATATAATATTTTTCCTAGTATGTCTTGGCCATTATAACGTTTTCCAACTACATACCACATATAAACCACATTTGGTGAATCACTAGTAGATACTATATTATCTGATGTTAAATTTGCAACAACTTCATTATATTCTTCTACTGTTGCTTTTCTAAATTCTATTCTTCTATTTATATATTCAGCTGCATTGTTTCCATATGTATAATATTTTGTATCAAATGTAGAACCTGTAATTAAATATGCATAGCTATCAGAATAATGTGCATGTAATACGATATCTTCAGTACCATTATATACAGTAACTTGTTCGCCGCCTTCTTCTTCAGTAAACCATCCGATGAATTCATAGCCATCTTTTGTAGGAGTACTTGGGAATTCAGCATTTTTAACTGTTTCTGTATATCTTGGAGTTATTACTGTATCATCTTCTTTAATGATAGTCGAATTATTTATATATGGTTGTCCATCTACATACCAACCATTTGGTTTAAATTGTCTATATACTTCAGATGTAGTATCATCAGTTACACCATCATGATATTTGAATGTTACTGTTGAAATATGTTCGTTTGCTTTTTGGGTATCATTAACTCCTAAATCATATAATCTATCATCTGGAGTTGTTAATCTTATATAGTGAGCATATAGCATTATATTATTTTCTGGGTCAGAATAACTTGTATATTGCTTACCACCTACTGGTTCACTGAACCATCCAATAAATTCATACTCTATCTTTTCTGGATCTTCTGGGAATACAGCAGGTATTATTGTTTCTACATAATCATATTCTAATGTAATATCGCTATTAACAATAATAGTTTCTCCATCATTATAATGATCATCGCCTATTTTCCATCCAGCAGGTATTGCACCTCTTTGTACTACTCCCGGCTCTAAAACTTTACCATTTTGAGGATAGAACTCAACCCAAGATCCAAATTCTGGATCTATTGCTTCTGCATCATTTATAGGGAATACCCATTCAGTTCCATGTTCTACTGTTTCAGTATCTCCATTTGGATATGTAATAGTATGAGTTAATGATGTATCTTCATTTTCCCATCTAGCATATAAAGTTATATCTTCATCATCAGAGTATGAAGTATATTTATTACCTCCTGCTACTGCATCATACCAGCCCTTAAATATATAACCACTTCTTGTTGGGTCTTCTGGGAATTCAACTGGTATATCAATTGCTACATAATCATATTGTAATACTATATCTTTTGTTATAGTTATTTCTTCACCATCATTATAATGTGTATCATCTGTTGCTATCCATCCTGAAGCTATAAATGATCTAGTAGCATATTTAACTATTTCATCTTCTTCATTCATTGGATTAAATGTTACTTGTGTTGAATTTTCATTTTCTTTAGTTGAAGTATTGTTATCAAATGTATAATTTTCACCATTTGTTACAATATCAACTTTTCCATCTGGGTAAGTAACTGTATTAGTTGCCGCTTCTCCGATTTCCATTCTATATTTTGGAACATCGATTGCAGGTCTAATACCATTTACCCAATCAACAAAGTTACCAGATGTAAGAGTCCATGCTCTTGGAATATCAGTATTTTTATAAGCAGACTCTAACCAATAGTCATAATTTGTATTTTCCGATTCTGAATAATTAGTTAATTTATCAAAAATTGTATTTTCAAATAAATATTCACCAAAGTTTTTATGATTTGCTTCTGATTTATTACTTGCTTCTTGAGCAGTTAGTAATCTTGCTGCTTTTCCAGAGTAATCTATTTTTCTACCACTGCCAACATCATATTCTCTAGTAGCAAAGTATAGACTTGTATTTGGCCAATCTTCTGTTGAAGGTAAATATTGCATAGCTACTTTTGGCCCTATAAGGTCACCAGAACCAGAACATTTTGTTCCAACTTCCCAATTTTCACCACAACTATATGATGCTACATAATAATAACTCTTTCCAGGTTTCCATTCAAATGGGTTATCGCCATAGAATACATTTTTATAATAAACTAATGTAGCATATGTATTATCAAATTCATCATCAGTAGTTACATAGTAATCACTAACATAATAGAATCTTTCTGTTTCTTCATCAAATACACCATCACCATTAACATCACATGTATAAGCATCTCCTGGAACTAGTTTACCTGATTTACCTAATTGACCATAAGTAATAGTTTCTCCTGGAGAATATTTAGCACCCCAACTATCAGCACTACATAGACCTGTTGATGTACATGTCTCAGTATGAAGTGTAGTTGCTCTCTTACATAAGATATCTTCTTCACCTTTTGCTTGCCAATGAGCATGGAATATTATATCAGCAACATGAGGTATACCATCAACATAATAAACATTCTTACTTCCCCAAGAATAGAATCTATCTTCATTAGCAAACCATCCAAGGAAGTTATAACCTTCTCTAGTTGCAGGTAATAATTCTGCATCTGTTATTTCATTAAGATAATATTGTGTTACTACTATATCTTCATTAACAACTATAGTATCTCCCGCATAATAAACTTTTCCATTATATGTGTGTGCATCATTAATCAACCAGTTTAATGGTATGAATTTTCTATAAACATATTTTTCTTTATCTTTAGTTAAACCATCATTATATTTCAATGTTACAGTAGCTGCTATTTCATCATCTTTTTGAACATATTCTGGTAAAACATATTCAGATCCTCTTGGTATAGATACTTTTTCATAAGGAGTTGTTACTGTAACTAAGTCACTATCTTCTTCCCAATCAGCAATTAAGATGAAATACCTTTGATTATATTTATCATTAACTAATCCCCATGCGTCATCAAAATAAGTATAACTCATGTGATAATCACGATCAATCCAACCATTAAATCTATAGCCTTCTCTAACTGGATCTTCTGGGAATACTGCTGGATGTTTAACCATAACTACATCTTTTATAACATTAATATCACCATCAACTGTTATTGTTTGTTTTTCATCATAATGATTGCCATCAATAAACCACCCATTCGCAACCTCTTCTTCTGAAACATCTGATGTATAAATATATGGTGATGTTTCCGGAATAATGCTCCAATATTCTTCTTCTCCCCAATAGAAATCTACAAAAGAAGAATATTCTTTAGTATTAACTTCTTTTAATGTATATTGAGAGCCTATTGCTACTCTATCTACTTGTTCTTCATCTGTACATTGTCTAGTATTATTTTCATCATAATAGCAATATCCATTTGGATAAGTTATATATGCATACTCTATACCGCCTTGCCAGTGAGCAAACAATGTTAGGTCTTGGTTTCCTGAATATTCAGTATATTCTTGACCGCCCTCTACTTGATCAAACCAACCTAAGAATTCATAATTTTCTCTTTCTGGATTAATTGGGAATGTAGCAGGTGTTATTCTTTCAGTATAGTTAGCAATTAATCTAATGTCTTGATTAACTACTATAGTATCTCCACTATTATAATGTTCATCAGTTCCTTCTATAGTAACACCGTTTTTATCATAATATTTAGTTACTTGTGATACTTTTCTTGTACCTTGTGAATCATTATAATTAAAAGCAACTCTAGCAATTATATCTTCTGACTTATAAGGTATTTCTTCTATAGTATATTGAGATCCCTTATCAAGCTCAATAGATATATTATCTGTTCTAATAACAGTCACTTTATCTTTGTCAACCCATTGTGCATAATATACACTAGCTATTAAAGTTCTAGGATCAGTTATTACATGGCCGCCCATAGAGGCATCAAACCAGCCTTTAAAATTATAATGTTCTCTTGTTGGAGTTGGTAAATCTGGTCCTTCAACATTTTCCTCATAATCATAATAAATATAAGTATCTTTATTAATAACTATAGTTTGTCCGAAATCATAATGTACGCCATCTATTTTAAATCCAATCGGAGTATAAGTTTTAGTATAAGAATATACATCATTTGGAGTTGTTCCATCTTGATATTTTAAAGTAACTGTCTTAACTTCTGCTGCTTTTGGTTTGCCTTCTGTTGGCAATGTATATTGTGAACCCTTCTTAACTTTAATACCATCGGTACCTTCTAACACAACAGCATATTCAGGGTCAGGAGGATTCTTTAGACCAGAGTAAAGTATAGTCATGTTTGTTTCGTTTGGTGTACAAGTACTAATTGCAGGGCTAATTCTACCATCGGTAAAATATTCACGTCGAATTCCTGGAATATAACCACCTTCATCTACACTATAGCTATAGGTATACCATACTCTTGAAACATGCGTATAATAATCGCTATTAAAATCTTCATCCAATCTAGCTCCTTGCTCCATTACTTTCAATCCATAAGGGGCATCAACTCCCATAACAGATCTAGCAATATATTCAGTAGAGCAAGACATTTGAGATTCTACTATTGGTGTAAAATTATATCCTGCATATTCTTCTTTCATTTCAAATACTGGATCATAAAAATTACCATTTTGGTCAATAAATCCAATATATTTATAATATTTTGGCAATCTGTAAGTTTCTTGTACTGCTTGATATCTATAATGAGTATTGACCCCATAATATCTTGCTGCTGCTTCATCTGTTATTCCTACACCAGTTTTTGGATCAATAATTGTACAATTTACAAAGCTTCCACTTTTTGCTGTTACTTCTTTACAGGTATTCGGATCAATAAAAGGTAATAAATCAGGATAATTTGCATTAACAACTGTCCCTTTTTCTGGAATAATAGTAGATCTAGCATTTCCATCAGGATTTCTCTTAGTAGCATCTCTATAATATTCTACATTTTCATCTTTGTAACTCTCTTCATAAAATTCTGGGTCTATTACATTAAAATAATTAAAATCTCCAGTAAACTCTCGATCGTTTGAATGTTCATCGGTATAACCAGCTTGTACAGTATAATCTGGGTCTAAAGTATAAGGTGTATATTCCCTACCAGCAACTACATATTTTTTATGTCCATTAATATAAATAGTAATTATTTTACCCATTTTACCATATAAATTAAATGTTTTGCCTTTATCTCTTGGTAAGCGGAAATGCGTAATAGGTTCTCCTTCAAATTCAGGATTATCATACCAATATATCAATCCTCTTTGTCCAGAGGCATCAGACCATATCCATTGTTTTTCATTATCTCTCCAGCCTATGTCGTAATCCCTATATCCTTGGTTTATTTCCATTAAATAGCACTTTTGGCTAGTCGAACTAGATGATCTTCTTATAAAAACCTGAGCCCCCGGTTCTTTTTCATTTACTTCTTTTCCATCAATAAACAAATGAACTATTGGAGCACCTTCAGTATTGCAAGTGGTCCATACAGCACTAGCCTTTCCAGTAAACGCAAAGAATGATACAAATATCATTAGAATAGCAATTACTAATATTTTTCCTTTTCTAAATCTTCCCATACCGAATACCCTTCTATTTTTTTCCAAAAATAGCCTTTCGTTAGTTTTTTGACAATAAGATACCTAAGTTCAATTTTTAGGCCACTACGAAAAACTCGTAGGCTGTATAGTAGTTTTCCTGCGTCGAGAATACAGGACTATTTTACACTATTCTATACTATCCTATTATTCTATAAATATTATATAAAAGATATGCAAAAAAGTCAATATTTTTTGCATATCTTTTTACCTATTTTTCACTTATTTTATAAAGGAAAAGTGGCGATTTGAGTGAGCCAAAAATGCCTGTGGAAAAGTAGTTAATTTTTTATAGATTTTTGGGGTCTAATTTTACACAAAAATATTCCCCACTTTACACGCATTTTTACGTTTTTTTAGAGCAAATTTTTGATCATTTTTTCACCAAAAAATTCTCTTCGGCAGACAAAAAATTTTTAATTTTTTTGTGAATTTTTACAAATTTTTACGTATTAAGTTGCTCTGAGCATTGTGGATTTTTCCCTTTATTCATAAGGATTTTTGATATTTTTAGAAAAATGTTATCAAAACTAGATTTTAGAATCTAAAAAATAGAAATCAAACAAAAAATAGCTAAATCATTTACTTAAAAAATATTTTGTGCTATATTTATAGTAAGAAAATGTGTCAACAAATTGACATGCAATTTTAGAGTATTCCACAGGTTTTCTTTGCAGTTAAAAAGAAAAGTCATTTTCTTAGGTGGTGATCCTTAAAATGAAAAAATTTGCAATTTTATCTAACCTATGCTATAATAGCAACCAACTTTATGAAAAGGGGAAATTCTGTCATAAAGATCAGGGGGTAAAATTTATGAAAAAAGCATTATTTACAGGTGCAGTAGTAACATTATTATGTGTTCCATCTGTTGCATTCGCTAAAGGTACTGCTGGTATTAAATTTGAAGGTCAAAACAATGTTAATGTTGGTGATGAATTCACTGTTAATATGGTTATTGATAGCGTTAATGACACTGAATATGGTGTTGTTGGTTTAGGTGGATATATCACTTATGATACTGATGTATTAGAATTAGTTAATACTGAACAAGGAAATAGTTATGAAATATTAATTAATAGAAATAATAATAAAATAATTGGTATCGATTACACTATGGAAAACGGTATTAAAGAAAGAACAAATATGTTCAAATTAACATTTAGAGCTAAAGCTGCTGGTGATTCAAACATCACTTTAACTGAAGGTGAAGTTGAAGATAGATATGATTCTATAGACTTCAATGTTAATGGATTATATGTTACTTCAAATGAAGCAAAAGTTGAAGAAAATGTTGCTCAAGAAGAAGTAAAAATTGAAGAAAATAACGAAATTTATGTTGAAAAAGAAGAAAATTCTGAAACACAAATAAGCGTTGAGCCAACTAATGTTGAAAATAAAAAGAATACTACTACTAAAAAAGTAGTAAAAAATCCTAAAAAAACAGCTAAAAAGGCTGCTAAAAAGAAAAAAAATATATTTGAAATCGTAAAAACATTTTTTACAAATATAATAAAAATGTAACTGAGTAATCAGTTACATTTTTTTATTAAATTGCTGCAAAAATATCAGTCTTAGTTTCATCTAAATTAACTTTATTTAGTACTGCTCCTAATATTTCTGATTTAGCTTTAGAGGCTTCACTAATAGCCTTTTCTTTTTGTTCTCTTAAATATAGGTTAACTCTTGCTTCATTTATTCTTTTTGCTATATTAGAGGCCTTTATAGGCTCTTTATTGGCCTTTTCTTCATATAATATATCTACTATACTATCTGGTATAGAAGCTATCTCTAAATCGTCGCATAATCTAGTTATAGCGGCTCTTTTTGATTTAGCAACATTTTCATCATATTTTTCAAGATACATAATAGCATTCTTGAAATCTGTTTCCAATTCTAATAAATATTCTTTTTCATCTTCTAAAGAGAAATCACTATGTTCTTTCTTAGTATGAATAGCACTAAATATATTCTCTTTAGATGGTTCATCAGTAATTTCTGGATAAATTATTCTTTCTGGTTCATCTAAAGTACTTGTAACATATTTTAATGTTATATCTAAGTCTTTATCTATTCTCTTATGAATTTCTTTAATATAATCTTTTAAATCTTCTATTTCATCAATTACATTATCTAAAGTTTTACTTTGATCTTTCTTATTAATAACTATTTTTTTACCACTAATTCTATCTTTTTCACTATTTAATGACTTTAGTTTAGCACATGCTTTTAATAATTCATCATATAATGTTGTAAATTCAATAGCGGCATCACATCCATCAAAACATGTTTCATCAAAGTATTTTCTTAATTTTGCTAACACTTTTTCTATTTCATTAATATTTTTATCATCTTTTGATAAATCTTTATAATTTCTTATATGTGTAACAGTTTTAGCAAGTATTGTATTACCTGAATCAGCATTTTTCCATGCTATTACTCTATTAATTCTTTCTTTTTGGATTATAATTCTATCTTTTAAATTAAGAAAATCACCATTATTAACTATTTCATTTTCATCCATATTCTTAGCATATGGTTTACCATCTAATAATTCTACTAATAATTGTTCTTTAGTTACTTCATTAACATTATGTCTTTTATTAGTATTATATGCTACTCTCATACTTCTTTCTATAATACCTTTATCTTTGCATTTAGCTTTACCTTTTTCTGCTATTTCAAAGTATTTTTCAAGTAATTCAGTTATTTCTGAAGCATTAGGATCCTCTTCCTCTAAAGCATCTAAATCCTTTCTATATACCGGATCAAAATACTCATATCCTTCTTTATCAAAACCACCTACATAACTATTTTTAAAACTATTTAAAGCTATTTCTAATTCTTCTGGAGTTTTTCCTTCTTTTTGTAATTTACATAAGAATTCATCCATTGGAGATACTTCAGGTATCTCTGTACAGTATTTCTTATCAGATAATTCTGCTAATTTCTCTTGTTTATAAGATTCATAATCTAAAGATATTTCTCCATTAGCAATTACTTTTTTATCATTATCTATTATTGCTTGTTTATTCTCTTGTATTTTATCATTATTCTCTTTAATTTGGCTCTTAATTTCTTTAGCTCTATTAACTGATTCTTTAGTATAACTACCTGTTAATCCTATTTCATTAGTCATTTCTTCTAATTCTGCTTTTAAAGCTAGATTTTCATTTAATAAATCATTTATTTCACGATTAATAGAACTATTCTTTTCGTCAATATCTTTGTTATGCTTTCTTATTTCATCTTTCTTTTCTTCAATAATAGAATCTCTTATAGCATCAAACTCTATCTCAGTCATAGCCATAATTCTTTCATAAGTATATTGATCTGAATAAGAATTCATTTTCTTAACGATAGCTTCTAGTTCACTAATTTCACTTTTTCTAGTTTTAAGAATTTTTTCAAAATTTTTATATTCTTCTTCTGTTAAAGTTTCTTTATAAAATTTCTTAAGATTACTTTGTTTTTCATAATCTTTCTTTTTAGCTTCTAATACTTCTGCTAGATACTCTAATTCCATCCCTAACACCTCTTTATTCTTTCTCAAATACTATTTTATAATCATCAATAGTAATACTTAATTTATTCTTTTTATATGTATATTCAATTTCATTTTCCCCATCATAGAAATAATCATCAGTAAATTCATATAATTTATTAATTGATAATACTGCTACTGAAGCAAGTCCTTTATCATTTAATTGTAATTCTAATGAATATCCTGCTTTCTTTAGTTTTTCTAAATCTTCTTTAGTATAAGATTTATTTTTTACTGTTAACTCTACTACTTTATAAAAACCTACTTTATCATCACTATATTCTTTTTCTACTTCTTTTTTTACTACTTTTTCTTCTTCTTTTTTAGTTTCCTTCTTAGTTGTAGTCTTCTTTTCTTCAGTCTTTTTCTTAGTTGTTTTCTTTTCTTTTGTTTTCTTTGTTTCAGTCTTCTTTTTAGTAGTTGTTTTTTTCTTAGTTTCAGTATTTTTATATACTGTTGCTAATACTTTATCATTATCTTTCTTAGTATCAGTACCTTCAGTTAATTTTCTTGAATAATCAATACCTTTATATATACCAAATCCTACTGCTATTAAACATACAAATGTTATAATACCAGCCATAATCATTTTTGCTTTACTATATCTCATGTGATCCACCGCCCTATTGTATATATAATTATAACATAACAAAAAATTTTTTTCTATAACTAAGTATTAAAAAAATAGGATTATATCCTATTTAAATTTATGCTCCTGCTCCTCCGCACCACATATCTTTTGCAATTTCTTCTCCAACGCGTCTTCTTTCTGCATTCTGTTCTAATGTTAGTCGAAGCCCTTCTTGGCCCTTTCTTTCTGCAACGCGATCAATTTTAAATTTTGCCAGTTCTACTTCACCGTGTCTTAACTTACAACGATATGATGTTATATGGTTTGAATCCTTACCAACAATTCCAAATCTATTTATATGTAAATCCTTTCTTAAATATTGATCTTCATACAATCTATCAAAATCATCAGCAAGCCCTCTTTTAATTTTTATTTCTTCTCCTCTTTTATTAAGTTCTTCCATAGTACCATTCTTTGATGCTTCTATTAATTCTTTTTTTGTTATTAAAGCTGGCACATGTTGTCTTAAATATCTACCTAACAAAAATGATTTATCTTCTATTAATTGTTTGACGTCTTCATCATCTGGATATACAGATAAGCATTTATCTATAAACTCTTGTGGATATTCTATTTTATTCTTAAAATTTTCTATCACTTGATTGCCTACAAACCCCATACTCCTTGCGTGATCAGCTATAAAGCCCATACCAACACCTCCATTAATAATTATTATATCATAAAATAACATTCATCTTTTATAAATTTAGATATCTTATTTTTAGTATTTGTTTCATAATACTCTATTAATAATTTTTTATATCTATTAATCTTATCTATTGGTATAACTATTAGCCCCTTTCCTTTTGAAATTAAATAATGATTTGCAAATATAACAGAAGTTCTTTTATTACCATCGATAAACATTTGAGATCTAACAACATATAGTAATAAATCTATTGCTATATCAATAGAACTTTTAGAACTATTAACTATTTTATCTATATCATTTTTAATATCTTCTTCAATAGGAATATCTGGTTTCCAATAAGTCCCTCCAATATCTACTGGTACAGTTCTAAGCATTCCTGCAGTATAGTAAAAACCTTCTAAAACTAATCTATTTATCATACATAGTGTATTATAATCTGTTTTTGATAATATTACATTCTTATTTAAAATAAATTCCCAAGCATGTTTTAGATTTATTACCTTAAGAACATCTGTAGGAGACATATTATTAATTATACCCCCCTCGATAATATTTTCTGTATCAGAAAGAGTTGTTACTACACCTTCTAATATAGCTTGATTATATATAGTATTTGCTAACTTTCTTTTAGCTAAATCTATATTATCCGATACTTTTCTAGTTAATTCTTCATCAATATAATCTAATCTTTTTAATTCTTTTTCTATATTTCTAATCTCTTTCTTTAATTCTTTTGCTCTTATATTATTATTAGAAATAAGATTATATAATACTTCAGTGTATTCTCCAACATACTTAGTTACTAATAATCCGTTTTCTCTAGCATGTATATAAATATATTTATCCTCTCTTACTTCAATTGATCCATATATTAAAGATTCTAATTCATAATTTTTAACTTTTTTTTAAGTAAT
>JAEEGJ010007941.1_pt1 | contig 29749 bp, 30 predicted proteins | sample 8958761 | NCBI WGS metagenome assembly JAEEGJ01 (sample SAMN16246546, study PRJNA631951) | gut metagenome | biome: gut microbiome; feature: rumen; material: RS-attached | host: Bos | place: Iran: Karaj | collected 2018-10
CATTGGTGATTATTCCGTTCTTGCCAAGACGTGTTTCAATGCATACGGCAAACTGCTTGGATACTGCAGCGATCTTTGGCTTAACCTTGCCGCCCTGTGCATAGAGATCGATCTGCTTTCCGGGAGTAAGATCCTTATAAGCAGCTGAATTCATATCGTATTCGAGAAGGTAGATCTCTACTTTATATGTGTCGAAGTTCTGGATCTTCTGCTTAAGATTCCAATCTTCATTGGTGATATACATGTACTTCTGGATACCGAGAGCCGCATTGTCTTTTGCATTCTTCGGATCGGAGAATTCCTTGATCCTGTATCCGTCTCCCAAAGCATCGAAAATAACTTTCGATACATCATTTATAGACATTTCCAAAGTATCAGCAGATTCAGATGTCTCTGAAGTTTCTTCAGTAGTTGATTCAAATGTCTGAGGGATCGAGATAATTGGTGTGACGGTCTGTGTACTGTCAGTCTCTTCAGTACGGCATGATACAAGAGACAGAAGCATAACAGCAGAAAGAACAGCGCACAATAATCTTTTCATTTCACACCAGACCAATAAAAAATGTTAGTGAATAAACCATCCACTAACATTTTAGCATTATATGTTATTTTTAAATCTTCTTATTTTATCCAGTCGACAGTAATTTCTTTTACATCCATACCGTCGCGCTTCTTGATGAATTCAGGAGCAACCTGAGGGAACATCGCACAGCTTAATACATCTTCATCAGACTTGGCGATATCCTTAAACTGTTCTCTGATCTTATCAAGCTCAGGTTCAAGAAGATCTGCAGGACGGCATGAGATGATCTCATCCTCACCTATCGCCTGCTTTCTGATATCTTCATTTACCTTGCCGGGAAGCTCACCGTATTCGCCGCGGAGAAGTCCCTTTGATTCCTTGGTAAATGTCTTATATCTTCCCATAAGAACATTAAATACAGCCTGTGATCCGACAATCTGGCTTGTAGGAGTTACGAGCGGAGGGTAACCGAAGTCTTCTCTTACTCTCGGTACTTCCTGAAGAACCTCTTCCATCCTGTTCTCTGCATTAGCCTGCTTAAGCTGTGATAAGAGATTCGAGAGCATTCCGCCCGGAACCTGATAGAGCAAAGTATTAGGATCAACACGGAGAACCTTTGAACTAATGGTTCCAGCAGCTTCCATCTTTGCAGCTACGGACTTAAAGTGAATTGCAGCCTGATTAAGCTTATTAAGATCAAGGCCTGTATCACGTTCAGTTCCCTTCATAGTTGCAACAAGTGATTCTGTTGCAGGCTGTGAAGTGCCGTTAGCAAAAGGAGAAAGTGCGCAGTCAACGATATCAACGCCTGCCTGGGCAGCCATGAGATATACCATTGAACCTGTACCGGTTGTGTTGTGTGTATGGAGATGGATCGGAATGGATACCTTCTCCTTAAGTTTCTTGATAAGGCTGTATGCATCAGCGGGAAGCAAAAGATTTGCCATGTCCTTGATGCAGATCGTATCAGCGCCCATCTGCTCCAAGATGACAGCCTTGTCAACAAAGTAATCCTCGTTATGTACAGGGCTTGTCGTATAGCTCATTGCAGCTTCGACCATACCGCCGTACTTCTTAACGGCCTTGATGGAAGCTTCCATATTACGGATATCGTTAAGCGCGTCGAAAATACGTACAATATCGATTCCGTTCTCGATCGATTTAGCACAGAAAGCCTCAACCATATCATCTGCATAATGGCGGTAACCGAGTAAGTTCTGACCTCTAAGGAGCATCTGGAGCTTAGTATTCGGAAGAGCCTTTCTTAATGTTCTGAGTCTTTCCCACGGATCTTCATTAAGGAAACGCATGCAGGAGTCAAAAGTAGCTCCGCCCCAGCACTCGATCGACCAGTAACCAATTGAATCAAGGATCTCACAAGCAGGAAGCATATCTTCAAGCTTCATTCTTGTGGCAGCCTGGCTCTGGTGAGCGTCTCTTAAGATAGTATCTGTGATAAAGAGCTTCTTATTTGTATTAAAAAGTTCAGACATCACTTATTTCCTCACTTAACCTCGAAAAGCATGTCGCCGCCGGCAACTGTGCTGCCTGCAGCAAGGCTTAATGAAGCGATAACACCATCAACAGGTGCTGTGATCTCGTTTTCCATCTTCATGGCTTCAAGTACGAGTACAACGTCACCTGCCTTAACGGAATCACCATCAGCCTTATTTACTCTAAGGATCGTTCCGGGCATAGGTGCGATGACTGCGCCAGAACTTGCAGGTGCGGGCTTAGCGGAAGGAGCCGGAGCAGCTGCCTTGGGAGCTGCTGCAACAACAGGCTTGCTCTCGACCTTTACAGGCTGAACTGCTGCGCCGTTGCTGCCGATGAGCTCAACGTCCATCTCATATGTTTTGCCGTCTACTGTAATACGATACTTACTCATTTTTATTACTCTCCCAACTGATATTTATGATAAGAAATGCCTTTTTCCTCGATATACTTTTCGAGGCTGCTCTTATTAACTTCCTTGAAGGAACGGACTACGACATGCTTAGTGTCTACGCCGTTCTCCTCAGCTATGCAGGCAACTGCCATTGCAACTATCAATTCCTGTTCCACGAATCAATTCCTCCTTAAAGCGGGATATTGCCGTGCTTCTTGTAGGGCAATGACTTCTCTTTTGTCTTGAGCATCCTGAATGCTGAAGCGATCTTGGATCTTGTCTCTTCAGGAAGGATAACTTCATCGACATAACCGTGCTCAGCTGCGATATAAGGGTTCATGAACTTCTCGTTATATTCATTGAGGAGCTCTTCCCTCTTGGCTGCCGGATCTTCAGCAGCTTCAATAGCTTTCTTACCGATGATGCTTACAGCACCTGAAGCACCCATAACTGCGATCTCAGCAATAGGCCAAGCATAAACAACGTCTGCGCCGATTCCCTTACTGTTCATGGCGATATAAGCGCCGCCGTATGCTTTTCGCATGATAAGGCTGATCTTCGGAACTGTTGCTTCAGAATAAGCATAAAGGAGCTTCGCACCATGACGGATGATTCCGCCGTGCTCCTGCTGTGAACCCGGAAGGAATGCCGGTACATCGACAAGTGTAAGGAGCGGGATATCAAAGCTGTCGCAGAAACGGATAAAGCGTGCAGCCTTATCTGAAGCGTTGATCTCAAGTGATCCTGCCATGTAAAGTGCCTGGTTAGCGATGATACCAATAGTCTCTCCATCAAATCTTGCAAAGCCTACTACGATATTTCTCGCAAAACTTTCCTGTACTTCGAAAAAGCTGTTCTCATCAACGATAGCATTAATAACATTTCTGACATCGTAAGCCTTCTTGGAATCAGCAGGAACGATATCAGAAAGAGTGCTGCTCAAGTCAACAGGATTTCCGGGAACTTTAAGAGAGTAATCTTCATTGCTCTGAGGCAGATATCCGATAAGCTGTCTTACGCCGTTAAGGCATGAAAGATCATCAGGATATACGAAATGAGCAACACCTGAAGTAGATCCGTGAACTGCAGCACCGCCAAGGTCAGCAGAAGTAATAACCTCACCTGTTACTGACTTAACAACTGCAGGGCCTGTGATAAACATCTGGGCATAATCAGTCATGAAGATATAGTCAGTGATCGCAGGAGAATAGCATGCACCGCCTGCACAAGGTCCCATGATAACAGAGATCTGAGGGATAACACCGGATGCGATAGTATTTCTATAGAAGATATCAGCATAACCTGTAAGGCTGTCGATACCCTCCTCGATCCTTGCTCCGCCTGAATCATTGATGGAGATAAAAGGCGCCTTCATTGCCATAGCCTTATCCATAGCCTGGCAGATCTTCATAGCCTGCGCCTCACCGAGTGAACCGCCGCCAACTGTAAAATCCTGTGATGAAGCGAAAGCTACACGGCCGTGGATATATCCGTAGCCAGTAACAACGCCGTCACCCGGACGCTTTTTCTTATCCATTCCGAAGTCGGAACATCTGGAAGAAATCTGATCATTTAATTCAACGAATGTACCGTCGTCGAACAATGCTTCCATTCTCTCGCGGGCAGTAAGTTTGCCGGAAGCGTGCTGCTTTGCAATTCTCTCAGCGCCGCCTGCAGCAAGGACCTGTTCCCTGCGAGCATTCAAACGGTCAATGCTGTTTTGCCACATTGAATCCATATGTTATATGCCTCCAAAAACTATTAAATACATTAAAAAAGTCGCAAATTAAGGCTTTTCGCCTCTTAATGCGACTTTATTCTAACATAAATAGTTTGATAGTCAAACTAATTTTGAGTGAAGAGTTAGGTAATTGCAGATTCAGTTAGCATTAACCGTTTTCAAAATGTCCAGTGTTCTTTTGATGCCTGTTCTGATATCGTACCTTGGAGACCATCCGATCGATATAAGTTTGCTTCCATCAAGTCTGGCTTTGGTTGCTTTGCTATATCCTGCTGCTTCAACTGCTGTCAGGATTAATGAGCATATAATTCGTTTCATAGTTTACTTTAAACCGAAGCAGAATCATGCTTTGAGTTTCTTGACGCAGTTTTCATAAGTTAAGTTTATAGACTTAGTTTTTTTCGACTGATTCAGTTTTCCATCACCATCGATAATTGAATAGAAAACAACTTGTTGCGTTGCGTTTATGATTTTGTCCCTTTCAGATTTGTATTTTTTATAAGTGTATTCCTTAGTATTTACAGTATAAGATGTAGGGCTAGTTCCAACTGCACGATATTTCTTTACCTTTTCACCATATTTAAAAACATCTAAATCCTGACCACAATCAGCGTTTCCTAAACCATTATTGTAGAAAACCACCAGCCTGTTATCTTTTGTCTTAAAAATTGAATATCCCTGATAATACAAAGGCACGTTAGAAAACAAAGTAAGTGAAAGAATTTCATCCGCTTTTTTCTTAGATTTGTTATAAGTATACATGTGTAGCTGAACTTTCTTATTACTGGAAGTTATAAATAGAAGTTCCGGAATATTATCGCCTGTAAAATCTAATAGAGCGCAGTTTTTATTTGCAGTCTTTTGAATGACCGGGTTATCTCCGAACCAAGCTCCGCGCAAATAGTTCTTACCGTTCTTCGTACTGTAATAGTTCATGTTTTTATAAGCCTTAATAGCTTTCTTATTTTTCTCAAGCACTTTCAAATACGCTTCATATGCCAACTGCTTTTCAGTTTTAGGCTTAGGCGTTGGCGTCGGAGTATTAGTCGGAGTGGGCGTATTTGTAGGTGTTGGAGTTGGGGTTGGTGTATTAGTCGGTGTTGGGGTTAAAGAAGGTGTAGGAACTAATCCTTCATGCCAATTAATAAAACGCTGAACACATACCGCATATCCTAATTCTGCACCTTTAGCATTTGGATGCATTGATGCAGCGCTGGCAAAAGATTGTTCAGTTTTATATTTACCGTTTTTTTCGTTATATACTTTATGAATTGTACTTTTATCTATATCTTGAGTTGTCTCAAATACTTTACCCGCTATTTTAATACCATTAATCCATGCATCATCTGTATAAGGCTCATGCCCAGAGAATTCTTCTCTGACATCTATAAACCATATATCTAATCCGTCGTCTCGACATTCACTTACAGCTTTTGAAATTGCTTCATTAAAATAATCTATCTTTTCATTTACTAATTTCGCTTCAGTCTTGTCAAATAAGACTCCTTTACCTTTGGGATCAATTAGATGCGGATAACCTGCCACTAAAATACACGGTTTTTTATCATCGATTTGTACTGCATTATTTATATCTCTATAAGAATCTTTAAGCTTTTCTCTAACATTCTTTTCTTCTTTAGATCCTTTATCGAGTTTCTTCTGAGCTTTTGCAAGCGCATCAGTCAATACACCGGGATTCAGATATCCTATTTTACTTGCAGCTGTTTCAATTATTTTCTCAAAACCTACATCGTTTCCGCCAAGTGTTAAGGTTATATAATCAGGAACAACACCGTTATCTTTTAAAGCATATAAGATATTTATCTGTGGTTCTAAATGTGTATCATAAAGATCAAAACTATCTATATTCTTCCTAACAGAAAAAGTCTTTTTCTGTCCGATACCATTTTTACCACGAATGTCTTTTGTTTCTGCACCGGATGATGCAACAAAATACCAAAGAACATCTTCTTTATCAACATAATATTGATTGAGAGATGACCTATAGTTTTTCAACTTACCCTTTCCAGGCAATTCGAGTAATCCAGGCCAAGATTTTTTTGATCTGTGTGCAAGGAACTCTATAAAATTCCATCTCAAATGAGATAAATCATCGCCGGGATTATTATCACCATAAAAAGGTGTTATTCCTTCACCAGAAGAATATGAATCACCCATGGAAACAACTACTCTGGTATTATTCAATTTTTCATTTTTACTTAGCTTTACTTCATGATAAATTGAATTTTCGTCTGTAACATAGAACGAATTATTGTTGTTTGAATAGTTATCAGCATAAACTAAAGTTGGAGATAATACACCAACCATAAAAAATATAATCAAGAAGCTGACTAATACCTTAATTGTTCTATTTTCCATATAAATCAACTCTCCATCTTGTATTCTTCAATTGTCTTAGCATCGATTTTGTCTACGATACGAACATCCAAGACAGATTTATTAGGGATGGTTCTGTAATAGCTGTTAGTACTGACATCATAACTGACAACTTCTTGAGATTCCGATACTAAAATTGGAGTCTTATCAGTTTTTTCGAGATTATAATACGATGGATTTGCTGTAATAGTTCCGTCAATGACTGAAATTACCCATAATTCTCCCTTTTCGGTAACGTAATAAGTCTCGTAAACCGGATGTTTATTCTTAGAGTCAGCAGATACTTCTTTTTCATCGTCGAAAACGCCATCAATAGAATAATTGGTAGTAACCGGATACTGATTGAAGCCGCGATCTTCAAGTTCTTTGATAACATCCTTCTCAGAAAGGTTATTCTTAGACTTTTTAACCTTAGTAACAGACTTTATCTCAGAGTTTTCTTCGAAATACGCTTTAATGTCCGGATAATCAACATCATTCTTGGGTTTAGTATTATTTATAGCATTGATTCCCAAGAACACTCCTCCGCCTAAAAGAGAAGCGCCTAAAACCCCTAATGCAATAAATAACGGAATATTTTTCTTCTTATTTTTACTTTTGTCTTTAGGTGTTTTTGCATTATTGCTCATAATTGTGTCTCCTACTAAAAGGCTAGGACTAATAGTTTTATATTGATTATTATTTCACTAAATCCGAGTTATTTAATTAACTGACTGTAAAAAATAGATATAATTATTCATTAACATGCACAATTGCAAGAAAAAAGGCTGTCGCATTTGCAACAGCCCTTTAATTCAAATATGAAATTGTTTATCAGCCGATCTTATCCAGCGCCTGCTTGAGGTCTGCGATGATATCATCAGGATCTTCCATACCTACGGAGAATCTGATGAGATCAGGTGAGATTCCGGCTTCTTTGAGCTGCTCATCTGTGAGCTGTCTGTGAGTATGAGATGCAGGATGCAGCAAGAGTGTCTTGCAGTCAGCAACATGTGTAGCGATAGTAGCAAACTTCAATGAATCCATGAACTTGATGGACTTCTCTCTTCCGCCCTTTACGCCGAAGCACATAACGCCGCATGTTCCCTTGGGGCAATACTTCTGAGCGAGCTCATACTGTGAATCTGTCTTAAGGCCGGGATACTTGACCCATGCGATACGGTCGTCTGATGCAAGGAACTCAGCAACCTTCTGAGCGTTTGAGCAATGACGTGCCATACGTGCAGGAAGTGACTCAAGACCGATCTGTACATAGTAAGCATTCTGAGGTGACTGGATAGAACCGAAGTCTCTCATGAGCTGAGCTGTAGCCTTTGTGATGTAAGCTGCTTTACCAAACTTCTCTGCATATGTGATGCCGTGATAAGAATCGTCAGGTGTGCAAAGGCCGGGGAACTTCTCCTTATGAGCCATCCAGTCAAAGTTGCCTGAATCAATGATGGCGCCGCCGACTGAAGAGCCGTGACCGTCGATGTACTTTGTTGTGGAGTGTGTAACGATATCGCATCCGAACTCGATAGGACGGCAGTTTACAGGTGTTGCAAATGTGTTGTCCATGATGAGCGGGATACCGTTATTGTGTGCGAGTGCAGCAAACTTCTCGATGTCGAGGATGTCTACTGTAGGGTTGGTGATCGTCTCACCGAAGATGCACTTTGTGTTAGGTCTGATATACTTCTGGAGCTCTTCAAGAGGCAAAGTCTGGTCTACGAATGTGCACTCGATTCCCATCTTCTTGAATGTAACTCCGAAGAGATTATATGTTCCGCCGTAGATGTTTGCTGAAGCGATGAAGTGGTCGCCTGCTTCGCAGATATTGAATACTGCAAAGAAGTTAGCAGCCTGGCCGGAGCAAGTAAGCATGCCGGCAAAACCACCTTCCATAGCGCACAGCTTTGCAGCTACATAGTCATTTGTAGGGTTCTGAAGTCTTGTATAGAAATAGCCGGAAGCTTCAAGATCGAAGAGCTTGCCCATGTCATCGGAAGTATTGTACTTCCATGTTGTGCTCTGATAGATCGGAACCTGACGGGGTTCGCCGTTTCCGGGTGTGTAACCGCCATGAAGTGCAATTGTGTCAACTTTGCTCATTTTTATATATCCTTCTTTCCTATTAATAGACTAGATCAAGCATTCTCATCACCGGAGATAGCCAGTGAATCGACCAGTACCGAGGGAGTAAAGAACTCGCCTGAACCGGACGGCAGGTTAATTATATCATTTCCTACTGAAATTACTTGTTTTATTACTTCGTAGAAGTTTCCTGCGACAGTTATCTGCTCTACCGGTCTTCCCTTCTTGCCGTTTTCGATGAGATATCCTTCGCAAAGGAGCGAAAAGTCACCGCTTATGGCATTGACGCCAGCATGAAGTCCGGAAAGATCCGTCAGGATGATTCCGTTTCCGGCTTCTTCAAGAAGTTCATCAAAGCTCTTAGAACCAGGTTCAACTATGAGGTTTGTAGGTGTCTCAGATACGACGCTGCCGCCTCTGAAGCCATTGCCTGTTGATGCACGGCCTGCCTTGTAAGCGGACTTGAGATCGTATAATGCAGTCGCGAAAACACCCTTATCGATGATAGCTTTAGCTGTTGTAAGTACGCCCTCGTCGTCAAAAGGCGTCTTGGTAAGAGCTGCTTCATACATAGGCTCTTCCTTGACTGTCAGAGCGGATGAAGCGATCTTCTCGCCTTCTTTTCCTGCAAGAAGAGATAAACCTCTCTGCATCGTTGTTGCCATGAAGTTTCCGAAGAAGACCATGAAGAACTGCTGGAATGCTTCATTCGTAAATACAGTCTTATAGCTGCCTGAGCTGCAGGACTTGGCGCCCATCTTGCCGATCAGGTTATCCTTGAACTTAGAGAGGAACTTGTCCATGTCAAACTTATCGATGTCATTGCCGATCCAGAAATTGCCGCCGCTCTTAACGCTGCCGTCTGAATCAGTAGCTCTTGCGGAAGCAACGATGCTCATGCCGTCCTGGTCGCGGTAGGAATGAAGACCTTTGGAGTTGATAATAAGGAACGGTCCGGTGCTGCATGAGATCGTAAGGAAATCGACCGCATCGATCCTGGGATCAAGCGCCAGGATAGCCTTTTCGAGCTTGAGACCGAGCTCTGAGAAGCTCTTATAGGTATTTTTCGAGAAAGCCTCTGTAACCTGTGAATAGTAAAGGTCCTTATTCTTCTCGTCGCAGTAGATGAACTGCGGGTCTTCGTCATTTAAGACTTCGCAGTTTTCCATAGCTGACTTAAGAAGAAAATCTATTGATTCGACATCAAGGATATTGGTGGAGCAATAACCCATCTGGCCATTCTTAAGTCCTCGAAAAGAAAGTGAACTTGTGGCACTGTTCTCATAGCTTGAGACTTCGCCGTTAAGGATATCAATGCTCATCGAAGCATCCTGTGCAAAAGATGCCTCACACTCTTCAAAGCCGTATTCAACTCCGTCCTTAACGAGTTTTTCCATAAAAGCTTCTGCTATTTTTATATCCATATTAAATCTCCAGTCTAACTCTTATTCCTCAGTCTCTCTGCCGCCGACAAGGATGGAAGATACTCTTATCGTAGGCTGTCCGACAGTTACGGGAACGCCGCCTGATACGGAACCGCACATACCTGCAGAAAGTGCCAGGTCATTACCGACCATATCGATATTCTTAAGGATCTCCTGGCCCTTGCCGATAAGTGTTGCGCCTCTTACAGGCTCAGCGATCTTACCGTTTCTTACCATGAATGCTTCATTTACAGCGAAGTTAAAGTCACCAGTTGATGTATCGACAGAACCGCCGCCCATCTGTGTGCAGTAAAGACCATATTCTGTATTGGCGATGATGTCCTTGGGATCTGATTCACCGTTGCAGATATAGGTGTTGCTCATTCTGGAAGTCGGAGCATAAGAATAGTTCTGTCTTCTTGCGCATCCGGTAGGTTTGCAGTTCATTCTTCTGGCACCTAACTCATCAACGAGATAGTTCTTTAAGATGCCGTTCTCGATAAGAAGAAGGTCAGATGATGTGTTACCTTCATCATCCGTAGCGTAAGAACCCCATTCTCCGTCGATCGTTGCATTATCTCTTGCACTTACGATCGAAGATGCGATCTGCTGACCTTTCATATCGGTAAAGTAAGAGTTCTTAATACCTACGGAAGTAGCTTCCAACGCGTGGCCGCATGCTTCGTGGAATATAACGCCGCCGAAACCGTTGCCTAAGATGACAGGCATCTTGGCTGAAGGCGCATATCCGGCATTTACCATACGGATCGCTGTATCGCAGCACTCACGGGTCTTATCGATAAGAGGATACTCATTGATGAACTCATAGCCTCTCATGGTACCGGGAGCGACTCTGCCTGATTGCTTCTCACTATCTTTTGTAGCGATAGTCTCGACTGAAAGCCTGATCCTTCTAGTCGTATCTTCAACATTGACGCCTCTTGTATTGATAACACGGGCTGTCCTGACTGATGAAGAAATGGAACCTGCTGCCTGAGTGATCAGGGGATCGTAACTCAAAGCGTAGTCAGAGGACTTCTTAAGGAAATCTACCATGTCGCTCTTCGGAACTGACATAGGATCGATCTCAACTCTAGATCTTGTCGTGGAGCAGAGAGCCTTTAAAGCCTCTATACTGCCCTTATCCTGACCTTTAATTGCAGCAGCCGCTTCCTTTGCAAGCTTTAAAAGCACTTCCAGATCGTTATCACTGGAATATACATAAACGGAATTGGTACCTGCAAGAAGTCTGATTCCAGTTCCGGAATCAAAGCCTGTGGAGGCCCTGATTACCTGACCGTTAAGAAGACTTACTGACTTGCCTTCTGTTACTTCCTGGAATACTTCGGCAAAATCCGCCGTAGTGGACATTGCCTCTTCAAGTATTCTCAAACAATCACTGTCGTTAAACATTTAATCCCTCATTTCTAATTAGTTAGGGCCATCTCTGAACTTTGAGACAGCCCTTAATATTATTCATTTGTCTTAACTTCAGAATCTCTTGATCTTCTTCGAAGTATTCTTCTCGAATTCAGTCATTCGGAGGACTGTATTCTTGATCTTCTTATAGCTCTCGAGCTTCTCGTTTGTAGCAGCAACGACATCTTTCAGGATGCCCATGATCTGCTCTTCCGTAGGCTCCGTATCGATTCCGAGCTTTGCCTTGATCTCATCAAGATCCGGGAAGATCGTCGCGGTTACAACGATATCATCCTTAACCTCATCGTTAACGCCTGATACGACAGACTCAGCGACATAAGGAGAAAGCGAGAGCAGATACTCGATCTCTTCAGGGAATACATTCTTGCCGTTCTTGGCGATGATGACGTTCTTCTTACGTCCTGTAATGATGCAGAATCCGTCTTCATCGATGTATCCCAGGTCTCCTGTGTGATAGTAACCGTCCTTATCAAGTGCCAGCGCGGTGTTCTCCGGATCGTTATAGTAACCGAGGAAGTTGTTGTCGCCCTTGGATATGAACTCACCGATGCCGTCTTCATCAGGATCAAGGATCTTAACGTCGCATCCCGGGAGCGGGAGACCAGCCGCATGATTCTTAAATGCCTTATCACGGTTTAGAGCAAGGATAGGTGCGCACTCTGTAAGACCATAGCCCTGAACGCACTTAAAGCCCATTGTCTGGAAGAAAGTGAGGATCTCAGGATTTACCGGAGCGCCGCCCAGGATGATGAGTCTCATTCTGCCGCCGAAGATATCGTGGATAGGCTTGAAGAGCTTCTTTCTCATGCTTACCGGAAGATGGAGAGCGTTAGCTATCTTCATGCCCTTTTCAAGCTTCTTGGCCTTAGCAGGATCTTCCTTCAGACCCTTCATGATCTTCTTATAGAAGAGTTCGAGCATTACAGGAACCATGAGGATACATGTAGGCTTAACTTCCTGAATGTTCTGGGCGATGTATCTCAAGCCTTCGCAGACAGCAACTGTCGTGCCTCTGTAGACCTGGCCCAAGAAACCGCATGTACATTCATATGTGTGATGCAGCGGAAGGACTGAGAGCCATACGTCACTTCTGTCGATATAGAGCATCGAGAACATTGACATCAGGTTCTTGCAGATGTTCTTCTGGCAGAGCATAACTGCCTTGGACTTAGCAGTAGTACCGGATGTGAAAAGAAGGATCGTCATCTCTTCAGGATCGATCGTAGCTTCAGTGAAGATCTTATCACCTGCTGCGAGCTTCTCCTCGCCCTGCTTCATGCAGTCGTAGTAGTAAAGGAATCTGTCGTCCTTGATATCGTCCATGCATATCCAGTACTTAACAGTATCGACCTTGCCATATACCTGATTTACGATATCGAGCTTTGACTTCGCGAAAACAAGGATCTCGACCTCAGCTCTCGTAAGCATGTTGAGCACGTCATCTACGGGAAGTTCCTTATCAAGAGGAACTACGCATCCTGTGCCGTTTGTCGTTGCAAGATATGTCGTGTACCATTCATATCTTGTCTCTGCGAAAATAGCGATCCTAGCACCCTTCTTAACAGTATTCATGAAGTATGTTCCGAGCGAGTCGATATCGTGATCGTACTTCTCGGTAGAGATAGGAATATATTCGCCGCCCCTCTTCTCTTTTACGAGGAATACAGGGTTTTCCGGGAATTCATTTACTCTCTTCTTGATTACATCTCTAAGGTTATGGATCTCAGTTACTTCGTATAAACCTGCATAGGGATCTTTCATAATCAGACGTATCCTTTCTCGATTGCTAACTCGGCACGTTCCTTATTCTTACCGCCCTTTGCGATCTCACCTGCGATAAAGTCAGGATTTGCCTTAAGGAAAGCGGTCATATACTCAGAAGGTGATTCGAGGAAATGCAGGATCATTGCCTTCTGTGCTTCGTTTATAATACCATTTTCAGTTGCTTCATCAAAAAGCTGCTTATCGATGCCTGTAAGAGCGGTAAGCTCAACGCCCAATCCCTTAAGGACTTCCCTGCCGTTCTGGCATCTGTCGACAACTGCAACTGTGTCAGTGATCTCTGAGCCCAATCCTCTGATCGCAGGGATCCAGGCTCTCTCATAAGAGGAAGCCTCCGTAATGAGGTCAGCGATATGAAGTGCTTTCTTGCCCTTAAGATCAACATCCTTAGAATCAACAGCCGGGCCGTCGATGCTCTCAGAATATACGGATGTAAGATCCTTGAAGATCGTGAGATGGGGCTTCTTGAGAAGATATGCAGGCATCATGGAGAAGAAGTAGTCACGTCTCTCACCGCCTGAGATATAGTCAAAATCAAGCTTAGAAGCAGCTTCAGCAAGCTTGTCGGATACCATCTTGAACGTGCCGCCCTTGTTGTAGTAAGCGAGCATCATGTCGAAGATCTCTTCAGGAGCTGTGAGCTTGTTGTCAGCGATCGCCTTTTCGATCCTCTTAAGGACTTCACCGGCAGCGGCCTCATTCTCAAGAAGGAAGTGAGTATTGATGAAGAAAGGTCCAAGACGGCCTGATGTGTACCAGAAAGGCTGGTTCTCAGGTGCCACCCTGATCGCCTTTGTCGCGAAAAGTGCTTCGATGATCGTGTTTTCCATATATCTATCTCCTAACAATCTTATATTTTGAAATCTGCACTACAGCGTATATACATTGTAGTGCAGATTTTAACTTTTCTATAATTATCACCAACGCTGAAGCGTACCGGTAAGTTCTTTTAAGGCAATATTGTTGTCTTTGCAGTACTTATCAAGATCTTCCGTTATCTTAACAGGCAGCGCCGGATGAATAAGGCAAGCCGTACCGATCTCGACAGCAGAAGCTCCTGCGATCATGAACTCTACGACATCCTTATAATCAGCGATGCCGCCGCATCCAACGATCGGAATATCCAGAACTTCAGAGCACTCAGCAACCATGCGGATAGCGACAGGCTTTACCGCAGGACCTGAATAACCGCCAGTGTTATTGGTAAGAACCGGTCTTCTTGTCCTGATGTCGATCCTCATACCCATAAGAGTATTAATGAGTACGACAGCATCAGCTCCACCAGCCTGAGCAGCAAGCGCAGTAGCCTTGATGTCAGTTACATTAGGTGTAAGCTTGATCCACAAAGGAAGAGACGTGAGGCTTCTGAGCTTAGAAGTGATAGCCTTGATCGCTTCAGGGTCAGATCCGATCGTCATGCATCCTGCCTTAACGTTAGGGCAAGAGAGATTTATCTCGAGAGCATCGATCTTATCCTTATGAGGATCTAATGTCGTTACCATGTCGATATAGTCTTCAAAGCTGTGTCCTGCGACATTAACGATAACGCCTGCTCCGGACTCCTTCATGAAGTCCAAGTCATTTTCGATGAAGTAATGGACACCGGGATTCTGAAGACCTACGGAATTAAGCATTCCGGAGTCGCACTCTGCAACTCTTACACCGGGATTTCCGGCTCTGGGCTTGATCGTAAGTCCCTTAGATGAGATCCCGCCAAGGATGGAGAGATCGTAATACTCTGCAAGTTCCCTTCCGAAGTTACATGTTCCGGAAGCAAGGATAAGAGGGCTTTTAAGGTTAACACTGCCCACATTTACTGATAATGCATTGCTCACCATACCACCTCCCTGCTGTCAAAAACAGGACCATCCTTGCAGCATCTTACATTCTTAAATCCGTCCGGGCCGTCATCTTTGACCTTTACTGTGCAGCAAAGGCAGATTCCTGCGCCGCAAGCCATTCTCTGCTCCATGGAAACGAGGCAGTTCATGTTCTTCTCAGCTGCCCATGCGCTAACCGCCTTCATCATAGGGATAGGACCTACGCAGCAGATAAGCGTCTTGGAAGGATCTGAGATAGCGATAGTATCAAGGCCAGCTATTACAGTACCCTTGATGCCGGTATCGCCGCTGTCTGTCGTAAGGATATATGAAGGCTTATTTAAGATAACCTGGGAAGCATTACGGAAGCCTTCACAGACTGTGACATTCTTTCCCATAGCGGAAAGTGTCTCATATGCGAAGTTGATCGGGAATACACCCGTTCCGCCGCCTGTAAGGATGACATTGTCATATTCTTCGAAGTCAAAGCCGTTGCCCAGAGGGCCTAAGCAGTCGACCATGAGACCGGGTTCGAAAGAAACGATCTCTGAGGTGCCCTTGCCTACGACTTTAACGCCGATATTAAATGTTCCCTTCTCTTTATCAACGCTTGCAATACCGAAGGGGCGCTTAAGGAAAACCGTCCCTGCCGAGATATTTACAAACTGTCCGGGAATAGCAGAACTTGCTATCTCAGGACATTCAAATCCGAGATAACAAGTATCGCTGTTAAGAAATTCTTTTGAAACCAGTTTAATTCTATATTCTTGCTTAAAACTCATTACTTAAACGTACTTACGGTTCATCAAAGCTGCATTGAGCTTTTCTTTCATGTCCTCTGCCTCAAATCTGGCTGCCTTACCGAAGTCTTCAGGCTTGAAGAAGTCAGCCTTCTTCTGCCAAGCAGTCATGATTGATCTGGAAGCATTGACGATTCCGCCCTTTCCATATGCTGTGAAGCTTGCTACTGCCTCATCTGCGCCTGCACCCTGAGCACCATAGCCAGGGATGAGCATGAATGTATTAGGCATAAGCTTTCTGAGTTCTACTGCCTGCTCAGGCCATGTAGCACCGATAACTGCGCCTACAGAAGAGAATCCCTCTTCGCCGACTAAGTCCTGACCCCATTCGTCAACCTTAGCAGCAACTGCTTCATATAATTTCTTGCCGTCAGCCATCTCGAGATCCTGGAAGTCGCCGGCTGAAGGATTGGATGTTCTTACAAGGCAGAAAAGGCCCTTGCCGTCTCTCTTTGCGACATCGATGAAAGGCTGAACGCCGTCGATGCCAAGATAGCAGTTAACTGTGCAGGCATCAAAACCGCTCATCTCCATTGTCTCGTTAAGAAGGATCGGTGTCTTTCCGATAATGCCTTCAGCATAAGCTGTTGCTGTGGAGCCGATATCGTTACGCTTACAGTCAGCGATAACGATCATGCCCTTTCTCTGGGCATATCTTGCTGTAAGGAGCATTGTCTTGATGGCATCAACGCCATACATCTCGTAGTAAGCGAACTGGAGCTTAACTGCAGGAACGATGTCAAATGTGTGGTCGATGATCTCTTTATTGAAGAGCCAGATAGCCTTTGCTGTTGCCTTTGTGGGCTCTTCCGGGAAAAGCTGCTCAGCATAGCACTTGATGTGATCGGGGATGTAATCAAGCTTAGGATCAAGTCCGATAACTGTAGGATTGTTGACCTCAGCGATCTTTCTTACCAAATCATCAGCAAAGTTTTTCATAAGTAACTTTTCCTCCCATAACGGTTAATATTGTGTCGCCATAGAGCTTCCAGCCATCGTACGGTGTATTTCTGGACTTCGAAAGCATCTTGTCCTTCTCGAAAACAAACTCGTTATCGATATCGAAGACTGCGAGATCAGCGTCGTCACCGACGTTCATTCCGCCTCTTCCGAGCTTTAAGATCTTCGAAGGACCGTAGCACATAAGCTCGATAAGTCTTTCAAGAGTTATCTTGCCTGTTTTTACAAGATAAGTGTACCCCAAAGCGAAGGCAGTCTCAAACCCTAATATACCATTCAAAGCGACAGAAAATTCACAGACTTTCTCGTCAGCATGATGAGGCGCATTGTCTGTGGCGATCGCATCGATAGTTCCGTCAACGATTCCTTCGATGATCGCATCAACGTGATCCTGTGTTCTAAGCGGCGGATGCATCTTGAAGTTCGTGTCATAATTCTCGCAAGCAGAATCTGTAAGCGTGAAGTAATGAGGGCATGTCTCACATGTAACCTTTACTCCCCTTGCCTTAGCATCACGGATCATGCGGACGCCGCCCTTTGTGGAGACGTGGCAGATGTGGACAGGGATATCGAGGTATTCTGAGAGGATGATGTCTCTTGCAATCATGATATCCTCAGCAGCCGTAGGGATACCTCTGATGCCGATCGTTGTGGATACGACGCCTTCATTCATAGCGCCTTCAGAAAGGCTCTTGTCTTCGCAGTGGTTAAGAACCGGAAGGTCAAAGTCTGAAGCGTACTCCATAACTTTTCGCATGATTCCGGCATTCTTGATCGGATGTCCGTCATCAGATACGGCAACGATTCCTGCTTCCTTCATGAGACCCATCTCAGAGATGAGCTCGCCGTCGATACCCTTTGTTGCTGCACCGATGGGATAGACTCTGCAGTTATCGGCTTCCTTAGCCTTCTTGAGAATACCGCTAATAACAGCAGCATTATCAGCAACAGGATTTGTGTTAGGCATGGGGCAGATAGATGTATAACCGCCCTTTGCAGCAGATGCTGTACCTGTCTTGATTGTTTCCTTATACTCACCGCCCGGTTCTCTTAAGTGGCAGTGCATATCAACAAGACCAGGTGTAACACAAGCGCCCTTGAGGTCGATTACTCTGTCTGCTTCACTTTCGGCAAATTCAGCTGCGAACTTGCCGTCAGCGATATAGATCGTGGATGTCTTGTCTTCGTTGTATTTCTTAGCATTCTTTAAGATTAATTTCACAGCTGGTTCCTCCTTGCCATGAGCAGGTATAGAACAGCCATTCTGACTGCTACACCATTTGTTACCTGTTCATTTATTACCGACTGATCGCAGTCATATACTGCTGTCGGAAGTTCAACACCGTGGTTGCACGGGCCGGGGTGCATTAAGAATGCATCAGGCTTTGCAAGTGCCAGCATCTCAGGTGTGATTGCATAGAATTTTGCGTACTCTGCGATCGACGGGAAAAGTGACTTCTGCTGTCTTTCAAGCTGAACTCTGAGTCCCATTACGGCATCAGCATCCTTGATGCAGTCTGCTACAGAATCTGCGATCCTTACGCCCATATTCTCGATTCCTACGGGCATCATGGTCTTAGGACCATATACGGATACATTGGCACCGAGCTTCTTTAAGCCGATAGCGTTGGATCTTACTACTCTTGAGTGATAGATATCACCGCAGATAGCTATGTTCTTTCCTTCGAAAGTATCGAATCTCTCATACATCGTGAGCATGTCGAGAAGCGCCTGAGTCGGGTGCTCATTCATGCCGTCGCCTGCATTTACTACGGATGCCTTGAGATACGGAGCGATGAAGTGAGGCGCACCTGACTGGTTATGCCTCATTATGATGATGTCTGTGCCCATCATGTCGATCGTTCTTGCAGTATCAAGGAGTGATTCACCCTTGTTTACTGAGCTTCCTGATGTTGAGATGTTTGCAGAAGCTGAACCCATGTACTTGGAAGCAAGCTCGAAAGAGAGCCTCGTTCTTGTGGAATTCTCGTAGAAGAGCGTTACGACCGATTTGCCCTGAAGGTGTGATGTCTTCTTGTTGGCAGACGATATAACGAGCTTCATTGTTTTCGCTGTATCAAGGATCTCCATGATCTCGTCTGCGGTAAGTTGCTTCATACCGAGGAGATCTTTACTTTTAAGTCCCATTATCCTTCCTCCTCCTTAAGCAGTATTACTCTGTCCTGTCCATCGACTTCCTTAACTTCAACGTCGATGTGCTCAGTGATTGCCGTAGGTACGTTCTTGCCTACATAATCAGCCCTGAACGGCAGCTGTCTGTGGCCTCTGTCGATAAGGATAGCGAGCTGGATGTTAGCAGGCCTGCCCATATCAAAAATGTTCTCTATGGCAGCTCTTGTCGTCCTGCCTGTAAAGAGAACATCGTCAACTAAGATTATCTTCTTATCATTTACGTCAAAGGGAATATCTGTGCCGTTTACGACCGGGTGTGCCGAGAGCATCGAGAGGTCATCTCTATAGAAAGTGATGTCGAGGATACCCATAGGTACTTTAACGCCTTCGATCTCTTCCAAAAGCTTGCGAAGTCTCATCGCAAGAGGTACGCCTCTTTTCTGGATGCCGATGATAGCTACGTTATCAAGGCCGTCGTTGTGCTCGATGATCTCATGGGAGATTCTTATAAGCGCACGGGAGATAGCGGCTTCATCCATCAGTTCATGACCGGGAATTAAGACCATAAAAAAACTCCTTCCTAAAGCTATATATGTGGCTATGCGCCACCGTCCGGCTAGAGAAGGAATCCGTAAATGCAATTATATGTTGTTTACAGCCACTTACGGCCTCGCCGGACCGTTTAAAGTTTTGCTGTAAAGAATTTTATTCTTATTAGGTCTTAAATGCAACATCGATATTGAGGCAAAAAGACTAAAAAAGCGGGTCCTTTTCCAGGAACCCGCCATTCTTACCGGTTTTCGAAAATAATATAGATTACAGATTAAATACTATCTTATCCTTAGTATTCTCAGGTGCATCAACCACATTACCCTCTCCGAATCCGAAGATGAGCTGTCCTGACTGGTCTTTTGCCCTGTCGAGCTCAAACTTAAAATACACAACTGGCTTCTTCTCTGTATTTATTGCAAACAAGCTTTCTGAATATCCCAGGGTTTTATTATAAGAATAAACAATAGACATATTGAAATTATCCATCTTAGATATGTCTGCTTCACCTACAAAATAATAATGGACAATATTATCAGAGCTTTCCTTCTTATAAAGCTTACCGGAAGCCGTGCTTGTTTTCTGTGTTCCAACTTCGATATAGCTGTTATCAACTGTATAAGGTTCCCATGAGTAATCCAGAGAAGGGTGATCTGACACATCAACTTCCACAACTTTACTCTGCGTATTAGCCATATACATTGAAGCCGGGATAAATACAGACAAGACAATCATCAACTGAGCCAAAAATACGATAAGAGCCAATCCCCAAGGTGCGATCCACTTACGCTTTGCTGCCACTCCGGATTCAAGAACCTTAGTCGTATGCCTGTCGTAGATCCCCTTATAGAAAAAGAAAACTGCTAATGTAATACCAGTAATTACAAATGTGATAATGACGAAAACCAAAAATCCTAAACTAAACATATTAATTCTCCCTTTAGATTCCTATTCTTTCCCTGAATATGTAGTAGTAACTTCTAGTGACATCGACCTTAGAGCCGTTAGTCATATGAAGTATGAATTTCTGCAAAAGAGTAGACTCAATACGCTTTATCTTCTTCAGGTTTACTATCGCCGAATTGCTTACACGAAGGAACTTGTCCGCCGGCAGGACCTGTTCCAGCGCTTTAAGCCTATCCCCCGAATTGTAAGTGCCGTCAGCTGCATGAATTATGATGTCATGCCCCATGCTTTCAATAAAGCATATATCGTTCACATCAAGGAAAAACTGCTGGTCATCCCTTTTCCCCGCAATGTAATTAACTCCTGTCCCGCGGCGTATCAGAAGGTATTCCGATTCAGGATCGTCTGTTATCCCCATATTTGACAATTCCGCCCTGAGCGGATCATTGGGATCGAGCATTAACTTGATGTTCACTGCATTCCACTCCTTTCCTTTCCTTGATATGAAGATACACTAAAACCATTTCAAAAACAGACTTTTGGAATGCTTTACACAGTTTTTGGCATAACTTGCTAGAAAATATCACTCTATACCCTCAAGAGTTCAAGCAAAGATCCATGCAATATCAATTCAAAGGTCCGAAAACCAACACCGGCAGGCTACAATACCCCAATCCTTTTAAGGAAGTTCTCTATATACCCGGTATATGCCTCAAACCCGGCTACATACCTGCTGCATGCATGCCCTGCCCCTTCGACAAAAATCAGCTCGGTATAAGCACCATTCTTTGACGCTGCCTCTCTTAACCTCTCACTGTTGTGCGGTTTTATGAATGTATCCCCTGCACCATGTATAAAGAGGATCGGATATTTACTATTCTCTACATACTTAATGGCACAAGTATCTCTTAGATCCACATGATAGAGCGCCTTAGCTCCTGCATTAGCGATAACAGCAAGGAATGACATGTGGAGATTCCCATAACCTTCCTTAACAATGTCATAACAGCGTGTAAAACAGCAGTCAGAAACGATAAAATCAACCGGCGGGTCATACCTGATGGCACAAAGACAAGTCGAACTACCCATCGATTCGCCATGAAGACCAAGAACTTTCATATCAGGATAGCGGCTTTTAGCATCTTCTATCACACACATAAGGTCACGGGATTCAACTTCGCCCAAAGTACATGTGGCTGGAGCGTTTTCGCCATGTCCTCTGGCATCAAAGATTATGCAGTTAAATCCGAGTTTAAGATAAGAATTAGCATACTTTACTGCCCCATAACGGTTTGAAGTGTGACCATGGCAGATTATCACATACCTTCCGGTATCCTTAGCATCCGGATTATCAACGAACATCGCATGAATGATGTATCCGTCCTTGCACTTGACCTCATAAGGAGTCGTCTTATATGAATCGAAGTCAAGCCAGAGACCACGTTCCTTATTCCATTTGATCTCATTCTCAAGACTAATGGTATTAGGCCTCAATGACCTTTTTGCATTTCTCCATGCGAAAATAACAGGTCCTAACAAGAAGAATATGATCAATAATGCTGTGACAATAATCCAGAACATATAAATAAAAACACCCAATAACCCTTATATCAGGATTATTGGGTGAATATAAATCCATAAAGCTTAAGGCATTACAGGTCCGTACTCATCATCTGTACAACTTGTAACAATGACATCATCAGTGTCAAACTTAATGACTTCTATCTCAAGTAATTCATAATCGTTTTTCATATATTAGCCCTCTAAATTAGCTGCAAAGTAAGAATATGCGGCTAATGCAACAGCAGTATTCTTAAAAGCATGGTTTGAATCATTGCACTTATAAACATAATCAAGGTAAGTATAAGTATACACTTTTCCATTGATAGTTAAAGAAATACTGCAATCATAAAGATCTGTTCCGGCCGGAGCATATTCTTTTGGCGATAAGCCGGCAATTTCAAGAGTTACAGAATTACCTTCTTCTTTGAATGTAAGCGCCTTGCCCTTATAAGTTGCACTCAGACTATTAATATCATAGCCATCAGCCTTATTGAAAAAGAACTTGAACGACGTCTTTGACGTACAAGCGACAGCGGCACCCGCATAGGAAATTCCGATCTTATCATCACCGATATTCATGATCGTATTCTTTGAAGCAAACGAACTTACCGTAGCTGCATCATAAGTGGTATAAGCACTATTAACTGTGGAACGAACGCTTCCGGCATCAACCAGTGTGCCCTTATAATTGCTTGCCAGATCATCAGTCCTATATTTAAAGTATTTCTGTGACTCAGCACCATAATCAAGCATAGCTAAAAGCAATGTATGAAGCTTCTGATTATATGTCAGATTACTATAATCAGAGCCGGATGAAGCTTCTGCCGGATAATTCTTTGCCACTTTAGCAACATAATCAACTACTTTAAAAGTACTAGTAGCATAAACTGTATTACCATTTTTGATAATCATGGTAACAGTATCAGTCATGCAGCGTGCAGCAATAGCACATGAAGCAATGTAATTAGCTCCATTAGCAGTTGTGGAAATCAACTCTCCGCTTGCAGTCTTTGCATAATTACCTGTTCCCCACGAAAATGAAACAGACAGATCATCAACATTAACGCCAGAAGGAATAATCATGAAGAAATCAATACCAATTTGATCTCCTAATCCAACTCTGTGGCCAAGAATATCTATTTCCTGAGAGACATCAACAAAATTGTAACCATCACCGAACTTTTTCTTATACGCATCAAAAAAGCTGCCATCAACATAAATAATTGTTTCATCTGGTATACCGATAAAAGCACCATTATCAAAGTTATCAGGGTTTGAATAACAAAAAATTATATCTAATTGATCACATCCCTCAAAAGCATTAGTTCCAATAGATGTTACGCTATTAGGAATCGTTATAGATTTTAGACCTATACAGTATAAAAAGGCATAATTTCCAATAGTTGTTACGCTATCAGGAATCGTTATAGATGTTAAACTGAGACAATACCGAAAAGCATAAGAACCAATAGTTGTTACGCTATTAGGAATCGTTATAGACTTTAGACCTGTACAACCTGAAAAGGCAATATTCTCAATAGTGGTTACGCTATCAGGAATTGTTATAGTTGTTAAACTGCTACATCCAGAAAAAGCACCAAAATGAATAGTTGTTACGCTATTAGGAATCGTTATAGACTTTAGACCTGTACAACCTGAAAAGGCATAATTCTCAATAGTGGTTACGCTATCAGGAATTGTTATAGTTGTTAAACTGCTACATTCAGAAAAAGCAGCATCTCCAATAGATGTTACGCTATTAGGAATCGTTATAGACTTTAGACCTGTACAACTTGAAAAGGCATTATTCTCAATAGTGGTTACGCTATCAGGAATTGTTATAGTTGTTAAACTGCTACATCCCAAAAAAGCATCATCTCCAATAGATGTTACGCTATTAGGAATTGATATAGATTTTAAACTGCTACATCCACAAAAAGCATAATCACTGATATTGGATATTCCGTAAATAATAATAGTCTTAATATTTGATCTATATTCATACCACGGAAAAGCGTCATAACCGTAAGTAAACATATCTCCAGAACCTGTAATAGTTAAAACTGATTTACTATATATCCAAGAAGCATTTTCACCACATTTTCCGGAATGATTACCAATCGGATCATCCGGTGCAACACTAATCTCAGGATCACCTGTCGGAGTAATAACTATAGGCTGATCACCCGAATCTCCATTACCATCTTCACCGCCCTGGCCGTTTTGAGCAGGCTCACCATCTACTACGACTTCTTCAGTGCCGGACTCGACAACTTCTTCGACTTTGGATTCATTTGTGCCATCGTCAGCAGCTTCTGTCTCATCAGCAAAGACAAGAGTAGGAACAGAGCATACGATCAAAGACATGCTTAGGAAAAATGCCAAAAGCTTTCTAATCCTCATTTTAATCCCTCCGGTGATCTATATCGGATATAACGCTAAAATGCGATAAATAGACCTAAAATCAGATAAAAACATTTTAGCACAAAGGTGTCAAACTATAATAATAAATAAAGATTACATTTCCTAAGCTGTTCTTTAGTTTTACTTTCTTCTATAAGTTTTGTTATAAGCAACCGTCATGGCGCCGATGCAGATCAGAGCGATTATTCCGATATAGATAACTGAATTTGTCATTGTAAATGTAGAGCCGAATGTATGAGCATTGAAGCTGAATGTATCTTTGATCGCGCTTATGAACGCACCGCCGTCAAGGCCGTTGATATCACTGTTGATGCTGTCAGCGACACCGCTCAAGAGGACATTTCTCATCATGGAAGTGATGTGACTTGCCGGGAACAGATTGCAGAATGACTGTACGCTGTCCGAAAACTGTGAAAGCGGAATATAAGCACCGATCACAAATCCTGCAGCAGCTGTAAGAATTCCAAAGAAAGCAGTACTTGTCGATGAATTCTTAAAAAGCAGCATTACGACCATGAATAAAGCCGTTGAAGATACAGAGCCCAGGAGAACGATACCGTAAGCGGCAGCGATAGATGCTGCTGTCATATGAGTATCGCCCATAAAGTTCAGTACAATAAGTCCGATGGTAAGAATGATCGAAGTCATAACAAACGCGCATATCGAAGATGCCGTGAAATATGAGAGTACGATCTTCCATCTCTTCAAAGGAGTTGAGCAGATATCAGCATCAACACCTGCTTCTTTATCCTTAACGATAGTCTGAAGACATGTATAAGGGATAGTAATAAGCGCTGAACCTAAGATGCCAGAAAGCAGGATCCCGTTTACGAACATATCGACATCTGCGGTGTTTACAATATTTTCGAGCCCTCTCATCGTTCCGTTCAAAGCCTCAACGAAAGTGCCCTTAAGGAATAACAGATAGAGCACGAACACGATGATCGATGTAAGGAGCGAGAAGATTATCGCCAGCACATCCTTGAAATAAATAAGCAGATTCCTTCTTGTAAAACCGATAAAATCTTTCATATTAAACGAGCTCCTTTCCTGTGAGATTGAGGAAGACATCATCCATTGTCCCCTTGATGTATTCGTAATCTCTTATCTCTTCCCTGTGTTCGAAAATAAATTCCGTCAGATTCTCATCCGTCTCGATGTTGTAGTGATCAGCGTCATACATGAACTTACTACTGATCTTTGTAATCACCGTCTCTGCCCTGTCGCTTGCCGGCGTGTACCAGACGAGCTTTGAATGAGCGTATCTGGACTTAAGTTCAGCAGGCGTTCCGGTGGATACTATGTGACCTTTATCGAGTATTACTACATGATCGGCGTCCCTTGTCTCTTCCATGTAGTGGGTCGTTAGGAAGATCGTCATCTTGTGTTCTTTCCTTAAGTAATTGATGTAGTCCCACACGAGTTTTCTGGATTTGGGATCAAGGCCGGTGGTCGGCTCATCAAGAAACAGGATCTTCGGGTTATTGATGAGCGCCCGCATGATGTCCACCCTTCTTCTCTGGCCGCCCGAGAGCTTCTCGTATTTCCGGTCCCAGATGTCCTTCATCTCAAAGCGTTCGGCAAATGGCTCCAGTCTCTTGAGGACTTCTTTTCGAGACAGGCCGTAATAAGAACCTCTTGTCAGCAGATTGTCCTTGACGCTGAGCTTCTTATCAAGGACCGAATTCTGGAACACAATTCCGTTGACCTTACGGATCTCATCGTCATCTTTACCGAGCTCATGCCCTGCGATAAATGCCTGTCCGGAAGTCTTCTCGAGAACAGTCGTCAGCATGTTGATCGTCGTGGACTTCCCTGCTCCGTTCTCCCCCAGGAATGCGAAAAGCTCGCCCTCTTCAACTTCAAAAGAGATTCCGTCAACCGCGGTATGCTCTTTGTACTTCTTCGTCAAATCTTTAACTTCAATGATTTTCATGTCTTAATCCTCCTGACAAGGCCAAATTACCTTATCGGGAGGCATACGTGAACAGTTCTTCTACCAAGTTGCGGAAAAGTGTTACTAAGTTGCGGATTTTCGCGAGATATCCTTAAACCTGAACAGGATCACGCAGTCATCAACGACTGAATAGATCAGCTTATACTTCGGCGCGACAAAGCACTCTCTGAACCCCTCGAAAACACCATAAAGCGCATGATCGCAGTACTTCTTATCCAGTGTCTCCTCAGATTGGATCTTTGATACGCACTCGGCCAGGGTCTCAATCCTAAAATCAGTTTTCAGGACATTTTTCGCATCTTGCCTGAACATCTTCGAAGCAACGAGCTTAAGCATAGGTCATCGCCTCGAGAAATATGTCTTTCACAGAATAATAGCGTTCATACGAATCCAGATTGCCCATCATCTCCTCATATTCCGCAAGCATCAGCTTCATCTCGTCGTCAGGAACGCGCCTGAGATCGAACGGTATCCCGTCATAAGCCAGGGATGCTTTAAGGAACATTATTATCGCAGTCGACAGATTCAGCCCGAGATCAGCGAAAAGCTCTTCTGCCGCTTTCTTCAGATAAGGATCAAGTCTTACAGTTATATTCGAACCAGCCATGCTTCCTCCTTCAATCCATAAAAAATGCACTACATTGTAAGTACAGTGTAGTGCAGTATTTAAATGTTTTGATTCCAATGTAACAGGAATTGAAAAAACACCCCTCAAAAATGAGACTTTTGGGCAAAAGTTGAGACTGGTCTCTTATTCCTCGTCCCTGATATCATCCAAAGCCTTATTGATCTTGATATCGTCATTCTTATGAAACCAGAGTGTAACGACCCAGACAAAGACATAGACCACGAAGTAGATCACGGATACCATAATGAATCCGTCCAGATGCGTATACCACTTGAAGATAAATCCAAACAGGCTGACGATCGCATATAGACCGATGCAGTGCAGAATTATGCGGACAATAAACTTATTCCTAGGAATGTCAGTATCAGCAAGCCAGAATATGGTCGGCAGTGAGCAGAGCGCGCCTGTCAGTATAACAGATGTGAGCTGCAGCCAGGACAGGCTGAAAGAATCCAGCGGTTCACCTAAGAAAAGGCTGTAAACCACGCCTTCTATAATGATTCCGGCATAGATGGCAAAGGAGATCATCATGGTCTGCTCGAGCCAAAGCTTAAATCTGTTCATCCTATTCCAAGCCTCCTCTTAACCTCTTTTACATAGCCACGGGATATAACGACGACCTCATCATTAAGAAGTGTCGCATCGATCCTTCCGCTGATGTCGGACTTAACATTACGGATCTTCTTTAAGTTAATGATCATCGATTTGGAGCACCTCTGGAAATAACCGCCAAGCATGATCTCAAGCTCATAAAGCCTGTATTTGCAGTCATAACAACCCTGCTTGGTGTATACAAAGGTCTTTTTATCAACAGATTCGATGTAATAGACAGCGGAAGCCTTGATGATATAGACTTTGCCGTCTTTACTTACGGCAAAACCTTTCGAGTCACCTTCGAGCAGCTCGATGGCACCGCTTATCTCATCGGTGACCTCATAGGCCTTGATAATGGCCTGCTCCTCTTCCTTGCTGTTGACCTTTTCGAGATGAACCTGCATCAAATTCCCCGGAACACAGTAATTTCAATGCAATTATAGCAGAGTAAAACAAAAACCTCTGCCCTTTTACAAGACAGAGGTTTTGTGAGATCTGGTGGGGCTGGTGGGACTTGAACCCACACGATTTATGGTCGGCAGATTTTGAGTCTGCTGCGTCTGCCATTCCGCCACAACCCCGTGCGCGCCAAATATTATATTAAAGCGCTATTTTTTTGTCAATTTCAAACCGTTGAAGCAATAAAAGCTTCACGCCGCCGCTTCCGTATCAGAATCAGCCTTAACAACTCCTGCCTTAGCCAGGAAGGAACTTATGTGGTCACGGTAAGCATCAGAACCGGCAACCTGTCTCGAGCGGGCGTGCTTAGCCCCTTCAACGATCCAAAGCTCCGTGTAGCAGTACTTCTTTGCCTCTTCATACATGTCGATGCTGTTCTGAGTATCGATCCAGTCATCAGCTCCACCGTGAATGAAGAGAATAGGTACCTTCTTACCCTTCAAAGCATCAATACCGCTGACTTCAGCATCATCAATACCGTAAAGCACCTTAAATCCGATATCAGAACAAGTGCCAAAGGGATAAAGGTACATGTCGTTATACATATCGTGAACCATGTACTTGAGACTCTGCATGCCGCAGTCAGCCACGATAAAGTCGATCTTATCGGAGGAGTACTTAAGAGCATTCAAAGAAGTCGAAGATCCCATAGATTCACCCTGGAGACCAAGCAATTCAACGTCTCCATAGCGGGAATACGTATCATCGATCAAGTACTTAAGGTCCTGTGACTCATATCCGCCCATGGAGCAGATAGCCTTGGCATTCTCACCGTGAGCCCTTAAGTCATAGGTAATAACTGTAAATCCGAGCTGGATATATGCATCAGCGTACTTGGAAGCCGAATACTTGTTGGATGTATGGCCGTGTGAGTAGATCAGGTATTTGCCTGTGCCGGAAGTTGTGGAGTTATATACTCTTGTGCAGTGGAGTTCATAACCGTCTAGGCCCTTAACGATATAGTCTTCCTTCTCGTATGAGTCATAATTGCCGTAAACTCCGTTCTCCTGCATCTCTTTTTTGACCTGCTCGTAAGAGTCACGCGAAGGATGAGTAATTGAAGTCGATGTTCCGATGGCTGCGCCTAAGAGATTAAGGACTATAAATACAGCAAGACTGATAAGGACTACCTTAACGACCTTCTTCTTGCTTACCGGTTTTCGAGCTTTGGACATATAAATTACCCCATAAATGATAATGAATAATATTATATCCTTTTTAATACTGCATTAAAGTCTCTAAAACCATTCCCGAATCGTATAAATTCCTTAAGTGAAAATCATTCCACTGTTATATTTTCCTTTTATAATGTTTAGGGGCAATTCTCAAACAAAACTGACAGAAAAAGACGAATTTTTACGACACTATTTCACTCCAAAAGTAATATAATTACGTTGTTAAATTTTAAGGAAAGAGGTTACCGATTATGGCAAACATTGATTTGACAAAGTACGGCATTACCGACGTTAAGGAGATCGTCTACAATCCTTCATATGAGAAGCTCTTTGAAGAAGAGATGGATCCTTCCCTCGAAGGCTTTGATAAGGGACAGCTCACAGAACTCGGTGCAGTTAACGTTATGACAGGTATCTATACCGGTCGTTCCCCTAAAGATAAGTTCATCGTTATGGACGACACATCTAAGGACACAGTTTGGTGGACAACAGATGAGTACAAGAACGACAACC
>JAEEGJ010001258.1_pt1 | contig 29747 bp, 26 predicted proteins | sample 8958761 | NCBI WGS metagenome assembly JAEEGJ01 (sample SAMN16246546, study PRJNA631951) | gut metagenome | biome: gut microbiome; feature: rumen; material: RS-attached | host: Bos | place: Iran: Karaj | collected 2018-10
ACCCTGCATTTCACCTTTTTGCCCCGGAGTTCTTGCTCGAGTGTGGCAGCTCTTTTGTCAGTCTTTTTGTCCCATTCTGGGGTATCTGATGCTTACCACATTTTCCTACACTGACAGCCTCCCAGGTGTTATTGATGCTATTAATTCACTTACAAAAGATACTTTTTATCCAATCCGTAAAACTAAAGTCATCATCCTCTTCATGCTGCTCTGAACTATTTGTTTTTGTACGATTAGAGTCTTGTTTAATAAACTCAATCTTTGAACCAAGGGTGAACCATGCACCCATATAACGGGGAACAAAGGTGATAGTGTTCTTTCTGTAATTAACACCTGAAATACGTGCTGTACCTTCTCGAGGGTAGTATGCATATAAATCTCCATCCCAATCTCGGAGAATGAAAACTGTATTGCCATTAAAGTCTTCTACAAATTGTTTCTCCTTAATGGTAGAAAGCATATCTTCTGTGAAGGTCTCGTCAAACGTCTTCTTGAAAAGTGTTGCTAATTGGACGACTTCATCAGGAAAACGTGTTTCTGGTTTCATAAACTGATTTTCGCTGGAATAATAACCTAGCAGTTTCATGGTAAGATTGTAGTTCATACTTTTATATTGTTAATTATAAATTTTGGTCATCCAAGATGTGGGTAATTAGAATCGATCAAAGCATATAATAACATTCAAAATTGAATTTTTAAAAATAGGGATCTTTCCGTCATCGCTTATTAATAATGGTTAATACATATCCTTTTCTTCTGATTGCAAATCGTTATAATCCATTGCGTCGACAATTTATTTCTCCGCAACAAGCCCTAATGAACAATGGTGCAGACGGTAAGTCCAATCTTCCGTGTATCATAGCAAATCCAGCGGAGAACAATCCTTCTGATATTCTCTCTGAAAATCATGACTTTTTTCTATATACTTTCACTGTTCCGTCATTTATTTCTATGGCATAGTCTTTGTACATCGCAAATGATGAAATCAATGTTACTGACCCAAATACCATTGCGAGTTCTCCTGCGGTTGCAACAACAGTAGTACCACCTACTGTGACGGTGAGCCCTTCAATTACGGCTGCGGCGGATGCACCTCCTGAGAATGGAATCAATACAAGTCCTATCACAGTAAGACCAACTCCTGCCCATAGACTTCCTTTTCTTACTTTGGCTCTCTTTGCTATTTTCTTTGCATAGTCGCCTTCTACATAAATTTCCGTTTCACCGGATTCTATTGCATTTTTGAGTTCTTCCTTTGTCCAGACAGTTTTCATGACTTTGATTATTATAAGATTTCTATCAATTCGCATTCAACGTGACGTGGGTCGATAATTTCGACCACCTTGCATTTCACCTTTTTGCCTCGAAGTTCTTGTTCAAGCGTGGCAGCTCTGCTGTCGGTCTTTTTCTCCCAGTCGGGGTGCAACCTTGCAGCAATGCTGTCTATTACGACAATCACATCCACTGGCAAATCCAGCCGCGCCACATAGCACGAAGAGTACACTCCAAACAATGCCCCCGCCGCCATGCGTTCCTCCTTGTGGAACCGTACTGACTCGATAGAGGCAGTGATTACTTGTCCGATACTTACTGAATATTTTGTCGTTCTAGCCATTCGGCATTAAAATGTTTCTGAAGTTTCGTTGCCATTGGTTTAAAAGTGAAATATGTTATTGTTCCAGAAATAGGTGCTCCTACTACCGGTATAACTTTCCCCACGTCTTTACTAAAACCTTCTTTGGTGAGTTTACCCCCCAACCATTTTACAACCTGTTGGGTAATATTGTAAATAGCAGTTTTTGTAAGAGCCTGACGAGCCAAACGCTTCTCTGTTTGCTTAGCAAATGCTTTAAGCATTTCTTTTAGAACAGCCTCTACGCCTTGAGCGCCTGACATTATACCAATAAATAGCACCAAGACATTTGCTGATGCATCATCAAGTTCTCCCTTGTCATTACAAATGTCAGGCCATCCATAGACGTACATTAGTTTTTGAGCTAATGCGATAACATGGGCATAAAATTGAGCAATATCGGTAGGAATTGCTGCTGCCATCGCCCAACCTCCAGGTAGTCCAGCCAATGCAGAAACACTCACAACAGCGGTTGTATGGAAATTGATACACCCTTTTGATATTTTGTCAAGCACAGACTTGTCAATAACACCATAAGTTCCTTCGGCTATAGCCTTTTCTACAACATCTTCAGAATAATATCTTGATAATTCCTTGCGCAAAAACGAACTTCTGTCGACATGTACGAGTGGGAGTTGCATTGATGTTTTTAGAATTTTTTCAAACAAGTTGGATTCTTGGATTTGATTGTCTTGTGTCATTTTTTATTAATTTTAAAGGTTAATATTTTTGCAAAATTACTATTTCTTTCTTTTCAATCTTTGATTATAGACAATTATAGATAAAATTATAGCTGGTCGGGGAGGGCGGGGTAGAGTTGGTGGAGGTAGGCTTTGAGGTGATAGTCGGCACCGCGGGCATAACTGCTGTCGCGGTCTTTGACCCACTTGGGGCTGGTGAAGAAGTTGCGCATCTTGCGGTAGTTGGCTCTCTCCGTCAGGTTGCGCACCAGGTAGATGAGCTCGTAGGAGTTGCCGTTTTTCCCATGCCACTCAATAGGCTCAACCTTCTCGGGACGCATACGGCCTGAGAATCGGTAGGCAACGAGCTGCTTGGTGGCAGCGGATGCGTCGATATAGCCCGCCTCTGCAAGGTGGTTCACCAGCTGCACAAACGGCTCAACTCCCGCCTTGATGACATCGGGATGCAGCCCAAAGTACTCCTTGGTGTCGAGTGCCTCGTTTTGGAATGAGAAATAGTCGTCGGGCAAGCAGAACTCTGTGTCAATATAGCCGCCACCTTGCAGGATAATGGGTTCAATCTGCTTGCGCTCCTTGGGCTTGAAACGGTCGTAATTGTCGCGGTAGAACTCGCACATATAGTCGAACAAGTCTTGATTATACCGCTCGTACTTCCGCATATACCTATCCTCGTCGCCATCATCGAATAAAGAATCAGAGGCCTCGCTCAACTCCTTAGACGAGTGTCGGATGGGGTGTTCCTCGTTCATGAAAAGACTTGCCACAACATCCAGACTATTGGCAATATCTTCGTCGGATGGGTCAGTGTGATAAACAATCTTTGGCCAGACATCTGCACAGATGCTGCTTGTAAGCAAAAGGTCACAGTCAGACGTATCTATGATGTGAACAAAAGCATCTTCGTCCTGCGCATCGAAGGCTTGCTGCAACAACGTCATTGTGGCGGAGGAGCAACCGATAGTGCGTATAATCTCAGGGACGGCGTATGGCGCAAAGACCTGAAGTGCATCGTATATCTCTTTGGCCGTCAATACCCGCTGCGGGGCAGGATGGTAAAGTGAAATGTCTTCGTGGATGAAACGATTGTTGTAAACGTAGGCCAGCTTGTAGTAGAGCGGAAGCATCGAATGCAGATAGAACGAGTCGGCCTCAAGGGATTCGGCATTGTCGTCGGGCTCTTCCTTGTCGGACACAAGGTCGGGATGGGCTGTGGCAATGTGTATGCTACTGCCTGCCTTGTTCAGCCCTTTGTAGTAGAGCTTCAGTCGTTCAGCCTCCGAGATATAGTCCAATCTCTATCCTTTTAGTCGCCGTTCTGTCTCCCTGATTGGCGGTTGCACTTCATAAAAAAGCATGGAGACAATGTTGCCAGTTTCAACTCTTGAGGTTTTGCCCGACCTGATTGAATGAAACCTTTGAACTTTATCCCATGCTATGAATATGCTGACGCACAAGGGCGTTAACATACCAAATAAGCAAAGGCATCAGTATCACGGTTTTCAATCAAGCTGAAATTGGGCAAATTTCAAGAGTGACCTTTTACAAATGCTTTCTTGCACCGATTAGACACACTCGCGTCTAATTCGGCTGCAAATATACACATTTTTTTTGATACACGACACCTTTGGGGACAAAGTTCTTTTCAATTATTAGGAATTGAAGGGAGTGCTAATGTATAAATGTTTGGATGCGTGTATTTAATGTGTTAATGTGTTAACGCGTTAATGTGTTAATCTTTTTGAATGTGTTTTATGTTGATATGTTTTATGTTGATATGTTGATATGATGCGAGTCGTATAAACTTATAAACGTATAAACTTATCAACAGCCAACAATATTACAATCTCCACGTATAACACGTATAGATATTACTTGTGATACGAGAGATACGTGGAGAAAACGGATAACGATAAATCATAAACGTATTTAAACACAAGTTATCATTAATAGTTCTGAATTCTTGATGATTACATGGCAATTCATGTTTGATATTGCGAGATGATTATCATGAATGCTTCTTTCAGGAGCAATTATTAGAGGTTATCTTAAGAGGATTTTTTATGCTCAATAGAAAAAAAATCGTACCTTTGTACATTCGCTTATATGAATATGCAATAATGCACATCAGTAATAAAAACATTGATATAAAAAAGGTTACATACATTCACTGCGCTACCAATAATTAGCTGAAAAATACAAAATGATAATAACACAAACATCAATAAAATAATAACTAAAACCAACAACTATGTTTTTCCAAGTTTATGGGGCTAATGCCCTTATCCAATGGGGAATGCTGCTTGTCGTTTTGGCAGGCTTGATTCTTTGGAATGAATTTGCACGTCGCACCAAAATGGGCGGTGCTATCACCTTCTTTGTCATCCCGGTGCTGCTGACAGTCTACTTTGTGGCCATCGCCATCGGGGCACGTACCGGAGCCGACTGGGCGGTGAACAATCAGACGCACATCTACATGAACGGATGGTTTCATTATGCCAAGCTCTATGCGGCACTCACTGGCTGCATCGGCTTTATGATGATTAAATACAAATGGGGTATCGGTGCCAAACACTGGTTCAAGCCCTTCCCCTTCGTCATCGTGGCCATCAACATCCTTATCGCTGTGGCTTCCGACTTCGAGAGTGCCGCAATGGGTTGGAACAAATGGTGGCTCAGCAGCGAGGGCGTATGGCTCTATGGTGGTTGGCACAACGTCTTCAACGGCGTGGCTGGCATCCTCAACATCTTCTGTATGACCGCCTGGTGGAATGTCTATGCCTCCAAAGACAAAAAAGACATGATTTGGGCAGACATGACATGGGTCTACATCGTCATCTACGACATCTGGAACTTCGCCTACACATACAACTGCCTGCCCACACACAGCTGGTATTGCGGTATCGCCCTGCTGCTGGCCCCCACAGTGGCTGCTCTGTTGTGGAACCGTGGCGGTTGGATTCAGAACCGTGCCAACACCTTGGCTATCTGGTGCATGTTCGCGCAGGTATTCCCTCTCTTCCAAGAGACCTTCAAAGACGGTCGCCAGTGGTTCAGTTGGGCTGTGCTGCCCGTGCAGTATCCTGATGGTGTAGAGACCATCAAACAGCTCTACGACGTAGCCGGCGGCGAAGCTGCCACTGTTGGCACCACCGTCAGCACAGTGGCCGCCAACCCCACCATGATGACAGTTATCAGCGCATTAGCCTTGGTGACCAACATCATCGCCCTTGCCTACATCATTTGTGTCTCCAAGAAGCGTCACATCAATCCTTACAAGCAGGATGTCTTCGTCAATCAGAAGTACTACAAGGACGCTATGGCCCGCGCCGACGTGGCATAACAGCCACTTTGCCCAATAAAAAATGCCCTCGGGGATTTATTCCCGTGGGCATTTCTTTTTTCCTTCCACGGAGAAAAAAGAGAAGTCGGGTACTAATGGCTTCTCTTTTTGTTTTCTGATTGCCTGTCCAGGTTCACAGGTTACATTGTGAATTGGATACAGACCTTGATGACATAGGGCGATTCGCCTTCCTTGAGATAGGAAATCCGTCTCACATAATCGATACGAATAAGTTTCAATATGTTTTCGATGCCGATACTGTATTCCATATAGGGGGTGGAGGAAAGGAAGTCGGTGTTTGCTGGCAGCTGATAAAGACCGGCGTGGCCATTCTCAGGATTGTTCATGTCCGACATCCCTCCATACAGCAGGTTGAATCCCACCACTTCGCGCAGCTTCAGGCGGTTGATGAGGGGGATATGGTTGAGGATAAGCCCTTTCATATGATAGGTGGCAAAGAGCGACACATATCGATCCGTCATAAATTCCATTGGGCGCATGGTATTGAATGCATTCTCCGACATCAGCAGGCTAATATTGCCGTTGGGTACGAATAGCTTGGGCATGGGTACTGGGTTCCACACAATGCCTCCCTGCATACGCAAGTCAAGGTATCCGAGGGCTGCAAACCAAAGTCGGTTGAATACACTGAAGGTGGACCGGTTGTAATAGAAACCATCTAACAATCCCATCTCGTGGTTCAACGTGACGTAGGTGGCGTTGCTGGACAGGTTGAGCAGCGAGCTCACGCCTGTGCGGCCGCTCCTTACAAACGAGTTGGGCGAGAAATCCAAACTTGTAGCCCATTGGGCGAAGACGATGTTGTCCACTCGCTCAGGACCATCGGGTGTGATTCGGTAGTAACTAAGCAGACCTGTTGGACGGATGTGTTGGGCACCCACCCAGGTGTCGATGCCGAGGAAATTAGGCCATTGCTTGCGCAGTCTCAACTGGATGTCTGCAACATACTGTGCCGGCGTTTCTTTGTTTGTCCATTGCAGGATGTTGTCACGGTCGTACCGGTCGAACGACAGGCCGGGCGACTCAATGTCGTAGCCTGCATGAAGACAGATGTATCCCAAGGGGTTCTCCTTGGGGAAACGTCGCTTATCGGCAAAAGTGTGGATGAGGTTGAGATTGAATTTAAATTGTTTGTCTTGGATGCCGTAAGCCACATAGCCGTCGAAGAAGTTGCGCGGGTTGAGACGTGCGGTAGACATGCCGCCCACCCTTAGTCGAAGCCCTTCCGTGCCGTTATGGCTCACGAAATTGTATATCGGACCGAAATCGAAGCGGCTGGAGTCCCGTGTGGAATGGGTAGGGATGTAGCCCGAGAACAGTGCCTCAACGGTTTTGATGGTAAACCGTATGGAAGGGATGCGTGCCAGTTCGTACCGCATGCTGTCGAGAAACGTCTCGGCCAAGGTCAACTCTACTGGTCGGCGGGCGTTCCACTCTTTGCGGAACACCCTGTGGGCATTGGGCAGTACAGCGTACGAGGCTAACGGGGTGAACAGACTGTCGGGCTGTGGTATAAGTGTGTCAAGGGAATAGTCGTAGTATAGCTGCATCTTGTGCGCATAAATCTGGCGTAAGCGTTTCCCCACATAGAAACGTCCATAAGTGTCGGTACGGATAGGCAGATAATGTCCTACGCTGTCGCGGTCAAACGTCTGCATCACATTCAAGTCGCGGACATAATTCAAATCCACTGCTTCCGGCACACGCAGTGAATATCGCTTTATCGCATAGCTGCTGTCGGCCACCACATACATAGACCCCACAAAGCCAAAGTTGCCTTTGCTGGATGGCACAAAAGTGAGTTCGATGCACCGTAGGCCGTCGATCTCAACAGTGTCGGTAATGTAATAATGATAAAAGGTTATAGCAAAGATAGATGACAAGGGGCTTACAAAGCGTACCGACATCAATGATATCTCGTTGGAAAAAATGTCGATGGTAGGGAAGAGTGCGTCGAGGTCGTCGTCGAAGCCCTCCTGCGTCAGGTTGGCATCCACACCGTCGGCACGGTTCGCCGTGGTAAGTGTGCGGAGGCTCCCATGATAGTAGTTCTGTGTTTGCAAACGCTCATGTATTGAGAAGTGAAGGATTTCGGCATTGTCGAACTCTGCATGGTCTATATATTTCTCCACGAATCGAAAATGCTTCCAGAATGCATGTTTCTCGAAATCGGGATGGAACTGGTCGAGACACATGTTCAACTTCTCAAATACCCGACGGCTGAACATCTCGTTCGCCATGACATGGTTCTCGTCCTTGCGGTCGATGACGTGCTTCACCAACTCCACTGCGGGGTTGTTCCGCCGGCTGTAGCGTTCCCGTTTGCCTTTCTTGGCGGTGACGTTCACCGTCTGTAGTGTGGTGACCTCCGGTTCCATGCTCACCTTCAGCCGGTGCGTGTTCTTTTTCAGCACAATTGTCTGGGGGCGGTAACCCACCATTCGGAAATTCAGTATCGTGTCGACGGCTGTCACGCTGAGGTCAAACTGTCCGTTGATGTCCGACACTGTCCCGTATTTGGTGCCGGGAATGGCAATCTGTACAAAAGCCAGCGGCTCGCCAGTGTTCTTGTCCGTCACCGTGCCCGATATGGGCGACTTCATCTGTCCCCAGGCAGCACTCCCCATCACCACGACGAGCAGCACAAAAACGGCTCCGCGGCAAAACGACTGCGGAGTATGTGCGATGACTCTATGTAATGCTTTGAAAATAACTGATATATATTTAATGCGTAAATACTGATTCCACTGCAAAAATACAAAAAAAACAGGACATGTATGGGGTGGTTGTTGAAAAATGGGATTTTCATAATATCCAATTCCGATGGGTAACCACTAATAATTGCCACTGAAAGTGGTATTCATGATAATCAATACTAATTGTCAAACATGAATTGCCATGTAATTATCAAGAATTCATGACTATTAATGATAATTTGTGTTTAAAAAGAGTATTATCATTAATTATCATTGCCATGCAATGATATGTTTGATAAATTATTGGAGGTTGCGGTGGTGGTGCAATAAAAGTTGGTTTTGTCCGTTATCCCCCCATGTTTATCGGTGAAATTATCTCCCTCTTTGTGGCTCTCTCGTGGACTGTCACCGCCCTCTTTGCCGAGGTGGCCTCCAAGCGCATGGGCTCTCTGCCCCTCAATGTGGTGCGCATGGTCATGTCGCTTTCGCTGCTGGCTGTTACACTTTGGTTGGTCATGGGTATGCCGTGGCCCCGTTTTGCCGACGGGCAGACATGGCTCTGGCTGCTCCTTTCGGGTGTGGTGGGCTATGTCATCGGCGACTACTGCCTCATGCAGGGCTACATCTATATCGGCTCCCGCTTTGGGCAGCTGTTCATGACCCTTTCGGCCCCCACTGCCGCTATCATGGGGCGGCTTCTTATTGGCGAACAAATGCGTCCGCTGGCCATTCTGGGCATGTGCGTCACGCTTACGGGTATCGGCATGTCTATCCTCTCCAAGCGTGAGACCCCGGCGGGTTCGTCACAGCATACCCCTCAGCTGAAACTCAGTCTCCCCAAGCGGGGAATCTTCTTCGCCAGTATGGCAGGCATATGTCAAGGCTTTGGATTGGTGCTGAGCAAAATCGGTCTCGAACACTACGATGCCGCCCTCACCGCCGCCGGTCTCGACACCCATGCCCCCCTTGCCGACGCCCTTGTTCCGATGCCCCTCTACATCAGCGTTCCCTTTGCCGCCACCATGATACGTGCCGCCATGGGTTTGGTAGGCTTTACATTGCTGCTTTTCCTCTTCAACAAAGACGCTGTCGACAAACTGCGCCATGCCGTCAGCGACCGTAAAGCCATGTGGTGCGTCTTCGGTGCCACCGTCTTCGGTCCCTTCGTCGGAGTCAGCATGTCGCTCCTCGCCACCATGTACACCTCCACAGGCATAGCCCAGACCCTCTTCGCCCTCACGCCCATCCTCATTATCGCCCCCGCCGCCTTCCTCTTCCACCAGCGCGTCACCCCGCGCGAAATCATCGGTGCCGTCATCAGTGTGGCGGGTGTCAGCCTCTTCTTCATTTAAGAAGCTGTTTAAATTTGATTGATGAAGTTTATTATGGACATGAACGAGCAGGTTTTTCTTCTTTTCGATTGCGCAATGGGGTTCCATTGTAATTGAGAAAAGAAGGAAAAGATGCCGTTCAGGTGCTTTAAGAAAATCATTGAATTAAATTTAAACAGCTTCTAAGAACGTTGACATTTTTATCGGTTAATAGACATCTCTTGATTGTTTCTCCGGCGGTATGACACCGCCGTGCCCGAGTCGTCCATAAGGTGAAAAGGCAACCGCTAATTATTCAAGTAAATCATTGTAAGCAATGATGATTCATGGAAATCCCTTTGTATAAACGCCAATTGTCACCAATATATCATTAATTCGTGGCTATTACATGATAATTCAGGTGGACTTCATGACAACAATAAACAGTCGATAATTATTTGCCCGTCAACTTAATCCAGTCGAAGGACACAAAAGTGACAACCTAAATCAGCAAACCACAGATTATCTTCTTCCATTATATCAACGATACATCAACGATACATCAACGATATTTCGACGATAGATTATCGTTAAACTATCGCTGAAATATCGTATAAATACCGTTGATAAAGGAATGTAAGAATAAGTTGGGGATGTGGCACAATATTATCGGCGGTTTCCCGTTATAGAAAAAACCTTTAAACAAAATACTGCTATGGCATACAAAATTATCGACATTGAAGGAATCGGCGACGCTTATGCCGCCAAGTTGAATGAGGCCGGTATCAAGACTACCGACGACCTGCTGAACAATTGCGCCACCCGTGCCGGCCGCCGCAAAATGGCCGAGGCCACAGGAATCAGTGAGAAACTGATACTGCGCTGGACCAATCATGCCGACCTGTTCCGTATCCACGGCGTGGCCGGTCAGTTTGCCGAGCTGCTTGAGGCCGCAGGTGTTGACACCATTAAAGAGTTCCGCCACCGTGTGCCCGCCAACCTCGCTGCCAAGATGGAGGAGGTGAACGCGCAGAAGAATATCTGCAACCGCGTCCCCTCGGTCAAGGAGATTGAGAAGATGGTGGCACAAGCCAAGGAGATGGAGCCCCGCGTGGAGTATTAACCCCACGGCCTGGCAAGGCGCTTAAAAACAGCAGCCTGCAACGCACCGTAGAAGTGAGTTGCAGGCTGTTTGGTTTGTAGGTGGGTTATGCTTTGTCGCCACGTATATGGTCGACAATAAGAGCAATGGCTCCGTCGCCTGTCACGTTGCCGGCAGTGCCGAAGCTGTCCATGGCTATGTAGATGGCAATCATGAGGCCTTGTAGGTTGGCGTCAAAGCCAAGCATGCTGCTTAGCAAGCCAAGAGCGGCCATGATGGCTCCGCCAGGCACACCGGGAGCCGCAACCATGGTAATGCCGAGCATCATGATGAAGCCGATGTAGGTGCCAAAGTCGCAGGGAAGGCCCATGCTGAGAGAGATGGCGTAGGCCACAGCGGTGATTTTAAGAATGCTGCAGGGCATGTGGATGGTGGCGCAAAGGGGCACGGTGAAACTGGCTGTTTCGGGACGTACACCGTTCCGGATGGCCTGTTGCAGGGTGACAGGGATAGTGGCGGCAGAGGATGAGGTGCCGAGAGCGGTGACGTAGGCTGGGAGCATGGTGACGAGTGCACGGAAGGGATTGCGGTGAGTCACGCCTCCGGCCACAAGGAAGAGGAACAGCAGTTCGGTGACATGCAGCAGGAATATGAATCCCACAATCTTAAGGAATGCGCCAAGCACCGCGCCGACATGCCCTTCGGCTCCCATCTGCAGGAAGATACCAAAGATGTAGATGGGCAGGCAGGGGATGATGACATGGGTGATGACGCGGGTGATGATGTCGCGGAAATCAATGAGGAAACCTCGCATGGTGGTTCCGTCGAGTGAAGCAGTGGTAAGTCCCAGAATGAATGCCAGTACCAAGGCGGTAGTGACCGAGATGAAAGCAGGCATTTCGATGGTGAAGTAGGGTGTGAGACTGTTGGCCATGTCCATGTTGCTGAGCGACGACAGGCCGTTGCCAAGGATGTGTGGATAGGCCAATGCACACGAGCCGTAAGCAAAGGCTCCCGACAGAACGGTGGAGCCATAGGCCAGCGCGACGGTAATAAGGAGCAGTTTACCGGCACCTTTGCCCAACTCGGCTATGCCCGGAGCAACAAGACCGATGATGAGTAGCGGGATGAACATGCCGAGGAAGTTGCTGAAGATGGAGTTGAAAGTGAGAAAGACACGCACGGCCCATCCCGGCATGAAGAATGAAAAGATAATGCCAAGGGCGATAGCGATAAGGATTTTAGGCAGAATGCCGAATTTCTTGATGTTCATGATGGTGGTAAATACGTTAATAGGTCAATCTTGAATGTGTTAATTCGTTAATGCGTTAATTCGTAAGTCTGATTAACACATTAACACGTTCACACATTAACGAATTTCAAAAGTAACGGAAGTTTTTCTTAAATATTGTTATAAGACGGGCGAAATATTGTTTAGGGATGAAAAAAGGTGTACTTTTGCAGACAAATTTTACAATGATGAATTGGTTACGGGTTCTTTTATTATTTGCTGTGGCGATGGCTCTTGTCGGGTGTGGGCGTGTCAGGCAGAAGACTTATCATCATGTCGAGACCGATGGGTATACGCTTACGGTTAGTGGACAGCGGTTGCTTACGAATGAGCAGGTGGCCGCCGTGCCGAAGGATACGGCGCAGATGTTCGGCGACACGGTGTTGCTGCATGACGAAGTGACCTCGATGGCGATAAAGCTGGAGTGGCTTTCTCAGGGTTGGTACACTTCCAGTGAGCGCTATCTCGACAAAGGGTATTATTTGCTGAATCTGGAACTCATCCACCGCCCGGGGAGCAATTGTGAGCAAAATTTCAGCGACGTGCTGGCAAACCTTCGCGACTGGGGCTACATAAAAATTGACACCATTCGCTGGCACTACCTGGCTGTTGTGCGGAAGGGGACTGCCCTTGCCGACTATGGCGAGAAAATGAGCTACGGAACAATGCCGTACAATATGGATATCCCAAAAGAACTGCTGGCCGACAGTGTAGGGGAGACTACGCTGGGCGAATGGATTGACGGTTGGATGGAGTCGATTCTCGGCACCCACAACGAGTTGTTTTCTTTCCTTCGTAGCCACGGCTACGACACCGTCCAGACAAGCCCCCAAACCCTCCAAGTATATCCTTCAGCAGCCCGCCGCTACAAGGACGCATGGCTGTTGAGCCTCTGATTTGAAAAAAAAGTCGTACCTTTGCAAACGGGTACTTGGTGTGTTGAGTGCCTTGACTAATCAGATTATCAGAATAATGGAAACATATCATCAGGCTGTGCAGCGAACCGCTGCGGGTGTGAATGTGGAGATTATGGCTCCTGTGGGGAGTTATGAGAGCCTCAGCGCCGCCATCCAAGCGGGGGCGGATGCCGTCTATTTCGGCGTGGGTAACTTGAATATGCGTTCGCGCTCCGCTGCCAATTTCTCGGTGGAGGATCTTCGCCGCATTGCCGAGACAGCGCAGCAGCACGGTGTGCGTACCTACCTGACGGTAAACACGATTATCTATAACCACGAGATTGAGGAGATGCACGCGCTGGTGCAGGCCGCCAAGGAGGCGGGAATCACGGCTATTATCGCGAGCGATATGGCTGTGATTCTCTATGCCAACAGCATCGGTGTGGAGGTGCATATCTCCACGCAGTGCAATATCTCGAATGTGGAGGCGGTGCGTTTCTTCGCCCAGTATGCCGATGTGGTGGTGACGGCCCGCGAGCTGCCATTGAGGCAGGTGGCTGAGATTACGCAGTATATCAAAGATAACGACATCCGAGGCCCGAAAGGGGAGCTGGTGCAGGTGGAGGTTTTTGCCCATGGGGCATTGTGTATGAGTGTAAGTGGCAAGTGCTATCTGAGCCTTGACGAGTATAACTACAGCGCCAACCGAGGTGCCTGCCTGCAACTGTGCCGCAGGGAGTATTTAGTGAAGGATGTGGAGAGCGACACGGAACTGATAGTGAGCGGTAAATACATTATGTCGCCCAAAGACTTGTGCACCATTGGTTTTTTGGACAAGATTATCCATGCCGGCGTGCGGGTGCTGAAGATTGAGGGTCGCGGCCGGAGTGCGGATTATGTGAAGACAGTGGTGGAGTGCTACAAAGAGGCCGCGCAGGCTGTGGCCGAGGGCACCTACACACAGGAGAAGATAACAGCTTGGACTGAACGGTTGGCCACGGTATTCAACCGCGGCTTCTGGGATGGCTATTACTTGGGACGCAAGATGGGCGAATGGAGTGAGCGGTACGGTTCACAAGCCACCGAGAACAAGGTCTATTTAGGCAAGGTAACCAACTATTACAACCGTCCGCAGGTGGCGGAGATGCGCATCGAGACGGCCGAGACCCTGAAGCAGGACGACGACCTTATGGTGATAGGGCAGACCACAGGCGTTTACCGTGCCACAGTGGAGGAGTTGCGCCTTGGCGACACTGCCCAGCCCGTGCCGGAAGTGCATCAAGGCGACGTGTTCAGCGTCAAGACAACCGAAATGCTGCACCGCGGGGACAAACTCTACCGAGTGGACAAAGTAGTTGACGAGTTTTGAGAAAGTGTGAATGTGTTAACGTATTATTGTGTTAGTCGATATACGAAATAACGAATTCAAAAGAATGTGTTAGTCGATTAACGAATTAACACGTTTACGAATTAACGAATTGAAAAGAGCCTATGACGACAGAACAGGAACAGGCATTGCAGTTGGCCACTGAAGCGGGACACATCCTTCTCGAAAACGGTGCTGAAATCAGTCGGGTAGAGGAGACCATGACCCGTATTGCTTCGGCCTACGGAATTGAGGACGAGAGTTTCTTTGTGCTGAGCAACGGCATTATCGCCACGGGACAGCATTATGCCCGTGCCGAGTTCATTCCCATCAAGGGCACGCAACTGGCCAAGGTGGTTGAAGTGAACCAGCTCAGTCGCGACGTGACTGCAGGTGAATGTGGGAATGTGTCAATGTGTGAACGTGTCAATAAGACTAACGAAATAACGAATTCACAAGTTAACACATTCAAGCCGATGCCCGTGGAAACCCTCAGGCAAAGGATTCAGGCTATCCGCACTATGCCCGGCAAGGTGTGGTGGGAGATGGTGCTGGGCATTGCCCTTGGTGTGTCGTCGTTCAGTATCCTTTTCGGTGGTAGTTTAGTCGATGCCTTAGCTACCTTTGCCGCGGGAATACTGTTGGGATTCTTCATGACTTTTGTGAACCCTCATCTTTCGCGCCTCGTGGGTAACGTGGCAGGCGGTATGGTGGGAGGCTTGATATGCATTCTGTTTTTCAGGTTGGCGATAAACATTGAAGGGATGTCGCAACTGCACTTGGCCAATATGATTATCGGTACAATCATAGCCTTGGTGCCGGGTGTGCCTTTTACTAACGGAATGCGCGACCTTGCTAACGAAGACTATATTGCCGGAACAACACGCCTTACCGATGCTTTTCTGGTATTTCTTTGTATAGCTTTGGGCGTTGCGCTGTCGTTTATTATTGATGGATTGATAGCGGGCGGTATTGTGCAACTTGGAGTTCCTGTCAAAGACCCTGTAGCAGCGCATTGGGCCATACAGGTGACGGCAGCCTTTTTGGGGACAGTTGGTTTCTCTGTGCTTTTCGGCGCACCCCGTCGGTACTATATTGAGTGCGGTTTGGCAGGAATGGCTGGCTGGGCTGTATACCTGCTTGTGGTGGCTGGCCATTCGGTGGTCGGAGCAGCCTTCTTTGCCGCACTCACTGTGGCAGCCATCAGCCACGTTATGGCCAAGTTGAGCCGTTGCCCTGTCACTGTTTTCCTGATTTGTGGAATCATTCCGTTGGTGCCGGGAGGCGGCATCTTCTGGACAGCCTATTATATAGTTACTGACCAGTTGCGTATGGCTGCCGAGACGGGCTTTGTCGCCCTAAAAGTCACCATCGCCATTGCAGGCGGCATCATTCTTGCCTCGGGAATCATCAATAAATGTTATTTGAACTCGTTAATACGTAAACGTGTTAATGCGTAAATCGATTAACGAATTAAAGAATTAACGAAATAACACATTCAAATAGATGGCTAAAGCACGAACATACTATTTCTGTCAGGAGTGCGGCTACCAGTCGTCGTCCTGGCTGGGGCGATGCCCCGAATGCGGCAAATGGAATACATTTGTCGAAGAAGTCGTGAAAACCGACACGCCCAAACGGAAGTCTGGTGCGGCTCCGGGGAAGGCAGTTCCCGTCCGCATACAAGAAGTGACCTACAGTGAGACCAAGCGTATCCCGACACATTGTGCCGAGTTCGACCGCGTGTTGGGAGGTGGCATTGTGCCGGGCAGCCTGCTGTTGCTGGGTGGTGAGCCGGGTATTGGCAAGAGCACACTCCTGTTGCAGACAGCCTTGGCTATCCACGACCGCAAACTGCTTTATGTAAGTGGCGAAGAGAGCGAACAACAGATAAAGATGCGCGCCGACCGCATCGGTATCAATACTGAGAGTTGTTATGTTGTCAGCGAAACAGTGACACAGCGTATCTTTGAGCATATCGACGCTGTACAGCCCGACCTGCTCATAGTCGACTCCATCCAGACAGTCACCACTGAGGATGTTGAATCGCCTGCAGGCAGTGTGAGCCAGATACGTCAATGCACCACTGAGTTCCAGCATTACGCAAAGACCACTGGAGTGCCAGTCCTGCTCATCGGTCACATCACCAAGGATGGTACGCTGGCAGGTCCTAAGGTCATGGAACATATTGTTGACGCTGTCCTCCAGTTCGAGGGAGACCGCAACTATGGTTTCCGTATACTCCGTGCGCTGAAGAACCGTTTTGGCTCCACTTCCGAGATAGGTATTTTCGAGATGCGAGGCAACGGTCTCAGCGAAGTCTCCAACCCTTCGGCTCTCCTCCTGTCGCACCGCGACGAAGAACTAAGCGGCACCGCCGTAGCGGCAACCGTAGAAGGGGCACGCCCCATGTTCGTTGAAGTGCAGTCGCTGGTCAGTACCGCTGTATACGGCACGCCTCAGCGCAACGCCAACGGATTCGACACCCGTCGCATGAATATGCTCCTCGCCGTCCTTGAGAAACGTTGCGGTTTCAAACTCGGTGCCAAAGATGTCTTCCTCAACATGGCAGGAGGCCTGAGAGTCAGTGATCCTGCCCTCGACCTTGCCGTAGCCTGCAGCATTCTCTCCAGCAATGTCGACATACCCATATCCCCACGCTACTGCTTTGCTGCCGAAGTGGGGCTTAGTGGTGAGGTGCGTCCCGTCAGCCGGATAGAGAACCGGGTTAGCGAGGCTGCCCGATTAGGATTTGAGAAAATATTTATCTCAAAATATGACTCCCGGAATTTTGAAAAAAACAAATACCGCATACAAATTGTGGAAGTCAGCGTAATAGAAGAAGCTTTCCGCAACCTCTTTGCATAAGAACATGATAATGCGAAGATTGATTGACGAATTAGCGAATTAAAGAATTAACGAATTCAAAAAAATGCATTACACCTATCAAACCGAACAGACCTGTAGCCAACAGATAGATTTCGATATTGTTGATGGAAAACTTTACAACGTATCCTTCTTCGGTGGCTGTCATGGCAATCTTCAAGGCGTGTCGCGACTTGTTGAAGGAATGGAAGTAAGTCAAGTTCTTGAACGTCTTGAAGGCATCCGCTGTGGATGGAAGGACACCTCCTGTCCCGACCAGCTCTGCCGTGCCATCCGTCAGACCATGGACACCAAATAGACTACCATTCGGCCGCCCCAGACCTCGAAGCTGTCGCCCATGGCTTCGTTCAGCGAAGCTTCCCACCACCATGTCAACTGACGGCTTTCTATAGGCCAGCGAAGCCCCTTTACAGTCACGGGAACTTCAGGGGTGAGAGAAAAGAGCGACACCTGCTGCCCTGAATACGTGTCGAACACCCCGTGTCCTTGCATTGGAACAAACATTCCATAGTCCGAAATCATACGGAACCCCACTCCGGGATACTGTTCCATATACCAAGCCAGCAGACTGATATTGCCCAGAGTATGGTCCTCCCTCAGACCCGTGGCACCGATATATGTTATCGTAACGTCTTCTTCTGGAGAATGGTGCAGAATATCGCAGGGAACAGACCGTTCCGCTTGTTCCAGTGCAAAGCGGGTGGCCTTCGTCAAGTCATTATACTCTTGTTCCTCCACCCAATGTCGACGGATTTCAATACCCATACATCCCTCCTCGGACATCACCTTCGGGTTGAGACTGTCACCATCGCCCACCACATCCACACTGGGATGAACCCTTGTGGATTGACGCTTCTGCCAGTTCAAGTATTTTTCCAAAGCACCGTCACAGCACACAATCCTGTCGGCCTGCCGCAATACCGTATCAACCCACATGCCAGTGGGGAACAAACCGTTAGCTATAATAATGATATTCATTCGACTATGAAATTGTCATAAACACATACTATCTTACAAAAATACAAAATAATTCCCAATGTCGAAAAATAATCGTATTTTTGCAAAATGAATCTGATTAACGAATCAACGATTTTGAATGTGAGAATGTGTAAATCAGATTAATGAATTCAAAATGGAGTCTATCAAGAAAATATATCGCAAAGGTTACGGTCCTTCGAGCAGTCACACCATGGCACCCCATGCTGCAGCATTGCAGTTCAAGGCCGAGCACCCGGAAGCCTCCAGTTTCCGTATTACCCTTTACGGCAGCCTTGCTGCCACAGGCCGTGGCCACCGCACTGACAAAGCCCTGCAAGACGGAGCTGCGCCCATTCCTGTAGAGATAGTCTGGAAGCCTGACATCGTACTGCCATTCCACACCAATGGCATGCATTTCGAAGCCATTGATATCAATGGCAGCGTCACGGGCGAGTGGACTATCTACAGCGTAGGAGGCGGAGCCCTGGCCAATGAAACTACCGACCTTACCGAGGAACACGTCTATTCCATGTCCACACTCTCTGAAATCCTCCCCTATATTGAACATGAAGGCATGAATTATTGGGAATATGTGGAGCAGTGCGAAAGTCCAGACATTTGGGATTATCTGCAGGACATGTGGAATGTCATGCAGAATACTATCCGCGAAGGTCTTCAGGCCGAAGGTGTCATCCCCGGGGGGCTCCATTTGCGGAGCAAAGCTCGTCAGTACTATGTTCGTGCTTCAAGCTATAAACCGTCGCTCCAAAGTAGAGCTCTTGTCATTGCTTATGCTTTGGCGACCTCCGAACGCAACGCTGTGGGTGGCTATATTGTCACCGCTCCCACTTGCGGTTCGTCGGGAGTGCTGCCTGCGGTGCTTTACCATCTTAAGAAAGCGCATGATTTTAGCGACACAGAGATACTCAGAGCCATGGCTACAGCCGCTCTCTTTGCCAATGTCATCAAGCACAATGCCTCCCTCTCTGGTGCCGAAGTCGGCTGTCAAGGAGAAGTAGGCAGTGCCTGTGTCATGGCAGCAGTGGCTGCCAACCAACTTTTCGGTGGCAGCCCCCAGCAGATAGAATATGCCGCCGAAATGGCCATGGAACATAACCTCGGACTCACCTGCGACCCAATGTGTGGTCTCGTCCAGATACCCTGCATTGAGCGTAATGCCATGGCTGCACTTCGTGCCCTCGACATCAACATCTATGCCATGATGAGCGATGGCAAACACATCATCACCTTCGACAAAGTGGTTCGCACCATGAAGCGCACCGGCCACGACCTCCCCAGCCTATACAAAGAAACGGCTCTCGGCGGACTTGCAGTGGATTAATAGTGAAGTTATAGATTTGATAGATAGTTATAGATTAAATACTTTAAAGAAATGAAGAAAATATTACTGATTCTTACCGCTTTGGTTATGTCGCAGATGGCCATGGCACAGCAGTTCTCACTCCCCATCCTCCCCGAGAAGATGTGGCCCTCCGATTATGCCAAGTACGAGACCGACGTGCTCAACTGCTGCAACTACCTCCTCACCGCAGACCCTGCTTTCAATCAGCCCAAGCATGAAGAATGCACATCATTCCTCGTCCGTTGGCTTGAAGGCAGTCCCGAAGTCAGCGTGGTGCTCAATGCTACCCTTGTCGATGTCAACAAGCCCGACCTTCTCGTGGCTTTTCTTGCTGCCTGGACCCGCCATGCCGTTCAGTACAAAGACGCTTCGCCACTGGTCTACGCCAATGTGGCCGTGGAGGACATGCTGCGCTATTACGAGACCTACAAGACCTATGTGGGCAAGAGCCGTCTGTGTGACCGTCTGCTCAAGGCTCAACGCGACGGCGACCTTGCTGCCGTTATTGCCAAGGCTCTTATGTAATCCAGAACCATGAAACTCGGAAACCGAAGTCCGAAAATCAACATTTCAATCATCCTAATCAGCCTCCTCCTTTTCTCCTGCAAAGAGAGGAGTGTGCCGTTCCCGTTCGTTCCCAATCTCCCCACCGACTACAACCTATCCACCACCTACGCTGGAGAGATGACGGGAGCTGTTTCCATGTTCTCGAGCGAGACCCTTCATGAGTATTACAACGGCATAGTCTCGCAGGAAACGGCCTGCTTCGACACTGCAGGTCGTTGTCTTGACCTATACTATCGCGACCGGGAAACCTGTCAACACATCACCTTCGTCTATGACAGCATCGGCCGGCGTATCGAAGAGCGTTGCTACATTGACACGGCAGGTATACCCTTCGATAGCCTTACCCGCCTCTACACCCATACCACCTACAGCTACTCCTGTCATGGACGTCATTGTAAAGCCCGCATCACAGGTCCCGACGGCAAGCGGCACACATTCCGCCTGCGATACGACAAACAAGGCCTCCTCAAGCGCTTCATCTACCCCGACGGCTCACGCTTCAGCTACGACCACGACACCGTCGGCAGACTCGTCAAACTTACCTATCCCGATGCCTCCTTTGAGCGGTATGAATACGACATCGACGGCCGGTTGACCACAATGATAGACCGTGCAGGGAAATATACATGGTACGCTGCACCCCCTCCGGCTTCACGTCGCGACAGCCTTGGTCGGGTTTTAGAGCAAGTGGTGGGATCCGTCCCCCGTTCCGGGTCGTCTGATGATAGCTCCGCACCTATCATTGCCACCTACGTCTATGACCACCACGGCAATTGGATTCGACGTACCACTGCTGGTGTCTCTTCGCCAACAATATTGGAAGTCCGCACCTTCAAGTACTATTTATGAATTCGTTGAATCTGGTTTACACACCAACGTATTGGCAGATTCAAGTTTTTTTCTTGCCCCTGTCACTTTTCCCTCACCAATTGGCTCTAATCGTAATAAAATGAAAGGTGTTCTCCACCCGCCATAGCCTATGCAGTCCTCGCTATGACAAATGGAGTTGAAAAAAATGACAGGGGATTGCAAAACAAAAAAAAGTAAACAATGAGAAAAATGCTAACAACAATTGCCATCGCAATTGTAACGACATGCATGGCAAGCTGCGAAAGGGAATCAATCCAAATTGTCGGGTATGTGGATTTAGGTCTTCCAAGTGGCACCCAATGGAAAGAAAAGAATGAAGTCAATCCAGCAGACAGCGTGTATAATCTCTATACATACGACGAAGCCATGGCTGAATTTGGTGAGCAGTTGCCCACCAAAGAGCAGTTTGAAGAATTGAAGTCGGTATGCTATTGGTCGTGGAACGGCAGCGGATACAAAGTTACAGGACCCAATGGCAAATCCATTGTGTTACCTGCCTCGGGCTGGTATGGTTATGATGAGAGAGTTGGTGAAGTGGGCGTTGAAGGCAGCTACTGGTCTTCCACTCCCACTGAAAATTACGCGTGGTACCTCCATTTCTATTCCGAAAATGTGGGTATGTACAACAGTGCCCGTTGGAGTGGACGCACCGTTCGCCTCGTCCATAATTAATTTGCGCCCAAATGCAATCTCAAGACACTCCATTATTTGGTCGGCTGTCCGGATCTAAGTCCGACAGCCATTTTTTTTTGAACCCGAATCCGTCATCAGGCTGAGTAGGCCTCCGGCAGAAGTCGTCTGGGGGAAAAGTGGAGACATGCGGAACGGGCAGGGCTGACAACAACCGTGTTGTTCTGATTCCCGTCTCAATGACCAATATGGACCTGGGCGCTCCTCTTTCGCCCCTTAGACCTCAGTTCTCCCATCGTTCTTCCTCCACAGAAGGAGAACTGAGGAAGAACTGGGGGATAAGGACGTGTGAAAAAGCAAACTTTAATATTTTGTAAATAATGCAATACCAACCAAATAGTCGTTCTTTTCTAATAATAGTCATTAATGAGGAACGAAATAACATGTTTTCCCGATTTAAAAAAGGATTGATGTTCTCCTAATGACCGATTTGGGTTGAATGGTTGTAAATGTTGTGGTATCAGTGGTCAATGGATATGGCTGATTTTGCTCAAATGAGGTTTTCTGTAAGCATTTTGCATGGTTTTCTGAGCCGTAATCGATAGGAATCGTTATATTTCCCGATATGTTCCAATAAGAAACGCAACTTTTTTGAGAGAGAAGCAAGGCTGGTAAAAGTGTTTTTTTCGTTAGTATCAAAAAAAAATGTATCTTTGCATTTTGTTTTTAAGAGTTTTTATTATTTCACATATCCAAGAGATGAAACATTCTTTTATTTTTTTATTTTGCTGTATTCCGTTATTATACTGTTGTAACAGTGGTAAAAAACAAGACACAGGATGGAGCGACACTATCTTTGTTGAGACGCTCGTCGTGGCTGACGGAGAGAGTTCTGGTCAGCGAGAGTATGTCGGTGATATCGGATCTGAAGTGGAACTGGATTTGAATTTCCCCCTTGGCGGTACACTGACCAAGGTGGCTGTCCACAATGGACAGAGAGTCAAGAAAGGCCAGATACTTGCCGAGATTGATGCCACAACGGCGAGTAGCCTGCACAACGCTGCTTTGGCAACTCTGCGACAAGCTGAGGACGCTTATAAGCGGATGAAAAATGTACATGAGGAAGGCGGCATAAGCGAGGTGCGTTGGGTACAGATGGAGACAGATCTTGAGAAAGCACGCCAGTCGGAGATTGCCGCACGCAAACGGGTGGACGATTGCGTCCTTCGGGCACCCTTTGACGGTGTAGTATCGTGTAAGACGCACCATGTAGGAGAGGATTTGAAACCCTTAGAGATATTTGTCCGCATCATCGATTTGAATCGACTCCACATAGTTTTTTCTGTCCCAGAGCATGAAGTGGGAATGTTGGGTGTAGGCACTTCTGCGAGTGCAATAATACCTGCATTGGATGACAAGGAACTCCAACTACGTATCTCGGACAAGAGTTTGTTGGCCAATCCTCTGGGTCATACATATAGAGTTTACGGAAAGATAGTGTCGGGCGGGGTTGAAGGGTTGTTGCCGGATATGGTGGCGAAGGTACATGTGAATATGGATGCAAAGACCGGCATTGTGGTTCCCTCCGAATGTGTTCAAGTGATGCCGGAAGGCACGATAGTATGGGTGATCAAAGGAGGTAAGGCTTACCATCGAGCCATCAGTGTCAGCGATTTTGTCCGTAATGGTGTGATGGTAGAAGATGGGTTGGCTTCCGGTGACACGGTGATAATTGGTGGACATCAAAAACTGTATACCGGTGCAAAAGTGAAAACCCAATGATTGGATTCGTTAATCTTTTGAATGTGTTAATTCGTTAGTCCGACTGATACGTTAACATATTCATATAATTCCATTTTCAAATATGGCTCGAAGAACCAATATGATAGAAGGGGCAATGAGGAGTTTTCCCATTTTGGCACTCACCATTATTGCAGTGGTGGCAATGGGAATCTATGCGCTGCCCAACCTTAATAAGAACGAGTTTCCTGATGTTACTATCCGTCAAGGTGTTGTTGCGGTAATATATCCTGGTGCAACCGCCGAGGAGGTTGAGGAACAGGTGACAAGCAAAGTTGAAAGCTATCTCTTCACTTTCAATGAGGTTGACAAAACCAAGACGTATTCGTATAGCCAAGACGGAATGCTGTACGTTTTCGTCACCATGGTGCATAATGTTGAGAACGCTAAAGTCACATGGTCCCGAATCAGGGAAGGACTCTCCCTGTTCCGTATTACAGACCTGCCCCAAGGGGTAGTGGCCACGGCTGTAGTCGACGATTTCGGCAATGCCTCGTCGCTGCTTTTGGCAATAGAAAGTTCCGAACGCTCGCCCCGGGAGCTTGAAGAGATATCTAAAAACCTCTCTGCCCGTCTTCGCAATATCCCGGAATTGGGACGAATCAGTGTGGTGGGTGACCAGAAGGAAGAGATTGCTGTGCATATGGATCCAGTGAAACTGACGCAGTATGCTATCTCTCCATCTATTGTGTCGGCTGAACTTGCGGCGCAGGGGTTCCGCACTATCTCGGGCAAGGTGGAGAATGATGAGGGACATGCCCATGTGCATGTGTCTATCCCTTACGGTGATTTGTATCATCTCAACGAGTTGGTGGTTTTCTCCGACCCGATTACTGGTCAGGTGCTGCGTCTTCGCGACGTGGCTCGCTTGGAACCGCACTATCCCGAGCAGGTGCCTCACATTTTATACAGCGATTCGACGACAGACAATACCCGTTGCATTATGCTTTCACTTGAGATGCGTAGTGGCAACAATGTGGTGAAGTTTGGCAAGAATGTAGAGAAGGTGATTGCGGAGTTCGAGCAGACGATTACTCCCGATATCCATATCCATCGCATAACAGACCAGCCAAAGGTTGTAGACCATTCGGTACGTTCATTTTTGCGGGATCTTATCGAGGCTATCCTTGTGGTGATAATAGTGATGCTGATGCTTTTCCCTTTGCGCACGGCATTGGTGAGTTCCACTTCGGTGCCGATATGCATTGCTGCCACTCTGGGCATCATGTATTTTCTCGGTTTTGAACTCAACACGGTGACGCTTGCAGCGTTGATTGTTGTGTTGGGTATGATTGTGGACGATTCGGTCGTGGTGATTGACGGGTATACGGATTTGCTCAGGATGGGTCATTCCCGATGGTATGCAGCGGCTGTGTCGACTTCTAAGTTGTCCAATTCTATGCTTTTTGCCACAGTGTCAATTGCTATGATGTTCTTCCCTGCCATTGCTATTTTCAAGGGGAATATGTTGGGCGATTTCATTAAGCTGTTCCCTTGGATGATTCTCATTGCACTGGCCTGTAGTTTCTTCTATGCCATCCTTGTCATCCCGTTCCTTTCGGCTCGCCTCATTCGCCAAAGTACTCCGAACAAGAAAACCCGTGCTGAACAGATTCAGGAGAGCTTTTTTGGCGCCTTGCAACGGGGGTATCAGTGGATTCTCGACAAGTGTTTCCGTCACAAGAAACTAACTCTTGTTGTGGGTGCTGCCTCGGTGGTGGGAGGTGTGCTTTTTTTCATGGCCATCAATATCCAGATTCTTCCTAAGGCCGAGCGTGACAGTTTTGCCATTGAGATGCATCTTGACGCTTCCGCTTCGTTGAAGGAGACCGGCGTTGCCGCCGATTCGTTGCGGAAGGTGCTGCTGGAAGACCCACGTATCACGAGTGTCACGTCGTTTGTGGGGATGTCGTCACCGCGTTTCCATATAACCTACGCCCCTCAGTTGCCTTCGGACAATTATGCACAGTTGATTGTGAAAACTGTCGACGACGATGCGACGAAGGCGGTCATTGACGAGTATGCCCAACGGTATGAGAATATCTTTCCGAACACGCAGTTGCGCTTCAAGCAGTTGGACTACCAAATGGCTCTCTCGCCTATTGAGTTTTACATCAAGGGCGACAACTACGACAAACTTTCTATTGTCCGCGACTCGTTGCTGCGCATCATGAGGGAAAATCCCAAGCTGTTCTATGTCCATTCCGATTATGACGAGACGGAGGAACTGGTTGACGTGGTGCTGAAGTCTGATGTGGCAAACAGTTTGGGCATAACACAGTCGGCGTTGTCGGTTTATATCAGCGGGGCTCTCTCGGGTTCTCAGCTCTCTTCCATATGGGATGGAGGATACAATATCCCCATTAAGGTGTATAGCGACGGTGCGCAAAATCTCGACTACGGTTCTGTCGGCGATTTGCTTGTGCCTTGTGCCAATCCTGGCATGTGGGTGCCCTTGCGTCAAGTGGCCGACATCCATCCTAAGTTCCACCACAACAATATGCCCCATCGCAACGGTGTCCGGTGTATTACGGTCTCGGCCGATGCCATGACAGGTGCCGGGCAGCTGAAAGAAATGGCTGCCATTGGGCGACAGCTCGACAAGATGGAGCTCCCCGAGGGTGTCACTTGGGAATATGGCGGCACCATGGCTTACTCCAACGAGATTTTGCCGGGTCTCATCTTGGCCGTCATAGCTGCTGTTGCCATCATGTTCCTTGTCCTGATAATCCACTATGGAAAGATAGGCATTTCCCTCCTTTCCATATCTATGGCCACATTGTGTATTTTTGGAGCCACTTTCGGACTATGGCTCTTCCATCTCGACTTCTCCATCACTGCCACTCTCGGAGTTATCTCCCTTGTCGGTATTATTGTGCGCAATGCCATTATTATGTACGACTATGTGGCAGAGTTGCGCAGCAAAGAGCAGATGTCTGTCAGCGAGGCTGCCTATCATGCAGGTCTTCGTCGCATGCGGCCTATTTTCCTCACCTCTGCCACTACTGCCCTTGGTGTCATTCCGATGATTACTGCAGGAACCCTGCTTTGGGCACCCATGGGTGTTGTGGTCTGTTTCGGTACCATCTTCACCCTGCCTTTGGTCATCACGATACTCCCCGTAGCCTATTGCGTTGCGTTCGAAAACAAGAAGCGTGTCAATCACCGTCCCATCAAAATCCGTTAACCCATGAAAAAGATAGTCACAGTTGCTTTTTTGATTCTTGATTTTCATTTTTTAATTCTCAATTCTCTTCAAGCCCAGACGTTGACGCTCGACAGTTGTTTGGTGTTGGCGCAAAGAAACAATGCTGATATTCTCATCTCCCGATTGGACGTTGAGAGGGCGCAGGCGGTGAGGGACCAGGCATTTACTAAATTTTTCCCCCAAATCAAATTGGGGGCATTGGGCTATGTTGCCGCCAGACCCATGATTAGTTTCGGATTAGAGGATGTCCACTCGAACGATATGCGGGATTTGCTTATGGCGATTTATGAGGTCTTCTCGAAAGAGACCGATGTGAACGACCGGTTGGAACTCATGAAGAGGGGTTACAGCGCTTCTGTCGTTACGGTGCAGCCTGTTTTTGCAGGAGGCCGTATTGTGAATGGCAACAGGCTGGCCTCGTTAGGGGAGGAGGCTGCTGAATTGAAGGCTCAGGTAGCCATGCGCGATATGCTGGAGAATGTTGAATCTACGTTTTATCTTGTAGTGGGGTTGGAGGAAAAGGAAGCGACAGTGGCTGTAGCTTTGCGATTGATAGACTCTTTGGATCGCGTTGTTTCCACAGCCTTGGCCAATGGACTGGTGACCCGTTCCGATGCGCTTCAAATTGAACTGAAGCGCAACGAGATTAATGCCATGCGTCAACAGCTCAAAAGCGGCATCCGGCTGTCGCGGAGACTGTTGTGCAACCAAATAGGGATAGAGTATTCCGACAATCTCAACTTCGTTCAAGTCGAGTCTGCCACTTCTCCGTTACCTGTTTTTTCCAATACAGAAACTGGAGATTTTCTCCGTCCCGAAAAACGGCTTTTGCAGATTAACATAGAGTCGCAAGAACTGTTCAAGAAAATGACCATAGGGGAAACGTTGCCGCAGCTTGCCATACTTGGCATAGGCTATTATGGCAATGCGGTGCGCAACTATGCCGCAGCCAATGCTGTTGTGGGATTCTCCCTTTCCATTCCACTTACCGACTGGTGGGAAACCACCCACAAGATAAGGGAACACAATATTCGTATTGAACAGGCACGTGCGATGCAGAAGGACTATAGCGAAAAGATGTCACTTGAAGAGGAAAAAGCCTACAGTGACATGCTTGACGCATGGATGCTCATCAAGAGCGACTCCGCCGCCCTTGGCATTGCCCGTGAGAATTACCGTCTGGCCAACATCAACTATGCGGCAGGGAATGCGACCATTTCGGAGGTGCTTCAGGCCTATGCACTTCTCTTGCAGGCGGAAAATGCTATTACGGACAGACGGGTTTCGTATTTGGTTGCCCGTCGCCGTCTGTCCGATTTGAGAAGCCAGCGATAAAAAAGATGTGTAGTGTTGGCTATTCAACCCTCGTCCAATAAACGCTTTCGCTGAAAGCAAGAACCGAACCCTTGAGGCGAAGCCGTCCGTCTTTCTCGAAGTTGACGGTAAGCCGTGCTTTTATCCCGCGCTGAGGGTCGTAGATTTTGGTTCCGTCCCAGCATTTTTTGTCGGCGTTATACTCTAAGCCGCTGAAGATGACAATGCGGTCGCAGGGGGTATTGCGCAGCTTTTTGTCGGGGTTCTTGGTGTCGAGACGTTTGTTGCCGTTCTCGTCCTTGTCGTTGGCCATCCAGATAATTTGCCCTTGATAGGTGCCGTTGGACAGTTTGGTGATTTTTGCACGGAACTGCTCGCCGTCCTGTGTGCCGGAGTAGGTGCCGACAATGTTGTCGGCGGCGTTGTTCAGTACATTCTGGGCGTTGCTGAGGCCAAGGGTGAGCATGGCAAGGGTGATGAGGAGGATTTTTTTCATTGTTGTATAATTTTGGAATCTATTTTGCTGACGAGATTGTGGTAATGTATTTCATCGAGGAATTCGTAGGCGCCCTCAGTGTGGAGGAGGTCTTCGGGTGCGTGGGCGTCGGTGCTGACGATGACGGGGATGCCGAGGGTGTTCATGTGTTTGAGGGTCTCCTTGGCGGGGTAGTAGTCGTAGTGACGGCCTTTGTATATGCCGCGGGTGTTGACTTCGCAGATGCAGCCGGTTTCATGGATGAGCTGTACGGTTTCGTACACGAGGTTGCGGAACCAGGGTTCGTCGTAGTGGAAATAGCGGTCGCGGTTGTGCATGACTATCTTGTCGAAATGCCCCACGATGGTGGGCTTCTGGCTTTCTATCATGCGGTTGTTTTGATCGAAAAAGGTTCGCACGGCATGGTGAATGTCGCCACCGAAGAGACGTTGGAGGCCTTCATCGTAGGTCTCGTAGCGTGGGCCGTCAATCATCCAAAGGTATTGGGCTGCCTCTTCAGGGTGTTCTCGCAGGTAGGGTACATGTTCTTCGGGCGGGATGAGGTGTATGCTGCCGATGGTGTACTGCAGTCCGCCATGTTCAATGAGTGGGCGGAAGTCTTCGCATAGGCCGGGGACATAGTCTATCTCGAGACCGAGCATAATCTCTATACGGTCGGCATATTCCTGCCGGAGGGTACGCACGGTGTCACAGTACTCTATGTATTTATCCCCAGGGATGGAGAAAGTGTTTTGGTAGGGCAGGGGAGAGTGACCGGAGAAACCAAGGTTCGTGAAACCATGTGCGACGGCAAAGTCTACCATTTGGCGTGGAGTGGCCTTGCCGTCGCAGTAGCAGGAATGGGTATGATAGTTGCCCCGAACCGAGGCTGGTGATATTTGGGACATTATTCGATGATTATTTTTTTGATGGATGTTCCTGATGAAGTGGATGCATGGATAAAGTATATCCCTTTCGGCAGTCCTGAGTCCGGACTGATAATGAAACTGGTGTATGGAGCCGTTAACCGCCACTGGTGCAATATGCGGCCGCGGAGGTCGGTGATAGTGACGACGGCGGGTTGGTTCAGCGTGATGGTTACCATGCCGTGAGATGGATTGGGATAGACGTTGATGATGGGATTATCAACATAGTTGATACCTACATTGTCCTGAACTATGCGGAAGTGGGCGTTGAAAGCGGTGTCGCTGATGACGAATATTTGCCGAGGGTTGTCGGTGTCGCCGTCGCTCCATTGGTCAAACTCATAATGGTATGCATTTGATGAGGTGACGAGGGA
>JAEEGJ010007944.1_pt1 | contig 29743 bp, 23 predicted proteins | sample 8958761 | NCBI WGS metagenome assembly JAEEGJ01 (sample SAMN16246546, study PRJNA631951) | gut metagenome | biome: gut microbiome; feature: rumen; material: RS-attached | host: Bos | place: Iran: Karaj | collected 2018-10
GTCTCTCGCGGCAACTACTATAAGGTCAATGGTTGTTCGGTCCGATGTTTGCGCGACTAACTAACGCACGAAGGCAGAGGACGGCGGGCGCAACGTGTGCCCCGACCCGATAGCGTAGATTTTACCAAATATTTTTTGTATCTTTGCCGCCGTTTTTAATAACTCTATTAAACTAATTTATTAAATATGGCAATTGATACGGAAACCCCTTATCGTATGGGGGTTGACATAGGGTCCACAACGATGAAGGTGGCGGTGTTGGATGCGGACGGAACGCTGGTTTTTTCGGCTTATCAGCGCCATCAGGCCGACATCAAGGGCACGGCAGCCGACATTGTGGGACGTTTATATAAGGAGTTGGGGAATGTGAGGGTGCGGCTGGTCATCACAGGCTCGGTAGGAATGGGCTATGCCCAGCGGTTGGACATCGGTTTTGTGCAGGAGGTGGTGGCGGCGGCCGAAACGGTGCGGCAGCGGTATCCGGAGGTGCGCACATTCATCGACATGGGCGGCGAAGACAGCAAGATGATTTTCTTTGAAAAAGGCAAAGTGCCTGACATTCGGATGAATGGCAGTTGTGCCGGCGGTACGGGTGCCTTCATCGACCAGACCGCCATGCTGTTTCATGTGGAGACCAAAGAGCTGAACGCCTTGGCGGCACAGGCCGAGAACATCCACCCTATCGCCTCGCGGTGCGGGGTTTTCTCGAAGACCGACATCCAGAACCTGATGAGCCGCAACATCAGTCGCGCCGACATTGCCGCCTCGGTTTTCAATGCGGTGGCGATGCAGGTGGTGGCCTCGCTGGCCCGCGGCATGGACATCACGCCGAAGGTCTTTTTCTGCGGCGGTCCGTTCGCCTTTCTCCCTGAATTACAGAAACATTTCCGCCGCGTGCTCGGTCTCGCCGAAGAGGAGTGTATGCTGCCCGAAAACGCCCAGCTGATACCTGCTACAGGCTGCGCCCTGCTGGCCGACCAACAGGCCACGGGCATCCTCACAGTGGAGGAGCTGGTGAACATCATGCAGACGAAAACGGAAATGGAGGTGCCGCTCGACAACCGCCTGCCGGCGCTATTCAGCTCGCAGGAAGATTACGACCTGTGGCTGCGGTCGGAGAACATCTACCGCGTGCCCCGCGCCGAGCTCCTGTCCGATACGCCCACCCCCTACTTCCTCGGTGTGGACTCCGGCAGTACCACCACTAAACTGGTGCTGCTCGACCGCTACGAGCGCATCGTCTATACCGATTACCAGCGCAACGAGGGCGACAGTTTCAAGGCTTTCTGCAAGATGCTCCAAACCCTCCACAGCAGCACCCCACATCCCGAAAACATCCTCATCGAGGCCAGCGCGGTGACCGGCTACGGCGAGAACCTTATCAAAACCGCCTTCAACTTCGACTACGGCATCGTGGAGACCATGGCGCACTTCTCAGCCGCCAAGCAGGTGGAGCCGCAGGTGAGCTTCGTGCTCGACATCGGCGGACAGGATATGAAGGCGATTTTCGTGGAGAACGGCTCCATCCGCCGCATGGAAATCAACGAGGCCTGTTCGTCGGGATGTGGCTCATTTATAGAGACTTTTGCCAATATGATGGGCTATCCGGTGGCTGAGTTCGCCCAACTGTCGTGCTTCGCCCCCCATCCCTGCGACTTGGGTACGCGCTGCACCGTTTTCATGAACTCGAAGGTGAAGCAGGCCATGCAGGAGGGAGCTTCGGTAGATGACATCGCCGCCGGATTTAGCTATTCCGTTGTCAAAAATTGTCTTTTCAAAGTATTAAAACTCAAAAATATAGAAGAATTAGGAGCGAAAATTGTGGTGCAGGGCGGCACCTTCCGCAACCACAGCATCGTGCGCGCATTGGAGAATATGGCACACTGCAAGGTCGCCTTCTCCGACATCCCTGAGCTGATGGGAGCTTACGGCGCCGCGCTCTACGCCAGCCGGATGTTTGAACGTTCCAACCATTAAACTAAATAATCATGTCCACCAACCTAAACGACCTGATATCTGCCAACAGTTACGAATCGGCATTTGAGATATGTCCCGGGTGCGAGAACCATTGCACCGTCAAGCTGTTCCACTTCCAGAACGGCAAGACCTTCTTCTCGGGCAACAACTGCGAGAAGGTGTATTCCAACACACAGCAGGAGCAGCGGCGGGGTACCAACATGTTTGCGGAGAAATACAGAATGCTCTTCGGCAAACCAGAGAAGGAACTGCCCGCCGACGCACCCACCATCGGCATTCCGCGCGGACTGGGCATCTACGAAAACTATCCTTTCTGGAAAACCCTCTTCACTGAATGCGGTTTGCGCCCCGTGCTCTCCAAGCCGTCAAGCAACTCGTTGTATGAAAGCGGATTACGAGCTATCATGGCCGACAACATCTGCTTTCCCGCCAAACTGATGCACGGTCACATCAACGACCTGATAGCCCAAAAGGTAGATCGCATTTTCTACCCGTATGTGGTGTATGAACGCAAAGAGGACGAAAAGTCGGGCAACAGCTACAACTGTCCGATTGTAGCGGGCTACTCGGATGTGATAAAGAGTTCGATGGACCCTGCGCAGAAGGCGGGCATCCCGTTCGATGCGCCCGTCATCACCTTCAACAACCCGAAGCTGATGCAGAAGTCGTGTTGGGCTTACCTGCAGACGCTGAACGTGCCGAAAGAGGTGGCCTTCCGCGCCATTGATAGGGCTTGGCAGGCGCAAAACGACTACTTGTCGGCCCTGACCCGCCGAGGCAATGAGATTTTGGAGGCCGCCATCCGCGAGAAGCGCATGGTCATCCTGCTGGCCGGCCGCCCCTACCATATCGACCCGCTCATCGAGCACAAAATCTCCCATGCCATCGCCGACATGGGCATTGATGTCATCACCGAGAATACGGCGGCGGTGAAGGGCGCGGAGGTGTATAACGAACTTAATGCCATGTCGCAGTGGAGCTACCCCAACCGTATCTTCAAGGCGGCCTATTTCGTGGGCAAACATCCCTACCGCAACCTCCATTTCGTGCAGCTCACCTCTTTCGGCTGCGGTCCCGACGCCTTCATCCTCGATGAGGTGAATGCCGTGCTGAAGCGTTTTCACAAAAATCACACCATCCTGAAAATCGATGATGTGAACAACATCGGCTCGTTGCGGCTGCGGGTGCGCTCGCTGGTGGAGTCGGTGAGCGGCTTCGGACAGCCGGTGGGTGCCGTGGACGAGCAGGGCGCCAACATCCCCGCCCCGTACGTCACCACCCGCTTGTACACCCAGAAGGAGCGCCGGCGCACCCTGATAGGACCTTACTTTGCAGAAGGATACTCAGAGTTTTTCCCGTCCATCTTTAAAGTAGCTGGTTATAAATTGATTACCCTACCTGTAGGCAACCAGCAGGCCGCCGAGATGGGACTCAAATACGCCAACAACGAGGTGTGCTATCCTGCCACTATCGTGGTGGGTTCCATCATGACCGCCCTGCTGAGCGGCGAGTACGACCTCAACGATGTGGCCATCATCATGACGCAGACGGGCGGACAGTGCCGTGCCTCCAACTACTACTCGCTGATTAAGAACGCGCTGGTGTCGGCGGGCATGCAGGACATCCCTGTTGTGTCGCTTGCCCTGAGTGCTTCGGTGAAGGCCAGCCAGCCGGGTTTTACCATTCCTTGGCGTAAAGTGCTGGGTATCACTGTCAACACAGTGCTGTATGCCGACTGTTTGGCGAAGCTGTACCATGCGGCGGTGGTGCGCGAGAAGGTGCCGGGCAGTGTGAAACAGCTCCGGCAGCAATACACGGAACGTGCCTTGCCGCTGATAGAGGCCCGAAACTCCAAAGGGTTGCGCCAATTGCTCAGCGAGGCTGTCGCGGACTTCACCGCGGCCATCGACACCGCCAAGCAGGTGCCGGTCATCGGGCTGGTGGGCGAGATCTACGTGAAATACAACGGTTTCAGCAACAAGTATGTTGTCAACTGGTTAGAGGAGCATGGCGTGGAGGTGGTGCCGCCCGCCCTTATCGGCTTCCTCACCACTGGCTTCGCCAACAACCATATCAACCGACGGCTGAACATCAAAGAGGTGAGTTTCCCGGGCTGGCTCAACGACTTTGTTTACAACCGGTTATATAAGATGATCCAGCAATTTAACCAGATCTGTGCGCCATTTCCCTTCTATCGTCCGCTGACGCATGTATATGAAGATGCGCGTTTGGCTGAGCAGGTGGTGAACATGGCCGGTGATTTCGGCGAGGGATGGTTCCTGCCCGGCGAAATCTGCCATCTGGCCGAAAACGGGGTCTCCAACGTCATCAGCCTGCAGCCGTTCGGCTGTATCGCCAACCATATCATCTCGAAGGGGGTGGAGAAACGCCTCAAACAGGTATATCCGCAGCTCAACCTGCTTTTCCTCGACTTCGACAGCGGCACCTCCGAGGCCAACGTCTTCAACCGTCTCCACTTCATGGTTGAAAACTGCAAACAGGCTTCACATTTATCATAAATTATTCATAATTAAAAATTTATAACAAAAATAATATGGCAAAGAAAGTACCTTTAGAGGATAAAATTCTTCAGGTAGCAGAAGAATTGTTCATGGCCAACGGCTACGATGCCACCTCCACCACCGATATTGCCAAAAAGGCGGGCTGCAACCAAGCGTTAATTCACTACTATTTTCGCACCAAAGAGAATCTTTTCCAACAGATTTTTGCCAATAAATTCCAGTTGATTCTGCAATACATCTATAGTGATGTCGAAGAAAATATCGAATTTAACGATGCTCTTTCGCAAATCATTGATGGCTATTTCAACATATTGTCGCACAATCGCAAACTGCCTTTCTTCCTCATGACCGAGCTGGTGATGAACGAGGAAAGGAGAAAAACCATGCGTGAGAAAATCACCACTAACACGCAGTGTCTCAACTACTATGCCCGATGGGACAAGTTGGTGAAAGAGGAGGTGAAAAAAGGAAACATCCGTCCCCTAGAGACGATGGACCTCACATTGGATGTCATCTCGTTGGTGGTGTTCACCTTCCAATCGCTGCCGTTATACAGCGAAATGTTCCTTCAAAATCAGGAAGAGATAGAAAGTTATTTAGTCCATCGAAAAGAAGAAATCAAAACTTTGATTTTCAATGGATTGAAGAAAAATTAAAAACGGGTGTCCTGAAGAAGATTACTCTTCAGACTTTTGGTCTAAAAGAATTTCCTTGATATTTTTCTCCAGTTCAGCCTTTTCCATGTAGCCGATAGTACGTTGCGGCGGGGTATTAGGTTTGATGAGAAGAAGAGTCGGAATGCTGCTGATCTGCAAGGCTTTGGCCATTTCTTTCGCGTTGTCGATATTAATTTTGTAGAAGATGATTTCGCCTTCGTATTGTGCGGCCAGTTCTTCAACGTAGGGGGCCAGCATGCGGCACGGTCCGCACCAGTCGGCGTAACAGTCCACCACAACGGGTGTTTTGCCTTGGTAGAGGGCTTGCGGGTCGTTGTAGTTGAAGATTTTCTTGGCGAATTCGGCCTGCGAAATTTTTATCACCTTGCCTTTGGCGGGGGCAGCCACCGTGGTCGGGGCGGGACTGTCGGAGGTGGGAGCCGGTGAAGTGCATTGCGCGCACAGGCCGCCCATCAGACCTATCATGCAGAGGGAGAGGAGGATTCTTTTCATAATGGGATAATTTTCAATTTACAGTTTGCAAAAGTACAAAAAGGAATTGAATTGCAGACGGGGGGGGAAAAAAATGTTGATTCGGTGATTTGTTGATTTGATGAAGGTGGGGTTGAGTTAAGGAGTTAAGGAGTGAAGAAGTTAAGGTGTAAAGTTGGCAGCGTTCGTCTTCTCATCATATACTCACGTCCTCAACTATTTTACCAATTTCCAAGTACAGTTGCGTTGTCTGTCACCAAATTCCACAAGGCCCTCATATCGAACAACTATAGCTTCATTGTCATCTTTTGAAAGCCGAATGGTATCGCCTATTTCAGATGCTATTTGGTCAGAGAAAGGGTCGCCTGGGATATCGTAATAATAACCCGTACCACCCGCATCCAAAACTAAATATGGGTAGGAGTATGCGGCATTCATAAACCCGTTAAAATACATACTATCATTTTGGGCTTGGAATTCCATTGCAATATTTCCACATTTGGTGCAATAGGGTTCATTGTGTGCTTCTGAAACATATAATTCCGTAACTACCATGCAGGTAGTATCCCCCTTTTCGTTAGCATAAAAGAGTTTTTGATGTTCGGTGTAAGGGAAATAGGAAACCAATGCTGGTGGAAAAGCCTTATAACGCCGACAGGATGAAAAGGTCAGCATTATCAACCCGAAGACGCAGAGTGTGATGACTAATGAGAGTTTTTTCACAATGGTTGATTTTGATAATATCGTTGATTCGTTTATTTGTGAAAGGGAGGTTGGCATCGTTCATCCTTTCATCCCTTCATTCCATATTATATTCATGAATGGATGAGATTGTAGGAGAGAACGTCATACACGCACCAAAATCGTCACCATGGTAGGGGTGATAATTGAACCCCATGGTTCCAGTGACATAATACTTTTTCGTACGATCCACCTCAATGGTATCAAAGAACCCTTTGCCATTGATTTTCAATTCTATATCAGGATGTTCATCAGATTGCTGTGGGCTGTCAGCTAATGCATAATAGTTCCCTTCGGGATTCCTGTAAGTATAGATATACCCATAAACTTTAAGCCTGCTGCCCTCCACTTGGTATACCACTTTATGTCCCTCTCCAATTCCCTCATACATATAAAAATTGTAGTAAATAGCTTTGCAGGTATTGTAACCCGTATCGGACAGCACTGGCGGATTGTCATAAACCAATCCCTGGCAGTTTTTCTTATGACAAGAGACCAGCAAGATTGCGCCCACGACTAATGTTGCGGAGCAGATGCACAGTTTGAAGAACAATGATGTTTTTTTCATAATGGATGGTTCGGTTGTTGATTTGTTGAAGGTAGAGACGTTGCGCGCAACGTCTCTACACCCACACATTTCATCCCTTCATCTTTTCATCCCCTCCTCCAATTCCCGCGTGCAAAGGTACTGAAAATCCGAGAAAATCCACCACCTTTCCATTTTCAGTTTTCCATTTTCCATTTTCAATTTTTCACGAACCGTCCCGTTTCCACGCCGTTGTCGGTTACGGCACGCAGCAGGTATATGCCATTGGGCAGGGATGAAACATCCACCTGTAGAGACGCGCCATGGCACGTCTCTACCATTCCGCCCTCCGCCGTCATCATCGCCCGTCCGGCGAGGTCGTACACCGTGAGGGTGCGGATGGGGCTGGAGGTTTCCACCGTCAGGGTGTGGGTGGTGGGGTTGGGATGGAGGCGCAGTGTGCCGTCATTCGTGGCGGCGATGGGGCATGCCCCATCGCCTCGCAGGGCGCGTTCCCCGATGCCGTCCAATTCTAACATCGGTTCGTCCTCGTAGCAGATATGGTGGAAGAAACAGAGGATCTCCTTCGCCATGCGGGCGGCACGGCCGTTGTCGTATTCCGCCACCTGCTGCATGGCCGCGATGTCGGTGTCGGTCATGGTGTACCAATTCCCGGCCACCGTCTCCCGCAGCTGCTGCAACGCCATGTAGTTGGCATATTCGTTGCGGGCGGCCTCGTCGGGCGTGAACTGTTGCGGCAGGGAGGCCAGCAGCGTAGCGGCGGCGGCCAGGTCGCCCTCCATGCTGTAGGTCTCCGCCAGCTGGTAGGCCGCGACGGGGATGATGGAATCGGCCATTTGTGGGGACGCAAAATTTTGCGTCTCCATGATGGTGGCGTACCACCGTTTCAGCAATGCCATGTCCGGCACGCTGTCGTTCAGGAGGGTGCGGATTTCGGCGCGGGCAAGGTCGCCCATTGCGGCCGACAGGTCTGACAGGCGGACGATGACGTCGGCATCATCCGTATCGTCCTGCGGGTCGGGGGCATCCGTCTGTAGAGACGCGCCATGGCACGTCTCTACATCGCGCACCGTCTCTACCAGGGCGGCATATTCCTCCGCCATCGACAGATACTGTTCCAACGCCGTGAGGCCGTCCCTCGGGTACAGCGGCGTGAGGCCGCACAGGGTGGAGGTGCAGCTGTTGGCCGCTGCAGTGCCTTTAAGCGTCACACCCGGCGTGGGTGTGTTGTAGGGCGCATGATAGCCGGTGCTGCTGTACCAGTAGGTGAAAGAACCGGCATTTGACAGCAGGAAACTGCCCTGTATCGCATAACGGAATGTGTTGTCAGCACCGGCCGAAGCGCTTCCCTGCGCACTCCTTATCCTCCCGTTGGCCACGGCTATGTCATAACTGCAGTCCAGAAAGTCGTTGCATTGGAACTGCAGTCCTGGTTGCGGCTTGACGTTAAGGGTGGTGCCGTTGGTGTCCTGTGCCAGACAGCCGTACATCAGGTTTCGGAACACATTCTTGCGGATGACATTCTCCGCTGTCCCGCTGTGAACGACACTGATGCCGGTGGCGGACGGGGAATTGGTATAGGGCTCCGAGTGCAGGCTGTTGCTCTCCACGGTATATCCTGTGCTGTTCTTCAGGTAAAGCCCGTAGAGCGAAGCCGGGGCGGAGAGGTCGAAGTCGCAGAAGGAGACCTGCGCGTTGTCGGCGGCGTTAAGGGTCACACCAGTACGGTTGTCGGAGAAGTCGCAGTTGTCGAGGGTGACGGCATAGCTGGCATGGCCGTTGGCGGAGTGCACGGCCGTGTGAAAGCCGCTGAACGAGCAACGGGTGACGGTGTCGGTGGCAGTCCCTGCGCAGTAGCACGGGTCCTGCGGGCCGCTGGCGGAGGGGCAGACCCGCTTGGCGGTAAAGCCCGCCTCCTCGGTATAGATGGCCTTGCCGCTATGGTTGGCCGTCCCGTTACGGAAGGCGCAGCCGTTGAACTTCACGCCCCGTACGTGCCACATCGTGACATGGCTGTTGAAACTGGTGCCGTTCTGAGCGAACAGGTTGTTGCTGTCCACCGTGAAGGTGCAGCGGGTGAAGTAGGAGGCGTTGTCGGTTACGGCGCCGCCGGTGGTGTGGTTCTCGTAGGAGAGGAATGCCACGGAGCGGCGGTTGTTGCGGAACAGGGTGTTGGTGGCTTGCACGATGCCGCCGGTGTGCTCGAACACGGAATCAGGGTTCGACCCCATGGTGCAGATGGCATCGCGGGCGTTCTCGATGGTGGCGTTGGTGAGGATGACGCTGCCCTGAGCGAGGGCGGCCTGCCGGATGCTGGCGTTGCCCTCCACGATGATGCCCTGCCACATCTCGCCGTCGCACGCATTGGTGAGCGTGCCGCCGTTCACAATGAGCTTCCCGCCGGGACGGACGATGATGCGGGCCTCGCGGCGCAGCTTCGCCGTGTCGTAAACATAGAGTACGGAGAGGCTGTCCACGATGATTTCGGAGGCGATGCCGCCGGTAAAGTCAGCACCCTTGCTGATGGTGAACGTTGAGGCACCTTGCACCAGTATCTGCGCACTGTCGCCGAGGTGGTAGGCAGCGGCGCTGTCAAGCACGAAGCGGCTCTTCTCGGTGAGCAGGAGGGTGGAGTGCGGCTGCTGGGTGAAGTGGCTGCCCGCCTCGCAGGTGAGTTTAGTGGGGGCTGCGAAATAGCCGCTCTCGGTGTCTCGGAACTGCTGGGCGGGGGTGCGGTTCTGCGCAAGGGTGATGCTGTGGTCGCGGGTGAGGTTCACCTGTTCCGTGCCCTTGAGCACAATCTTACCGGTCCAGCGGGCATCATCCACTATGTCGTAGTCGTCCCAGCGCACCAATACCCGCCACCGATCCCCATTGCTGATGGGAGTCATCTCTATGCTTAGGCCCGTGAGGTAGGTGGTTGTGTTGTTGTACTGGGAATTGCTCTGAAATGTAAGACGCTGGTTCGCATTATTGGTGTAGCATGTCTTTGCATTGCAGGTGCTGGGATTGGTGCCCATGCTGATTTTGCGGTGCGAGGAGAAAGCGTCCAAAGTATCTCCATTGAACATGATGTTGTGGGTCACGGTATCCCCGTTCTTTACCATGTTGCGTGGTATGTATTCGCGAATTGTGTACTGCGCTCCATCATGGGTGTCACCCAAATCCGTGTCATACCATTTGGGGACGATGAACTTTTCCTGATCCTGATAGCCGCAGAAGGCGTTGCTGTATTCCGGAACATAGCAGAAGATGTCCCGATTCCAGCCTGTGCAGACGAAATCCGTGGAATCTGGAAGCGTGTACTGCACATAGTCCCAGAAACCCTCATTACTGATGATACGCAGGTTGTCGCGGTTGATAGTATCCCAAACCTGACTATATGTGCCTTCCAACACATCCCTTCCGATCTGGTAGTAGGCATATATACCGGATGCCCCGTGGTGGAGGCAGGTGCTGGAATCATTGGTGAACTGCAAAAAGTCGAGCTTATTGTTGTGCCCCACATTGTGGAACTCCAGCCAGATGTACTGGTTGGGAGTGAGGGTGCTGTCCTTGTAGGGCAGTTGGATGCGAACGGCGTCGCCGTAGGTCACGAAGTCGCGCAGGACAAACCATTTGTTGCCGTCCTCCTTGGAAATGTCGGAGTTGACGGATGCAGTGTTAAAAAAATTGCGGGCACTGATGTAGCAGGGGGAAGAAGGATGCTTCCAGTGCATGCGCCACCGCTCGTAGCCGTTGCAGCTCACCAATCCGCTGTGCGCCGCTCCCATCAGTCCGTAGCCTCCCTGTATGTTCATCCATGGCATAGTGCAACCGGGTCCTCTATGGTTTCCTCCCGATGTGTGAAAATTGTTGGTGCCAAACAAGCCATGTGAAATCTCGTGTGAAACAATACCTGTTGGATTTAAGGAAATATTCCCATCACCTACACATTGTATGGTATTTCTCCCACCATATCCACAGCTCGGATTGATACCTCCATAATTTTCTGTGATATTGCGAATTAAAAAATTTTTTGCATTAAAATCCGAAAGACTCAAATGTTTGAATATGGAAAAAGAGTCGGCTTGTTCCAGCATGGACAAAACCACGGATTGTATAACAGTATAGTGAAAATTTCCATGACGCAAAACGGTCTTTTCTCTAAGATTAACTACCACGAAATCTCCTGTAAGTTGTAAAGAGTCAAAAGAAGACTCTCCATATAAACGGGTGCAAGTGCCCTTCAAATTGCCTGGCACATACACCGTATCCATCCAATTGAGCAGATATGTTGGGATAGCGGCAGTGTTTATTCCTTCCAATGTAGTGTCCGTTACAGGAGGCCAGTAAGTGCAATCAGAAAATTGTTCGTTATACTCTGGATGCTCGTCATAAATAATATTCACAAAAATATTAAGATAATGTACTTTCTCATTTGATGATGTCCCGACCCCTTCCCAACTATACCTCTGAGAAAACAATAACAAAGGCCACAATAAGCTTATAAAGACGACCAAACGTTTCATAATCTGATGATTTTTTTTGTGATAGTTTTGTTTTCTGCTCCCGTATAAGTCAATATATAAGTACCTGGGGATAACTGGGAAACATCAATAGAGGTCACGCTATTGTTGATGGTTTTCTGCAAGCACACCCTGCCTGTCAAATCTCTAATGACAACGACTCCCGATATTTCATCTCCCGAAAAAAACTCCAATGTGATAAGGCCCAAAGTAGGATTAGGATGAACTTGCATGAACGATTTCGGATATTCCGCTATATCAGCACCATACTGATTGCATCCCAAATGTTCATGGGTCATATAAAACAATGTGTCATCCTTGTGCATACACAAGAGAAGCCCCATGTCGGTTTCAAGAGATACCGGCGGATGGATTCCAAAAATTGGACCAATCCCTTCCATGAATCGGAGGGAGATATTCCAATTAGCAAGGGTTGGATCCGGATGTGAGGGATAAAAGGCATCGCCAGCACCGAGATTTCTCAAATGAATGACCTTATAACCTGACATATAAGAAATGCTATCCACTACCATTGTCTTTTTCCCATAAAAGGTCCATTGCAGCCCTTCTGGAAGGATAAAAGTATCGCCTACCGATAACGACATATCGCAAAGAAGGTATTCTTCATCAGATTCGTTTGAGCTGAAACGCGCATACAATTGGCCTGTAAGTGTGTCTTCTCGAAGATATGTGTCCAATCCATCCCACGGGAAAGGGTCGTCTGCACGGTAATATGGTTGATTACCAATGCACACAGTATCATTGTGGTGAAAGCGATAAGGAAATGTTGAGCAACAGGCACTGAGAGCAAAGGGATCAGTGTCTTCTATATAACAAGTCATCGTGTAAACGATGTTGTACTCCCAGGTATTCTGTGAAAAGAACGACTGGTACTGCGCATGCGCGCGCTGGCCGAATCCTCCCGCCACTACCAGCAGGGCGAGGAGGAACAGGGGTTGGAAAAATCTTTTTGTTTTCATGGTTGTTGGTTTTTTATTGTTGATTTGTTGATGCGTTGATTTGTTGAAGGTGGGGTTGAGTTAAGGAGTGAAGAAGTGAAGAAGTGAAGAAGTGAAGAGGGAGTTGGCGGCGTTCATCTTTTCCTCCCCTCCTCCATTTCCCGCGTGCAAAGATAGTGAAAATCCGAGAAAATTCACCACCTTTCCATTTTCAGTTTTCAGTTTTCAATTCTCAATTTTCAATTCTTCACAAACCGTCCCGTTTCCACGCCGTTGTCGGTTACGGCACGCAGCAGGTAGATGCCATTGGGCAGGGATGAAACATCCATGATTCGTAGGGGCGAATGATTATTCGCCCCGCCCTCCGCCGTCATCATCACCCGTCCGGCGAGGTCGTACACCGTGAGGGTGCGGATGGGGCTGGTGGTTTCCACCGTCAGGGTGCCGCCGGTGGGGTTAGGATGAAGGCGCAGTGTGCCGTCATTCGTGGTGGCGGTGGGGCATGCCCCATCGCCTCGCAGGGCGCGTTCCCCGATGCCGTCTTCTAAATTGGGCATTCCGTCGCCATCATCAGGTTCACATGCCTCAATTTTGGCGACAAAAATCCCTCCGTTACCCACACGAAATCCATCCGTCAGAATGATTTCATCGCCTGCCTTTAAAGTTACATGAGAATCCTGTAGGACAGCAAACACATGGTAATTGTTCTGAATGGTATTTTCAGCATTAAATGTCTGGTTTTGGTGAATAAAATATTTGTCACAACTAAAAATAATGTTCTCCCAACAATTACTTGGCTGGATGTTAAAAATTGCCTCATGGGCATCGGGGTAATTGTGAGTTCCCGGATTTAAATATGGCAATGTAAAATAGCCACTGTTATAATCCCCATTCCATCCCCAATTAAAATTGAAATAGTCATGGTTATTTACATCTTTGTAATATCCGTCGCACACAAAACCATGCCCTCTGTGAGGAGTAACAGAATAATCATAAGCAGCATAAAATACTGGCCTACTATTGACCAATTCTTGTACAAGCATATTTACCCATGTGGCATGATTTCCTGCCGCAGCCTCAGTGGACATATATGCTTCATTAAACCTGAATTTTTTCAATGCGCTCGGAACCATATTTGTGTAAGCAGAGGTTGCACAATTAGTATTACAATAGGTTGCGTTCATCGCATCTCCACAATCTCGAATAAGTTGCGCTATTGCATCTCTTTGTAAAATATAATTTTGATTATTGCCTCCATTATAAAACAATTCATCAGGCATATAATTCCATTGGTAACTATGACAAATGTTGGGTACTTGATTCGGAGATTGCCAGTATCGAAGAATTTGAGCAAGAGCGACGGGACCGCATCCTGCATCACACTGTGAACTACAATTTTGTCCGCTTGGGGAATAATAATTATACGCAATTGGAGCATAATTGGTTGCGTCATTTGATTCTCTTTGTCCCCATTTAGTGGTGGTCAAGGGGGTGATGATAATAATGTTTCTTGCTTTGTTTTCATCATACCGTTGCAGGTCTTCCCATTCCGATGCAAAACTATATGTCATTGAATGAGTGAAGCAATTTTCTATTTGTTGGATGTATTCTTCAATAAATATTTTTAAGCCATCCGGACAGTCGTCTCCGAGTGAAAGAAGGGTTTGAGTTTTTTGATGGGTAGATACTTCTGATTCATCGTCAGGGAACACACAACCTAAGATGGGCTGACAATCTTTGTGACCAGAGAGTAAAACAATTTCACCAGTATCAAAATGAACTTCATAAATTAAGGTTCTACCATTGCGACAATAAGAATAAACACTATCTATACTTGATATATTCTGATTTTGATAATAGTATTTCAAATTGTTTATGGCAGCCGTCACAGCTTCATTACGTGTAACTTGCTGTGCGCAAATCATTGCAATGGAAATTATCAATAAGTGTATAATTATTACGAACTGTTTCATATATGTTTTTACGTTTAATTATGGATGTCCTCAATATTGAAAAAGAAACCTCTTGATCCACAATGGCCTGGTTCTATTGAAGCTATAGGCCACGCAACATGTGTCGAGCAAAAATCAAATGTGAGCACTCCTGTCGCATAGCAACGGGCAGACATGTCAATCCCTTCGAGTTGTGAGGTCAAACACTCCGCCTCCAGGATGCGCCCCACCCCATTTCCTCCACTTGTGTCAAAGAAGGTGAGACGCACCCACGAGCTGTCCGGGTATGAATACTCCATGCGGCCAACATTCCCGTAAAACATGATGGTGTCACCTTCATGCGAGTAGTAGGGATAATCCTTGTTGTCAACGGAAGCATAGTAGAAGTTTTGATTGACAGCAAGCACAGTGTTGTAGTCGTCGTGCTTGAGTGCGGGAACATTGTCAATGTCCATCATCTGCACACACTCGCACTGCTTTGTATTGGAATTATATTCTTGGTCGCCATAATAGCAAGATTTGTCTTTGCATGAAGTGAAAATTGCTATTGTCACAGCACTGATAAGCAACAATTCCATCTTTTTCATCTCACACCCCCTTTCCCATTTTCAAGTTGCTGCACCCGCTCTTCCAACTGGAGGATGTAGAGTGTCATCTCCTCGATTTTCTGCAACAGAATCTCGGTGGTGACACCCAGCTCCACCCCATTCTCCTCCACCTCGGCGGCACTCGGCACACCCGGCAAGTGGCTGTTGGACTGTATGTACTGCTTCAAATCGCTGAGGGTCATCAGGTCATAATCCTGCGCGAACACGTAGTCGGGCCAGCAGGGAGAGCCGTTCAAAGAAACACGCACCTCCTTGGCACACACATTGCCGTTCACGCTCAACTTCGCCTGCGGACTGTTGGTGCCGATACCCACATTGCCATCATCACCCAAGAACAGGGCATAGTTGAAGCCCGTGTGGCACTGCGTGACAGGCCGCCAAAAATTCAGGCCATAGCCTTCGTCAGTGCTGTTCACATACTCGATGCCCCAATCGCCTCGTGAGCAGCTGTCCACCACATCGCCACCGAACAGCAGCGAGCCGTTGGTGGAACCCGGCGCACGGGCCGATGTTTTGGAAATCATGATGTTGCCATCCACCACATGAATGCGCTGCTTGGGGTAGACGGTGTTGAAGCCAAAGTAGCCGTTGGTGTCCAAGACAAAACCTTTGTTGTTGTTCTGAAAATACAGATTCGCCTTCTCCAATTGCCGGATGAAAATGTTCTTGTTTTGTTGCTGGATGTGAAAACCATCAGTCCTTTCGCTGCCAGTGTTTGTATTGGTCAGCTGGAAATCTGTATAATAGCCTATGGAGTAAACTGTGGAATGTACGTGCAAATTCGCATTCGGTGATGTGGTGCCGATTCCCAAAAAAGCCTTTGATTGTGACAAAGTCATCCGGTTCACGTTGTTGGTTCTGAAGTTTAACGCTTGCGCATCGGTGGTGCCAATAAAATTACTAGAGCCCAAATCACTGTTGCCGCTTACCGACCAGTAGGTCTGTCCCTGCATCGTTGCGGCAATGATGAAGAGTGCGAAAAATAATGATAGTCTTTTCATGATAGTTGATTTTTTATGGTTATTATTTACTGATTCTTATACACCTGTTGCTGGCTGAAAAACACGCCGTTAAAGGTGAACAGGCGGGTGGTGCTGTCGCGCAGCACAAACTGCGCAGGGATATTCAGCCAGCGTGGAAGCCCCGTGTCGTCCATGCCCGTGTACAACGAACGCGCCGGCATGTTGAAATACGGATCGGATGTCAAATCGGTGCTGTCCTGCGTGGTGGCGGTGTACAGGCCCGCTGAGACGGGAACGACATACAGGGAGGCATTCAGTGTGCAATTGTTTCCCCAGCCTTGGCAGTCTGCATGAAAGTCACCTCCCGTAGAATGCACACATCCATTTGGACATTGGGAGGCATCATGCCCGCACCGCGAGCTCATATAATACATCACTCCTGTTTTTCGGCCATCCGGCATCACCTGTGCCGTATGCTCGGTGGATCCCACATTTTTTACGATTTGATGTTTCTCGCACGACGAGAAAAAAAGTAGCATCGTGCACACTACAGATGCAATTATACACAATTTAGTTGAGACAATTTTCTTCATAACTCTGGTTTTATATGGTTTTCTCTGCAAATATATGAGTTATATCCACACAAAATTGGAGGATTTTTAATTATTTCTCACATTTTATTAAATAATTGATATTGAAAAATTTTTCGTTGCACTCGTCCCAAATTCGTCCCAAATCCATCCCAAATTCGTCCCAAGATTTTAGAAGTACACTCCGAGGGGTTGCCAATGTCGGAGAATTTTCATAATTTTGCAACAATTTCTTCAAAATCACAAGTATATGCCCCCAAAAAGAAAAAGTAGAACTTTGGCTGCTCTGACCTCCCTACATATATTGTTTTGGCTGGTGGTGATGGAACGGTTTATCGACACCTCCTTCTTGCGTCCCAAAGTGGGTGTTGCTATGGAAGTGGCAAGTCTTCTTCTCATCGTAGGGATAGTTTATGGCAATATTTTTCTGCTTGTGCCCCAATTATGGAATAAAGGGAAAAAGTGGCTGTATGTCCTTACATTTTTGCTCGCTGTATTGTGTACAGCTGGTCTGGAACTTCTGATGTGCAAGGAAATCGTTGCACAAAAGGTATTGCCCTATACTGATTTACACACCTACAGGATGTACCTATTCGACATCTTTGTTTCCCTGTCGTTGCGTAACGGCAGTTTTCTGATGTTCTCCACACTGTATGTGATGTATAAACTGAAGTCCCGCACCGTAAGACAAAGGGAAAAGTATATATCAACGCACACAGAAAATATTGTGCTCTTCTTCTCCGATGAGTGCAAAGAAGTCACTGTGACGGAAATCGTTTACGTTGAGGTGCGGAAAAGAGACATCACCATCGTCACAGACACAGGGATCTATCCGCAGAACAAGATATTTTCAGAATTTGAGAAACTGCTGCCCCCCGGTTCGTATCTGCGCATCAGCCGGCATTTGGTCATACTGCTCACACATGTGGTCGCCTACACTCCCAAAAAGGTTTATATGAGCCATGGTGGTAAAATCATCAGCTTCACCTATAGTAACAGCCCTTCGTTTGAGGTGCTGCCAAAACTGCAACAATGGAATCCTGCTCTTTTCAAGGAGGAGGATGTTGATTGAAATGAATGTAGAGACGTGGTGCACCGCGTCTCTACAAATATCCCACCTGTATCTAACGCCCCTTACTGTTTCAGACTCACCGTCTTGTTGAACACAATCTTGTCGGGGGTGGAATCTTTGTCGATGCAGAAATAGCCGATGCGCTCAAACTGGTAGTGCTTCTCGGCGTTCTCCAATGTCAATCCCTCCTCAATCCAGCCGTCCTGGATGGTGAGCGAGTTGGGGTTGAGGTAGTCGATGAAGGTCTTGCCCTCTTCGCAGTCGTCGGGATCGGGGGAGGTGAACAGGCGCTCGAACAGGCGCACCTCCGCCTTCTTGGCGTGAGCCACCGACACCCAGTGGATGGTGGCTTTCACCTTGCGGTTGCTCTGCGGCATGCCGCTCTTGGTCTCGGGATCGTAGGTAACATGGATGGCGGTGATGTTGCCGTCGGCGTCCTTGTCCACATGGCTGCACTTGACGATATAGCCGTATTTGAGGCGCACCTCGCCGCCGATGGTGAGGCGGTAGAACTTCTTGTCGGCCACCTCGCGGAAGTCGGCGCGCTCGATCCAAAGTTCCTTGGTGAACGGCACCTCGCGTGTACCGGCCTCCGGATTTTCAGGGTTGTTGACCGCATTGAGCATCTCCACCTTGTCGTCCGGGAAGTTGTCGATAACCAACTTCACAGGGTCGAGCACCGCCATGGTACGGGTGGCCACCTTGTTGAGGTCCTCGCGGGCGCAGAACTCCAGCAGCGACACGTCGATGATGTTGTCGCGCTTGGCAATGCCGACGGTCTCGGCGAAGTTGCGCACCGAGGCGGGGGTATAGCCGCGGCGGCGCAGACCGCAGATGGTGGGCATACGCGGGTCGTCCCAGCCCATCACATGACCGTCGCGCACCAGCTGCATCAGCTTGCGCTTGCTCATCACCGTGTAGTTGATGTTGAGACGGGCAAACTCGATCTGCTGCGGGTGGTGGATCTTCAGCGCCTCGCAGAACCAGTCGTACAGCGGACGGTGGATCTCAAATTCCAACGTGCAGATGGAGTGGGTGATACCTTCGATGGAGTCGCTCTGACCATGGGCGTAGTCGTACATCGGGTAGATGCACCACTTGTCGCCGGTGCGGTGGTGATGGCTGTGCAGGATGCGGTACATGATGGGGTCGCGCATGTGCATGTTGGGCGAGGTCATGCCGATTTTGGCGCGCAGCACCTTGCTGCCGTCGGGAAACTCGCCGGCCTTCATGCGGCGGAACAGGTCGAGGTTCTCCTCGACGCTGCGGTTGCGGTACGGACTTTCGATGCCGGGTTTCGTGGGCACGCCACGACCCGCGCTGATCTCCTCCTGCGACTGGTCGTCCACGTAGGCGAGACCGTCCATAATGAGCTGCTCGGCCCATGCGTAGAGCTGGTCGAAATAGTCGGAGGCGTAGTGCTCCTCAGCCCATTGGAAGCCGAGCCACGTAATGTCCTCCTTGATGGAATCCACGTACTCCACATCCTCCTTCACGGGGTTAGTGTCGTCGAAACGCAGGTTGCACAATCCGTTGTATTTCTTGGCAATGCCGAAATTCAAGCAAATCGACTTGGCGTGACCGATATGGAGATAGCCGTTCGGTTCGGGAGGAAAACGAGTGTGTACTTTCGATTCATTTTTACCATTCGCCAAATCTTGTTCGATAATTTCTTCAATAAAATTCATTTGCCCTAATTTTTAATATTTTGAAGTGCAAAAATACAACTAAAATTTTTTATGAGGATTGATGAAAGAAAGATTGACGATTTTTTTTGTAGACATATAAAATTCGAAGAAAAACCCGTACCTTTGCCGCCTCAAAACATCATATTATGGACAACAACATCAGAGTAAAAATCGACGAGATATTAGAAGAAATCTGCAAAATCAACGACCTGAATGCGAAGGCCGACATCCTGACGTACATGGAGCGGCAGGCGGCCTTCCAGCTGTGGCAGCTGGAAGAGGACCTGCGGGTGGATCACAACATGAAGGATTTCTAAGGTTATTCTTTCTCGCGCTGGAGCGAATGCAGAATCAGATAGACGCACAGCGCCACGTAAGCCACGATGGCGAGGATGCCCGGCCACGGGGAGTTGGCGTAAGCCTGCGTGGTAGCAATGTCCACGCCCGCGAATTTCAGGATGGCACTCACCACACCCATGATGGCCGCACCCGCCAACAAGCCAGAGGCTAACAGCGTACCTTTGTTCTTACGAGCTTTGTTGACCTCTTCATCTTTGCTGCGGCTGCCCACAAACCAGGCGATAGCACCCCCGATGAGCAACGGGATGTTCAACGCCAGCGGGATGAACATACCCAGCGAGAAAGCCAGTGCCGGAATGCCAATCATATCCAGAATAAGGGCGAGAACAGCCCCCACGATATAAAGAATCCACGGAGTGCCTTGTCCCGACATCAGCGGCTGCACGATGGCCGCCATGGCGTTGGCCTGCGGGGCCACCAGTCCGCCATTATCGGCATCATAGCCATAAACTCTCGACAGCACCATGATCACTCCACCGACCGTCAGTGCCGACACCAGCGTGCCTATAAACTTGAATCCCTGCTGTTTGTAAGGTGATGTTCCAATCCAGTAACCGATTTTCAAGTCGGTGATAAAGCCGCCTGCCATGGCCAACGCCGAGCAGACAATGCCGCCTACCACCAGCGCGGTGACCATACCCATGGGGCCTTTCAAACCCACTGCAGCCAGAATGAAGGAGGAAAGAATAAGTGTCATCAAGGTCATACCCGACACCGGGTTGCTACCTACCGTGGCAATGGCCGTGGCCGCCACCGTGGTAAACAGGAAGGCGAAGATGAAGACAATGAGCAGACCGACAATCACTTGGGTGATGTTCATCTGGAATCCGCCGAAGGCGAAAAACAGCGCCATCAGCACCGCTAAACCCAAGAAACCGAAAAGGATAATCTTCATGGAGATGTCGCGCTGGGTGCGCAGCACTTTCTGCTGCTGCTCCGACACATCCCCTTTGTTTTTCTTGAAGATGGTGCCCATAGAGGTCTTGATCACGCCGGCCGACTTGATTACGCCGAGGATACCCGCCATGGCGATACCACCAATGCCAATGAGTTTCACATGACTTGAGAAAATGTCACCAGGCATCATCGTGCTCATAGGCGTACCATCGGCAGTGATGCCGTATTGGCCGAGCAGCGGCACGATCACCCACCACGACAGGAAGGAACCCGCGCAAATGATGGCCGCGTACTTGAGTCCAATCAGGTAGCCCGTACCTAATAGTACGGCAGAACCGCTCATGTTAAAGGTGAACTTGTGGTTCATGGCCAACTTCTCGCCCCATCCTGTCATCTGGGAAGAGATGGTTTCTGACCAGAATCGGAAAGTGGTCATGAAGAAGTCGTACAAACCACCAATCAAACCGCTGATCAACAATAATTTTAGTTGGTTGCCACCCTTTGCTCCCGACACCAAAATCTCGGTGGAGGCGGTTGCCTCCGGGAAGGGGTACTTGCCGTGCATGTCGGAAACGAAATATTTGCGGAACGGGATGAGGAAGAGGATGCCGAGGAAGCCGCCAATCAGCGAGGCGATGAAGATCTGGAAGAAGTTCACGCTGATGCCCATGTCGGGGTTGTTGGCTTGAATGATGTAGATGGCCGGGAGTGTGAAGATGGCGCCCGCCACCACCACGCCAGAGCTGGCACCGATAGACTGTATCAGCACGTTCTCCGACAAGGCTCCTTTGCGCCGTGCGATGACCGACGCGCCGACGGCAATGATGGAGATAGGGATGGCCGCCTCAAACACCTGTCCGAACTTCAGACCTGCGTATGCCGTTGCAGCAGAGAAGATTACCGCCATAATAATACCCCATACAATCGTCCAAGCATTCAGCTCGGGATACTTCTTGTTGGGGTTGAGGATGGGGCGGTACTCCTCGCCCGCTTTCAGTTCGCGATACGCATTTTCTGGGAGTTTCACATCCTGCGGAATGTCTTCCGTAGCCATGTTCTTTTCTTCTGTATTTTCCATAATGGTATTTTTAATGGATAAAAATTTTTATATAATATTGATTATTAACTATTTAATAAAATATCATTAAGAAATGCAAAGATACATTTTTTTCAACTCTTTTTGTAATTTTGCCAAAAATTTTCAGATGATGAAAAAAATCCTCGGACTTCTCGCTCTTTTCCTCGGACTGATGTCCATTGTGCATCCGCAATCCATGCCCCGCGTGATGGCGGGCGACACCATTGCCATTGTGGCGCCGAGCGCCAAGGTGGACACCAACAATGTGATGCCGATGGTGCGCTATCTGCAGGCGCAAGGTTTTTATGTGATCGTTCCCGACGAGCTGTATGCCGACTGGAACGGTTTCGCCGGCACGCCCGACAGTCGCGCCGCCCTTTTCCAATCTATGCTTGACCGTCCTGGTGTGAAAGTTATCCTGTGTGCAAGAGGCGGCTATGGGGCCGTTACCCTTCTCGACCAACTTGATTTCACCCGCTTCCGCCAGCATCCCAAATGGATCTGCGGTTTCAGCGACATCACCGCCCTGCACTCCCACCTCCAAACCTTAGGCTTTCCAACCCTGCACTGCATGATGCCCGTCACTTTCCATGCCGACCAACCCGATGATGAAAACACCTCCACGATGCTCGCGGCGTTGCGGGGCGACACCCTCCGCTACACCTTCGATACCACCGCCAACAACCGCAGCGGACAGGCGACTGCGGAACTGGTGGGGGGCAATCTCTCCCTCCTTTACTCGCTGCTCGAATCACCTTCTTCTATCAATACTGATGGCAAAATTCTCTATATCGAAGATGTGGATGAGAACATTTACCACATCCACCGCATGATGGTGGCCCTCGACCGTGCCGGCAAACTGCGGAATCTGAAGGGACTCATCGTGGGCGGTATGACCCGCATCCGCTTCGACGACTATTATGCCGACAAGACGGTCAGCGAGGTGGTGATGGAGATCTGCGAAAAGTACAACTATCCGGTATGCTTCAACTTCCCGGCTGGACATTGCAAGCGCAACCTCGCCCTGCGGTTAGGATGTACCGTCACCTTGAGCGTCACCCCGGAAGGCTGCTCGTTGATTTCGTTACCAGAATAGAGTAAAAGGTTTTACTACTGCCGAACCACCTTGATATTCTTCACGATACGACCTTCTTTGCAGACAATCAGCATGTAAATGCCCGCGGAGAGTTGGCTCATATCCATGGTGGTCAGCTCGTGATCGGTGGTCGCCGTCAGCACCATTTTGCCATAGATGTCGTAAAGCATCAGTTGTGCGCCAGCAAACGGGCACTGCACCTGCAGGGTGTTGTTGCAGGGGTTGGGGAATGCGCTGATGGCGGCAGCCTCTTCGTCGTTAATACCGGTGTTGGGCGTACGGGTTATCTGAGTAGTAATCATGTAGGTACCAAATCCGTTGGAGGTTTTAGGCCATACCTTGTACACAATGGGACCGCCATCTTCTAATACGAAAGTCGGAACAATAGTATCCATTATCTCCCCCCACGGGGAATTATTCTTGGAGATTTTTAAAACCACATCTAAGGTATAAATCTGGTTGTTGTCGCAGTCGGCAGCATCTTGTGCCCGCGTGTTTACCGTATATTGATAGCCGCTCGGTAGGTTGATGCGATAGTGGTCGTAGTTGTCGCCCACATGGAAATTAGAACCTGTGGTGTTAATGGTGGCCTGGTTATTGACAAAGTTGGGTGTGAAAACGTATGCATTATTAACAGTATTGTTGTCTTCGTAGTTGTCGGGGTTTAATACCACAGTGACATTCAGTAAGTTAGCAGCTCCGCCGATACCTATACAAGTCCATGAGGTAGCAGTGTTCGCCTTGTACTGCAACACCAGCTGGTAGTCGCCGGGGGCTACGGTGATGGTACCTGTGGAGGAAATGTTGGTATTACTATTCCCATTGATCGTCACAGTTGATGGCTGTCCGATAATCTGTGACACATCCCCGCTACTATTCAGGAATACTAATCTCACCTCTCCGCTGAAGGTAGTGGTGGTGCGGTTTTTGCAGCTAACACTGAAGGTAGGACGTGTGCCGTGCTGGATGGTAGTGCCGCCAGGATTGATGGAGTAGGCAGAGTTTACCACCAGCTGGGGCGGTTCAACGCCGAACAGGGCTTGCTGCGAATAGGTGAAATCGTAATGGCTGCTGCCCCAGCCGCCGCTACCGGGATTCAGTGAGGATACGGCGAAATAGCCATCGTTGGAACCGCTCCATCCCCAGTTGAAATGGAAATAGTTGCTGTTGTTGTAGCCGTCGCATACGAAGGCGTGCCCGTCTGTAAGATCTTCGTCATAACCAGAATACATAACAGGGCGACCTGCATCAAGTTCCACTTTCAGCATCGAAATCCAGTCGCTTTCCGAAAAGCTGCTTTTTCTCTTCCCTTTCAAAGTGCTGGCATAGCCGAAGTAGCTCTTGAAGGCAGCCTCTGCGCTGGGGTAGTTGTTGCCGTAGGGGTCGATGGTCTGTGCGCCTGAGCCAGAGGTAGTGTATTGCATCTCCACCGCCACGCCACAATGGAACATGATGGTGGCGACAGCCGTGTTGCTGCTGGTGACCGAGTTGGGCATGCTGCTCCAGTTGTAGGTGGCGTTGCCGAAGTCGGCGCTCAATGTCTGGTTGTTGTAGGTGGTACATGTATAAGTATGTGACCCACAGCCTTTTGCTGGGTACGACCAATATTTCATCACCTGGGCCATAGCGGTGGCCACGCAGCCAGTGGGGCACTTGCTCCAGCCGCTACCCGGGCACATACTGTTGTACGGACTTCCCTGGTCCCATGTGGTGCTGAGCAGGGGCTGTACGGCGGTGGTGGCTCTGGCGGGGAGTGAAACGCCGGCAGCTAAAGCAGTCCACTGTGCGGCGGTCTCCTCACTCTGCGGCAGCTGTGCTTGCACGGCGGCAGCAATCTCCTCCTCGTAAATCTGCAGCCACATGCGGAAGTTATCGGGCATGGTGGCGGCATCGAGCGTGCCGTGGTCGGAGTAGCCCAATACCGGAAGGGCGCGGTCGTCGGCAGCAACAATGACGAACCCCTCGCCCGCCTCGTTCTGCATGAGATATAACTGGCTGAAACCGAGCTGCGGAGCCACATTGCGAAGCTGAACGCCTGTTGCATCCTGGCGGATAGGATTGATTTGTGAACGCCAGAAGTTAAGGGCCACATTTTGGGCCGTAGTAGAATCCACAGGACCTGCCACAGCGGTCATTCCCATTGCGATAACCAAAAGGAGAAGGAGGGTGATTTTTTTCATTTTTTTTGATGATAATGTTGGATGAAAATGATGAAAACCGGCACCATCCGCGCAGATTTTCGAGCGGCAAAAATACGAAAAATTTGGAATCCAACGGCCTGCCGCGGTGCATTGTCGATGTAGAGACGCGGTGCAGGCAATTGTAGAGACGCGGTGCAATAACAACGTAGAGACGTGGTGCACCGCGTCTCTACATATAAATTTTAACATAGAATTTATTATTATATTATTAAAATTATCAATAATTGGAAAAATATTTGTATTTTTGCCAATGAAATTACAAATATTATCATGAAAGAAGAAATTTTTCAAAACCGATACCGCATTTCATCGGCAAGGGCAATGTGGCACAATTACAATGGAGGTTTTTATTTTGTTACTATCTGCACGCACGGTAGGAAACATTATTTTGGTGAAATTGTGCGGAATGGAATTGACGAACAGCCGCAAATGATTATGTCACCCATCGGTAAATTTGCTGGTGAACAATTCCTAAATGCAGGTATCCATTATCCGTATGCAGAAATTCCGTTGTGGGTGGTTATGCCCAATCATCTGCATGCCATCGTGGGAATTAATCATGGTAAAATCCATCATGACCGCCGCGATGTGAATGTGTTTTATGGGAAGGATGCAGATGTAGAGACGCGGTGCAATAACAACGTAGAGACGCGGTGCACCACGTCTCTACATCGGGAAATTGCAAATATGCAGGGTTGGTTGTCCGTTGTCATCGGAGGGTTGAAACGTGCCGTCACCCATTACGCCAACCAAAACCAAATTCCCTTCGCGTGGCAAACCCGTTTCTACGACCGCATCATCCGCAACACGCACGAAATGAACAGCATCGCCAATTATATCGATAATAACGTGGCAAAATGGAAGGATGATCGTTTTTACAGCGAATGATGCAGAGACGCGGTGCAGGCAATTGTAGAGACGCGGTGCAATAACAACGTAGAGACGCGGTGCAGGCAATTGTAGAGACGCGGTGCACCACGTCTCTACATCGGGAAATCGCAAAACCTTTATTTTCTTACAATCTTTCGGATAGCAAGAATTCTACCTTCTGTACGGATATAAATAAAATAAATACCTGAAGCGCAGTTTGATAAGTCAATCTCAGTCAATTCAGTCTGCACAGGCATCTGCCGCAATAGTCTCCCTTGGGCATCATACAGGCGAATAGTCGCGGCTTCAGCGAGGTCGCACCGCACCATACACTTATCGGTTGTCGGATTCGGATAGACTGTCCAGAGGTTATCATCGGAATCAGTTTCTTCAATGCCAACAGAAGAGCGTGTGACGGTAATTTGCAGACGATACGTGCCCAGCGAGTTGTTGTACGGCACCACCTTGAAATAGACGGTGCCACCATTGTTCAATGTCATGGCAGGCATGGTTTCGTCGTAGGCCGTTCCCCACGAGTTAGTATTGGTGGTAGAATAGAATTGCGCATCGGCAGTGTAGTTATAGGAGGTGTAGGAAGAATAGAGCGTGGCGTTCACTGTATAATGATAACCAGCAGGGCACACCACTTTATAATAATCCACATCGGAAGAATTATGGAAGGAGGCATTCACGGTGTAGGTCTGACTGTTACCCGTAACCGACCCCAACTGATAGGCGGTGGAAGGCGTGTTGTTCGATTCGTAATTATCCATCCCGGAACCCGTTACCGTAATGTTGGCCTCATTTACGTAGGTGCTATATTGTTGCACATAAAATAAATCCCCATCAACATCATAAAATACACCCAAATAATAGGTGCCCGCGACAGGAATAGATGCCGTATTGAAATTGAGGGTCGTATAGGTACCTCCGTTCAACTGCTGTGGCCTCGTGCAGGCAATGTAGTAGTTATTCGTGTTGTTCGCATCCACCGCCACGAGCACGAACTCGCCATCATAGACTCTGCTGCCCAAGTTCACCACATCCATTGTAAGGGTGAAGTTTTGGTTGGTGGGAACAGAAGAGGCTGACAAGCTCATATTGCTGTAGGTCAGAAGATTGTACCCACTGAAATCACTCGGCGGCTGGATACCGAAAACGGCTGCTTGATTCGTGCTAAAATCGTATGTGGCTGGATTCAACGAAGATAATAGATAATTACCATTTTCATAACCGCTCCATCCCCAATTGAAGTGAAAATAGTTATTGTTATATCCATCACATACAAAAGCATGCCCACCTTCGGAGCCTTGTCCTCTGTATAACAAGGGGCGACTATTATCCAACTCATTCTTCAAAGCATTGGACCAGACAGCATCCGTACAATCATTCTTATTATAGTACGCAGCACCTTGGTCATAACCGAAGTAGTTAATTAAGGCATTGGGGCAGAGTTCAGGATTCGCACCACTTCCACTTGGCCCTCCGCTATAATCCATATCCACGCTCACTCCACAGTGGTACATCAGTGCCGCGATAGAGGTGTTGTTCGCAGGCGGATTACTATTGGGCATGTCGAACCATGAATAGATTGTACTTCCGAAATTAGCCGAAAGGGTACCAAAACTATTATGGTAATAGGAGTGGGAACCCGTTCCTTTATAGGGGTACTCCCAGTATTTCATAATCTGCGCCATGGCGGTGGCCACACAACCCGTCACACATTGCTCCCCATACGTATTATCGTACGGACAGTACACATTGTACGGAGCATTTTGATCCCACGTGGTGCTGAGCAGCGGCGCAACATTGCGGTCGGCACGTTCGAGTTCGTAGGTGTTGCTGAGCAGTTGCTGCCACTGGCTGGCGGTAGTCTCATCGGGCTGCGACACATTTTCTTTCACCCAGTCTATCTCACTCTCATACACGCCCATCCAGCTAACAAAGTTGACGGGCAGCATGGCGGGGTTCAAAGTACCGGTTTCGGAGTATCCCAAAATCGGCAGAGCGCGGTCATCGGCAGATACTATCACAAATCCGTTGCCCGTAGAGGCGTTGAAGAGATAGCAGTTGCGGAAACCGCTGTTGGGCACGCACGCCAAAGTGGCAGTACCCGCACGGTCATCCACCGACATTACATTTTTGTTGTAGAAGTTTTGTGCCACCTGTAAGGCTGTGGTGGTGTCCACGGGTGCAGCGGTTGCGAAGAGGGTGGCTAATGTTAAAAAAACAGAAAAGAATAGATATTTTTTCATTTTTAATGATTTTGTAAAACAGATTTCGTCGGAAGTAATACCTTGCAAAAATAGGCAATACAACCGACTGCGGCTCGTCTTGCAGCATTAAAACCTAAAAATATGTCACGAAAAGTCGTTTTTATGTCACCACCAATTTCGTGCAAAGTGTTATTTTTGCTGAAAATTTCATTTATGGGAAATATCACCTTCAGCTCGGTTACATCAGTCCTGTTTCAAATCTTCGGACTCGTCTTCATCGTTACGTTCCTGTGCGGCTGTTTCTACTTTTCCGCGCTCGGCATCTACCGACTTTTCAAAGGAAAAACCAAAAAGGAACTGTTGGAAGAAAACATGAAACTATTGAAAGAAAACCAGCAGCTGAAGGAGAAGAATGCGGAGATCAGCCGGAGGCTCGAACATGTGGAAAATGTTATCATCCAGAACGAACGCTCCCAGATAGAGAGCCGCAGCAATACGCAGCTCATCAACGCCGGTTCGCTGAAAGTGCGCAGCAACCACATCGCCTACATCGTGTCGCAGTCGTTCGAACAAATCACCAACGGAAGTTCCCGCATCAAGGTCATCCACTATACAGATTCCCCTAATACCGACTCGGTATATGCCACCTTCGAGTCCATCCTCGAACAGCTGGACGGCAACTTCATGATGATCAATAAGAATCAGATTGTCAACTTATTAGAAATTGACAAAATACAAGGTAACGAACTCTATTTGAAGAAAGTTCGCGAATCGTTCATCATCTCCGATGCCCGCCGCGAGGAGTTCGACCTGCGGATTTCGAGATTGTAAATCTGCTATTTGATTTTCTTGTTGCAGATTTCGCCGATCTCCTCACCCAACTCGCTGAAGGCAAATTTGACGCGATGCTCCACCACAGGGGTCATCTGGTAGCCATTGCCAGCAACATCGGAAAAGGTGATGATGGCGAAAGAATCGGTACTGCCAGTGGGCACAAACGTAATGGTACCGGTGAGTTTGCAGGGCTGTGAGAACGGACCGGCGAAGCTGCCCGGGTCGATGTCGGTGATTTTCACAATAGCCGTGTATTTCGCATTGGGGTAGTTACCCGCCTGCAACTTCGACATCTCGTTGTTCCAATCTTTCAGCATCTCCGGCTCCCACATGTTGGTACGGAACTCGCCCGTCCAATCCTTTTTCCACTGCTCGAAATCATCGTGATCGTCATTCTTTTTGAAGAATTTGGCTTCAGAATCGCCATCGTAGGTAACGCCGTCGTAAACGAAAACCACATTCAGCTCCTTCTGTCCCGACAACGGAGAGAGGTCGCCTTTCAGTTTCTGGGCCTGCATAAAAGTCACGGATGCCATGACCATCAATAAAACAAAGATTCTTTTCATAATGCTAAATATTAAGGGTTAATAATGGATTGATTATTCATAATATTCAAACACGTCAATAATATCCAAATACACGCCATCGAAGCCGGCATGAAGGATGCGGTTGAGGTAGCTGTCGCCGGCGCCGCAGATGATTTCCTGCCAGTCGGAATTCCAATAATGCACCTTGTAGTTGCCCTCCCAGTCGGGATTTTCCTTGTCGAGCCACACGGGGCGGTGCTGTTTCCACGACGACTGCCAGTAGTAGCGGTAGCTTTCTGCCTCACCAATCGACATGTAGCTCATCACCAGACGGCGACCCCCGTTGGCTTTGCTGCGCAACTGCTCAATTTCTTCAGCAGTAAAGGCCTC
>JAEEGJ010007946.1_pt1 | contig 29727 bp, 19 predicted proteins | sample 8958761 | NCBI WGS metagenome assembly JAEEGJ01 (sample SAMN16246546, study PRJNA631951) | gut metagenome | biome: gut microbiome; feature: rumen; material: RS-attached | host: Bos | place: Iran: Karaj | collected 2018-10
GCCACCAGATGAACCGCCTGCTGCAGGGCGACGTGGGCTCCGGCAAGACGATGGTGGCCGTGCTGAGCTGCCTGATGGCCATCGGCAACGGCTTCCAGACCTGCATCATGGCGCCGACCGAGGTGCTTGCGCAGCAGCACTATGCCAATATCCAGAAGTATCTGAAACCCACCTCCGTGCAGTGTGCGCTGCTGACGGGCAGCACGACGCAGAAGGAGCGGCGCACCATCCACGCCGCCCTGGAGGATGGCTCGCTGGGCATCATCGTGGGCACGCACGCGCTGCTGGAAGACAACGTCGTCTTCCGCAACCTGGGCCTCGCCGTCATCGACGAGCAGCACCGCTTCGGCGTGGAGCAGCGTTCGAAGCTCTGGTCGAAAGGGCCGCTGGTCGGCAGAGGCCCTGTCCCCGAAAACTTCGCTTCGCTCATCCCCCCCACTGCGGAGCAGCGGGTCCCCCCCATTTACGAGGCCATGGGTGGCCACGGTTTTCCGAGACAGGCCTCTGCCGGCCAGGCCGACCGGGTCCCGCCGCACGTGCTCGTAATGACGGCGACACCTATACCGCGGACGCTGGCGATGACCCTGTACGGGGATCTGGACGTGTCGGTGATCGACGAGATGCCGCCGGGCCGCAAGCCCGTCCAGACGATGTGCATTGGGCAGAACCGCCGGGCGGCGATGTATAAGTTCATGCGGGAGGAGATTGCCCGCGGACGGCAGGTGTTCGTCGTCTTCCCGCTCATCTTCGAGAGCGAGAAGATGGACCTGCAGAACCTGGAGCAGGGCTACGAGGAGATCGTCAGCGCCTTCCCGCTGCCGGACTACAAGGTGGCCATCGTCCACGGGCAGCAGAGCAGCGAAGAGAAGAATTTCAACATGGCCGCCTTTGTGGCGGGACGAGCCAACATATTGGTTTCCACGACGGTGATCGAAGTCGGCGTGGACGTGCCCAATGCCTCCGTGATGGTGATCGAGAGCGCCCAGCGCTTCGGCCTGAGCCAGCTTCATCAGTTGCGCGGCCGCGTGGGGCGCGGTGCCGAGAAGTCCTACTGCATCCTGGTCAAAGACGTCAAGACGTCGAAGGAAGCGCAGCAGCGCCTGGATCTGATGTGCCAGACCGAGGACGGCTTCGAAATCGCCGAGCAGGACATGAAGATGCGCGGCCCCGGCGACCTCGAGGGCACGCAGCAGAGCGGTCTGCCCATCAGCCTGAACATCGCCTCGCTGGCCAAGGACGGCCAGCTCCTCACCGAAGCCCGTATCTACGCCGGGCAGGTCCTGGACGCGGATCCGATGCTCTCCGCTCCGCAGAACGCCCCGCTCGTGCGGGAACTGCGGAAGGAGAAATACATCGTAAAAGATTACAGCCAGATTTCTTAGACTGAGGCTGAATACGGAATTGCCCCCGGAAAGCTTCTCCCCAGCGGGGATTTTTTCAGCTTTCCGGGGGCAACTGCCGTTTCTGCCGCTGCGGAACTACCGTCCGCCACCGCCGTGGCCGCCGCCGCTGAAGCCGCCGCCACCCCCGAAGGAGCTGTGGCCGCCACCGCCGCTCCAGCCACCGCCGGAGAAGGTGGAGGCCGCATAGGAGCGGTTGGCGCTCGTGATGGAGCGCGACAGGCTGTTCAGGGAGTTCAGCGCACCGTTGAAAGTGGTGTAGTCGTAGCCGATGGTCTGCTCGAAGAGCACCGGATCAATGTCCTTGAGCTGCTTGGCCACCTTGTCGGCAATGCCCAGCAGAGCGCCATAGACGAGGTAATCCTGCCACAGGTGCACCTCGATGGTCTCGCGCTGGCCGGTCAGGGTGAAGTCGCTGAGGAACTTGCGGAAGCCCACCAGACGCTGGACCTCCAGCTGCCCCTCGGGCGTGGTCTTCGTGTTTGCGGTCTGCATCCAGCCGTTGTCGCGGAAGCGCTTCTTGCCCATCAGGGTCATCTTCTCGGTCCAGTTGTAGAGCCGTTTCTTGTTCTTGTTGGACCAGACGGAGAACTCCTTGTCCTGGAGGACGCGGTCGTCGCCGGAGGCCTCCAGCATCATGCTCCAGAGGTCGCTGGCGATGGAATCCATCTCACCCTTGCCGTACTTGCTGTCGGCGAAGGTGATTTCGACCTTGCCGCTGGCGTCCTTGCGCACGTCCAGGTAGCCCTGGTAGATCATCCGAAGGATCTCTGCGGAGGCGAGGGCGTTCTTCTTGCGGTCCTCGCCGAGGCGGGAGAGGGCATAGTCGGCGGCGATCAGGTCGCCGTCCATCGGGACGTCGCGGTACCAGCTGATCTCGCTCTCCTTGGCGCCGAGGAACTTCTTCTTGTCCCATCTGCTGACGTGGCCGCTGCTCTTCTTGAAGAATTTGCCGATGCCGAAGAACATCGCGAAGAAGGTAATCAGCCCGGCCCACCAGTCGTCATCCTCGTCATCATAATCGCCCCCGCGGGGACCGAAGTCGGCGCCTTCCATCGCCCGGTCGAGCACCTCCTGGAAGTCGCGGTCCTCGACGCTGGGGGAGTTGAACATCCCCTTATCGAAGCGCAGCAGGGCGATTACGGAGCTGTAGTAGCCGAAGGGTTCGGAGGATTCAAAGACCACGCCGCCGCCTTCCAGGAAGGCGACCGTTCCTTCGTAGCCGAAGCCCCAGACGCGCGTGCTGGCGGTGTCCAGCACGGCCTTCACGGACGCCGGGTCGGCGTTGATCGTCACGCGCACGTGCTGCGGGGGAGTCTTCTGCTCGTCGTTGACCAGCTGCATATGGAACATGTCGAAGTCGCTGAGCGTCTTGACGCAGTTGGTCATCTCATAACGGACGTGAAAGACGTGGTGTCCGTATTCGCCGATGCCCCAGCAGAGCTCGACGCCATTGTGCTTGTGGACAATGCCGCTCTTGCCGGTCTTCTGCCGGCGGCTGCGGTCCACGTCCCATTCACCGGTATCGGTGAAGGACGCTCCGCCGTTGTACTGCTCGTCCGAGACGACGAGGTTGCCGACCATGATGTTGCCGAGGTTCTCCCGGGGGAGGTACCACTCGGTGATGCCGTCGCCGGTGTCGAGGTCCCAGACTTCGTGGATCTGCGCCACGCCCGAGGCCTGGAGCGTTACCGTGATGTCCAGGTCGTAAACCTTCTGCTCATCGGCAAAAGCGGCAAAGGTCGTAACCAATGCCGCCAATAAGGTAATCCACCGCTTCATTCTTAGATCTTAAGGGAAGGCATCCCCGTCTTCTGGTCCTCGATCTTGAGGTACTCACGGACCTTGAAGCCAAACAGGCTGGCCACGAAGGAATCCGGAATCTGACGGATCAGCTTGTTGTAGTTGGTAGCGGTGTCGTTGTAAACCATCTTGCTGGTACGAACCATGTTGGTGTACTTGTCGACGGCGTCCATCGCCTTGGTGTAGTTGGCGTTGGCCTTGATGTCGGGATACTGCTCGATCACGACGTTCAGGCGGCTGGCCACTTGGCTCATGAGGTTCTCCTGCAGGTCGGCTTCCTCGGCGCTGCTGTTGCCGTCGATGGGACGGCGCTGGGCGATCACGTCGCGGAGGGTGTTGTACTCATGCTCGTTGTAGGACTTGATGAGTTCGACCATGCCCGTGAGGGCGTCCCAGCGGCTTTCCTGCTGGACACCGATGGTGCTCATGGAGTTCTTGCAGAGCTCATCCTGGTTGACGAGCTTACGCTGGACGGAGATCACCCACAGAACGAGGAGGGCGATGACGGCAATGACAATGATGAGAGTCATAATGCTTTTGAATAGGTTTAGTTTGAATGTTGACGATAAAGATAGGAATAAAATACAAAAAACCGCCCCTTTCGGAGCGGTTTTTTCTGTTATTCCTGGCAGTCGGAGCGAAGCGACTGGGGGAGTCTGAGGGGAACGCCCCTCAGTAATAGGGGACTCTGTCCCAGCTGGAGTCCGTCAGGACTACAGCTGCGGACCAGCGGCGACGAGAGCCTTACCGGCCTCGTTGGACTCGTACTTGTGGAAGTTCTTGATGAAGCGGCCGGCGAGATCCTTGGCCTTCTCCTCCCACACGCTTGCGTCGGCGTAGGTGTCGCGAGGATCGAGGATACCGGTGTCGACACCCTTGAGCTCGGTCGGAACCTCGAAGTTGAAGTAAGGGATCTTCTTGGTCGGAGCCTTGTCGATGCTGCCGTCCAGGATGGCGTCGATGATACCGCGCGTGTCACGGATGGAGATACGCTTGCCGGTACCGTTCCAGCCCGTGTTCACGAGGTAGGCCTTGGCGCCGCTCTTCTCCATGCGCTTGACGAGCTCCTCGGCGTACTTGGTCGGGTGCAGCTCCAGGAAGGCCTGGCCGAAGCAGGCGGAGAAGGTCGGGGTAGGCTCGGTGATACCGCGCTCAGTACCGGCGAGCTTGGCGGTGAAGCCGCTCAGGAAGTAGTACTTCGTCTGCTCCGGGGTCAGGATGGAGACCGGAGGCAGCACGCCGAAAGCGTCGGCGGACAGGAAGATCACCTGCTTGGCAGCGGGACCCTGGGAGAGCGGACGGACGATCTTGTTGATGTGGTAGATCGGGTAGCTCACGCGGGTGTTCTCGGTGACGCTCTTGTCGTTGAAGTCGATCTTGCCCTCAGCGTCGACGGTCACGTTCTCGAGGAGCGCGTCGCGACGGATGGCGTTGTAGATATCGGGCTCAGACTCCTTGTCGAGCTTGATGACCTTGGCGTAGCAGCCGCCTTCGAAGTTGAAGACGCCCTCGTCGTCCCAGCCGTGCTCGTCGTCGCCGATGAGCAGACGCTTCGGGTCGGTGGAAAGGGTGGTCTTGCCGGTGCCGGACAGACCGAAGAAGATGGCGGTGTTTTCGCCGTTCATGTCGGTGTTGGCGGAGCAGTGCATCGCGGCGATGCCCTTCAGCGGGAGGAAGTAGTTCATCATGGAGAACATACCCTTCTTCATCTCACCGCCGTACCAGGTGTTGAGGATCACCTGCTCCTTGCTGGTCACGTTGAAGGCGACGCAGGTGTCGGAGCGGAGGCCCAGCTCGGCGTAGTTGTCTACCTTGGCCTTGGCGGCGCAGTAGACCACGAAGTCAGGCTCGAGGTCGAACTCGGCCTGGTTCTGCGGACGGATGAACATGTTGGTCACGAAGTGGGCCTGCCAGGCCACCTCCATGATGAAACGGATCTTCATGCGGGTGTCCTTGTGGGTACCGCAGAAGCCGTCCACGACGAAGAGGCGCTTGCCGCTGAGCTGCTTGACAGCGAGGCTGCGGACCTCTTTCCAGACCTTCTCGGACATCTCGTGGTTGTCGTTCGGATAGTCCGGGGTGTTCCACCACACGGTGTCCTTGGAGTTCTTGTCCATCACGATGTACTTGTCCTTAGGAGAACGTCCGGTATAGACACCGGTCATCACGTTGATGGCGCCGAGCTCGGTCACCTGACCTTTGTCGTAGCCCTCGAGGCCGGGCTTGGTCTCCTCGTTGTAGAGGACTTCATAAGTAGGATTGTAGAGGATCTCAGTCGCTCCCTTGATGCCGTACTTGCTTAAATCGATCTTAGGCATAACTTTTATGTTTTAAAACTTTACTTGAATGACTTGCATTTTGCCGATTCCTTAGAATCGGGCAAATATAGTAATTTTCCGGGAAAAATCCAAAGTCTGTGCCACGGGGAGTTTCTGGGAAAAATTCCTACATTTGCCCTGATGGAAGCACTGGATGTCCTGAAACAGTATTGGGGCTACGACGCCTTTCGTCCGATGCAGCAGGAGATTATCTCCGCTGCGGCGGACGGCAAGGACGTGCTCGCCATCCTGCCCACGGGCGGAGGTAAGTCCGTCTGCTTCCAGGTTCCGGCGCTGATGCGCGAGGGGATCGCGCTCGTTGTCACGCCATTGATCGCCCTGATGAAGGACCAGGTGCAGAACCTCGAAGCGCGGGGCATCCGCGCGCTGTCCATCCATGCGGGCATGGAACGCCGCGAGGTGGAGCTGGTGCTGAACAACGCCGCTTATGGCGATTTTAAGTTTCTTTATGTTTCGCCCGAACGGCTGGGTACGGCCCTCTTCCAGTCCTGGCTGTCGCTGCTGCCGATCAATTACATCGTCGTGGACGAGGCGCACTGTATCTCGCAGTGGGGCTATGATTTCCGTCCGGACTACCTGACCATCAGTGAATTACGGAAGACGGTGGACGCGCCCGTGATCGCCCTCACGGCCACGGCCACGCCGCGGGTGGCGGAGGACATCATGGACAAGCTGGAATTTCGCGAGCGGCTACTGCTTCGCAGCGGCTTCGAGCGGCCCAATCTTTCGTACATCGTGCGCCGCTGCGAGGACAAGAGCGGCCAGCTGCTGGACATCTGCCGCGGGGTGGAGGGCTCCGGCATCGTTTATATGCGCCACCGTCGCCGCTGCGAGGAGACGGCCGCGTTCCTCACGGCGAACGGGATCAGCGCTTCCTATTACCATGCAGGCCTGTCCGGCGAGACGCGAGCGGCGCGCCAGGAGGCTTGGAAGCGCGGGGAGATCCGCGTGATGGTCTGCACGAACGCCTTCGGCATGGGCATCGACAAACCCGACGTGCGCTTCGTTGCGCACACGGGTCTGCCGGAGAGCCCGGAATCTTATTTCCAGGAAGCCGGGCGTGCGGGGCGCGACGGGAAGCCGTCCTACGCCGTGCTGCTCTGGAACGCCACCGACGTGCGGCGCCTGCAGCAGCTCCGGGAGGTGTCCTTCCCCTCGCTTTCGTACATCGAGGACATTTACCAGAAGCTGCACATCTTTTTCGAAATACCCTACGAGGCCGGGGCGGGCCGCCAGCTGAAGTTTGACCTGGAGGCTTTCGCGAAGCACTTTAAATTGGAACGCGCGCCCGTGCATTACGCTTTGAAGTACCTCGAGCGCGCGGAGCACCTGACCTTCTCGGAAGACGTGGAGATTGCCACGCAGGTGGGTATTCTCGTGGATCGCAATACGCTCTATGACATCGACCTGCCGGACCCGGCGATGGTCTCGCTCCTGGAGGTGCTGATGCGCCGCTACTCGGGCATCTTCTCCTGGCCCGTGCCCATCCGTGAGGAGAGCGTGGCCGCGGCCCTCTCGCTGACCATTCCGCTGCTCCGCCAGCTGCTCTACCGCACCTCGCTGGAGCATATCATCAAATACATCCCCGGCGACCGCTGCAGCGTCGTCTTCCTGCACCATAACCGCTTGATGCCGGGCAATGTAGATCTGCAGAAGGAGAAGTATAACTTCCTGCTGGACAACGCCCGCGCCCGCTCCGACGCGATGATCGAGTACGCATCCGGTTCGGAGGAATGCCGCTCGCGCTGGCTGCTGCGCTATTTCGGCCAGGAGGAGAGCGAGGACTGCGGTACGTGCGACGTCTGCCGCGCGCGGCGCAGCGCCCCGGCGCCGGATTCGCCCGCCGAGCGGCGGCGCCGGCTGGACGAGGGGGAGTTATAATTTGCCGTCTTTGGTTATTATTATTCGCTCAAATTGCCCTTTTTCGTGCGGGAGCGATTGGGTTTTCGGCGGAAATAATTTATATTTGAGGGTTGAGATTCCGGGTCAGACCCGGAATAACGCTAAAACCTTTTTCGGAGCGAAACAATTTTTTTAATGATGAAGAAGATATTTCTTTTGATCGCAGGCCTGGCGGGGGCCATCTCCCTGCAGGCCCAGCCCGCCGGTGGCTTCGGCGGCTTCCAGATGCCCAAGATCGACGTCCACTGCTCCGAGCAGTTCAAGGACATTGACTACGCGGGTGACGGCCAGGTCTATCACCAACTGGATGTCTATTTGCCGCGTATGCAGAAGGCTTCCTATCCGGTCGTGGTCCACATCTACGGCAGCGCCTGGTATTCCAACAATTCCAAGGGCATGGCTGACCTCGGCACCATCGTGAACGCCCTGCTCGATGCCGGTTACGCCGTGGTTTGCCCGAACCACCGTTCCTCGCAGGACGCCAAGTTCCCGGCCCAGATCCAGGACATCAAGGGTGTGGTCCGCTGGGTGCGCGCCAATGCTGACAAGTATCATTTCGATCCTTCCTTCGTGGCCACGTCCGGCTTCTCTTCCGGCGGCCACCTCGCTTCGCTGGCCGCGACGAGCGGCGGTGTGCAGGAACTGGAAGGCAACGTGGGTGGCAACCTCGAGTTCAGCAGCCGCGTGAATGCGGCCTGCGACTGGTCCGGCCCCGTGGATCTCAACTACATGAGCTGCGGCGCAGCCGAGGACACCTGGAACCACGCTCCCGAGGAGGCCGTGATGGGCTTCTCCTTCAAGGGCAATGAGGAGCGCTTCAAGGCGCTGAACGCCACTAACTACATCGACCCCAACGATCCGCCGGTGGTCGTCTTCCACGGCACGGCCGACAACGTGGTGCCTCACTGCGTGGGTGTCCGTCTCTATGAGATGCTGGACAAGGCCGGTGTCCGCACCGAACTCTACCTCGTGGACGGCGGCGGCCACGGCTTCAACATGTACACGGAGTACACGCTCCGCTCCATGACCAACTTCCTCGACAAGGTCCGCTTCGAGAAGGGCGGCAGCTTCGTGACCGGCACGAACCCGGTGATTACCAATCAGTTCTCCGCCGACCCGTCCGCGCACGTGTTCAATGGCCGCCTGTATCTCTATCCTTCCCACGACATCCCGACCGTGAAGTATCAGGGCGAGCAGCCGTGGTTCTGCATGTCCGACTACCACGTCTATTCCACCGACGACATGACCCACTGGACCGACCACGGCAACATCGTGGACCAGAAGGACGTTCCCTGGGGCGACCCGAAGGCCAACTCGATGTGGGCCCCGGACTGCGTGGAGAAGGACGGCAAGTACTATTTCTACTTCCCGAACGCGCCCAAGCGCGGCCGTGGCTTCGGCTTTGGCATCGGCGTGGCCGTCTCCGACAGCCCCTCCGGTCCTTTCACCATCGAGGAGAACACCGTGCAGGGTACGGGTGGTATCGACCCCTGCGTCTTCAAGGACAATGACGGCACCATCTACATCATCTGGTCCGGCATGGGCCTGCGCGGCGCCAAGCTTGCCGACAACATGACCTCGATCGAGGGTCCGGCCGTCCGTCTGGACGAGACCTTCCCGAAGGGCCAGACCGAAGGCCCGTTCATGTTCCGCCGCGGCGACAAGTATTATCTGACTTATCCTTGGGTGCGCCTGGACGGCGGCACCGAGACCCTCTGCTACGCCATGTCCGACAGCCCGCTGGGCCCGTACGAGTTCAAGGGTGTGTTCATGGAGGAGTCTCCGGTCGGTTGCTGGACCAACCACCATTCCTTCGTGGAGTTCAAGGGTGAGTGGTACCTCTTCTACCACCACAACGATTTCAGCCCGACCTTCGACAAGAACCGCTCCGTGCGCGTGGACAAGGTGTCCTTCCGCGAGGACGGCACCATCATCCCGGTCGTTCCGACCTGGCGCGGCGTGGGTTACCTCAAGGCTTCCGACGAGCTGAACATCGACCGATACAGCGAGTGCGTGGGTGCGAAGATCGACTACCTCGACGAGTACAACTACTTCGCCGGCTGGAAGGTCCGCTTCACGCAGCCGTACGACCGCGTGCGCTTCAACGACGTGGATTTCGGCGCCAAGGCTCCGAAGAACATCGTCCTGCGCGCCAAGGGTGACGGCGCCGTGTTGAACGTCACCGTCGGTGCCGGCAAGAGCGTGGCCTACACGATCCCGGCTTCCGCCGACTGGACCGAGGTGGTCCTCCCGGCCAAGCAGGGCAAGGCCGTCGGCATGCAGGACATCACCGCCGAGCTTGCCTCCGGCTCCATCGAGATCGACTGGATCTCCTTCCGCTAGGCTAATTACCGGTGGGCTAACCCCCCGGACCCCGGGGGCGCTTAGCTCCGAATCCACTAAGCAAATCCGGAACTGAAACATGACGTTTTCAGTTCCGGATTTGCTTTTTTCCGATTCTGTAACAGAATTCGGTGGTTTTCTATTCCCGATTCAGGGTGATGACGCCGGCGGAGAGGGGAGCGACGGTCACGACGAGGCGGTCGGACCCGTCGGCTGCGGTCAGCGGCAGGGCCTGGGCCTGGCGGACGAGGGCGTGAGGCTGCTCCATCGTGTTGGCGGCGAGCAGGTCGCCCGGGGCGTAGAATTCGTATTCAGCGCCGGAGAGGGGACCCCAGTTGCCGTCGAGCGTCAGGGTGTAGGCGGTGTCGGTGGGGTTGACCACCTTGACGATGACGCTGCCGGCGTTCCGGGCCAGGGTGGCGGAGACGCTCAGGTCTTTCGTATCTCCCTCATACGCCAGGCGATACGGCGCGTAGTGGTCCTCCCAGAGCTCGGTGACGAGGTAGTTCGGGGCGCAGAAGAGACCCTGGTAGTCGAAGTTGATGAAGGCGTTGTCCCAGTCGGGAGCGTCGGTGCGGCGGATGAAGAGCGCCGCGGCGCCCATCGCCACCACGTCCAGGTTCTCGCAGACGTTCAGGAAGCCGCCGGCGAACAGGCCCGTGCGCCAGTCGGTGCTGTTGAGATTCCACTCGGAGATGAACAGCTTGATGTTGGGGTTCGGGCATGTCGCGATCATATCCGCGTAATGCTGGTACTGCTGCGCGAGGCGGGCGGGACCGGTAGCGTAGCCGCCCTGCTGCTCGTAGTGGTGCAGGGACATGTAGTCGAAGTAGCGGCCGGAGCGGTTCAGGAAGGCCTCGTCCTCCGGGAAGCCGCCGCAGACGATGATCTTGATCGACGGATCGACGGCGCGCATGGCCGTGGAATAGTCGCGGACACACTTCTCGTAGCGCTCGATGCCCATTTCCCACATCTCATTGTCGATCTCCCAGTACTTGACGTTGTAGGGCTCCGGATGGCCGTTGGCGGCGCGCTTGGCGCCCCATTCGCCCGTGGCGGGCTCGTTGCAGTAGCGCAGCCAGTTGACGGCATTTTCCAGCAACTGCTGGTACTCGGACTCCGGACGCTCGAAGCCCACGCTCACCACGATGACGGGCTCGGAATCCATCTCGCGACAGAAGCGGATGAACTCGTCGGTGCCGAAGCAGTTCTGGTCGTAGTCCAGCCACTGCCAGTGGTCCCAGCGGCGGCGGGCCTCCTGCGGGCCGATGCCCCATTTCCAGTCGTACTGGGCGGCATAACCGCCGCCCGGCCAGCGCAGGCAGGTCGGATGCAGGTCCTTGACGGCCTGGAAAATGTCCGGCCGGAAGCCGCCGAGGGCTTGGCCGGCACGGGTACCCAGGGAGGCCTGGTCAATGAGCAGGGTGCCGTCCTCGGCGGCGATGGCGAAGTCCGCATCGCCTTCGTAGGCCCCAGCGTCAAGGGTAAATTCAAATTTCTGCCAGTCGGGCGAAGGGCAGCCCAGGCTTTGGCGAACGATCCACTGGCCGTCCTTACGCAGCCCGACGCTCAGGCGCGCCCGGCCGTCGCCTTTGGCATAGACGGAGCCCACGAAGGGATCGCCGGGCCGCACGGCCTGAGGCCCTTGCTGCAGACCGGAGGCGCCCTTGGCAGCGATCTGCTGGGCGTAATCCATATTGACCGCGTCGCCCATCACTAACTTGAAGGCGGCATCGCCGAAGGCGGTCCACTCAGGAGCGACATCCGGCACGCGAACCTGCTCGGGCAGGCCCTCAAAGAGGATCTGCTTGCCGCTGCTGATGCGGATGTTGCGGTAGAGGGCTTCGGTGTAATTCTCCCAGAGGGTAATCGTATTCTCCCGGCGGCTGGTGGGGACGCTCTTGGAAAGGATCTTCCGGCCGTCCCACCACACGGTAATGTTCTTACCGCGGCAGCTGACCTTGACGTGGTGCCAGGTCTGCTGGTCGATCTGCGTCGCCTGCGCGCCCTTCGTGGCGAAAGACTCCAGCGCCACGACCTTGCGGGTGCGGCCGCCGAAGAAGGGAACTTCCTTCTCCACGCGCGTGGCGAGGGAGAATTCGGCGCTGACCGCCTGCTTCTGGGCCTGGGCGAGGGCCTGCGCTTGCCGGTCGGCCTCGATCTGGGCCTCGGTCTGCGCGAGGGTGAAACGCTGCCCCTCGTAGGCGGGGTCGTAGAGTCGCAGGAAATACGGCTCGCCGTCGGCCTGGTCCTTCACGGCGAAGCGCAGGTCCAGCAGGCCGCCGCTCCAGCGCCGTCCCGGGAGCTTGTAGGCGCGCCACTTCACGTCCATCTCGATGTCGTAGCTGTCCGTGTCGAGCTTCACCAGCTCGATAGGCTGTTCGTAGCGGGTGGGCGAGTGCAGCACGTCGGAGGCATCGGCGAACCAGCCGTCGAAGTAGCCGTCGCGCGGGGCGATGCCGGGGTAGTGCTCCGGCTCGAAGGAGCGGCCGTAAATGATCTCCTGCCAGACGCCGTTGTTGGCGGAGAAATAGATGTGCTCGAAGAGCTGGCCGTAGATGAGCGGATCGATCTGTCCGTCGATGTCTTTGGCGTTGATCCGGAGGCTGACGGAGTCCTGGGCCTGGGCGGCAAAGCCCGCCAGGAGTGCCCCGAGAAGGAAGATGCGTCTCAGTGTTATCATTTTGATAAAAATTGTTACATACAAATATAGATAAATTGGGAATAATCCGTACCTTTGAATACATACACAGAAACAAAGCCAATAATCTCTGTTACAAAACCAATATGAACTGTATCCGTAAAGTATTCATGACAGGAGCGCTGGCGCTGGTCGCCGGCGTTTCCGTGCTGGCGCAGGACAGCCAGCTGCCGATTTACCTGAACACGGCTTACTCTTTCGAGGAGCGCGCGACGGACCTGGTCTCGCGCCTCACGCTCGAGGAGAAGCAGAGCCTGCTGGGTAACAACATGGCCGCCGTGCCGCGGCTCGGCATCAAGAACTACAACGTCTGGAGCGAGGCCCTGCACGGCGTGCTCGCCGGTGCCAACCCCTCCGTGGGGCTTCTCGGCCCGACTTCCTATCCGAACAGCGTGGCCATCGGCTCCACCTGGGATCCTTCCGTGGCTGAGTGGATGGCGGATGCCATCGCCGACGAGGGTCGCGCCATCTTCCAGACCGGCACGAAGGGCCTGACCTTCTGGTCGCCGGTCGTCGAGCCGGTCCGTGACCCCCGCTGGGGCCGTACCGGCGAGTCCTATGGCGAGGATCCGTTCCTCGCGGCCGAAATGGCCCGCGGCTTCGTGCGCGGCATGATGGGCGCTGACGCGAAATACCTCAAGGCCGTCCCGACGGCCAAGCATTATTTCGCGAACAACAGCGAATTCGACCGCCACGTCAGCAGCTCCAATATGGACAGCCGCGACATGCGTGAATTCTACCTCTACCCGTACAAGCGCCTGATCGAAGACGAGAAGCTCCCTTCCATCATGTCCTCCTACAACGCCGTCAATCACGTCCCGACGTCCGCGAGCGCCTTCTACCTCGACACGCTGGCCCGCCGGACCTACGGTATGAAGGGCTATGTGACGGGCGACTGCGCCGCCATCCAGGACATCTTCGACGGCCACTACTATGCCGCCACGCGCGAAATCGCCACGGCGATGGGCCTCGAGGCTGGCGTGGATTCCGACTGCGGAAGCATCTACCAGCGCTACGCGATCAGCGCCTACGAGCAGGGCATCCTGCCGATGGCTCACATCGACCGCGCGCTCATCAATATGTTCACCATCCGCATGCGTACGGGCGAATTCGACCCTGAGCAGATGGTGCCCTACACCAAGTTCGAGGCGGCCCGTGTGGCATCCGCCGCGCACCGCGCCCTGGCGGCCGAGATCGCCGTCCGCACGCCGGTCCTGCTCAAGAACGAGGGCAAGGCCTTGCCGATCGATCCCAAGGCCATCAAGAGCATCGCGCTCATCGGTCCGCAGGCCGACGACGTGGAGCTCGGCCCGTACTCCGGCCGTCCGGAGGCCTCCGCGATGATTTCCCCGTATGCGGGCATCAAGGCCTGGCTCGCGCAGAAGGGCTATGACGTGGACGTGCGCCTGGCCGTGGGCGGCGACATCAAGAGCAAGAGCAACCTGCTCTACGTCGCTTACTTTGAAATTGAGAAGACGGACGGCTCCGTGACCCGCTACGACGCCACCAAGTACACCGCTGCCGCCGACGGCATCACCGTCGGCTCCGGCATGGGCGAGGAAGAGCAGGTCCGCACCATCGACGACGGTTCCTGGACGGCCTACGACAACGTCGATATCACCAACATCGAGAATATCACCGTCGGCCTGAACATCCCGACCGAGGGCGGCATCGTCGAGGTCCGCGTGGGCGGCCCGGACGGCAACCTGATCGGCCGCATCGAGGCTACGAAGGCCTCCGGCGCACGCGTGGGCGGAGTCTATGGCGCCAGCATGCCGATGAAGACCAACGCCTTGAAGCTCGGCTTCAACGGCCCGCAGACGGTCTATCTGGTCTATAAGGCCCCGACCGACGCCCCGATCGACGAGGCAACCCTCAAGACCGCACGGGAGGCCGACGTGGCCGTGGTGTTCGTCGGTACCGACGAAAACACCGCCACGGAGGAGGCCGACCGCCTCACCCTGCTCTTGCCGGGCAACCAGATGGCCCTGATCCAGGCTGTCGCCGCCGTGAATCCGCACACCGTCGTGGTGATGCAGACCCTCGGCTGCGTGGAGGTGGAGGAATTCCGCCACCTCGCGAACATCGGCGGCATCCTCTGGACCGGCTACAACGGCCAGGCCCAGGGCGAAGCCATCCCGCGTCTGCTCTTCGGCGAAGTCTCCCCGGGCGGCAAGCTGAACGCCACCTGGTTCAAGAGCGTGAAGGACCTTCCGGCCATCACCGACTACAACCTCCGCCGCAGCTCCGGCAACGCCGGCCGCACCCTCTGGTACTTCGACCAGGAGGTCTCGTACCCCTTCGGCTACGGCCTGAGCTACACGACCTTCGAATACAGCAACTTCCGCATCAGCCGCAGCGCGATCACCCCGAACGACAAGATCACGCTCTGCGTGGATGTGACCAATACCGGCGATTACAGCGCCGACGAGGTGGTGCAGATCTATGTCCGCACCCCGGACAGCCCGGCCTCCCTGGAGCGTCCGGCGAAGCGCCTCAAGGGCTTCCGGCGCGTGACCATCCCGCGCGGTCAGACCCGCACCGTCAGCATTGAGATCGACTGCGCTGACCTCTGGTTCTGGGACATGGAGGCAGACCGCATGACCTACGACCAGGGCCGTTACGTCTTCGAGTTCGGCTCCTCCTCGCAGGACATCCGCGGCAGCGTGACAGCCACGATGTCCGGCGCGCTGAAGCGCAGCCTCAAGACCGTCTGGGCCAGTTGCGACGCTTCCGTGCTCCGCATCGGCCAGACCGCACAGGCTTCCTTCTCCGCCTGTATGAACGACGACAGTTTCTATGAGGGCGCCCAGGCCGCCTGGCGGAGCAACAACCCGTCCGTGGTGAGCGTCGCTGCCGACGGCACCGTGAAAGCCGTCTCGATGGGCGTTGCCACCGTGACCTGCGCTGTGACCATCGACGGCAAGACCGTCGAGGATACCTTCGCCGTGAAGGTGATGCCGAACCTCTCTCTCTCGAGCCTGAAGGTCGGCGGCAAAGCCGTGAAACTCGGCGATGCCGCTGCCATCAGCTATGTGCTCAAGGCCGGCAAGGCGCCGAAGGTGGAGGCCGTAGCTGCCGATCCCGCCATCCGGGTGAGCGTGAAGCAGGCCGAGGCCGTGCCCGGCACCGCCGTGGTGAGCCTTTGCGACGAGCAGACCGGCGACAGCCGCGAGATCCTGGTGAACTTCGGCACGAAGGGCGTCTCCGACAGCTTCAAGAAGGGCGCGCTCGACAAGGCCTGGCGCTGGGTCCGCGAGGATGCCGACGCCTGGACGCTCTCCGGCGCGGACGGTCTCGTGCTGACCGCCGGCAAGGGCGACATCGCCCAGCGCAGCAACAACGCCTCCAACATCCTGCTCCAGAGCGCCAACAGCGACTGGACTGTGGAGACGAAGATGCATTGCTTCACCGCTCCGGCCGCGCCTGCGCAGAATGCAGGTCTGGTGGCCTACCAGTGCGACGACAACTTCGTGAAATTCGCCTACGCCGCCACCTTCAACTTCCGCCGTCCTGCCGACGCCGGCCCCGCTGCGGGCCAGCTGCAGCTGACGGTCGAGGAGAACGGAGAGCAGAAGAGCTCCCTGAGCCTGCCGCTCGACGGCATCGTGGGTGCGGACAACGTGCTGTGGCTGCGCCTCTCCAAGCAGGGCGACAGCTACACCGCCGCTTACTCCGTCGATGGCAAGAAGTTCGTCGAGGTGGGCACGGTTCAGGCTGTCCTGAAGGACGTGCAGGCCGGCGTGATCGCCTGCGAGGGCGAGATGCCCGCGATGATGCGCGGCTTCGGCGGCCCCGGCCGCGGCGGCTTCCAGATGCCGCAGGCCGCACCGCTGAAGGTGGGCTTCTCTGACTTCAAGATCTCCAGCCGCGGCCTCAAGTAATGGCTGCGCGGCTGCACATACTCTTCGTTTTCCTGCTCGTGGGTGCTTTCACGGCCCACGGGCAGGATTTGCGTACGGCCGCCCGAGGTGAGCTGCAGGCCGTCTGCGCGGACGCGGACGGGCTCCAGTGGGCCGTCACGGATGCGGGGGAGGTCCTCCGTTCGCCGGACGGCGCCGCGTGGACCGTGTTCGATTTCAACGCGCAGTACGCGGGCTACTACCCGCAGATGTCGTGGCGCGCCGTTGCGGCGGGCGGCGGCTCCGTGATGGTGGCCGGGCTGGACGCCGACGGCCATCTGGCTGTCTTTACCTCCAGCCGCGGCGCGGTCTGGAGCGCCCGCTCGCTGGAATACACCCTGGAAGGGGAGCGTGCCGAGCTGGATGTCACGCCCGTTTCGCTGAGCTATGACTCCCTGCGGGACAGTTTCTTCCTGTGCGGCAGCGGCGGCACGCTCTTCGAGATGCCGGGCTGCTCGCACTGTAACCGTCTGACGCGCTACCCCGCCGACACGCTCTACGCCCGCATCCAGGCGGGCTTCAATGCGCTGCTGCTGGGCAGCGGCGGCTTCCGAAAAGTAGAAATGCTATAAAAATTAATCAATGAAACCAATTCTGTATCTGTCTGTTGCGGCGCTCCTGCTGTCCGGCTCCCTGCTGGCGCAGACGCCGTCTTCGACCAACCTGGGACGGAACGCCTATCCGCAAATCGACAAGGACGGCCGCGTGACCTTCCGCGTCAACGCGCCGGACGCCACGTCCCTGACCGTCAACCTCGGCAAGGACTATCCGATGACCCGTGACGACAAGGGTGTCTGGACCGTCACCACCGACCCGCAGGTGGAGGGCTTCCACTATTATTCGCTCAAGGCCGGCGGCCTGTCGTTCAACGACCCCGCCACGCACAGCTACTTCGGCATGAGCCGCTGGGCCAGCGCCATCGAGGTGCCGGGTGCTCCGGACGCCGACTTCTACACGCCCAAGCAGGGCGTGCCGCAGGGCGCCGTCCGTGCGGTGCGTTATTATTCCGCCGTCTGCGGACAGTGGCGCCAGATGCTCGTCTATACCCCGGCCGGGTATGAGCAGAATCCCGACAAGCGCTATCCGGTGCTGTACCTGCAGCACGGCGGCGGCGAGGACGAGACCGGCTGGATCTACCAGGGCTTCGCGGACGTGATTCTCGACAACCTGGTGGCTGAGGGCAAGGCCGAGCCGATGATCATCGTGATGGTCAGCGGCGTGGCGAACCGCTCCGACGGCACGGGCGACGGCTATGAGGAGATGGTCACCAAGGAGGTGATTCCGTTTGTGGACGCTCGTTTCCGCACGCTCGCGGACCGCGACCACCGCGCCGTGGCGGGCCTCTCCTGGGGCGCCAAGCAGGCCTACGACCTGGGTCTGGGCTATCCCGAGCTCTTCTCCTGGGTGGGCGGCTTCAGCGGCATCATCGTGATCGGGGAGTTCCGTGTCCGCCCGGCGGGCTACGAGGATCCCGAGAAGTTCGCCGCGGCCTACAACGGCATTTTCAAGAGCGCGCCGCAGTTCAATGCGAACTACCACCTGCTCTTCATCGCCAACGGCGAGGCTGAGGGCTCCCACCTGAAGGGGATGTCCGACATCCTGTCGGAGCGGGGGATCGACAACGTTTTCTACCAGTCGCCCCGCACGGCGCACGAGTGGCTCACCTGGCGCCGCTGCCTGTATCAGTTTGCCCAAAGACTCTTTAAATGATGTATCCTATGAAAAGATATCTGCTTCCTGTTGTTTTAATGGCGGCCCTGGCGGGCTGCAAGTCCGTCCCGACCGTGGGCGTGCTCACCGAGCCCACCCCGGCCTCGTCCAACGTGCCCGGGCGGGAATTCCCGAAGGTATATCCCGACTTGCGCGCGGAGTTCCAGATCGCGGCGCCCGAGGCGCAGTCCGTCTCTGTTGACTGCGGAAAGGTCTATCCCCTCGAGAAAGGGGGGAATGGCGTCTGGAGCGGCTTCACGGAGCCGCTGGAGCCTGGTTTCCATTATTATTTCATCATCGTGGACGGCGTCCGTACCTCCGACCCGAGCAGCACGCTGTTCTTCGGTTGCGGGGTGGATGCCAGCGCCATCGAGATCCCCGAGGCGGGGGTCGATTTCTACCTGGATCAGGACGTCCCGCGCGGCGAAGTGCGCATGCAGCGCTACTGGTCGCCGAGCATGAACGCCTGGCGCGTCTGCTATGTCTATCTGCCCGCTGAGTACGAGCAGAACCCCGACAAGCGCTACCCGGTGCTGTACCTGCAGCACGGTGGCGGCGAGGACGAGACCGGCTGGATGCGGCAGGGCCATGCTGATATCATTATGGATAATCTGCTTGCGAAGAAAAAGGCTACGCCGATGCTGATTGTCTGCGACTACGGCCAGGCGGGCGACTTCGCCCAGATCCTGCTGAACGAGACCATCCCGATGATCGATGCGACCTATCGCACCGTTCCTGACGCGAAGCACCGCGCTATGGCCGGTCTGTCCTTCGGTGGTGGCCAGTCCTGGTCGATCGGTCTGAAGCACCCGGAGGTCTTCTCCTCCATCGGCGTCTTCTCCTCCGGCATGTTCGGCGGTGTGGGCCCGGGCGCCTATGCGCCGTTCAGCGTGGAGAGCCAGCTTCCGGAACTGCTCGCCGATCCCGCGGCCTTCAACGCCGCCCACGATGTGTTCTACATGTCCTGCGGCGAGGGCGACCCGCGCATCGAGCACACCCGCGCGGCCGCCGAGGCCCTGCAAGCCGCCGGCGCCAACGTGCACTTCACGGCCTGGCCCGGCGCCCACGAGTGGCAGCCCTGGCGCAAGTCCCTCCACGAATTCTGTCAGATGATTTTCAAATAGACCTATGAAGAAAGCATTGCTTATTTTGGCGGCGGCGCTCGGCCTGAGCGCGTGCGCCAGCCAGGTGCCGGGCCAGGTCAAGGTGACCGGAGGCACGATCCAGGGCGAGGTCCTGGAAGGTATGACCGTGTACAAGGGCATCCCCTTCGCGGCGCCGCCCGTGGGCGAGCTGCGCTGGAAGGCGCCGCAGCCCGTCGTGGCCTGGCAGGGCATAAAGGAATGTAAGGACTTCGGCCCGAACCCGATGCAGGGCAACGGCGAAGGCTGCTCCGAGGACTGCCTCTACCTGAACGTTTGGACCCCGGCCCAGAGTCCGAAGGAGAAACTCCCCGTGATGGTGTGGATCTACGGCGGCGGCTTTGCCGGCGGCGCGACGTCCTACTACGACGGCGCCCTGCTCGCGCAGAAGGGCGTGGTGCTCGTGAGCGTGGCCTACCGCGTGGGCAAGCTGGGCTTCCTGTCCCTGCCGGAGCTCTCCGCGGAGGACCCGCACGGCGTCAGCGGCAACTACGGCCTGCTGGACCAGATTGCCGGCCTGGAGTGGGTCCAGAAGAACATCGCCAGATTCGGCGGCGACCCGGACAACGTGACCATCTTCGGCGAGTCCGCCGGCGGCATCTCCGTGAGCATGCTGTGCGCCTCGCCGCTGGCCAAGGGCCTCTTCGCCCGCGCCATCTCGCAGAGCGGCGGCTCCTTCGGCCCGACCAACCCGCAGTCCTACCCGGGTGAGAACATGCAGACCCTCGCCGTCGCCGAGCAGGCCAACCAGGCCTGGGCGAAGGCTGCCTTTGGGGAGAATTACACCCTGGAGCAGCTCCGCGCCGCGGACGCCAAGGCCGTCATGGGCGGCTTCGGCGGCTCCGGTGGCTGGCCCGTCACGGACGGTTACGTGATTCCCGACGACCAGTACAAGCTCTACGAGGCAGGGAAATACAACGATGTGGACGTGCTCATTGGCTACAACTCCGACGAAGGCCTGAGCTTCGGCTTCTCCTTTGGCGGCGGCAGCCACCAGGACCAGGTGCGCGCCCGCTATGAGGACCATGCCGACGCGCTGCTCGCCGCTTATCCGGTCGAGGCTGACGGCAAGGTCGGCAAGACCGCACGCGACCTCACGCGTGACGCCGCGTTCGGCTGGCAGACCTGGGCCTGGGCCCGTCTGCAGGAGCAGACCGGCCAGGGCAAGGTGTGGCTCTACTACTTCGACCAGCATCCCGACTACCCGGCAGGCGATCCGAAATTCGGTCAGGGCTCCCCGCACGGTCAGGACGTGGCCTACGTGTTCGGCAACCCTGAGGAGGTGCAGCCGACCGACATGGCGCTCTCCGGCTGGATGATGGACTACTGGACCAACTTCGCCAAGACGGGCGACCCGAACGGCGAGGGCCTCGCCGAGTGGCCGCGTTTCACGAACGAAGCGCCGCAGACGATGGTGCTCACCGGCACTGGCTGCTACGCCGCTCCGGTCCCTTCCGAGCAGGCCCTGTGGGTGCTGGACGAGTACTTCGCCTGGCGCCGCAGCCAGGAATAACAAACCACTGACAATCAATTAACCAAAAGAAAATGAAACACTTGTTTTCCGCCGGACTGGCCCTCGTGGCCAGCCTGACGCTGGCGGCCCAGAACCCCATCATCCGGACGTCCTACACGCCGGATCCGGCGCCCTACGCGCACGGCAACACCCTCTACCTGGCCGTCGATCACGACGAAGACGACGCCACCTACTTCAAGATGAAGGACTGGCAGCTCTACAGCACCGAGGATATGGTCAACTGGACCTACCTCGGCACGCCGGTCACCACGGCCACCTTCCCCTGGGCCTTCCAGGGCGACCGCGCCTGGGCGTCCCAGCTCGTGGAGCGCGGCGGGAAGTGGTACTGGTACGTCTGTCTGACGGAGGCGGCCACGCGTGCAGACGCGCTGGCCGTCGCCGTGGCGGACGACCCGCAGGGTCCGTACGTGGACGCCCTCGGCGGGCCCCTTGCCACGGGCTTCGCCTTCATCGATCCGTGCGTCTTCCTGGATGACGACGGCAGCGCCTGGCTCATCTGGGGCAACAAGGGCTGCTGGTACGGCCGTCTGGGCGACGATATGATTTCCTTCCCGGAGGGCTACCGGGAAATCCCCGGCTGGGGCGACCCGGCCTGCTTCGGCCCCGAATCCATGAAGCCTGACTGGTCGGACGGAGGCAAGCAGAAGCTGATGGTCGGCTACGAAGAGGGCCCCTGGCTCTACAAGCGCGCCGGCACTTACTACCTGTCCTACCCGGCCGGCGGCGTGCCCGAGCACATGGCTTACTCCACTGCGCCGTCCATCCACGGCCCCTGGACCTACCGGGGCCGCATCATGGACGAAGCGCAGAACAGCTTTACCATCCACGGCGGCAACGTGGACTTCCGCGGCCACCATTATATGTTCTACCACAACGGCGCCCTGCCCAACGGCGGCGGCTTCCACCGCAGCGCCTGCGTGGAGGAATTCACCTTCGGCCCGGACGGGTCGATCCCTTTCATTCCCTTCACGGAAAAGGGCGTGGAGCCCCTCCAGACGCTCAATCCCTACGTGATGACGCAGGCGGAGACGATGGCCTCGAGCTATGGCCTCAAGACCGACCGCGAGGCGGGCAAGCGCCATTGGGTCACGTCCGTGCACAACGGCGACTGGCTCTGCGTGCGCAACGTCGATTTCGGCGCGCAGCCGGCCGTGCTCGTGTCGCTGGAGATGCTGAATTTCCAGAACCCCGGCACGGTGGACTTCTTCCTCGACGAGCTGGGCGGCAGCACCATCGCTTCCGTGCCCGTGAACGGGGAGAATATGCTTGTGAAGGCGCCCGTGGACGCGCGCGCAACGGGGGTCCACGACCTCTACCTGCTCTTCCGGGGCGGGGACGGCGAGCTCTTCGACCTGGACTGGTGGGTCTTCAACAACCACCTGAACCTGCCGATCATCCAGACCAAGTACACCGCCGACCCGGCGCCGTACGTGCACGACGGGGTGATCTACCTCTACACCACTCACGACGAGGACGGTGCCGAGGGCTTCGAGATGTTCGACTGGCTGCTCTACACCAGCACCGACATGGTCAACTGGACGGACCACGGGGCCGTGGCCTCGCTGGACGACTTCGCCTGGTACGAGGGCAAGAACGGCGCCTGGGCCGAGTGTGTGGTGGAGCGGAACGGGAAATGGTATATGTACTGCCCGATCCACGGCCACGGCATCGGCGTGCTGGTGTCCGATTCGCCCTACGGGCCGTTCAAGGACCCGCTCGGCGAGCCGCTGGTCTGGCAGAAGGAACACTGGTACGACATCGACCCGTCGGTCTTCATCGACGACGACGGGCAAGCTTACATGTACTGGGGCAACCCGAACGTCTATTGGGCGAAGCTTAACGAGGACATGATCTCGCTTGACGGTCCCATCCACCAGCTCGACTACAAGATCGACTTCTACCAGGAAGGCCCGTGGTTCTACAAGCACGACGGCCGCTACTACCTGGCCTTCGCCTCGACCTGCTGCCCGGAGGGCATCGGCTACGCCATGGCAGACAGCCCCACCGGCCCCTGGCGGTCGATGGGCCATATTATGGACCGCACCTGGCGCACCCGGGGCAATCACCCCGGCATCATCGAGTACAAGGGCCAGTCCTACGTGTTCGGCCTGAACTACGACCTGATGCACCTGAAGACCTTCAAGCACGCCGAGCAGCGGAGCGTCTCCGCCGCCCCGATGTACTACGAGCCGGACGGCTCCATCCGTAAGGTCCCGTATTGGCTGGACAATGTCCTGGAGCAGATCGAGCCCTTCAACCCGTATCGCCGCGTGGAGGCCGAGACCATGGCCTGGGGCTACGGCCTCAAGACCCGCAAGGATGAGGCGCGCGGCGTCGTGGTGAACGACATCGACGCCGGCGAGCACCTGCTCGTGAAGGGCGTGGATTTCGGCGCCCGCGGTGCCCGGTCGCTGAGCGCCTGCGTGCAGGCCCCTGCCGGCGGCTGCATCGAGGTGCACCTCGACAGCCCGGACGGGCCGCTGGCGGGCACGCTGAAGCTCAAGCCCGGCCAGGGCTGGAAGCAGCAGACCGCCAGCCTGAGCGGCGCGAAGGGCGTGCATGACCTTTGTTTCGTCTTCGCCGAAGGCGGATTCGAATGGGATTGGTGGACGATAAAATAGCGCAATATGAAATTAACCAGAATCTTCCTGCTGGGCCTGGGCGCGCTGCTCTGCGCCGCCTGCGCCCACCCCACGACGCATTGCGTCAACCCGCTGACCTACACCGACATCCCGGACAACGATGTGATCCGGGTGGGGGAGGACTACTACATGGTCAGCACCACAATGTATTACTGCCCCGGCGCGCCCATCATGCATTCGCGCGACCTGGTGCACTGGCGCCTCGTGGACTATGTCTACGACTGCCTCGAGGACGACGACGTCTATAACCTGCGCGACGGCCGCAACGCCTACGGCAAGGGCCAGTGGGCGACGTCGCTGCGCTACGAGAACGGCCGCTTTTGGGCGCTCTTCATCGCCAACGACCAGCGCAAGACTTATATCTATTCGACTGAGAAGATCGGGCAGCCCTGGACGCGCAGCGTCATCGACCGGCCCTTCCACGACGCTTCGCTCCTCTTCGAGGACGGGCGCGTCTATGTGGTCTGGGGCAACGGCGAGATCCACATCACCGAGCTGGAGTCGGACCTGACGGCTGTCAAGGAGGGTGGGGTGGACCAGGTGCTCTTCACGAGCCCCCGCGAGGGCTATATCCTTCGCGCCGAGGGCGCCCACATCTACCACATCGGCGACTGGTATTACGTGCTCGTCATCGACTGGCCGGCCGGCGGTGTGCGTACGGAGACCTGCTGGCGCAGCAGTACGCTGCTGGGCGAGTATGAGCCGAAGACCATCCTGCAGGGCCCGTTCGACGGGCGCGGGGACGGTGTGGCGCAGGGCGCCATCTTCGACACGCCGAAGGGCGACTGGTACGCGATGATGTTCCAGGACCACGGCGGCGTGGGTCGCATCCCGACGCTCCAGCCGATGTTCTGGGAGGATGGCTGGCCCATTCTGGGCGAGGGGACCGTGCCCGTGAAGGAGTTCGACGTGAACCTGGCCCCCGACGGGGAGGATTATGTCTGGGCTTCCGACGAGTTCGACACCGACCAGCTCGCGCTGGTCTGGCAGTGGAACCACAAGCCGCTGGACGGCTGTTGGTCGCTCAGCGAACGTCCCGGCTGGCTGCGCCTGACCACCGGCCAGCTTGCTACGGGCCTGCCTGATGCGCGTAATACGCTGACTCAGCGGACCTTCGGCCCGCAGTGTGTGAGCAGCGTGCTGCTGGACGCTTCCGGTCTGCAGGTCGGTGATTTCGCGGGCCTGAGTGCCTTCCAGAGCAATCGCGCCGATATCGGTCTGCGCCGCACGGAGGCCGGGCTGGAGCTCTATGCCATCCACGAGGGGCCGCAGCGGGGTCCCGACCGGACGATGACCCGCGTGCAGACGGAGCTGCTCTGCGTCCCCGCGCAGGCGGAGACCGTTCAGTTGCGCGTGCGCTACGATTTCGACAAGGATCAGGCCTGGCTGGGTTACAGCTGGGACGGTGCCGCGTGGACCGAGCTGGACACGCCGCTGCAGATGCGCTTCTCGCTGGACTACTTCACCGGCTACCGCTCCGCCCTCTACTGCTACGCCACGCGCGAGCTGGGCGGCCACGCCGACTTCGACTGGTTCCACCAGGAATAGACCTCCGTCATGCCCGACCTGATCGGGCGTCTCCTAGGATGAGCTCCGCCCTTTCCCGCAGGAAGGCGCGGAGTTCATCGCCTTCCAGTACCTTGACGAACTTCGACAGCCCGAGCACGAAGCGCCCGACGCCCTCCATCCCGCGCACGTCGCCTTCCCAGATCCAGTGGTCGTCCTCGTGGGAGAGGCCCCCCTCGGCCATGGGAAACTCCTCCACCAGCAGGTTCTTCGCCACGTAGTCGAGCCGCAGCTTGACGTGGGTGGGCGCGTGCCCGTGCATGCGGAAGGCGTCCAGCGGCTCGTCCTCGTGGGCGTCTTCGTGCTCCCAGGCGTCTTCCAGCAGCTGGACCTCGCCGATGCGCGCCACCTTGAAACGCTTGTTCACGCCGTCCCGGGTGTCCAGTGCCCAGATATCGATATAATTGTTATTCAACCGGTAAGGCTCCACGCGGTAGTCCTTGGTCTGGTGCGAGTGGGAGGAGGAGTAGCCCTTTAGCGTGACGCAGCGCTTCTCCTTGATGGCCGTGGTCAGCGCGTCGATGATGGCGGAGTTGTTCTTCCGCCCGCCGAAGCTGCTGATCGTGGAGATGTCGTAAACCGCCGCCAACTTGCGCCGCAGGCCCTGCTTGATGGGGCTGGTGTCGTCCAGCTGGTCCATCAGGTGGTTGACGATGTAGGCCTCCTCGTCGGAGAAATAGACGATCTTCGACAGGTCCGTGAAGGGCTTGCGGAGCGTCGCCAGCCGGTACACGTTGCCGCTGGGGTTGACCTTCTGCACGGCGAAGCCGGCTTCCTTGAAGGTGTCGAGGTAGCGGTAAATCGTGCGGCGCGACATGTCGAGCCGCTCCATCAGGTCGTCGATGCTGTACTCCACGTTCGAAGAGAGCAGCTGGATCAGGCGCAGCAGGCGTTCTACTTTGGGTTGGTCCATGGCAGTCAGAGTTTTATGCAAAAATTGCAAATTATTTTTGCATTGTCAAGAGTTGGCAAAACGCAGCCGTATCTTTGCACCAGCAAAGAGCAAGAAAGCAACCCGTAAAAAGATAGTATTATGCAGACTACGATTGATTTTTCCTTGTTGAGCGACGCCGTTCGCTCCGAGATGATGGCCCTGATCGACGACTTGGGTCTGGAGTTGGTCCCGCAGCCGCAAACCTGCTAATTCGCCTGCCTTATGATGAGCATCGAGGAGATCACCCAACTGGCGATCCGCGCCCACAGCGGGCAGAAGGACATGATCGGCAACCCGGCCATCCTGCATGTGCTCTCCGTCGGCCTGATGGGGGAGACCGAGCAGGAGAAGAAGGCCGGCTTCCTGCACGATGTCGTGGAGGACACGGACTTGACGCTCGAGGACCTGCGCCGGCAGGGCATCGAGGAGGACGTCCTGGCGGCCGTGGATCTGCTGACGCACCGGGACGGCATCAGCTATGAGGACTATGTCCGGAATATCGTGGCCTCCGGCAACGAGACCGCCATCCACGTGAAGCTGAACGATTTGCGCCAGAATATCGGCCGGGCGGCGGATTCGATCCTGACGCTGGAGTCCTGCGGCCGCCGGGACGACGCGCTCCTGCGCGAGATCGTCCGCATCGCCGCCCTCCATGGTTGGGCCGAGCAGTACATCCTCTCCGCCGCATAGTCTCCCTCTCGTCATGCCCGGCTCCGACCGGGCATCTCCTCCCATAGTCATTCCGGGCCCCCTGGAGTCATTCCTGGTTTGACCCGGAATCTTGTTATTCGCTGGCTCCCTTTTTTCGTCATTCGCCGGCCCCGACCGGCGAATCTTGTATATTCAAAATATATGTGTACCTTTGCAAAAGAAGGGGGGGGAGGCACACCACCTGTCCCTTTAGAACCTTCCTAATTAGCCGCTTCGGCGGCTTTTTTCGTTTTATCATGGTGACCATTCGATAACCGATTCTTCCACAACACATAATATATGCTTGATAGTATTGATGTATTGCTGAGAATTGCTATCTGCGATGAATCTATTCCAGCCATCGGCAACTCTTTCTATTGAGAAAAGATCTTTCTTGTGGAAATAAAGTATTACACACTCGGATCCTTGCTTTGCGGCGTCGTGTATTTTCTTTTTTATGGACCACTTACCCATGCCGTCAGTTGCTTTGATATCCATCACGAAGCCGTCAATCTTTCCATCCGGAGTTTTTATACCGTTAGGTGCTAATTCTGACTCGAGAATAATACTATGTCCTCTTCTTCTTAGGATATTGACTGCTAATTTCTCGTAATCACCTATCTTAACGCCGTAAGAGCCAATTTCTGAATCAAACTTGTGTTCACGATGCACGGCGCTGACGCCGCCTGACTGCTCGTCAAAACAGACATCTACATAGTTGGGGTCTCGGAGTAAACGAAGGTATTCTTGAAAATTATCTTCCCGCTGTTCGTCACTGATTATCATAGCTTTCCATCCTTTGCGGAAGGAAGGGCCGAATCAGCTTGACGTTGGCGCGATCAACTTGGAACCACTCGCAGAAAAGCGAAATGGCATCTCGCAAAGTCCACCCCGGCGCACACGGAATACACCCTGCGGCAATGTCTTGCTGCAGAACGGTATATGCAACATGCATTTCGTGAGAAACCGGGTCCAATAAACAGATCCATTTGATCGTGGATGGAGAACCAGTACTGCGAAGATACGAAATATTGCGCTAAAACGGAAGCCTCAAAGCGCCGGCCGGCGCGAACCATTCTGCCGCAGTGATATGCTGTTATTTCAAAGAAATTCATTAGTTTTGCTCCAGATAACCACATCCGAATCACTATGTGCCAGTCCGATAAAGATTCCGCAAAAGAAATCAGGTATAAACAATCCAGCGTTTGGGCTTGGATAGCGATTGTCTCATATGTTTGGTGTCGGGCCGGGGATGGTTTGTCCGAGCCGTGGGGCTAAAATGCGAAAAGAAACAATGCAGCTTAGTAAGATTCGTATTTTTAACGCCTTTGCCCTCCAGGAATCAATAGAAATTGACTGAATACTTGCTTTGGCGGGGCAGGGGATACCCGATTCGAGCATGACTGGGAACCCTGCCGCTCCCGGCGGAGAAGGCGGCGGGGAGAAGTTTTTTGCGGCGTCGAAAAGTATTTCGTAGTTTTGTGGGACAGAGATATGAAGACAGATCAAGATATGCTGACGCGCGTCCGCGAGATGGAGGACCGCTACGATGAGCTCACCCGGGTCCTTGCCGGACTCGATGAGGCCCTCTCAGAGTATAAAGACTGCAAATCTGATTTGATGGCCTTGAAGGAGTACATGGAGTCCGGCCAGTGGAAGAAGGATTACGAAGCCGATGAGGCCGGACTGATCCCGAAGGATATGAAGCGGGGGGTTCTCTCCGAAGATGGGCTGTACGATCTCCTGCAGGGGGCCGACAAGATCCTGAAGCTGGCTAGAGAGGTGCTGTCGGAGTAACGAGTTATAGCGCCTTGATTTGGTCCTCAGTTAGGCCGGAGTACTTGACGATCTTCTCGATTGGCTCGTTGTCTTCCAACATCCGCCGGGCGACTTCAAGTGCTCCTTGTTTCATGCCCTGTTTCACGCCTTCCTCTCTGCCTCGGGCAAGGCCCTTCTGCTCGGCAAACTCAATGGAATTGTCGTAATCCCACTTCTGCTTCATCGAGGCGATATAAGCCTCTTGTTCCTCGAAAGACATGCTGGCAAATGTAGCTTGCTCCATAAACTCGTTGAAATAAGGGTCGTCCCATAACTCGGGCTTCTCGACAAAGGTAGGTAAATTCTTCATCATCCACAAGAAACGCTCCTCGAAGGACTCGCACTCATCTTTTGCCTTGTCGAACCGGTCGACTTCCATGAAGGCGAAGCGCAGCGCCTGGCTCATCTGTTCGTGCGTCTCGTCCTCGCGCAGGGAGAACTTGTGGATGAAGCGTTGGTAATCGGCTTTTTCTGGCTCCAGATGCCGGATGTCGAAGTTGAGCAGACCCAGGAAGAACACAGGTTTGAAGTCGTAATCCCATTTCCCGGATTGCCCCTTCTGCGAGATGGTGCGCGCGGAGTAGAAGATGGCGCGCTCCATGAAGTAGGGCTGGTCGGCGAGTTGCACCTCGATGATGAAGGAGTGACCATCCCGGGTGTCGCAGTGCATGTCGTAGGTGACCTTGCGTTCCTGTTCGGTCAGACCGAGCTGCTCGCTCTCGCGGATGTCGATGTCGGTGATGTCCAGGCCGAAGATGGCGTTGAGCGGACGGATGATGAGCTGTTTCTTGCCGGAATCCTTGAAGATCTTCTTGAATCCGAAATCGACCATCGGGTCGATGTAGAGAATTTGGGGTTGGTTTTTCATGATGTAATTCTCGGACCGGGTCTAGGTTCTTCCGATCCTGACGGTGAAGATGGAAATAGAATCAATACAGGTTAGTAAGATTCGTATTTTTAACGCCTTTGCCCTCCAGGAATCAATAGAAATTGACTGAATACTTGCTTTGGCGGGGCAGGAGATGCCTGGCGACCGTGCCAGGCAGCCGTTTATTTACTGAGAAATCGGGTGTACCGGGCCGTCTCTTTCTCCAGCGCACACGCATCGAGGCTGAGCTCCGGGCGGAAGCGCTCGGTTTGCATCTTGCCGCCGAAAGGGGACCAGTTGCCCACTGCCTGGCCGTCCTGGAGGACAATCGGCCAGAAAATGCCGTTGCCGCTGTGCGCACGATGCATATGGTCCTGATGGACAGCCACATGGCGGCTCTTGTAGCCAATCAGGTATTCGTCGTAGGGAGGCA
>JAEEGJ010007948.1_pt1 | contig 29721 bp, 17 predicted proteins | sample 8958761 | NCBI WGS metagenome assembly JAEEGJ01 (sample SAMN16246546, study PRJNA631951) | gut metagenome | biome: gut microbiome; feature: rumen; material: RS-attached | host: Bos | place: Iran: Karaj | collected 2018-10
TAAGTATTACAATGGTTCACTCACATCAGCTACTGATAAATACAAGAATGGTAACATCTATCCTTATACCAACGAGTATATCTGGGAGAATGTGCGCCACTGCTGGATATTGATTGAGAATATCGATAAGGTACCAAACATGACCGATGCCGAGAAGGCTCGCATTAAGGACGAGGCTCGCTGCCTCATGACTTATGCCTACTTTATTGCCTTCCGTTTCTATGGCGGCCTGCCCATCATCAACGGTTCGTTCACTGGTTCCGAGGGCAACTACGACCTGCCTCGCCGCAGCGTAGAGTCAACCGTTAACTTCATGGTCGATCAGCTTAACACCGTTATTAAGAACAAGGCTCTGCCTTGGGCTTACGAGGGTTCGGAGGCTGCCTCTGAGACAGGACACTGGACCTTGGCTGGCGCTATGGCCTTGAAGTGTAAGGTATTGCAGTTTGCTGCTTCGCCCTTGTTTAACGACGCTCAGCCTTACTGGCAGGGCAAGTACACTGTAGAGGCCGACACTTGCGCTTGGTATGGTGGCAGCAAGCCCGAACTATGGCAGCAGCTGAAGCAGGCATGCGCCGACTTCTTTGCTCAGATGAACGCCAACGGTCACTACCACCTGGTACAGCCACTCGGCACTACTCAGGAGCATTACCGTTATGCTTTCCGCAGCGGCTATATCCTGCAGAACAGTCCTGAAATTCTGCACAGCATCCGTCGTAGTAACAACTCGCATGGTAACGACTACGGTTGGTACAACCTTGGTTGGGGTGGTAAAGCCAATGGTAGCGGCGGTAACGACCGTTATGCTTACTGTCCAACTCAGGAGTACGTTGAGATGTTCCCTTGGGCCGATGGTACACCATTCGACTGGGACAAGGCCAAGCAGGAGGGTAAGCTCGACTACATGTTTGTGAAGGGCGATACCGTTAAGGGCCAGCAGCTGCTGCAGAACCTGCAGTACACCCGCGACCCACGACTTTACGAGTCAGTAATGGTTAACGGCGACCGCCAGACCCTGAACTGGGGCGATGGCCGTGCCAGCGGTGCCAACTGGGAGATGTGGGTTGGCGGCACAACCATAGGTACTGCCTCGAAAACCAACTCGGGTAAGTATGGTACCGGCTACCGCATGCTGAAGTACATTGTTGGCGAGGCTATGCGCCGTAAAAAGCCACAGTGGAACGCCATCATGCTGAGCGATATCTACCTGACTTATGCCGAGGCTCTGCTGCAGGCCGACAACAACGCCACCGAGGCCATCAAGTATGTTGATGCCGTACGTGCCCGTGTAGGTTTGAAGGGCTTGGTTGAGTGCAACCCTGGCAAGAATCTTACCAGCAACAAGCAGGCGCTGCTCGACGAGATCCTGCGCGAACGTGCTTGCGACCTGGCATTCCAGATGGAGCGCTACTTTGATATGACCCGCTACAAGCGTGCCGACCTGTTCGGGCGTACACTGCACGGTCTGCGTATCTACCGTCTGGTTCAGAAGGATGGTAAATGGGTACGCGAGGAGAGCCAGTGGTACAATAAGTCGTTCAACAAGAAGTTGAAGGAAACCGATCCTAACTTCTACGAGCCTTCGCACTTCGACTTTGAGCGTTTTGCCATTACAACTGGTGCCCGCAAATGGTGGACCGATGGTTTCGATCCAAAGTGGTATCTGCAGCCATTCCCCATCACCGAGGTTAACAAGGGCTATGGCCTGTATCAGAATGCAGGATGGTAAGAAGGAAATTGAGAATTAAAAATTGAAAAATTACAATTGAAATATATGAATAAAAAATATATAGTTGTGCTTTCAGTATTGGCTGGTATTTCGCTGCCTGCTGTGGCACAGATTGACAAAGAGCTGGCACCCGAGGAGCAAACGGCAGCCGTTTCGGTTATCAAGGCCGATAAAACCGACCGCCGTAGCGCCAAGAACATCGGCAACAGTATTCTGGGCGATGGCAATGGCCTTATCTCGCTGCAGAATGGTGGTCGCTATGCTGCTCAAAACCCTACATTCTATGTACGTGGTTTGCAAACATCAAGCAATAACTCGCCACTCATCTTGGTAGATGGTATCGAACGCGACATTACCAGCATCGCACCCGAGGAGGTTGAGAACGTAACCATCCTGAAGGATGCCGCTGCTGTGGCTCTGTATGGTTACAAGGGTACCAATGGCGCCATCAACATTACCACCAAGCGTGGACAGTACGAGAGCCGTAGCATCAAGGTTACTTACGACCACCTGTTTAATTCTATCGCCAACAAACCCAAGTTTGTTGATGCCTACACCTATGGTATGGCCATCAACGAGGCTCGTATCAACGATGGCCTCTCGGCCCGCTACAGCACTCAGGAGCTTAACGCCCTACGCGATGGTAACATGCCTTATCTGTATCCCAACGTAAACTGGGTAGATGAGACTTTCCGCAACACCGCTATGACCAACAAGTACAACATCGAGTTCCGTGGTGGTGCCAAGAAGTTCCGTTACTATACCATGGTCGACCTGATTTCGGATAAGGGTTTTGTAAACAGTCCTAACGAGAACGAGGGCTACTCTACCCAGGACAAGTATGTAAAGGGTAACCTGCGCATGAACTTGGATATCGACCTGACTGAGACAACCGATGTTCGCGTAAACCTGCTGGGTGTACTGCAGGAAACATCGCGCCCCGGTTCGCAGGCCGACCTTTGGGATATGGTTTACACCGTACCCGCAGCCGCATTCCCTGTAAAGGATGCCAATGGCGTTTGGGGCGGTAGCGATGTATGGGCAGGCACCAGCAACCCTGTGGCTCAGAGCACAGGCGCCGCCTACTACAAGAACCACTCACGTTCACTGATGTTCGACGTAACCCTGAAGCAGGACCTTGGCATGTTTCTTAAGGGTCTGGGTGCGCAGATACGTGTAGGCTACGACAACACATCTAATATCTACGAGGATCACTCTAAGACCTATGTATATAGCGTAAACGCTCCCTCGTGGGCCGATGGCGATGCAGAGCCAACTGTTAAAACCGCTACCTATGGTAAGGATAGCGAGATGGGAACCGATGCCAAGGTTAACACCTTTGCACGTCGCCTGCACTTCGATGGTGGATTTAACTACGATCGCACCTTTGGTAAGCACAGCATCTACTCGCAGCTGAAATGGGATTACGAGTACGAGGATCCTAATGGCGTTAACAACACCATCTATCGCCAGAACTTCAGCTGGTTCACTCACTATGGCTACAACAGCCGCTACTTTGTAGATCTGGCACTGGTTGAGAGTGGCAGCAGCCGTCTGGCTCCCAGCACCAAATGGGCCTTCTCGCCCACCCTCTCAGCAGCCTGGGTTATCTCTAACGAGGATTTCATGAAGCAGACTAACTGGGTTAACTACCTGAAGCTGCGCGCATCGGCTGGTATCATTAATGCCGACTACCTGCCTGGCGATGACGTGTGGACCTACTACGCTCAACAGTATGCTACATCGGGTGGTGTTTATCCATTCGATAGCGGTTGGAACTCAGAGTTCGGTCGCACCTACCTGGGCCAGATGGCAACAGCCAACCCCAGCCACGAAAAGGCTTACAAGTATAATGTTGGTATCGACGCCAAGCTGTTTGGCGCACTCGATGTAACTTTCGACTACTGGATGCAGCAGCGCAAGGATATCTGGGTATCGGCAGCCGGTAAGTACTCGGCCGTACTGGGTATGGATGCCCCTTACGAGAATGCCGGTCGCGTGGATAGTCACGGTTTTGAGCTGGGTATGGATTACACCAAGAACTTCGGTGCCGTCACCTTCAACCTGGGCGGTAACCTGATGTACACCAAGAATAAGATTAAGGAGATGCTGGAGGAGCCACGCCTGTACGATAACCTCATTCAGACAGGCAATCCTTACGGACAGATCTACGGTCTGGAGGCTATCGGTTTCTTTAAGGACGAGGCCGACATCGCTGCCAGCCCTGCACAGAACTTCTCTACCGTTAAGCCTGGCGACATCAAGTATCGCGACGTGAACGGTGATAACATCATCGACGCTAACGATAAGGTAGCCATCGGTCATAGCACCACCTGCCCTGAAATTTACTACAACTTCCATATCGGAGCCGAGTGGAAGGGATTAGGCTTCTACGCTATGTTCCAGGGTACTGGCAACTACAGCGCCATACTTAACACCAAGAGCATGTACTGGCCACTGGTTGGCAACACCAACATCTCGCAGTATGCCTACGACAACCGTTGGACACCTGAGAACCAGAACGCCAAGTTCCCACGCCTAAGCAGCGAGAGCAACGCCAACAACTACCAAACCTCAACCCTCTGGCTGGCCGACCGCTCGTTCCTGAAGCTGCGCAACGTGGAGGTTTACTACAACCTGCCAAAGTCGCTGCTCGAGAAGACTAAGATTGTAAACGGTGCCAAGCTGTATGTACGTGGTATCGATCTGTTCTGCTTCGACCATATCGATGAGAGCGATCCTGAAGCCTACGGAATCAACCCCGTTAACAAGAGCATCGCACTTGGTTTGAGTGTTACTTTTTAATTGATAATTCAAAATTGAAAATTATGAAACTGAATAAATTATTCATCGGTGCCCTGGCAACACTGGCGATGGTCTCTTGTAACGATAAAATGGATTACAACGAGTATAACATCTACGACAAGGATTACATCACCAAGAACTTCGGTAATGTCGGCGGTTTTATGACCGATTTGTATAATACGGTAGATTACGACTTCGGTAACTACTCGAGTGGCGCCATGCAGGCTTCGGCTACCGACGAGGCCATGTATAGCAAGCTGGGTAACGGTATCGACGATTTCTACAATGGTGCCTGGAGCCCATCAAACGCTAAGAACTCTATCTGGAACAGCATGTACTCGGGCATTAAGGTGGCCAACCACTTCCTGGCCGAGATGCAGGGCTTGGACTTCGAGGAGCTCAAGTTGAATGCCGACTACGGTGCACAGATGTACCGTTACGAGCACTATCAGTACGAGGCTCGTTTCATGCGTGCTTACTATTACTTTGCACTGGTTCGCCAGTACGGTGGTGTGCCCTTGGTAACATCCGAGCTCTCAGCTGAGGAGGTAAACAGCCTGCAGCGCAGCAGCGCCGACGATGTGTTTAAGTTCATCATCGATGAGTGTAACGACATCCAGGGTAAGATTACCGAGGATTACAGCAACCTGGGCCAGTATGCCACTGGTACCGAGGAGAGCGGCCGCGCCGATAAATTGGCCGTTCTGGCTCTTAAGGCCCGTGCAGCCCTGTACTGGGCAAGCCCCCTCTTCAACGCCAGCGGCGATAAAGAGCGCTACCACACAGCTGCCACTTACACCAAGGAGCTGCTTGCAGCTGCCGAGGCTCGTGGCAAGGGGCTGACAGCTAAGTATGCCGACCTGTGGGATGCCGCCAGCTTTAACACCCCAACCATCATGAAGGAGATTCTGTTTGCACGCCGTTATTACAAGAACGCCAGCGGCGATAACCTGGTTGAAACCAACAACTACCCAGCTGGTATCGAGGGCGGTGCAGGTGGTAACTGTCCTACCCAGAACCTGGTTGATGCCTACGATATGCAGGCCACAGGTCTCTCAATTAACGAGGCAGGTTCGGGCTACGATGCCAAGAACCCCTACGTTGGTCGCGACCCACGCCTGGCAGCTACCGTAGCTGTTAACGGCGATCAGTGGCCCACCTACTCGGGTGCAGCCAAGCTCGAAACCTTCCAGGGTGGTATCAATGGCGAACCTCTTACAGGCGCCACACCTACCGGCTACTATCTTAAAAAGCTGTGTAACGGTGCCATCTCGCTGGCCAGCAACTCAAAGCTTAAGGAGAGCCGCCACACCTGGCTCACCTTCCGCATGGGCGAGTTCTATCTGAACTATGCCGAGGCCGTGTTCAAGTATCTTGGTTCGGCCGATGCTACCAGCGCCGAGTTCCCCATGTCGGCTCGCGAGGCAGCCAGCAAAACCCGCCAGCGTGCAGGCATGCCCGCCTTTGCCGAGGGACTTGATGCCACTACCTTCTGGACCAAGTTGCAGAACGAGCGCTGTGTAGAGTTGGCATTCGAGGGTCATCGTTTCTGGGATGTACGCCGTTGGAAAGAGGCCGACAAGTTCTTCAAGAACATCGTAGAGATGAAGCTTACCAAGAACGACGATGGTAGCATCAGCTACAAGCGCCAGACCGTTACTCGCCAGTGGAATGATAAGATGTACCTCTTCCCCATCCCACAAACCGAGTTGATGAAGAACCCTAACCTGACACAGAACCCAGGCTGGGAGTAAGATAGAGAGTAAATCTCTTCAACATTTAAATAGCTTGTTTTGCCCGCAACAGAGCAAAACAAGCATTTTTTTGCAACATAATACGATATAACCTATCAACCTGTGCTGAAACAATAAAAAATAACAGAGGCTTGCACTCACTGCAGGCCTCTGTCGGTTTTATGTACAGCAAGAAGCGTAACTTCTAAAGGCCAGAAGCGTAACTTCCAAGTAACAGAAGTTATGCTTCTGTTTTTATGTCAATCGAGGTGCATGTTTCATAGCAATCGAGGCGAATTATTCATTTATTCACATAGACAGGAAGGGGTTCAGTTTTTTGATTTGGATGTGTTTTATTCATATTAAATTATATATTATCTAAAATATGTAATCTCATAACCCTTCCTGTACATGTGAATAAATGAATAATTCTACAGCTTGATACCAAACTTAACTATCCGCTCCTCCATCATACCTTCGGGCATGAATCGGAGGAGCGTTTTTGTGATGGTATTCAGCATGGCCTGGCGGATGTAGTCCTCGCGGATGTAGAGCGACACACGGCGCTGCGACAGATAATCGCCCTCGATACGGCGCACATTCTCGCGCTGCGCATCAGAAAGGAACGGCAGGTGCATCTCGGGGATAATGGTAAAACCGCCATTCTCGTCAACGATACGTATCAAGGTATCGATACTGCCGGCCTCGTACACCCTGCGGCCCTTGGTGCGCGCCTTGCAAAAGCTGAAGGCACTTTCGCGCAGGCATTGGGCATCGCGCATAATCCACATTTTTTCGTGTTCCAGATTCTCGGGACGGAACACAGGCAGCTTGCGCCAGCAGTCGGCCGAGAGATACACCATAAAACGCTCGGTATAAAGCGGTATCTCGAGTATGCCCTGGTGCGTATTGCCGCTGATGGCGATAGCGGCATCAATATGCCCCAGCTGCAGTTCGGTAAGCATGGCATCGCCTTTCAGCTCGTTAATGGCCAGTCGTACCTGCGGATAATCCTCGGTATAAAAACGTATAAACTTGGGCAGGATATAGGGCGAGATGGTGGGGCCTACGCTCAGTCGCAAATCGCCTGCTACATCACCCTTGTCTTCGCTCACCAACTCGTTAATGCGCTCAGCCTCAGCAATAGCACGCTCGGCCTGACGGATAATTTTTTCGCCGGCAATCGTGGGCGTAACACTCTTGTTGCTACGCTCAAAAATGCGCACGTCGAGTTCGTCTTCCAACTTTACCAACATGGCACTCAGGGTGGGTTGTGAAATGCCACAGGCATCGGCAGCCTTGGCAAAACTACGGTAGCGATCGATAGCTACAATGTACTTCAGTTGCTGTAATGTCATACGTTCCTGCGTTTACAATAGATTACATCGATGCAAAGATAGATAAAATAATTCGTATATCTATCAAAATATGCGTAATTTTGCACCGAGAAAACAAAAAATAACATTCATTATGGCACAAGAAGAAACAAAAAAGAAAACAACAAAGAAGCAGTTCCATCGCCACTTTGAAACGCCAGGGCGACCACTGTATTGGATTATCATCGCCTATATCATACTTGGCTGGTTTTTCCCAGTAATCGGTTTGGCGGCTATCATCTGCATGATTGGTCCCGTGCTGTTCAGCATTTGGAAGGGTCGCTGGTGGTGCGGTAACGTTTGTCCGCGAGGCAATCTGTACAGCCGACTGCTGTCTAAATACTCGCCCCACAAGGATATACCTAAGTTTGTGCGCACCTTTGGGTTCCGCCTGTTCATGGTGTTCTTCATCTTTACCATGTTCGGCATCCAGCTGAGTTTTGTACCCTGGAGCGAAGGCGGACTGGCCATGTGGGCTGGCATCGGTATGGTGTTCTGGAAAATTATTGTAGCTACCACTATTGTTGGTGTAGTATTGGCATTTATCTACGCCCCACGCACCTGGTGTACATTCTGTCCCATGGGAACCATCTCGAACTGGGTATCGCCCAAGCACGCACCACTGCCCAAGGCATTTACTAATGTACACGTATCGAGCGCCTGCCAGATGAAGTGTAAGAGCTGCGCCCGCGTGTGCCCCATGCAGCTCACCCCGTACGACTCACGTGGTCAGGAATCGGGCTATCTGGATCCCGACTGCATCAAATGCGGCAAGTGCACCCTGGCCTGCCCCACAAAGATAGCAGAACTAAGACATTGAAAATTCTTTGCAAGCAAAGCGAACAAGTTCGAGCGAAAGATTAAACATTATAGATTATGGAGAATATAAAAGATTATCAGCAGTATCTGAAGGGTTACAACTATACAGGTAACATACCTGTTATCATCGATTTCTACGCCACATGGTGCGGTCCCTGTCAGGCCATGTCGCCCATGCTTCAGCGTCTGGCAAAAGAGTACGAGGGCCGTATCAAGGTGCTAAAGGTAGATGTCGACAAGAATCAGGCATTAGCCGCAGCAGCCCGCATCATGTCTATTCCCACCTTTTTCTTTATTAATAAGAACGGCGACATACAACGCCAAGTGGGTGGCATGCCCTATCAGCAGCTCAGCGCATTAGCCGAACAGATTATTGCCTAACACAAAAATCACAATAAAGCATTGAAATAATGCGAATGAAAGTCTCAGACATGATTGTATGTCTGAGATTTTTTGTATATTTGCGGCCAAATAACAATTGATTGCCATGACAGAGATTGTAGATAAACTGCTGCAGGCGCCCATGTTTGAGGGGTGCGACAGGAGGGTGCTGGAGGATTTTCTTGGCACAGCCCATCACCGCATTCGCCGTAGGGATGCCGGAGAGATGATAGCCTACAGGGGCGACAAGTGCGACGAGGTGCTGCTGTTGGTCGAAGGTTCGGCTTACAGCACCATGAGCGGCGACGACAAGGAGGTGGTAGTTGAGCAGTTTAAAGGTCCGTTGGTACTGGCGCCAGCCTTTGTGTTTGCCACCAAAAACGTAATGCCAGTAAATGTTACGGCCCAAACGCCCTGCGCCATTCTGTATATCAACAGACACGATTTCATGGATCTGCTACATCGCGACAGCACGCTGATGATGAACTTTATACAGATTATCTCCAACCGCTGCCAACGACTGAGCGAGCGTCTGAACGATTTTGCCGTGCAATCACTGAAGGAGCGAGTGATGGACTATCTGCAGCAACATCAGCGCATCGACAATGTAGGTTGGCTGAGCCGTGTGCTTGGTGTGGCCCGTCCGTCGCTATCTCGCGTACTGTCGGAACTCAAGGCCGAAGGCATTATCGAGCGCACGATTGATGGCATAGAACTAAAAAAAGGGCGTTAAAAATCCCAAAATGTAACATACGTTACCACACGCTATAAATAAAGGTATATTTTTGCAGCATCGAAAAGTATTAATTGGAAACGTAAGATGAAAGATTTTAAGCAAACAATGACCGAGGCCCAAGGATGGCCAATGGACAAGCTGGTAGATTACATTATGGACAACTACCACGAGGGATGTGTGATGCGTGTGGACAGTATGCGCCGTGAGGCTGAGATGCTGAAGAATCAGGAGGGTGCCGTAGATATGCAGCTGGTAGCAACGCTGCTGGGCGAGAGCTATGACGACCTCTCGAACCATTTCCAGAAAGAAGAGGGCATTCTGTTTCCCTATATCTGCGAGTTGCAGATAACACTTGATGGCGGCTACGAGGTGCAGGCTTTTCATTGCGGTTCGGTGCAGTACCCCATCCGCGTAATGATGATGGAGCACGGCGGCGAGTTGGATCGTTACGATCGCATCATGGGCATTATGAAGCAACAGCAGGAGCCATTCGCATCGTCGGAGGCATGCAAGCAGTTCACCAACAAGCTTGAGGGATTCACAGCATGGCTTGGCGAACATATCAAATTAGAAGATGAAATACTATTCCCACGTGCCATCGCGGCAGAGGGAATGCCAAAGATAGAATAGAATAAAAATGAGAAAAGTAAGCAGGCAGATGGATGCCGCCTTTGCACTGGAGGTGCTGGACAAGGCTCCATACGTAACAGTAAGCATGACGCGACCCGACGGGACTCCTTACGGATTGCCCCTGTCGCTGGCGCGTACCGACGAGAAAACGTTTTATTTCCACTGTGCCTTGGAGGGCGACAAGTTGGATTGCATAGCACATCAGCCGACGGTATTCCTGTCGGCAGTTACCAAATGTGCACCAACTGTAGGACCTAAAGACGGCAGTTTTACCCTGCAATTCAAATCGGCCACTGCCGTAGGTAAGGCTGAGCTGGTGACCGATCGCGAAGAGAAGATAGCCGGATTGCGCGCCATCAGCGAGCGATTCCTACCCCACCACATGGATGCGTTTGATGATGCCATCGCCCGCAGCCTTGACCATACCGCCGTAGTTCGCATCACCCTGACCGAGCCCCCCGTTGGCAAGCGCAAGCAGTACGACAAGCAGGGCGAAGAACTCAAATACGGCCGTATGGAATAGCAAAATTTGCGAATTAACATCATTTTAGCCCAAAAAGTGGCTAAAAATTTGGAAGTTTAGAGTTTTATTCGTATATTGCACCCCAAATACCAATAACGAATGAAGCTGAAAGATTTCTTTGCGTTTAAGGACTGGCTATCTTATCGACAGAAGGTGGGTTTGCTGGTTATAGCGGGCGTCGTATGCGGCCTCGGCGGATTATTTATGTATCTGCTCAGGGCGCATACCTATTTTATAGGCGATAACCCGTCGGCCTGCGTTAACTGCCACATTATGACCCCTTACTACGCCACATGGAGCCACTCCTCGCACGGACGTATCGACGACCAGAAGAACGGTGCCACGTGCAACGATTGTCATGTGCCTCATCAGAACTTAGCTTTTTATTATGGTTTCAAGGCGGTAGACGGCTTGAAGCACACGGCTTATTTCGTGGGTCACATGGAGCATCAGGCTATCAAGGCCGAGACCCTGACTGGGCAGGTGGTAATGGATAACTGCATTCGTTGCCACACGCAACTAAATACCGAGTTTGTTAAGACAGGACGCCTGGGCTATATGCAGCAGCTGGCCACAGGTGGCAAGGTGTGTTGGGACTGCCATCGCAATGTGCCCCACGGCGGCATGAATTCGCTGATGGCCACACCAAATGCCGAAGGCGTAACGCCGCTGCCACCATCGCCAGTACCTGAGTGGCTACAGAAGATGACAAACTAAGGTAAAAATGTAAAAATGCAAAAATGTAAAAATTAGAGATATGGCAAAGCAATTGAAACAATGGCAAGGTTGGATTCTCTTCGGAGGATCGATGGCAGTGGTCTTCATCCTGGGACTGCTCGTTTCGTCGCTGATGGAGCGCAGAGCCGAGGTGGCCAGTGTGTTTAACAATAAGCGTACCGTGTTTGAGGATGAAATCGTTGCACAGAACGAAAAGTTCAAGGCCGACTACCCACGTGAGTACGAGACTTGGGCGATGACGGAGGACACCACCTTTAAGTCGAAGTACAACTCATCGCAGGAAGTAGATGTGCTCGAGCAGCGCCCAGAGATGGTAGTGCTGTGGGCTGGCTATGCCTTCTCGCGCCATTACAACACCCCTCGCGGACATAAGCACGCCCTGGAGGATATGCGCAAGATTCTGCGTACAGGTAATCCGGGCATTGTGGTTAAGACTGCCGATGGTCGTGACTCAATTGCTGGCGATATGCAGCCAGCTACCTGCTGGACCTGTAAGGGTCCGGATGTGCCACGCATGATGCGCGAACTGGGTAATGGTAAGGATCAGTTCTCTCCCGCCAACTTCTATGCCAAGAAGTGGAGCGAGCTGGGTGCCGAAGAGGTGAATACCATTGGCTGCTCAGACTGTCACGATGCACGCACCATGGACTTGCGCCCTGCACGTCCCGCCCTTTACGAGGCCTTTGCCCGTCGCGGTCTGAATGTGAAGAACGCTACCCATCAGGAGATGCGTTCGCTGGTGTGCGCCCAGTGCCACGTAGAGTACTATTTCATCAAGCCTAACGACGAGAAGAATCCCGGCAAGGCTAACTATCTGGTATTTCCACACGACAAGGGATTGACTTGCGAGGCTGCCGAGGAATACTACGACTCTATTAGTTTCTACGATTATATCCATCCACTGTCGGGTACCAAGATTCTAAAGGCTCAGCATCCAGGTTGGGAGATGTCGCAGCACGGCATCCACGCCCAGCGCGGCGTATCGTGTGCCGACTGTCACATGCCTTACAAACAGGAGGGTGGCGTGAAGTTCAGCGATCACCAGATACAATCGCCTCTGGCTAAGATTGATCGCACCTGCCAGACCTGTCACCGTCAGGATGCCGAGGTTCTGCGCCAGAACGTTTACGACCGTCAGGAGAAGTGTAACGAGGTGCGCAACCGTGCCGAGCAGGAGTTGGCCCGCGCTCACTTCGAGGCTAAGTTCATCATCGACAAGGGTGCTTCCGAGGCCGAGATGGCGCCTATCCAGGCCCTGCTGCGCAAGAGTCAGTGGCGTTGGGACTATGCTATCGCTTCACACGGTGCTACTTTCCACGCTCCACAAGAGGTTACCCGCTTACTCTCGCACTCGGTCGACTATGCTCAGCAGGCCCGCTTGCTCATTGCTCGCGTAGCTGCCAAGCACGGACATATAGGAGATATCCCTGTGCCCGATTATAGTACCAAGGCCAAGGCTCAGGCAGCCATCGGACTGGACATGCAGAAGTTTAACGCCAATAAACAGCGCTTCCTGCAGGAGATTGAACCAAAGTGGATTCAGGAAGCAAAAAAGAACGGTAAACTGATTGAGATTTAAACATGTGGAATAAACCATGGACTATGAAAGAAGGCTTCCTCATTGGAGGAGGCCTTATCGTTGCAGGACTGATGCTTGAACTGAGCGTGGGTCCTGTAGTTTGGGATGCATTTGCGTGGCCTTTAAACGGCCTTGTGTTGTCAAGCTTCTTTGTGATGTTAACAGCCATGGTGTACCTGCGCAACAAGGTGTATGCCTTTAAATGGATGACGACGTATCAGGCAGCCATCCCAGCGATGGTATATGCCGTAGCGCTCACCATCATTATGGGTGTTACGCGCCAACAAGTAAACGGCACGTGGATCTACAACATGCTGTCGTTCTGGCCCTTTGTACTCATCTATCTGTATATCACCGTTATCCTCGGACTTACTATCCATAGCCGATTACGCAGAATATTCAGAGGTGAGGGATTGTTGAAGCGCGACGTGCCTTTTATGCTAAATCATCTTGGTTTATTCCTTGCCCTCACCACCGCCACCCTTGGCTGTGCCGATATGCAACGCGTAAAAATGATTTGCGGCGTTGGCGAGCCCGAGTGGCGAGTGTTGGAACAAGGCGGTGCAATCAAAGAAATGCCGATAGCCATCGAACTGAAGAAGTTCACCATGGAGACGTACGACGATGGCAGTCCTAAGCGTTATGCCTCCGACATACAGATACTTACAAAATCGGGCAAGAACATCGAAACCGTCGTTGAAGTAAACAAGCCCTACGAGATTGACGGCTGGAAAATATACCAGTACGGCTACGACACGCAGATGGGCGCCCAGAGTCAGATAACGATACTGGAACTGGTGCGCGACCCGTGGCTGCCTTGGGTTTATGCAGGCTTCTACATGATGCTAGCAGCCGCAGCGTTCATAACGCTGGAGGTTATGTGCCGAAGACTAAAAACAGCTACGCGTAAGGAGCTTGAGTGGTACATATTCTTCGCTGTCTGCGCCGCGCTTTTTGCCTATTTCTTCTTCGATAGTTACAACACCAAAACACTGGTTCCAGCCCTGCAGAGTCCATGGTTTGCACCCCACGTGTTTGTGTACATCTTTGCCTACTGTCTGCTTGGCATAGCGGTAGTCATCGCCTGGTGGAAAAAAGTCGACGATCTTGTGTATATCAGCTTTGCCTTTCTTACCATCGGCATGCTATTTGGTGCCCTTTGGGCCAAGGAGGCTTGGGGCCACTACTGGTCGTGGGACCCCAAGGAAACCTGGGCAGCCATCACTTGGATAGCCTACCTTATCTACATTCACTACCGTAGGTTGCCTCAACAACGCAGCCGTCTGGCATTCTGGATGCTCATTGGTTCGTTCACACTCCTACAAATGTGCTGGTGGGGCATCAACTATCTGCCCTCAGCCCAAAGCACGAGCGTACACGTTTATAGCACAGACTAATCCACGAAGTGCTTGGCCTGAAATGCTTCATAATTTAATGTTGAACTTGTATTCGGGAATAACTTCTACGTTCTGGATATCTACCACAGGGCCGTGTTCGAAATTGGGCACGGCCTTTTTGGGCAGATCGCCTAAGAAGGGGGCGTTGGCACGCAGCGGACGGAAATAAAACGTCAATGGATCGGTCTTAAGATCATCGGCATAGCGTTTCAAGCCAATCGTCCAGGGCTCGCCATGATAGAACTCATCCTGCACCAGCTGGCCCTTCATAAAGGCCATAGCTACATCGCCCACATAGTGGATGCGAAGGAAAAACTCTGAAGCCTCTCCCCCCGCCCCTCTCCAAGTAGAGAGGGGAGATTTTACTGATACCGACATGCGGCGAGGACCAGCTTTTGTTACCTCGAACTGGGGCGTAACAGGTGCTACGCTGGCTGTCTGAGTCTTAAAGCCCTGCTTGCTGGGATAAACCACATAGCTTACCTGATGGTTACCAAGGCTTAGCAGCGTGGCGCCATTGGCTGCAGGCAGCACGGTGGCATCGGTAATCAGCAGTTTGCCGTTTACCTTGAGTGCGTTCAGCGCCTGCTGGCGGGTAAGCGTGGTTACCTTGATGGTGCGACCAGAAGCCGTTTTTAAGGCAAAAGTACTCTTAAAACCTGCAACAGGCTTAAAGAAATGCTTCCCCTTTACGGTGGTGGCATCAAACAGATATTCGGTAGCCATACCATCGGGTGCAAAGAAAAAATAATGCTCGGCATCACCATCCTTCAGCTTTGTAAGCAGCTGTGCGGTGGCGTATTTCAGCAACGCACCATCCATATCGAGATTGAAAGGCAGGATAACACTCTGATCCTTGCCAAGCGTAAACCCTCCCTGAGCGGGAATGTTTAATGTTTCATGTTTCATGTTTAATCTAACCTGCAGGTTAGTCTGATCGTGGCGCAGGGTGTCGTGGTCCTGAAAGTTAACCATAAACAGGAATCCGCTGCCATCCTTGATACGGGCAGCATAGCGCAGATGGTCGCGATTGTCGGGTGTCATCTGCTGCCAATCGGCAGGCAGAACGGGCTCCATAGGCGCCAAAACATCGCCGAAATCGGCCAGGAAAGTGTGCAGCAGTCGCAAGTTACGATACATCTTACCCTCGAGTCCGAACTCACCGATAGGTGCCTGAAAATCGTAGCTAATCTTGGGCATACCCATGGGCTCATCGTTAAACGAACCCACCCCACCAATCTGCTTAGGGGTGCTGCCACCATGATACATGTAATAGCCAATGCCGTTGCTACCGCTACCCAAGGTGCGCACCATCAAGCCCTCGGCTGCCTGAGCCGTTACTATCGGACGGGCGCCATAAATCATCTGGATACCAGCACCCATCTCGGCACAGAACGAGGGGTAATCGGCAGGGTTATAACGTGTAGGCGCATAATCGGCCTCCTTGGTTAAATCCTTAAACATCAGGAATTTCGACATATGAGGCTTAGCCCAGAAGGGATAGGTATAGGCCGCTGTAACGGGGATGGCCTCGCCCTCGATAACAGCCGCATTACCCCACCCTGTGGCGGTGTAGAAAGGCACATCGATACCAGCCTCAACAGCCATCTTTTTAAGCAGCTGCATGTGCAGGTTACCCATCTCGGCACCAGTAGCCTTACGCGCCTGGTTGCCCACACCAATCATGGCCTCGCCGGCATTGTAGCTGGCAGCCGTGTTATCCTTGGGTTCGCCGGCATAGGTAATGGCCCAAGGGGCAGCCGAATGCTGCATCTCGTTCTCAACCTGACAGCCGATAATCGGGCCGCCATCCTTGTAATACAGGCCTTGCAACTGCTTGCCAATCTCGGTATAGAGTCGCTTAACGATTTTCAGGTATTCGGGATCGTTACTACGCACCTCAAGAGGTTTGGCAAACAGCCAATCGGGGAAACCGCCACTACGAATCTCGCCATGGCAGAACGGACCGATACGCACAATCACAGCCATATTGTGCTTTTTACAAAGCTCGATAAAGCGGCGCAGGTTACGCTGACCGTCCCAACGGAACTGCCCCTCAACCTCCTCGTGCAGGCTCCAGAACACATAGGTAGGAATAACAGTCACGCCACCCGCCTTCATCTTCAGGATCTCCTCTTCCCACTGCTCGGCCGGGTAGCGACTGTAGTGGAACTCACCCATCACGGGGATAACAGGCTTGCCTGCCATCGACATATAAAAGCTGTTTACATCGATACGCTCGCCCTGCGGGTTTACGCCACCCATGCGCAGGTGGTTGCTACGTATCGCCTTTGGCTGTGCAGGCTCGGTAAGCTGGTACACCTGCTGTGCCTGTACCGCGGCACAGAACCCCAACGCTAATATCACGAATATCTGTCGTTTCATACATCTGGTTTTTAATTCGGCTACAAAAATACAAAATCCCCCGCCAAATGACGAGGGATTTGAAAGAATTATTATAAAAATAATGTATTACTGCAATGCAGGGGCATCGGTCTCGGTGGGCCAGTATGGGTTCTGGTACATCGGACTCTGATCGATGCTGGCGTGGTCGGCTGCTGTGAGCAGGAACTGACGCAGAGGCAATGGCTGCAGATAGTAGGCCATACGCCATGTCAATCCCTTAGCATAGCTATTGTTGGTCATGTTAACCACGTGTGGGCAGTGGTACTCGCTGATGCTCTTCTGTGATACGTTAGAGCTGCTTGAACCATCGGCAACCAAGTCGTTGTACCACTTCTCCATAGGTGTATTCCACAGGTGGATACCCTCGGCATATACAGGAGTCTTAATCAGCTGCTCGTATGAGCGCCAACGCTTCAGGTCCATATCGCGCAGACCCTCGGCCAGGAACTCACAGCTACGCTCACGACGGATGTTGTAGAGTGTAGCATCGGTGAGCAGCTCGCCAGCGGTGTAAGCACCCCAGTCGAGTGTCTCCTTGGTCATGTCGGTAGCAGCGATGGTTACCTGAGGATCGATAGCAGCACCGGTAAAGCCGGCAGCCTGACGTACCTTCTTCCAGTACTCCAGAATCTTACCAGAGTTGATGTTCTTAGTGAGCATGTACTCGGCCTCGATGTAGTTGAGCAGTGCCTCGGTGGCACGGAAGATAACACAAGCGTTGTAGCTACCACCATTAGCGGTGAGCGAACGGTCGAAAGTCATACCCTTACGGATAGCGTAACCGGTAATGTAACCATCCTCGGCATTAGCGTTGGTGATGTTTGGTGTAGGCTCTTTCTCAGTCCAGTGTGTACCGGCATCGTCAGTGACGTTCTTAAAGCAGTTAACCTGTCCGGGCACCTTCAGCATCACCTGCAAACGTGGGTCGCGGTTCTCAACCACCTTGGCAATCTCTGAATCGTCGTAGGTGTAGGCCGAAGCGTAGATAGGCTTACCATCAGCCATCACGTAGCGCTCAACCAGCGAACGGGTAACGCCTGTACCGATATTTCCCTTCTCGACAGCTACCTCAACATCGTTCTGGATACCCAGCGACTTGCTGTACTCGCGCCACAACAGAATCTCGCTCTTGCCAGCGCAGTTAGTGGTGCCCCACAACTCGAGGTAAGGATTGCTCTCGCCCTCGGCCTGAGGTACAACACCGTTGTTAACAGTCAGACTGTTCTTATACTTATCAGCTACCTGCTCGGCTGCAGCGGCTGCTGTCTCAAAGAAGTACTTAGCCTCGTTCTCGATAGAGCCAGTGGGGAACTGGTAGTTAGGATTCTTGGCAGCACCTGGCCAACCTGTACCATTGGGCACGAATGGAGTGCCTGCAAAGTTGGTAAGCCATGAACCCATGTAAAGGGCTACGCGGCTCTTGAACAGCTTAGCAGCATCGGCCGAGATACGTGTGTGACGCTTCTCGAAATCCTCCTTCATGTAAGTGATGGCTGTATCAAGGTTGTTAACGATGAAACGGGCCACCTCGTTACAAGGCTGACGATGGCTGGCAGCAACCAGTACGCTCTCGTCGTCAGGCAGGGCCTCGGTCAGGATAGGCAGGTCGCCATACTTCTTCAGCATATCGAAGTAAGCGTATGCACGGAAGAAGTAAACCTCGCCGATATACTGACGGATATTGGTCTCGTTACCGCTGATAGCATTCTCGGCCAGCTTAGCCTTGATCTGAGCCAGCTGATAGTTAATGTTGCGGATGTTACCCCACGACCAGTCGCCCTCGCTCTGGGCAGTGTGCCACAGATTGGCCGAGAACTTAGCGCTTGGTGTGCGGGCAGCCTGCACGTCGGTGTTGTTATCGTTGGTGTAGGTACCGTAGTCCCAACCGCCGTGACCAGGCATGATGTCCTGATAGAAACGGTTTGCTACAGCCTGCACCTGATCCTCGCTGGTGTAGAAATTCTCTGGTGTCAGCGATGATGGTGGCTCCTGCTCCAGGTAGTCGGTACATGAAGTAACGCCAGCTGCGAGAGCCAATGCTATGAATGATGATTTATAGAGTTTCATAATTTTCTATTATTTAATACGTGAATGTTTACCATTAGAATGATACGTTAAGACCGAATGCAAATGTCTTCTGCAAAGGATAGCCGTTGTTCTGATCAACCGAGTTCGACATCAGCTCAGGATCGAACTGGTGAGGCATCTTGGTGATAGTAAACAGGTTCTCGGCCGAAACAAATACACGCAGGTTACTGATACCCCAAGGCTGTGTAATCTGGCGTGGCAGGGTGTAACCCAGCTGCAGGTTCTTCAGGCGAACATAAGCACCATTCATCAGGTAGCGTGTCTGGGCCTGCTCGTTCTTGTCGCTGAACTGTACGCGTGGCAACCAGGCATCCTGATTAGCCTGCTGGTAACCGTTCTGTACCGACCAGGTGTTGGCATCGCGATAGTAATCCTGTACGTCGGTGATACCTACGCTCCACCACTCCCATGAGTTAGTGGTACCGAACAGATACTCAAGACCGCCGCCCCATGAGCCGCCAATCCACCAGTCGCGCTTCATCACGCCCTGGAAGAAGGCACTGATATCAAAGCCCTTGTAAGCTGCATTCAGGTTCAAACCTACCAGGTAACGAGGTGTTGAGTTACCAATCACCTTCAGGTCGCCGTGGTCGGCCAGTGTCTGAGCACCACGCGAAATCTTGTTGTCGCCGTTCAGGTCGCGGTACATGATATCACCAGCAGCCCAGTTGCTGCCCAGTGAGCTCTGATCGGCTGTTGCCAGGTGAGCGTTCATCTCCTCGTCGCTCTTAGCGATACCGATGGTCTCGAAGCCCCAGATCTCGTTCATGTAACGACCCTCGATGTAGTTGTTGATAGAACCGGTGGGGTTGTTAGGATAACGGGTAATCTTGGTGCGGGCATCAGAGATGTTGAATGTTACACCGTAAGAAAGACCGTTCTTAAGAACGTCGCGCCAGCTAATCTGCAACTCCCAACCAGCAGTACGCAAGTCGGTATTGTTAGTTACAGGCACGCTTGTACCAAGGATGGCGGGCAGCTCAGGAGCGTTACCAACCATATCCTTAGTGTTACGGATATAGTAATCGAAAGTACCAGTCAAGCGGTTGTTGAAAGCACCGAAGTCGAGACCGAGGTCGTAGCTCTCAACCTTCTCCCATGTAAGCAGAGCCGAAACCAGTCCAGGAGCGCTGGTGGTGTTAGGCTTAGCACCATTCTGCAACCATGTACCGGCTACAGAGTTGTAAGCGATAGTCTGGTAAGTCTGATACCAGTTGTTGATGTTCTGGTTACCCAGCGAACCGTACGAAGCACGCAGTTTCAGGGTGTTTACAGTACCGGCCAGGTTCTCCCAGAACTGCTCGCGGGCAATGTTCCAACCCAGTGATACTGATGGGAACAGCTTCCACATCTTATCGCTACGGAAACGTGAGGTACCATCGTAACGCAGGTTAGCCTCGAACAGGTACTTCTCGTCGTAGTTGTAGTTAACACGACCGAAGAAACCGGCTGTCTGCCACTGGTTGCGCGAACCGTTCACATCAGGAACGATAGCCTCGCCCGAGTAGCTCAGACCGTTGGTCAGGTCAACCTCAGCCTTTGAAGGATCCAGGATACCGTTGCGCTGCAGGCCGAACTGAGTGCGCTTGAGCTGCTCGGTCTGGAAACCGCCCATCACGTGGAAGTTGTGCTTCTCGGCCATACTCCAAGTGTACTCGGTGTAAGCCTGGAAGTTCAGGTAGTTGTCCTTAGCCTCATCCTCGTGAACGTTTGAGCCCTGGTTGTAGATGATAGCCTCGCCAGCCACGTTGTGGTTGTAAGTGCGCTGACTATCCCAGTGACGGATAGCGTTATCTATTTTGTAGTTGAAATCGATATGTGTAATCCAGTTCTTAACAGGCTCGATCACGAAACCAAGCTGGTGGTTGAGTACGTCGCGCTCCTTACGGTCGGTACCACCTGTAGCCAGAGCCAGAGCTGGTGATGGTGAAGAGTACAGATAACCGTTGCGATCGTACAGAGGCAGCATAGGCCATCCCTGACGGGCCATATCGTTGTACAGGCTGCTGGTAAGTGCAGCAGGACGATGGTAGTTAGTGCGGGCAAAACGCATGTTATAGTTCATGCGGATCCACTTGGCCAGCTCGATGTTCATCTTGGCTGTACCGTTGTAACGCTTGAAACCATCGCTACCCATGTTCATGAAACCGCCCTGATCCAGATAACCGATTGATGCATAGAAATTAAGCTTATCGGTACCACCGTTCACGCTGGCGTTGTGTTCCTGCGAGAAAGCAGAATTCTTATAAACCACATCGTACCAGTCGACATCGTCGATACCGTAGCCATAACCATCGTCCCAGGTTACACCGTTCTGCGAACCGATAGCGTAAACCAGCTTACCATCGGCAGTACGACGTGTGCCAGGACCTACTGGTGTGGCCTCGTGATACTCCTTGATAGCAGCCATACGCTCGGCATCGAAGAATACCGACTGACCCTGATTGGTCTTGGCATCGTTCAACCACGAAGCGTAGTCAACCGAGTTCATCATGTGCTTGCCACGAATCAGGTTGCTGAAACGGAAGCTGTTGTTATAGTTAACCTTTACCTTGCTATCCTTGCCACCGTTCTTAGTGGTAATCAGGATAACACCGAAAGGTGCACGGCTACCATAGATTGATGATGCTGCAGCATCCTTCAGAACAGAAATGCTCTGGATATCCTGTGGGTTGATGGTGTTCAGGTCGCCCTCCATACCATCGATCAGGATCAGAGGCGAACCGCTTGAACCCTCACCGATAGTGGCAGTACCACGAACATTGATGCTGGGCGAAGCGTCGAGCGAACCGCTGGTTGATGCAATCTGCAATCCGGGAACAACACCCTGCAAAGCCTGAGCGGCATTAGCAACAGGGCGCTGAGCCAGCTCGTCGCCATCTACAACAGAAACGGCACCCGTAAGGTTAACCTTCTTCTGGGTACCGAAACCTACAACTACTACCTCCTGGAGAGCCTTTGAATCCTCCAAAAGGGTTACCTTTACATGTTGTCCTGAAACCTTGATAACCTGAGTTTTGTAGCCAATGTAGCTAATCTCAAGCTCGTCGCCGCGCTGGGCATCGATGGTGAAGTTACCATCGTAATCGCTAATGGCACCCTTCTGACTGCCCTTAACTTTGATGGTGGCACCAATAATGGCTTCGCCAGTCTGGTCAACCACAACACCATTTACACTTGCTGTTTGTTGAATTCCTGTTACTCCACCATACGCCATAGCATAGTTTACTGGCGCATTAGCAAGGAGCAACGCAGCCAAGGCCGATGTTATACACACGCGCCTTGATGACATTTGAATCATCTTGTACATTTTTAATTTTTGATGAGTTAGTTAATTATTATTGTTAGTAAAACAATCTTTCCACCTATTTCAAGGCGCAAAATTAAGTAATTTTTCTGATATAAAGCAAAAAAATATCAGAAAAATTACCTAATTTGTTACAATTTGTAAATTTCTACTTAAGGAACGGGTTGATGGTTTCATCGGGTCCGAGGTAGAATCCTGGCTCCGATGGCTGGTTGTAGCCCACGTTCTGAGCAGCGGTTGAAAGGCGGTATGGGATATCCTCCATCAGGCAGTTGATACGATAGGCTGTAGGGATGGGCGACACAAAGATGCGCAGCTCGCTGCAGTCGGGGGTGCGGGCTATCACCTCCTCGCGCCAATCGCCTAAGATATCGGCCGACAGGCATGGATTCGACTTGGTCCAGTTGTTGAACACCACGCCTTCGAACTTGGTTACGTCTGCAATAGTATGGTTCTGCCAATCGTACTTGCTCACGGTTTCGTGGTCGAGCAGTTCGCGCAGCAGGTCGCCATCCCACCAGATGCCGAAGTTTACCGACAGGTGGCGGCCACCCAGCTTCAGGTGCTGCTTGTGCTGCGGGTCGTCAGGATCTTCGGCGGTGTAAAGCACCTCGCCCTTCATGTTACGGATGCCATGACTATCGGTACTCCACATCTCCAAGCCAGGATTGGTGGGGTCGATATCAGCCGCCATGCAGCGACCCACATCATTGGCTGATGGTATCTTAAAAATCACCTCGCCTGTACGGGCATTACGGAAATCGCTGCCATCGCGGCGGTTCTCGTGGCAGTCCCACACCTGCAGTTCGGTGCTCTTCGGGTCGAAAGCCATCAGGTGCAGCGCATCGCCATGGCCCATGCCGGTGTTATACAATCCACGGCCATCGTGATCTACCGCCATCGAGCCGTAGGTAATCTCGTCGCAACCGTCGCCATCCACATCAGCCACACGCAAGTTGTGGTTGCCCTGACCGACATAGCTGTGCAGGGGCTTGCCATCCTTGCCAACACCCTCGTTATTGGTGTCGAACACCCAGTGCTGCTTCAGTTCGTGGCCGTCCCAATCCCAGGCAGCCAGCACGGTACGGGTGTAATAACCGCGACAGAAGATGGCCGAGGCATGCTTGCCATCCAGATAGCCCACGGCAGCCAGCATACGGTCGGAACGGTTGGCATAGTTATCGCCCCAGTCGCTCAGGTTACCACGTGCAGGCACGTAGGGTTTGGTAGCCAAAGCCTTACCCGTTAAACCATCAAACACGGTGATATATTCGTTGCCGGTTAATATACGCCCTGTTTTAGGGCGCCCCTGCTTATTATACTTAACCCACTCGCCTTCGGGCTTGGGATTCTCGGCATCGGCAGGCGCACGGTGGCGGTAGTCGGCATTGGCATCGCCAATCACACGCCCCACTCCATCGCGGGTACCATCACTGGTACGCACCATCAGCTCGGCACGTCCGTCGCCATCCAAATCATAAAATATAAAAGGTGTATAGTGGGCGCCGCTACGGATGTTGATACCCAAATCGATACGCCACAGCAGCGTACCGTCCAGTCGGTAGCAGTCCAACAGCGTGGAGCCGGTATAGCCATCGTGGGCATTATCGTGGGCATTGGTTGGGTCCCACTTCAGCAGTATCTCGTATTGTCCGTCGGCATCCACATCGCCCACACTGGCATCGTTGGCCGTATAGCCGAACGTACGTCCGTCGGGTGTTACGCCATCGGCAGGCTTCTGCAGTTTGATGGGCAGATAGCCATCAGGGGCATCGGCACGCAACTGGTAGCAGCCGTTCTTGCCGCCACCACGCACCTCGTAGGTAGCATCGGCAGTCAACGGTGCCTCGTCAACAAAAAAAGTACCACCCTGTCGCAAGGGCTTAGAATTCAGCTTTTGTCCGTTGCGATACACATCAAAGGGCTGACCAACGGCATCGCTGGTAAGGGTGCGCCAGCTTACCATCACCTGATCGCCACCACGGATGGCTACCACGCCACGGTCTAATTGTTCGCGGTTGATATGCTGCATGTCATAACGCGGCTGAGCCTGCAGCATGGTGGCGCCCAACAGCATGAGTACGGTTGTTAGTGTATTCCTTTTCATCGTTAAATCATGTTTTTGCTGCAAATTTACGCCTTATTTATAATATGCGCTCGACTTTTTATACGAAAATCTGTAGATTTGTTCGTTTTACGTGCTTGTTTCTCGGAAATAATCGTTAATTTTGCGCCAAATAACGACTAACAACGATGAACTTCAAACAAACCCTCATACTGTGTCTGCTCAGCATCAGTAGCATGCTATCGGCACAAAACAAGATTCTAACCAACAGCCGCCATATCAGTTCGGCCGATGGCCTGCCAAGCAATCAGATATTCGACATGACGCAGGATGCCGATGGCTATATCTGGATGGCGGCTGCCAACGGCCTGTGCCGATATGATGGCTACCACTTCTACAACATCTACAACCTGGGTCCCGAAAGCGACCCTATCCATGGCGTGGTGGGCTACGTGTTCCCCGACGATGATAAGCGCCACCTGTGGATGCGCACCAGTACCTACGTGTATTGCTGTTACGATCTGCATGCAGGCTGCTTTATCGACTTTACCAACAAAGGCGACCATGCACGCACCTATCGCCGATTTATACGTGGCAAGCAGGGTGTGGTATGGATGTTCGACGATGAGAGCGGTGTGCGCCGCGTAAAGGGTAATACCGACGGCCCCGTGAACTGTACCGACTATACCAAGGCTAATGGCGGACTGCCCATCAACCACGTGAACGACGCTTTCGAAGATACACAGGCCCGTCTGTGGGCCATGACCTCATCGGGCATCACCATCATCGACGCACAAGGCAAGGCACGCACCATTGCCAAGGGCATCTTCTTCCGCCGTGGCATACAGATAGGCAAGCAGATGCTGGCACTTACCAACACCGGGCTGGTTTACGCCTTTGATGAGAACGGACGTGAACTGCGCCGCATACCCATAGCTGCCGATGTGAACAACATCAAAATGGTAACCGCCAGTTTCCAGTGGCATGGCTGCTGGATGATTATGACTAACAACCAGACGATTATGGTGAACCCCAAACAGGGCACGGCAGCTGCCACCGAGCAGTATCACGTGCGTAGCGGTGCCGTGATGGAAGGATTGACCAACGACGATAACTACTTTGTGAGCAACAGCACAGGTATACTGTACGTATTCCCCGCCCAGGGCGACATGCGCGTGCTGAACCTGATGCAGGGCGTGAAATCAACCGTTGAACGTTTCCGTCGTTATAATATTAAGAAAGGTGCCGACGGCCAGTACTACATTGCCAGCTATGGTAACGGTCTGTTTGTGTACGACATCCAAAACGACCGCCTGCAGCACTATTCGGCCACATCGCCATGGGCTATCGTAGGCAACAGCTATCTGAACAACATCCTTATCGACCGTAGCGGCTGCATCTGGCTGAGCGAGGAATCAACAGGACTCACCTGCATTCTGCCTCCCGACAAGACCAACGCCGACTATTTCTACCCACAACCCAATCGCAAAGGCGACTGGAGTAACTTTGTACGCATGGTAACCTACACGGGTGGCAACCGCGTGCTGCTGAGCACGCGCGACAACATGCTGTACGAGCTGAACCCCACCTCGTGGCAAAGCGCCACAGCCACCACGCTACCTGCTGCCGTTTACGCCTATTACAAGGACAGCCATGGCCACCAGTGGATGGGCACTCGCGGTGGCGGATTGTACATCGACGGTAAACCCATCGAATTCCCATCCAGTCAGATATACGATATTACCGAAGACCCATTAGGCCGATTGTGGATTGCCACCTGGGGCGACGGACTGTTTGTGGTGCGCCTGGAGGCCGACGGACTGCTGAACATCACACACCTGATGAAGCGTTCGTACAACGAGAGTCTGATACGTATCATACGCGCCGACAACCGTCACCACTACTGGCTGGCCACCAACAACGGCGTGTATCATATCGATATGCTGAAGAAAACGCTGACCGACGACGATTTCATCAGTCATAACATCCAGCACGGCGACTTCCCCTTCGACGAGATCTCATGTCTGATGCCCGACTCGGCTGGCAACATCTGGGTAGGCGGTCGTGGTGGTGGCTTGCAGAAGTGCCGCTACCAGGATGGCAAGTTCAGTATCCAGCAGGGCTACACCACCCACGACGGACTGATTACCAACAATATCCTGAGCGTAACCTCCGACCGTCAAGGCAACGTGTGGGCAGGTACCGACAACGGCATTACCTGTATCCGCAAGGATGGCAAGGTAAACTCGTATCAATTCGGTCATACACTCGAGAGCAACATCTATAGCGAGAACAGTACTGCTATGCTACCCGATGGACGACTGCTGTTTGGTACAGCCTACGGTATGATGATTCTGGAACCAGAGCGACTGAATGCCGACACACCCGAGAAGGCTGGTCGACCCATCATCACCATGGTGAGCATTAATGGTGTGGCACGTTACCTTACTACCAGCGACCGCCGATTGGTACTGAGTCACGACCAGAACTCTATCGAATTAGGATTCTCGAACCTCGACTATGCCGGTATCGCCTCTACCCAATACCGCTATTATATGGAGGGATTAGAACACGACTGGCGACAGCTTACCAGCGATAACAGCGCCCGCTACAACGGACTGCCACCTGGCACCTACCAGTTCCACCTGAGTTCGCTGAACAAGAACAACCAGTGGAGCGAGGAGTATGTGTTTACCGTGATTATCCGTCAGCCTTGGTACAACACCTGGTGGGCTTGGCTCATCTACCTGTTTATTATTGGCATACTGTGCTGGTACTTCTACCGCTCATGGCGACGCAACTTCGAACTCGACCAGCAGATACGCGTGGAGAAGGAGCTTACCACCTTCCGTTTGAACTTCTTTACCCATATCGCCCACGAGTTCCGCACACCATTGGCCATCATCAGCGGTGCCGCCGACAAGCTCACCCAGAAGGGTAACGATGCACAGGTGTCGCGTTCGGCCGTGCAGACGGTGCGCCGAGGCACGCTGCGACTTACCAAACTGGTTAACCAGCTGATGGAGTTCCGACGTATCAACACAGGTAACCAGCGTTTGGCTGTGGTTGAGGACGATATCATCAAACTGGCACGTACTACCTGCGACGAGTTCCGCGAGGTGGCAGCCCGCAAGGATCAGTCGCTCACCTTTACCCCATTCGCCCATCAGCACCGACTGACGTTCGACCCGCACTTGATCGAGACCATTCTCTACAACCTGCTCTCGAACGCTATCAAATACACCCCACAAGGTGGCAGCATCAGTCTGAAGGCCAAGCTTTCCGACGATCAGCAGCAACTGCAACTGATTGTAGAGGATAGTGGTCCTGGCATCAGCGAGCTGCAGATACCACAGCTCTACCAGCCCTTTATGCACGGCTACGTATCGCAAGGTGGTATTGGCATCGGATTGTACACCGCCTATCAGTCGGCTCTGCTCCACAAGGGACGTTTAGCCTACGAGCGCATTGCTGCCGAAGGTGGCTCGCGTTTCATCGTTACCATCCCCGCCACCGCCGATGTTTACAGTGCCGACGACTATGCCGGCAGTACCGCCGTGAACACCCAGTACGAACCCGAGCCTACGCCCGACCATATCCGTGAGCTGGCACCCGTGGCCTTTAACGAGAACTATACCGTGGCTATCATCGAGGACGATCCCGACATGCTCGACCAGATTCGTGAGAGTGTGGGTCGCTATTTCCGTATCATCAGTTACACCGAAGGAAAGAAGGCGCTGAGCGATATCGGAGAGCAGCAGCCAAGTCTGATTCTGTGCGATGTGATGCTGCCCGATGTAAACGGCTTTGAGATTGTACGCCAGTTGCGAGCCAACGAGGCTACACGCAACACACCGATGATTATGCTTACCGCGCTGGATGGCGACGACCAGCTGCTGCGCGGATACAAGGCCGGCGCCGACGACTATATGGTAAAGCCATGCAACTTTGAACTGCTGGTACTGCGCATCACCCAGCTGATTCAGTGGTACGGTCGCCTACAACAGAATGCTCAATCGCCAATGGTCAATGGTCAATCTTCAATGGTCAATGTCAATGCCCCCATCATCACCGACGAGGCCGACCAGCGTTTCCGTGAAAAGATGGAAACCATCGTGGCTCAGCGCTTAGGCGATGCCGACTTTAACGTAGATACCCTCGCCTCGCTGCTAAAAATGGGTCGCACCAAGTTCTATGGTAAGATGAAGGAGTTTACAGGCATGTCGCCCAACAGCTATCTGCAGAACGAGCGATTGAAGCGTGCCGCCGAACTGCTTATCGAGGGCGATCTGAACGTTACCGAAGTAAGCTACAAAGTTGGTTTCCAATCGCCCACCTACTTCTACAAGTGCTTCAAAGAAAAGTACGGCGTTCCCCCCAGCAAATTCGGGAAAAGCAAATAATATTCCCCTCCTTGAACTGACCAAGGAGGGGATTTTTTTACATAATTGTGCATGGCAATGATACCATGCACAATTTTGGAGAGAGAAGCAGAAGGATGTTAACTACAGGAACGAATATTCCTTTGATGCGCAGAATACAGGACAGTCCTTGTTGGCGCCTAATTCATAGTGACCAACGATCCTGGCCTTCGGAAAGCGTTCCTTGAGGGCTGTGAGTACCTCTATGAGCGAATCTTTCTGCGCCGGGGTACGCGTGTCGGCCGGCCTTCCCCTTGCATCGAGCCCACCTTCATAGCACACACCGATGCTCACTGCATTGTAGCCTTTTACATGGGCACCGGTTTTGGAGATGGGACGACAGCTATGAATCCTGCCATCTTTGGTTATGTAGAAATGATAACCGATGTCTGACCATTGGCAAATGTCAACATGCAGATGGCGAAGATCCTTTAACGTGAAGTTTGTGTTCACTCTTGAAGCCGAACAATGAACCACGATATACAGAATCGGACGATTGACAGGACAATCTGGCAGATAGTAGGACATGCTGACGACGTGTCATGATTAACTAAAACATGTGGGGAGCGCAACTTTGAACGGCATAGGTACCGGCTAAGGTTGTGATAATAGCTGCAGCTATCTTTAGCAACTGCTTAATTGTCGACCACTTGATTTTCATTTTTAATACGTTTTAATGGTTAAAGTTTATGGATGAAAGAAGGAAGATGCAGATGCGCAGGCTGCGTTCATACCAATTGAAAATTGATAATTGAAAATTGAAAATTATTTCAGTGTTCTCACCGGGATGGTATCGCTTTGCCCCGGACACATCTGCTATCTTCCGTTATTTTTGCTGCTAATCACCAATGGGCTCGCTGCTGGGGGGATTACTGCCGCCTTCGGTATTACCCGATTCGTTGTTCTCCTCAGGATCCTCCACGGTGCCAGGATCGGATGAGTTAACACGCTTTACCTCGTCGCCATTGCGGTCATAGCAGGTAATCTG
>JAEEGJ010007951.1_pt1 | contig 29705 bp, 28 predicted proteins | sample 8958761 | NCBI WGS metagenome assembly JAEEGJ01 (sample SAMN16246546, study PRJNA631951) | gut metagenome | biome: gut microbiome; feature: rumen; material: RS-attached | host: Bos | place: Iran: Karaj | collected 2018-10
CTGGAGGTATGGGTCGCCAAGTCCTATCTCCGCAAGAAAGGCGAAGACCCCGAGCGGTACGAATACTACGACCTTCGCGAATGCGGCAAGAACCTGCTCGACAACGAGCCTACCACAGTGAAGACGTTGGAAGTCTTCGGCGAACACATGGAGAAAGGCAAGCGTAAGGTGCGCATCCTGAAGCCTTTGGAGGCCTATCACGCCTATGGCGACATGATCACCTACTACGCCGTCAAGACCCTGATGCATTACTTGGAGAACCATCCCGACATCGATATGGAGACCATCGTGAACCACATGCGTGGCAAGCGCCTCCGCAAATGGATCAACCTCGGTGGCCAGACTATGGCCGAAGAGTACGTCGAGCAGCTGCGGGCCGACATCCGCGACGGCAAACTCAACACCTGGGAGGAGATCCATCACCGTTACGACGAGCTGTGGGACAACTACCAAGCGGAGAAGCTGCGCCATGCCTACTTCTCGCTGATGTTCCTCTACAAGGACGAGACCGACGTGCTCACCGAAGAGATGTGGCACGAGAACCTCGACAAGGCCATCCGCATCCAGCACTACATCTGTGACCAGGTCTACGAAAGCCGCAAGAAAGACTACGAGAACGAGTTCCGCAACGCCACCTTCCGCAACGAAGCTGAGAAACTGGCCGTGGTGGGCAGCATCGACGACGTGTCGTTCGTCAAGCAAATCCGTCAGGAGACGGAGGATTTCGTAGCCTTAATCCAAAAATATCGTAATACCCATTAATGGGCCTCTGGCTTCTGGCCTCTGGCCTTTGGCAGCCTCATCAGGAGGGAAGTCCCACCCTTTGTATGGAACTGCCAGTAGCCAGCAGCCAAGAGCCAGTAGCCACTGAACAACTGAATAACTGAATAACTGAACAACTAAACAACTGAACAACTAAAAACTATACAACCATGAGAGTAATCATCGAAAAAAACTACGACGCCATGTCGCGTTGGGCCGCCAACCACATTGTTGAACGCATCAAGGCTTTCAAGCCGACGGCCAAGAAACCTTTTATCCTCGGTCTGCCTACGGGCTCAACCCCTATCGGCACCTATAAGGAACTTGTGCGCCTCTACAAGAAGGGCGAGATCTCCTTCAAGAACGTGGTCACCTTCAACATGGACGAATACGTCCGCATCCCTGAGGACCACCCCGAGAGCTACCACAGCTTTATGTGGAACAACTTCTTCAAGCACATCGACATCAAGAAGGAGAACGTCAACATCCTCAACGGCAACGCCAAGGACCTGGAGAAAGAATGCGCCGACTATGAAGCAAAGATCAAGAGCTACGGTGGCATCGACCTCTTCATGGGCGGCATCGGTCCCGATGGCCACATCGCCTTCAACGAGCCCGGCAGCAGCCTGACCTCGCGCACCCGCGTGAAGACCCTCACCAGCGACACCATCATCGCCAACTCACGCTTCTTCGACAACGACATCAACAAAGTGCCGAAGACGGCATTGACCGTGGGTGTGGGCACCGTCATGGACAGCCGCGAGGTGATGATCCTGGCCAACGGCCACGGCAAGGCCCGCGCCCTGGCCCACGCCATCGAAGGTGGTGTCAGCCAAATGTGGACCGTCAGCGTGCTGCAGATGCACCCGAAGGGCATCATCGTCTGCGATGACGCCGCCTGCGATGAACTCAAATACGGCACCGTGAAGTACTTTAAGGATATAGAAAAGAATAATATTTAATGGCCTCTGGCTACTGGCTACTGGCCTCTGGCAGTCTCATCAAGAAGGAAGGTTTTCTTCCCATGGAACTGTTAGTGGCCAGCAGCCAGTATCATTAAAAACTGTAAAGACTATGAGAAACTTCAAAAACTATGAAATATGGATTGACTCTATAGCATTATCCGATGTAATCTATGATATTTGTGAGAGTTTTCCGCAAAAGGAGTTGTATCAACTAGCTAGTCAGATGGAAAGAGCCGTTGTTTCTATTCCTTCAAATATTGCCGAAGGAGCAGGCAGAAGGTCAGAAGCAGAGTTTGCCCATTTTCTTGATATTGCTTTGGGTTCTGCATACGAACTAGAGACGCAACTCATCATAGCAAAAAGAAGAAAATACATTTCGAAAGAATTGTTTGAAACTACAGATGAAACTATTATGAGCCTACAAAAAAGAATAGGTTCGTTTATAGCAACAATAATAGGAGAAAAATAATTTAGACTCTGGCCTTTGGCTACTGGCTTTTGGCAGCTTTAACAAAAGGTGGGACTTCCCCTTTACACAAAACTGCCAGTAGCCAGCAGCCAGCAGCCAGCAGCAAAAAGAAAATAATGAAGAATTTCGCACTCATCGGCGTTGGTGGTTACATCGCCCCGCGCCACCTCAAAGCCATCAAAGACACCGGTAACAACCTCGTCTCCGCCTACGACAGGAGCGACAGCGTCGGCATCATGGACAGCTACTTCCCTAAGGCTGCCTTCTTCACCGAACAGGAGCTCTTCGACCGTCATAACACCAAGCTGCGCGACAGCGGCACTAACATCGACTACGTGAGCATCTGCACGCCCAACTACCTGCATGACGCCCACATGCGCTACGGCCTGCGCCTCGGCGCCGACGTCATCTGCGAGAAGCCCCTCGTGCTCAACCCGTGGAACATCGATGCCTTGCAGAAGGTGGAACAACGCCAGGGACATAAGATCAACACCATCCTGCAACTGCGCTTGCACGACAAGATTGTCGCCCTGAAGAAGAAAGTCGAGGAAGGCCCCAAGGACAAGATCTACGACATCGACCTGACCTACATCACCTCGCGCGGCAACTGGTACTACGCCTCATGGAAGGGCGACATCAACAAGAGCGGCGGCATCGCCACCAACATCGGCGTGCACTTCTACGACATGCTGAGCTGGATCTTCGGCGACGTTCAGAAGAACATCGTCCACATCGCCTCGCACGACCGTGTGGCCGGCTACCTGGAGCTGAAACGCGCCCGCGTGCGTTACTTCCTCAGCATCAACGGCGACACCCTGCCGCCCAATGCCGTGGAAGGGGAAAAGCGCACCTTCCGCACCATCATGATCGACGGCGAGGAGTTCGAGTTCAGCCAAGGCTTCACCGAGTTGCACACCAAGAGCTATGAGGAGATCCTCGCGGGTCGCGGCTTCGGCATCGAGGATGCACGTCGCTGCATCGACATCGTCTACGAGATCCGCAACGCCACCCCCATCGGCCTCATCGGTGACTACCACCCCCTGGCCAAGCTCCCGCTGAGTGGACACCCCTTCGGCTGGAAGTGATAGGCCCTTCTTTTCGGCAGTCATAGCGGTTCCGCCTCTTCGGAATGAGACGATCCGCTATCCTCTCCCCACCAGAACCATCCTTTTTCCTCGGTAGTCATAGCGGACTCGATCCGCTATCCCCTCCCCACCAGTACCATCCTACCAACAGGCAGTCACTGCGGACCTGATCCGCAGTCTCCTCCCATACAGAGCAGTCCTTTTTCTCCAGCAGTCATAGCGGATTCGATTTACTATCCCCTTCATAAAAGACAATACCCATGTCAAAGCGTGGATACGTTTACATTCTAACCAACAATCACAATACAACCCTATATACCGGTGTCACCAACGACCTTATGCGCAGAACAGCAGAGCACAAGCTTCATATTAATAAGTGTTTCACCAGTAAATACAAGACAGAGAAGTTGGTTTATTATGAAATAATAGAGGGTTTTTATAAAGCCATTCAACGAGAAAAACAGTTGAAAAACTGGCACAGAGAGTGGAAAGAGGCGTTGATTAATGACTTTAATCCGGAATGGAAAGACTTGTCTGAGGATATTGGTGTGAATGAAGAGTATATGCAATCGGTGAAAGCGGCTTATTCCGAGGCTTCAGGAGACTGCGGATCGAGTCCGCAGTGACGCCGGAGAGAAGGTTTGTTACGAAAAAAAGTAAGAAGAGACACCGAGGCTTCAGGAGACTGCGGATCGAGTCCGCAGTGACGCCAGACAGAGAGAAGGATCCATACTAAGAACAAGAAGATTAAATCCTAATTTATAATGAAAGACACTAAAATTTGCGTCATCGGTTTGGGCTATGTGGGCCTGCCGTTGGCGCGCCTGTTCTCGACCAAGTTCGAGACCATCGGCTTTGACATGAACCAACGCCGTGTGGATGCCCTCATGGCAGGCCACGACGCCACCCTCGAGGTGGCCGACGACCTGCTGCAAGACGCCATCCATAACCATGGCTTCCGCTGCACCACCGACCTTGAAGAGATCAAGAAGTGCAACTTCTACGTCGTCGCCGTCCCCACCCCCGTCGATGCCGACAACCGTGCCGACCTGCGTCCCCTTTGGGGCGCCTCCGAGACCGTCGGCAAGGTCATCAGCAAAGGCGACGTGGTGGTGTATGAGAGCACCGTCTACCCAGGCGTCACTGAGGAGGAGTGCCTCCCCGTAGTGGAACGCGTCAGCGGGCTTAAGTTCAACATCGACTTCTATGCTGGCTACAGCCCCGAGCGCATCAACCCCGGCGACAAGCTGCACACCGTGGAGAAGATCAAGAAGGTGACCTCAGGCTCCACGCCCGAGATCGCCGACTACGTCGATGAAGTCTACAACAGCGTCCTCGTCAACGGCACGCACAAGGCCCCGAGCATCAAGGTGGCCGAGGCCTCCAAGATCATCGAGAACTCACAGCGCGACGTCAACATCGCCTTCATGAACGAGCTGGCCAAGATCTTCAACGCCATGGGCATCGACACGCACGACGTCATCGAAGCCGCCTCCAGCAAGTGGAACTTCATCAAGCTCAGCCCCGGCCTCGTCGGCGGTCACTGCATCTCTGTCGACCCATACTACCTCATCCAGAAGGCACAGGTCTATGGCGTGTTGCCGCGCATCATGCGTGCCTCGCGCCGCCTCAACGACGGCATGGGCGCCTACGTGGCCAACCAGACCATCAAGTGCATGAACAAGAAAGGCGTGCTGGTGAAGAACGCCAGGATCCTCATCCTCGGCGTCACCTTCAAGGAGAATTGTCCCGACATCCGCAACACCAAGGTGGTCGACATCTACAACACCCTGCGTGAGTACACGCCCAACATCACGGTCTACGATCCCTGGGCCAACGCCGAGCACGTGTTCCAAGAATACGGCGTGGTGATCACCAACGAGTTGCCCACGACGCAGTTCGACGCGGTCATCCTCGCCGTGGCGCACAATGCGTTCCTCGACATGGACGTGAAGTCCTTCGTCAAGGACAACGGCGTCATCTACGACGTGAAGGGCATCCTCCCGCGAGATATTATTGACGGACGCTTGTAAGCCGCTAGAATTGAAAGTTAAAAATATGAAAAAAGCATTGATTACCGGTATTACCGGGCAAGACGGTAGTTTTCTTTCCGAGTTCTTGATCGACAAAGGCTACGAGGTCCATGGCATCCTGCGTCGCAGCAGCTCGTTCAACACAGGTCGCATCGAACATCTATACCTCGACGAGTGGGTGCGCGACATGAAAAAGAAACGTCTGGTAAACTTGCATTGGGGCGACATGACGGACAGCAGCTCGCTCATCCGCATCATCGCTGAGATCAGACCTGACGAGATCTATAACCTCGCTGCCCAGAGCCACGTGAAGGTGAGCTTCGACGTGCCAGAGTTCACTGCCGAAGCTGATGCTATCGGTGTGTTACGACTCCTTGAGGCAGTGCGCATCGTTGGCCTTGCCGACACCTGCCGCATCTACCAAGCCTCGACCTCCGAGCTCTATGGCCTCGTACAGGAGGTGCCGCAGAAAGAGACGACGCCGTTCTATCCCCGCTCACCTTACGGTGTGGCCAAGCTCTACGGCTTCTGGATCATGAAGAACTATCGCGAGTCGTACAACATGTACTGCTGCAACGGCATCCTCTTCAACCACGAGAGTGAACGTCGTGGCGAGACCTTCGTCACCCGCAAGATCACCCTCGCCGCCGCCCGCATCGCTCAAGGCTTTCAGGACAAACTCTACCTCGGTAACCTCAACAGTCTCCGCGACTGGGGCTATGCCCGCGACTATGTGGAGTGCATGTGGCTCATCCTCCAACAGGAGCAGCCCGATGATTTTGTCATCGCCACCGGACAATACCACACCGTACGCGAGTTCTGCACCCTAGCCTTCAAGGAAGTCGGCATCAACCTGCGCTGGGAAGGCGAAGGTGTGAACGAAAAGGGAATCGACATCGCCACTGGCAAGGTACTCGTGGAGGTCGACCCGAAGTATTTCCGTCCCGCTGAGGTCGACCAGCTGTTGGGCGACCCATCGAAGGCCAAGCAACTGCTGGGCTGGAATTCCCAGAAGACATCCTTCGAGGAGTTGGTCAGGATCATGGTGCAACACGATATGAAGAAAGTCCACAAGCTCTATCTCCGCGATCACCTCGAAGACTAACTCTCAATTCTCAATTGTCAATTATCCATTATCAATTATCAATTCTAGCCCATGCCCAAGGTTTTCGTCAGCGGGTGCTACGACCTCCTGCACAGCGGTCACGTTGAGTTCTTCCGACAAGCGGCGCAATATGGCGACCTCTATGTCGGTATCGGCTCCGATGAGACCATCTTGCACTATAAGAACCATAAGACGCTCTATCCTGAAAAGGAACGCCTCTTCATGGTGAAGGCCATCCGATACGTGAAAGACGCTTTCATCAACGATGGCGACGGTGTGATGGACTTCGTCGGCACGGTGGAGCGGGTGAAGCCCGACATCTTTGTTGTCAACGAAGACGGCTCCACCGAGGAGAAACGTCGTTTCTGCGAGGAACATGGCATCGAATATGTCGTCCTGCATCGTGTCCCCTCCGACGGCCTCGAGGCCCGTTCGTCGACGGCCTTGAAAAGGGATATATGCCAAATCCCCACCCGCCTCGACTTGGCTGGCACATGGATCGACCAGCCCTACGTCTCGTGTTATGCCCCCGGCTGGGCCATCACTATCTCATTAGAGCCTACCTTCGAGGTACGTGAACGTTGCGGCCTCTCCACCTCGACGCGCAACATGATCAAGAAAATATGGCCGATGCAGCTGCCCGACATGGACCCCGAGACCCTCGCCAAGCTCGTCTTCTGCTTCGAGAACGACCCCGAACGCAGCGATGGCATCATCAGCGGAGCACAGGACAGCATCGGCATCTGCATGCCAGGCTTGGCGCGACATTATTACGACAAGCTCTATTGGCCACTGAAGATAGAGACTTGTCAGGACGAAGACATCCTCTCATGGCTCGAAAGCCATCTTGTCATGATTCCCATGGAGCCACGCCGTCCCGGCTGCTCTGTGGTGGAAGGCAAGGACATCACCGAGACCAAGGTCAAGGCGCTGGCCCAGGCTGCGGACGACTGTTGGCAGGCCATCATGAACAAAGACTTGGACGCTTTTGCGGCGGCCTATAAAGCCTCATTCGACGCCCAAGTCGCGATGTTCCCTGCCATGATACAAGGCAGTGTCCCACAATACATCGAACGATACAAAGACAATGCGCTGGCCTGGAAGATGCCCGGCGCCGGCGGCGGCGGCTATCTCGCCTGCGTCGTTGCCGATGTCTCTCATTTCTGTCAAACCCACCCAGAAGCTATTTTACTCACTATCAGAAGAAAAGGTGATATTTCATAGTGACTGAACCACTCTCACAACAGCCAATCACTGTGGATCTGATCCGTAGTCTCCTCCTCAGCAGAGCAATCCTTATCCTCGGCAGTCATAGCGGACTCGATCCGCTATCCCCTCCCTAAAAGACAATACCCATGTCAAAGCAAGGATTCGTATACATCCTCACCAACAATAATAATACAACCCTATATATTGGTGTCACGAATGACCTAATGCGAAGGGTTGCAGAGCACAAGCTTCATATTAATAAGGGTTTCACCAGTAAATACAAAACGGAGAAGTTGGTTTATTATGAAATAATCAAAGGTTTTGATATAGCCATTCAGCGAGAGAAACAATTGAAGAATTGGCATAGGGAATGGAAAGAAACCTTAATTAACGAATTTAATCCAGAATGGAAGGATTTATCTGATGACATTGGTGTGGATGAAGAGTATATGCAATCGGTGAAAGAGGTTTATTCCGAGACTTCAGGAGACTGCGGATCGAGTCCGCAGTGACTCCTGTAGAGTGGGTTGGATACGAAGAAAAAGAAACTCCGAGACTTCAGGAGACTGCGGATCGAGTCCGCAGTGACTCCTGTAGAGTGGGTTGGACACGAAGAAATAGAAAAAACAAATCTAGAATTCTCTAATTCTTGATAATGAACAAACTCGTTGAGAAAAAATACCTCCTTCCCTTCATTGCCATCACCTCGCTCTTCGCCTTGTGGGGCTTTGCCAACGACATCACCAACCCCATGGTGGCGGCGTTCCAGACGCTGATGGAGTTGCCAGCGGCCAAAGCGAGTTTGATCCAGTTCGCTTTCTATGGCGGCTATGCCACTATGGCGGTGCCTGCAGCACTGTTTATCAGACGTTATAGCTATAAGAAAGGCATCCTGCTCGGTCTGGCACTCTATGCTATCGGTGCCTTTCTCTTCATCCCTGCGGCGGCACGGCAGAGCTTCACCTTCTTCTGCTTCTCGCTCTATATTTTGACTTTCGGTTTGGCTTTTCTGGAGACGACGGCCAACCCTTTCATCCTCTCGCTGGGTTCCAAGGAAAACGCCACACGTCGTTTGAATCTCTCGCAGGCCTTCAACCCTATGGGCTCGCTAGCTGGCATGGCGGTGGCCTCGATGGTCGTGTTGCCCAACTTGCTTTCCGACAAGAGGGATGCCGCAGGCAACATCCTCTTCCCTATGCTGAGCGAGGCTGAGAAAGCGGAGATCAGGTTGCACGACTTGGCGGTGATACGCGACCCGTATGTGGCCTTGGGCATTGTGGTGGTCGTGATGTTTGTGATCATCGCATTGGTAAAAGTGCCGACGAACAAAAGCCAAGAGTCAAGCGTCACTAAGGGAACGCTTAAGCGGCTGTGGTCTAACAAGGTATATCGCGAAGGCGTGGTGGCCCAGGTGTTTTATGTGGCGGCACAGATCATGGTGTGGACGTTCATCATCCAGTATGCCGACCATCTGGGTATCGACAAAGCCACGGCACAGAACTATAACATCGTTGCCATGGTCTTGTTCTTGGCAGGTCGTTTCCTCTCCACTTGGCTGATGAAATACATCGATGGCAGGCGACTGCTGGCCATCTTTGGCATCTGTGCGGGTTTATGCTCGTTAGGCGCCATCTTGATTGTAGGGAAAGCAGGACTATATTGTCTGATAGGCATCAGCTTATTCATGAGCCTGATGTTTCCCACCATCTATGGCACGGCATTGGAGGATGTGAGTCTTGAGGACGTCTCCTTGGGAGCGGCTTTCCTCGTGATGGCCATCGTGGGCGGTGCCCTCATGCCCCCGCTGCAGGGTATGATCATCGACTGTGGCACGATTGCTGGACATCCAGCGGTAAATGTAAGTTATGTGTTGCCGTTGCTTTGCTTCATCGTGGTGACGGCGTACGGAATAAGAAGCAGAAAATGAAACGTTATTGCCAAACTCTGACGCTCGTGGATGATCCCGAGCTTATTGCAAAATATGTGGAGGCTCACGCCCATGTGTGGCCTGAAGTCATCGCAGGCCAACGCGAAGTGGGCATCCTTGACATGCAGATCTATCTTCATGGTCGTCAACTCTTCATGATCTGCGACACGGTTGACGACTTCGACTGGCAGCGCGACATGGCCCGTTTGGCCACCCTCCCCCGCCAAGCGGAATGGGAAGCCTATGTGGCACAGTTCCAAGGCTGCTCGACCGACGCCCGCAGCGACGAGAAATGGAAGTTAATGCGCCGCATCTTTTAAAGTAGAAAAATGAAGACAACCAGCAAAATATACGTCGCCGGCCACCGCGGCATGGTGGGAAGCGCCATCGTTCGTGAGTTGAACCGACAAGGCTACAACAATATCATTACTAGAACACATCAGGAGTTGGACCTCACACGGCAAGACCAGGTAGAGGCCTTCTTCGAAAAGGAGAAGCCCGAATACGTCTTCCTCGCCGCAGCCAAAGTAGGCGGCATCGTGGCCAACCAGAGTGCCTTGGCCGATTTCATGTACGACAACATGATTCTCGAGATGAATGTCATTCACGCTGCCTGGAAGAACGGCTGCAAGAAACTGGAATTCCTCGGCTCTTCGTGCATCTATCCCCGCATGGCGCCGCAGCCGATGAAGGAGTCGTGCCTGCTCACCGGTGAGTTGGAGAAGACCAACGAGGCCTACGCCTTGGCCAAGATCAGCGGCTTGAAATACTGCGAGTTCCTCAACCGCCAGTACGGCACAGACTATATCAGCGTGATGCCTACCAACCTTTACGGACCCAACGACAACTATCACCCCGAGCACAGTCACGTGTTGCCCGCCTTGATCCGTCGTTTCCACGAGGCCAAAGTCAACGGGCTGAAGGAGGTGACCTGCTGGGGCGACGGCTCGCCCCTGCGCGAGTTCCTCTATGTGGACGACCTCGCCAACCTCTGTGTCTTCCTGATGAACCACTATAGCGGCAACGAGACTGTGAATGCCGGTACAGGCAAGGAGCTCACCATCAAGGCCTTGACTGAGTTGGTGGCCAAAGTAGTGGGATACCAGGGCGAGATCAAGTGGGACACCACACGACCCAATGGCACGCCGCGCAAGCTCCTCGACGTGAGCAAGGCGACGGCCCTGGGCTGGACTTACAAGACCGAGTTGGAAGATGGCATCAGGATGGCGTATGAGGATTTCTTGAATAATCCTATGCGGGCGGAGCGATGAGGTGAGTTTAGAGTTTAGAGTTTAGAGTGTAGAGATAATAAGATGTAAGAGTATGTTCCCCAAAACCAACCCCACTTATTTTGATGGCCCATGGAGCTTCGAGAAGACCGAACACGCGGTGCTCGGCCTCTGCAAGATCCTTGACCGCTATGCCCACAGGCTGACGCTTGAAGACCTCCAAAACGACCCCCGCTGCGCCCGCATCCCCGACCTCAGCCTCGACACCGTGCAACAGGTCATCGCCGACGTCGAAGCCAAGCTCTGGCGCGGCGCCAAGCCCTTCGAGAACGAAGTCATCTACCACACCGGTCCGCACCACGACGACATCATGCTGGGCCTCATGCCCTTCATCAATAGGCAGCTGCGCTCGCCCAACAACCAGGTGCACTTCGCCATCATGACCTCGGGCTACCACTCCGTCACCGACGCCTTCCTCCGTGAGGCCCTCCAGGACACCTTGGACTACCTCCATCAGGGTCGCATCCAGATGGTGCGCTACCCCGACTTCTTCGAGCAAGGCTACCGCTTCAAGCAGGAGAAGGACATCCACCATTACCTCGACAACGTCGCCCGCCGCAACCCCGACGAGATGCGCCGCGGCTTCTGCCACCGCATCCTCCGCGACGCCGTGGGGCTCTGGGCGCTGAAGAGCGTCACCGACGTCGAGGCACGCTTCACGACGGAGATAGAGAACCTCAAGGCGGGCAAGCCCAACAGCCCCGAGGTACAGAAGCTCAAAGGCGAGGTCCGTGAGTTCGAGGAAGAGCTCGTCTGGGCCTACGCCGGCACTGCCTTGGACCATATCCATCATCTGAGGCTGGGGTTGTATGATAGTAGGAACAAGGTGCCTGAGCCCGTCGAAGGCCCGGCTGCAGAAAGATCCATCCAAGATGGACCGGCCCTTCGACAGGCTCAGGGACCTGTTTTTACTGGCCCTGATTATGACCGTGACATAGAACCCATCCTCAACCAACTCCGCACCATCAAGCCCACCGTCATCAGCGTCGCCATCGACTCGGAGGGACAAGGCCCCAACACGCACTACAAGGTCATGCAAAGCATCGCCGAGGCCGTCAGGCTGTGGGACAAAGAGGCCGACCTCAAGGACTTGAGGATCATCGGCTACCGCAACGTCTGGTCGACCTTCCATCCCGCCGAGGCCAACGTCTACGTGCCCGTCTCGCTCAACGCCTTCGCCGTCTTCGAGAAGGCCTTCAAGGACAGCTACCTGACCCAAGTCAAGGCGGAGTTTCCCAACCCCGACTTCGATGGTCCCTTCAGCGAGCTGGCGGAGCAGATCTGGGTGAAGAACTACAAGGACGTGCAGTTCATCCTCGGGAAGGACTTCTTCTATGAGAACGCCCACCCACTCATCCGCGCCACGCACGGGCTGATCTTCTTGAAGGAAATGGATGTGAAGGGATTTGTGGCTTTGGCGGAGAGCATGAAGACAATAATGGAGAGAAATAAATAATAAGGAAAGGGAAGCAAATCGTTCGCAAATCTTTCCATAAATACCTTTACTAAGCAGCGCGCCCTCATCGGGCTGCTGCAGTCCGTTCGCAAGCTCGCTAACGCTTCGACGAAGCGTCATCGGCAAGCCCGATAAGGGCAAGCCGATAGAACAGTATTAGGCAAAGAAAAAGATTTACAAAAGATTTGCTTAAGATTTGCTTCCAAAAAAACAATACCATGCACTTCCTATCCGCCCATTGGCTCGACATCACCACCACCATCCTCGGCCTCGCCTACATCCTCCTGGAATACAAGGCTAGCGTCTGGATGTGGGTCGTAGGCTTCGTCATGCAGAGCCTCGGTATCGTATTATACTACCAGAAAGGCCTCTATGCCGACTGCGGCATGGAGTTCTACTACCTCGCCATGACGGTCTACGGCTTCGTCGCCTGGATGCGTCACCGGCAGAAGACCGCCGACCTCCCCATCCGTCACATGCCCAAGCGCATGGCCTTTATTTGGATGGGCATCGCAGCGGCGATATGGGCGGCCATCTATTTCCTGCTCAGCAGGTTCACCAACAGCAACGTCCCCGTCCTCGATGCCTTTACCACCGCCCTGAGCATCGTGGGCATCTGGGCCCTGGCGCGCAAGTACCTCGAGCAGTGGTTCGTCTGGATCGTCGTCGACGTGGTCACCTGCGGGCTGTATTTCTACAAGGACATCCCCTTCAAGGCCAGCCTCTATGCCTTGTATGTGGTCATCGCCGTCTTCGGCTACTTCAAGTGGCGCAAGATGATGGCCACCGATATACGGACTAACTCAAGCAAAAGATAATGCAAAAGCTCGGGAGATTGCGGGTCAAGCCCGCAATGAGGGTTTCCCGCTTAGGATGTTTTGTAAAGTCGGTCTTAGGGTGTGCTCCCTCTAAACACCGCTTTTACGACACACTTACCCTTCAACCCCTCATTGCGGGCGCCAGACCCGCAATCTCCTGAGCAACACGACAAACCCAATAAAAACCTATCATACCAATCATGACCTATAAACGCTCTATCATCATCACTGGCGGAGCCGGCTTCATCGGCAGCCACGTCGTCCGCCTCTTCGTCAACAAATACCCCGACTACAAAATCATCAACCTCGACAAGCTCACCTACGCCGGCAATCTCGCCAACCTCAAGGACATCGAGAACAAGCCCAACTACCGCTTCGTCCGCATGGACATCTGCGACTTCGAAGGCGTCTATAAGCTGATGCAAGACGAGCACGTCGACGGCATCATCCACCTCGCCGCCGAGAGCCACGTGGACCGCTCCATCAAAGATCCCTTCACCTTCGCACAGACCAATGTGATGGGAACCTTGAGCTTGTTGCAAGCTGCGAAACTCTATTGGGAGAGTCTGCCTACGCCGTATAAAATGAAGGTTGCTGAGCCTGTCGAAGCACCGACCGAAATAGACGGCCCTTCGACGGGCTCAGGGACCTGTATTCCTTGCCGCTTCTATCACATCTCGACCGACGAAGTCTACGGCGCCCTGGAGCTCACCGACCCCGAGGGCATCCTGCCGCCCTTCACCACCAAGGCCAGCAGCGGCAAGCACCACCTGGCCTACGGCAGCCGTTTCTTCACTGAGGACCTGAAATACCAGCCCCACAGCCCCTACAGTGCCGCCAAGGCCGCCAGCGACCACTTCGTGCGCGCCTTCCACGACACCTACGGCCTGCCCACCATCGTGACCAACTGCTCCAACAACTACGGCCCCTACCAGTTCCCAGAGAAGCTCATCCCGCTGTTCATCAACAACATCCGCCACCGCAAGCCGTTGCCCGTCTACGGCAAGGGCGAGAACGTGCGCGACTGGCTCTATGTGGAGGACCACGCCCGCGCCATCGACCTCATCTTCCACGAGGGCAAGGTGGCCGAGACCTACAACATCGGTGGCTTCAACGAGTGGAAGAACATCGACCTTATCAAGGTGCTCATCAACACGGTGGACCGTCTGCTGGGTCGCCCCGAAGGACAGGACATGGACCTGATCACCTACGTCACCGACCGCGCCGGCCACGACCTGCGCTACGCCATCGACTCGACCAAGCTGCAGAAGGAACTCGGCTGGGAGCCGAGCCTCCAGTTCGAGGAAGGCATTGAAAAGACCGTACGTTGGTACCTCGACAATCAGGAGTGGATGGATAACGTCACCAGCGGCGATTACCAGAAGTATTATGAGGATATGTATCGGGGGAGGTAATTAGTTTAGAGTTTAGAGTTTAGAGTTTAGAGTATAGAGATAGTAAAAATTTAATTGTTTAAAAATGGAAATCTTTGGATATAGAAAACTGATTGCTTATCAGAAAGCAAAAGAAGTAGTAAAGAATACTTATAAACTTTTGAAGAAGTTTCCAATAGAGGAGCGTTATGCTATGTGTGATCAGCTTAGAAGAGCTTCGCTTTCTATAACCTCTAACATTGCAGAAGGTGTAAATCGTTTTTCAGTAAAAGACAAAGCACATTTCATCGAAATAGCATACGGTTCATTAATGGAAGTCTCTTCGCAGTTTGAAATAGCAGAAGACCTTTGCTACATCACGCCAGAAGACCGTTTGAGTATGGATCAATTGATAGAGGAAGACGCTCGTCTTCTTTCGGGCCTTTTAAACTCCTACAAACCATCTGACTCAAAACTTTAAACACTCAACTCTCACCCCTCAACTCTAAACTCTAAACTTACCACTGACTCTAAACACTCAACTCTAAACTCTAAACTTAAAAACCATCAATTCTCAATTATGAAAATCTCCGTCGCAGGCACCGGCTATGTCGGCATGAGCATTGCCACATTGCTGGCGCAACATAATGAAGTCACCGCGGTGGACGTGGTGCCCGAGAAGGTCGACCTCATCAACCAGAGGAAGTCGCCCATCCAGGACGAATACATAGAGCGATACCTCGCTGAGAAGGACCTCAACCTCACTGCTACGCTTGACGGTGCAGCGGCCTATCGCGACGCCGACTTCGTCGTCATCGCCGCCCCCACCAACTACGACCCGCAGAAGAACTTCTTCGACACGAGCCATGTGGAGGAGGTCATCGACCTCGTATTGTCGGTCAACCCCGGAGCGGTGATGGTCATCAAGAGCACCATCCCCGTCGGCTATTCCAGAAGCCTGTATGTGAAATATGCCGCCAAGGGCGTGAAGCAGTTCAACCTGTTGTTCTCGCCCGAGTTCCTGCGTGAGAGCAAGGCCCTCTACGACAACCTCTATCCCAGCCGCATCATCGTGGGCTATCCCAAGCCGATTGAAGGCTATACCGTTGAGAACGAGGCCATCCAAAAGCTTGTGACTGTCGACCTGGAAGAGAAAGCCAAGGTCTTCGCCCATCTCCTCGTCGAAGGCGCTATCGGCCCCTCCCAAGACGCGGCAGCCTCAACTAACAACTCTACACTTTCAACTGACTCTCAATTGACTCCGTCGAATGCTTTGCATTTCTCAACTCTCAACTCTCAACTAAAAAAGGACATCCCAGTCCTTTTCATGGGTATGAAGGAGGCCGAGGCGGTGAAGCTCTTCGCCAACACTTACCTTGCCCTGCGTGTGAGCTACTTCAACGAATTGGACACCTACGCTGAGGTGAAGGGTCTCGACACACGTGCCATCATCGACGGCATCTGCCTCGACCCGCGCATCGGCGCTCATTATAACAACCCGAGCTTTGGTTATGGGGGCTACTGTCTGCCCAAGGACACGAAGCAGTTGCTGGCCAACTACGAGGACGTGCCGGAGGACTTGATTCGTGCCATCGTGGAGAGCAACCGCACCCGCAAGGACTTCATCGCCGACCAGGTGCTGAAGAAAGCGGGCTATTACGACTATTACGACCAGGGGCAGTACAACGCCGCCCAAGAGAAGCATTGCGTCATCGGCGTGTATAGGCTGACGATGAAGTCGAACAGCGACAACTTCCGCCAGTCGAGCATCCAAGGCGTGATGAAGCGCATCAAGGCCAAGGGTGCGGAGGTCATCATCTACGAGCCGACGCTTGAAGACGGCAGCACCTTCTTCGGCTCGCTTGTCGTCAACGACCTGAAGAAGTTCAAGGCGCAGTCGCAGGCCATCATCGCCAACCGTTATGACAGCTGTCTTGACGACGTTAAGGAGAAGGTTTATACAAGGGATATTTTCAAAAGGGATTGATTAAAACGTATAATTGCCGTTAATTGTCCGTATAATTGTTCGTTAATTGTCGACATCCAGTAGTTAAATGAATTAATGTCCAATTAACGTCGAATTACATGGTAATTAACGTTGAAAAAGGGAAAAAAGAAACATATAATTGCCGTTAATTGTCCGTATAATTGTTCGTTAATTTTGGTATGGTTGACCTTTCAAAATATGCTAATCAAGTATATAAGATTATTGGTGCATCCATGGCGGTTCATTCCGAGCTGGGCTGGGGCCTCTTAGAAGCCGTATATCAAGAAGCATTACATCTTGAACTGCTTGATCGAGGTATTGACAACGAACGGGAACAGGAAGTGTTGGTGTATTACAAGAAACATCTCCTTGACAAGAGATACAAGATGGACATTGTGGCTGGCGATATCATCGTGGAGTTGAAGTCGGTCACCCATTTGTCATCCGCCCACCGTGCTCAATTATGCAATTATTTACGATTGACGCATAAACCGATAGGGTTGCTTATTAACTTTGGAGAAGAAAGCCTGATAGGTGAGCGATGGGAATTCGATGAGTACACCAACGAGTGTTACATTGTAGATCGTAACATGGAGCGACTATCAGAAGTGGATTATGAATATCTGCTTGACGAAGAAGAAAATTAACGTCGAATTACACGGTATTGGCGTCGAAGAAAGGGAAGAAAAAGGAATTAACGCCAAATTAACGTCGAATTACACGGTAATTAACGTAAAAAAATGGAAGAAAAAGAAACGTATAATTGCCGTTAATTGTCCGTACCTTCCAATTACACGAATTAACAAGGAAAAAGGTGTTGTTTTTCAAAAAGTTTATATCTTTGCATTTTGAAAAATAACCACTGCGAAAATAACCACCGCGAAAATTAATAGTATGAAATTCTACGACAGACAAAAGGAACTTGCTGAATTGGAAAGGATTAGGACTGTGGCTTTTTCCGTCAGTTCGCAGATGACTGTGGTGACGGGCCGACGCAGGATTGGCAAAACCAAGCTGATCATGAAGAGTTGCGAGGCTTCTCCAACGTTGTATCTGTTTGTCAGCCGCAACAACGAGGCAACGCTTTGCAGCCAATTTTCGGAGGAGGCCAGGCGGTCGTTGGGCATTTTTGTTCCAGAAGGTATCACTTCATTTCGGGATTTGTTCCGACTTTGCATGGAATACGGGAAAAACATGCCTTTCAATCTGATACTCGATGAGTTTCAGGAGTTTTACAATATCAACCCAGCCATATTCAGCGAGATACAGAACATTTGGGACCAGACCAAAGACAACACCCATGTCAACTTGCTGGTTTGCGGATCTGTTTTTACTTTGATGCACCGTATTTTCCAGGATGCTAAAGAGCCTTTATACGGGAGAGCATCGGGCTTCATCAAGCTCAAGCCATTTATGCCAAGCGTGCTGAAGCAGATACTCAAAGACCATAATCCCAACTATTCAAACGACGATCTTTTGGCGCTCTATGCTACCACAGGGGGCGTGCCCAAATATGTGGAGTTGTTGATGGACAACGGTTGCGTAAAAGTGCAGAGCATATTGGAAAGGATGTGTGGCGAGAATTCCCTCTTCCTAGAGGAAGGGAACACGGTGCTCATTCAGGAGATGGGCAAGCAATATGGCACCTATTATTCGGTGTTGTCGGCCATTGCAAGTGGTGCAACCGAGAGTTCACGGATTTCACAACTCACCGGAGTTGCAAGTTTGGGAGGAATCATGCAGCGCTTGGAAGAGGATTACGACTTGGTTGGCAAAAAACGACCGGTGCTGTCTAAGCCTGGAAGCCAAACGGTTAGATATGAAATAAAAGATCACTTCTTGAGGTTTTGGTTCCGCTATATCGTGAAGTACCAGAATCTCATACAAACGGGGCAATGGGAAAGACTGAAGGATATTGTCGTTCAGGACTATCCCACCTATTCGGGGAAGGAGTTGGAGGCCTATTTCAAGGACAAGTTGTGTGAAGAGTTGCCCATTGGACAAATCGGATCGTGGTGGGAGAATAACCGAAGCAAGACGAGCGACAGCGACCAACACGAGGTAGACATCGTGGCGATATATCATGACCGCCCCAAAGTCCTCATTGCCGAGGTGAAGCGCGACAAGCGTAATTTCAAGCGACAGCCTTTTATGGAAAAAGTGGAACTGTTACGTGACAAATACTTTGACAAATATGAGGTTGAGCCGCGCTGCTTTAGCTTGACGGACATGTGAAACCAAGGGCGTCCTGACTCTCAACTCTCAACTTACCACTGACTCTAAACTCTAAACTCTAAACTCTCAACTTTTTTCAATTATAAACTCTCAATTATCAATTCTCAAATCGAAGATTCAACGTAGTTAATTAAAAAATCCCTATCTTTGTCCTCAAATTCCAAATCGGACCACCAAAAACAAAAAAAGCCAGTATTTAGGTAAGTCCGTAAAACAAAGAAAACCAGCCACTTGTCACCACGGAATGTGACTGACGGGGCGGAGCCGTCTGGAAAGGCAATTGATAATTTACAATTAGGAATTGATAATTAAAGACAACACGAAACAAAAAATACAAGATGGCGGTCATCAAAGAACATATCAATGTAAGAGATGATAGACTATTAGATGGTTTGAGCCCTGTGGTTAGGTTGATGGCCCAAGTTGAAGCATTACCAGAGACAGAAGCGGTGACCATCGACTTCGATGACACAGTGTTTATCACTCCCGTGTGTGCATTATCGATGATAGTTTACTTGGCGGGTTGTGGAAGGACCGTTTCTATGAGAAATGTACCAGATTATCTTCAGACGATAGGTATAACTAGTGGCGGAATTAAACCTGACCAAATGCGCCGGACTGAGTTTTTGGCCATAATGGAGAAGTATTCCGTAAAGAATTACATTCCCATCGTCAGTTTTGCAGCAAGCAAGAATGTTGATGACAAGGAAGCCATTTCTTCTGTAATAGAGAGTATTCTTATCCGTCAGTTGGACATCCAACCCAATGTGGCCATGGGCTTGAAGTATATGGTGGAAGAGACCCTTGATAATATTACCGAACATTCTGAATCGAAGCGTGGGTATATCATGGCTCAGACATATCCAAGGAAAGGGTATCTTGACATTTGTATGGCCGACAATGGCGTGACGTTATTGGGTAGTTATCAGAAGCTTGTCGATAATGAAATAGCAAACGATTTAGAAGCTATAAAGGCGGCAAATCGAGGTATTTCGAGTAAGAATCTCCCTGATGCCGAAAATCGTGGTTATGGCATCCAAACCTCTAAAAGAATGCTTGTAGAAGGTTTGGGCGGACAATATCTGATGATCTCGGGCGGTTCTTTATATTTAAAAAGCCCAGGATGTGACAATGTATTTAAAGTTCCTGATGGTTTGCGCTGGAATGGAACAATTGTTGCGTTGCGCATACCGATTAATTCATCAAGGTTTAATTATGTAAAATATATAGAATGATTATGAAAACAATAGATATAGCCCAGATTTTTTCTCCTGATTTGAAATCAAGGATGAGGGCACAAGATTTAAAGCTACTGATTGAAAACAGTGAAGAGAAAGAGATTGTGTTGGATTTCCAAGGTGTGAAATTTGCCACCCGCAGTTTTATAGATGAGTTCTATAATCTCTTCCTTAAAAACCCCGAAGCTAACGACTTCCAAGTTGAACTTACCAATGTACCCGAAGACATCAAGACCATTCTCGATGCCGTGAGCCGTACCCAGGTTCGAGCTAAAACAATCCCTTCGCAGACACAAGAAATGTCGTTTAAGAACGTGAAAGAGTTCTTGAGCTATTTGAGTTCTGTCACCTTGTAGTTGACAATTATTCCAACGACATACAAAATGGAACGACAAACTTTTATAGATTTACTATTCCAGAGCATGCGGGACTCTGCACGGCAGGTTCGGCTCTTATTGGGGCGTCCATCGTCGCAAGCTACGCGAGAGCAAGCCTTACGGCAAGTAGAAATGCTTCAGGCTGCCAAGGAAGCCCAAACAGCTGGGAGATAGACGAACTACAGGAACAACTCATAGAAGAATGGGCTAAAGCCGCTCTTTTATGGGTCGAGGATTCTGATAAAATCTTGACGGCCACTTTCGGCCCTATGATAGCTCAGGGGGCAGAAGCCAAGGTTTATTATAGAGAAGGAGATACTTCGGTTGTAAAGGAGCGAGCTTCTATTTATTCGACAACGCAGAAAGCGCTTGATGCGATAGTGCTTCATAATTGTCTCTTTCCTGAAACAGCCATGCATGTGGTAGGTTTTACCCGCGATTCTGACAAATTATTGCGCATTATTCTCACGCAACCCTATGTGCGCTGTCTTCGCTTGGCTATAAAAGAGGAGATAGACGAATTGGCTTTTTCAAAAGGTTTTCGAGACAATTGGTCAGGCCAAGGCGTAAACTATATTTCAGATCGAATTGCTTTGGAAGACATGCATCCTGCTAATGTGTTTATTGACGAGATCAGCACATTTCCAATTTGCATTGATTGCATTGTGAAGTTTGTTAAAGAGCCAACTACCCCTATATCCGTGCCAAAGTGATTCCCTCGCAGACGCAAGAGATCTCTTTCGCCAATGTGAAAGAGTTCTTGAATTATTTGAGTTCGATAACTTTGTAGAATAACCTCTCAACTCTCAACTCACCACTGACTCTAAACTCTCAACTCTCAACTCCCCACTGACTCTAAACTCTAAACTCTAAACTCTAAACTAATATTCAACTATCAATTATCAAATTATAACTGACGAGGCAAAGCCATAAACACCCAATAGCGGATTCGGCATGACCGAGTCCGCTTGTTTTTTGTTTTCATTGAGGATGTTTCGATAGGATACGTCATCAAAAACACTTGTCTTTGCCGACTGCATCATTGCAAAAAACTTGTTTTTTTTGATAATAATGTAACAACGACCCTTTTTTTCCCTATCTTTGTCCGCAGAATCCAAAATACGGGCAAATCAATGCAAAATCCTTGCATTTCAGTTTGCTCGTAATGTGTTAAAAACCAGCCCCTTGTCACCACGGAATGTGACTGACGGGGCGGAGCCGTGAGAAGAGGAGGGAAGATGTAAGATGTGGAGAGGAAAGATGTAAGAGGTGGAGAGGGAAGATGTAAGATGTGGAGAGGGAAGATGTAAGATGTGGAGAGGGAAGATGTAAGAGGTGGAGACATCAAAATGAAAAAGTATGAGTGAAATTGGAGATAAGATACAGGAAAAATGCGTGGCTTTTGGTGATAAGGTAATCAAATTGAACGATTTCTTATTGGAGCAAGAATGTCAAAGGGAAGAGGAGAGGTATAAAAAGTCTGGAGGAGGCCGCATACCGATTCATTTAAAGTCTGTTGCTAACCTTAGTAACCAGCTTCTACGTTCAGGCACAAGCATTGGTGCTAATAATGCTGAAGCCACAAACGCTATCAGTAAAGCAGATTTCAAGAGTAAGTCGTTTATTGCATTAAAAGAAGCTAGAGAATCTTTGTATTGGCTTATCTTGCTTTACAGGAACAACTACATAGACCAAGATCAATATAAATCCCTATACGACGATTGCGAAGAATTAGTAAAGGTATTTGTTCATCGTTGTAAAAAACTAAATGAAGATAACGAGATGTAAGATGTGATGATGTAAGATGTAAGAGGTGGTGATGTAAGATGTAAGAGGTGGTGATGTAAGATGTAGGGTTCACAGATAGAAGAGAATTCCAACATTTGCCATCAAACCAATTACATCAAACATCTTCCATCAAACATCTTCCATCAAACATCTTCCATCAAACATCTTCCATCAAACATCAACAATATGAAAATCTCCGTCGCAGGCACCGGCTACGTCGGCATGAGCATCGCCACGTTGCTGGCACAACATAATGAAGTCACCGCCGTGGACGTCGTCCCCGAGCGCGTCGACATGGTGAACCAAAAGAAGTCGCCCATCCAGGACGACTATATCGAGGACTATCTGGCCCATAAGCCCCTTAACCTCCGTGCCACATTGGATGGCGAGGCGGGTTATCGTGATGCCGACTTCGTCGTCATCGCAGCGCCGACCAACTATGATAGCACCAAGAACTTCTTCGACACCTCGCATGTAGAAGAGGTGATTGACTTGGTGCTGAAGGTGAACCCCGACGCCGTGATGGTCATCAAGAGCACCATCCCCGTGGGCTACACCCGCAGCCTCTATGTGAAATACAGGAAACAAGGCGTGAAGAAGTTTAACCTGCTGTTCTCGCCCGAGTTCCTGAGGGAGAGCAAGGCCTTGTACGACAACCTCTATCCCAGCCGTATCATCGTGGGCATCCCCAAGATGATGAGCGAGGCTTTTGAGGAGGAGAACGAAGCCATCAAGGCCCTTACCGACCTGGACTGGCTCACGGAGAAAGCGCACCAGTTTGCCGCATTGCTGAAAGAGGGTGCCATCAAGCAGGATGTGCCGATGCTCTTCATCGGTATGAAAGAGGCCGAGGCGGTGAAGCTGTTTGCCAACACTTATCTGGCCCTTCGTGTGAGCTACTTCAACGAACTGGACACCTACGCCGAGGTGAAAGGTCTCGACACGCAGGCCATCATCGACGGCATCTGCCTCGATCCGCGCATCGGCAGCCACTACAACAACCCGAGCTTCGGCTATGGTGGCTATTGCCTGCCCAAGGACACGAAGCAGCTCTTGGCCAACTACGAGGACGTGCCGGAAGACCTCATCCGTGCCATCGTGGAGAGCAACCGCACAAGGAAGGACTTTATCGCCGATCAGGTGTTGCGTATGGCGGGGTATTATACCGAGTCCTCACAATATGACCAGAGTAAGGAAGCCGACCTCACCATCGGCGTGTTTCGTTTGACCATGAAATCCAACTCCGACAACTTCCGTCAGTCGTCCATCCAAGGCGTAATGAAGCGCGTGAAGGCCAAAGGTGCGAAGGTGATTATCTACGAGCCGACATTAGAGGATGGAACGACCTTCTTCGGAAGTCTTGTGGTGAACGACCTCGCGAAGTTTAAGGCCATGAGCCAGGCCATCATTGCGAATCGCTACGACAGCTGCCTTGATGACGTTAAGGAAAAGGTTTATACTAGGGATATATTTAAGAGAGATTAGTTTTTCGCTGACGCTTTAAGATGTAAGATGTACGATGTAAGATGTATGATGTCAGATGTAAGATGTAGGGTTCGCAGATAAAAGAACGTTCCAACATTTCCCATCAAACCAATCACATCTAACATCTAACCTCTTCCATCTAACATCAATTATCAATTATCAATTCTCAATTGTCAATTCGACCATGTTCGACCTTAACCATAAAACCATCCTCGTCACCGGATCGGCTGGCTTCATCGGGGCCAACCTCGTCAAGCGTCTCTTCAAAGAGATGACTGAAGGCACCATTATCGGCCTCGACAACCTCAACAACTACTACGACGTCTCCCTCAAGGAGTACCGCCTCCGCGAGCTTGAAACCCTTCATTCTCAATTTTCAACTATCAATTATCAATTCTTTAAGGGTTCCATAGCCGATAAAGATCTAATAAACAAGCTTTTTACTGACTATCAGTTCGATATTGTAGTCAACCTCGCTGCCCAAGCTGGTGTCCGCTACAGCATCGAGAACCCTGACGCCTACATCGAGAGCAACATCCTCGGCTTTTACAACATCCTTGAAGCCTGTAGGCATTCGATGGATGATGTAAGATGTAAGATGGATGGGTACCACGGTGTTCAGCATCTGGTCTATGCCAGTAGCAGTAGCGTCTACGGCGGCAACAAGAAGGTCCCCTTCAGCGTTGACGACCGTGTGGACAACCCCGTGAGCCTCTATGCCGCCACCAAGAAGAGCAACGAACTGATGGCGCATTGCTACAGCAAGCTCTACAACATACCCTCCACGGGCCTGCGCTTCTTCACCGTTTATGGTCCTGCCGGTCGTCCCGATATGGCCTACTTTGGCTTCACCAACAAGCTGTTGCGAGGTGAAACCATCCAGATATATAACTACGGCAACTGCCGTCGCGACTTCACCTACGTGGATGACATTGTTGAAGGCGTCTTTCGGGTGATGCAGAAAGCCCCTGCCAAGCGCAATGGCGACGACGGCCTGCCGATACCACCTTACGCAGTATATAATATAGGAGGCGGCCAGCCCGAGAACCTGCTCGACTTCGTCAACATCCTCCAAAAAGAACTCCTTCGTGCCGGTGTCCTGCCCGCAGACTACGACTTCGAAGCCCACAAGCAGCTGGTTCCTATGCAACCGGGAGACGTGCCCACTACGTATGCCGATGCATCTGCTCTTGAAAGAGACTTCGGCTTTACTCCCAAGATCACGCTGAGAGAGGGCCTGAGGAAGTTTGCTGAATGGTATAAAGAGTATTACGGATAACAAGCCGATTTATTTATGGATAAGGAACAGTTTTCAAAACTTTTAACCGAACAGCAGGATAAAGGGAGGAAGCTTCTCTCTCTTATCTCGACCATGCACGAAAGTCAAAATGACTTTGGTGACGGTATGGCTACGTTTGGTGGTGAAGATTTGTACTATGTTCCTGATGATGAACTTGAAGATTTCAAAAACAAGTTTGCCCAATGGAAATCGTATGTCTATGAACTATTGGAGAAACAATTTGGACGTGATGACCAATATGTTTATGACTGGGATACTTATGTAGTAACTCATATTTCCAAGAGGAAACCGATATTAAATCAACTCAAGAAAAATGTCAATAAAGGCCTGTCGCTTTTAGACTCTTTTCTTGAGCGTTTAGATGTTCATTTCCATGATAATGGCTATGTGGAGGATGGTTTAGAAAAAGAAAATATGGCGAAGAATCCGTTGGTGTTTATCAGTCATGCCTCGAAAGATGCTCCATTTATTGAGCCATTTAAGAATATCATCCTCAAACAAGCTCTTGGATTGCAGGACGGCAACATTGTATGCACCTCTTTTGAGAGCACGGGAGTCCCACTAGGTGAGAATATCCCGCAATATATAAAGGACAACATAGCACAGGCCAATGTGTTTCTGGCAATGGTCTCAAACAACTACAAAGCCTCCGAAGTGTGCATGAACGAGGTTGGTGCTGCGTGGGCATTGGACAAGAAGCCGATACAAGTTGTCTTGCCCGGTGTTGAGTTCTCGCAGTTGGGTTGGCTTATGCATCTTGACAAAGCAGCCAAGATTGATGATGGCGACTCACTTGATCATCTTGCGGAGGTCATTTGCGATGGGCTGGGCAAGTCAATGGTGACTCCGCGTCACTGGAATGGACCCAAGAAAGATTTCCTTGAAGCCATAGCCACAGCAGCTGATGCGGTAGCCAAAGCTGAACAGCCATGCACACTCTGCTTTCAGGATGGTTCACAGGAAATGAGTATTCATCCCCAATTTATGGCAACCTACTACTCATCTCCTATGCCAAAGGTCCATAAGAAGGACAATACAGACTACGCAGTCAATGGCCTTATGTCAATGGCTTCAGCATTAGATACCATTGCTGCTCAGTATAGTCCTATGCAAAAGGCAGAGTGGACCATTGCAAAACCAGCGTCAGGGCGTGAATACAACCGTGCCATCTGTCAGGTGCAACTATGGTTTAACAACAGAGGTGATGCGTTGGAAAACGTCAAAGTGGAGATATTGGAAACAGATGGTGTAAAGTTCAGCGAGGATAACTATCGGGAGCTTGGTATAGGGGCAATAAAAGTCATTCATCGTGGCTCGAATTATTCGATAGATGAAGTGAGCTATTGGGGTAATGTGGGAGAAGTCAATGCCGAATCAAGCAGGAACATGCCTCTATTGTATGTGGAAATGCCTTTTGTATATCGGCAATATGATAACATATCCGATTACAGTGATTGCTATCCCCAACAGATTGTGTTGCCATACAGTATATCGACCAAGCATAAGAGGTATAATGGCAACTTGACATTAAAAATTGAGCCAGAGTTTGAAGAAGAGTGGCGCGAAAGCAAAACGCTGGCTGGAAAGATAGAGATACATCCCAAGTTAGAGACAATAGAATAAATGAAAGTAGCATATACACTGGCAGGTGGTATCTACCAGCCAACCGACATAGAACTTGCCTTGCAGTGTGCTGAAGCGGCTGCGAAACGGTTTGGAAATCAGGTAAGGATCCTACTGGAATCCAAGCAGCAGCACCCCGTGCTTAACGGAGTGAACAACTTAACTGTTAAGGGTAATTCATTCACATTTGGTAACATTCAGGGTGGAATAGAAACACGCCTCCAATACAAGGGTGCGAAAGGTGATATTATTATCACAGTCTGTCCGAGCATTCAATTGTTGCAGAAATTGCAGGATTCTGGTGTAAGCGTGCTATTTGTGGTGCCTGAAATGACCGCAAGCTCTAATGTTTATCATTGGCTTGACCTTTATAGCGCAATGGATATTCAGAGAGGGAAAACATTACAAGGTATCAAAATCCCAGCCCCAGGAGTTAAACGTGCCGTTGGCTATTTGAAGGACTATTGCATACAGGGGACTGTTGATTTGACCCACACTACTGTGTATACAGGTGTATTGGCAGACGTGGCCAACACATTGAAGAAACAGGGAATAACTGCTATTTGTGAGGAGGTTCTGAAATATTGTCTACAGCGGGATTTGAGTTATGCCGAAGGGTGTATTGTTGCCAAGGCTTTTAGCCAGCAAAGCATGCTAAAGATGAGGGGAACACCTAATTTCCAAGCCTATTGGAATATGATAAATGACCCCAAATGGGAGCAAATACCATAAACAAAAACAAATGTTGTCCTCTGGTTTTATCCGCAGCCGGAGCTGCGATGTTTAAGAATAGGCCACCGTACTAGTAAAATCATTATAAGTCAGTCAATGGAGAAACCGTTTGTAATAAAGCCTCGTGTCATAGCTCATTTGGGCGAGGATTTGATTAAGGATGAAAGTATTGCATTATTAGAACTAGTCAAGAATTCTTATGATGCAAAGGCTACCTATTGTAATGTGGATTTCGATTTTGATGTATGGGGAAGGCTCGAGAAAATTACGGTTGAGGATAATGGTACAGGAATGGACTTGAACACCATTGAGACTGTTTGGCTTGTTATAGGTACTGATAATAAAAAGAATCAATTAAATAAGGAAAAAGACGGACGGGCCCCATTAGGTGAAAAAGGAATAGGCCGTCTTGGAGTCCATAAATTGGGAAGAAAGATAAACGTCTTCTCAAAAACTTCAGATAGTAACGAAGTTTATGTTGAAATAGATTGGTCTAAGTTGGCTGAAAGTAAAGAGATTGATGATTTTAAGGTTGATTATGATTATCAACAGACCAATAATCTTCATTTTACAGGGAATCAAACAGGGACCATTATTGAAATTACCGATTTAAAAGGAGAATGGAATCGTCGTAAGTTACGTACGGTTTTCCGTAATCTAACATCATTAAATAGCCCATTCGATAATCAAAGCGACTCTTTCGAAGTAAGAGTAACCACACAAGGAGCTAATCCATTTGCTGGGTTGCCTAATTTACAAGAGATTATGGACGCAGGAATGTATTTTGGTCACTGTGTTATGATGGGAGCTAATATTGAAGAGTTCCATTATGAGTTCAAACCATGGAAGAATCTTGATAGAATTGATGGTCGTGTTGTGAACTCTCTGGATGAATACGATAAAAAGATTATTCATAAGGTTGAAGAAGAGACAGAAAACAATAAGATTATAAAGCGAGAGGAGATTCTGGATCTGTCAAAGTATGGAATCGGTAGGATTGAATTTGATATTGTAATTTTTGAAAAGGACAATGCTATTTTCAATCTAATGAATTTGGAGAAGCGCGCATTAAATGACTATCTAAAGAATAATAGTGGTATTAGGGTATATCGCGATAACATGCGCGTTTTCAACTATGGTGAATCAGGAAATGATTGGCTTGGTATTGATCAAAAGAGGCTAATGAGGGCAGGAGGTTCCGTTAGTAACAATATGGTAATTGGCTCAGTCTTACTTCAGCGTAAATCAAGCTTTGGTTTAAGGGAAAAAACTAATCGCGAGGGTTTTATTGAAGATGAGTCGTTTTTTGCATTTGTCGATGCGGTCAGATATGCTCTTGATTTAATTGTTGCTCAGCGCAATAAAGACCGTTTCAATCTGATGTCTATCTATAAACAGGGAAAGCAACAGAGTACTGAACCTGTTATTGGAGAACTCTCGGAAGTAATCACGCTTATTAAAGAAAAGGTTGATGATGAATCAGATCAAAAAGAGATTCTCTCTTACCTTTACCGTATGGAAAATCAATACAATGAAGTGCGTGACACACTAATTCACAGTGCAAACATTGGTATTAATCTTGGCGGTGCCGTTCATGAGTTGGAAAAACAAATGGCTGCTCTTAATGGCTTTATAAAAGTAGGGAATGTCGAGAAAATTAAAGAGGTTGCAGGATTACTGGATAATATCATAGAACGTTATGCATCAATGATGGTAAAATCAGAAATCAAACCTACTGATTTATCGGAGGTTGTGCAATTGGTGATTGAGCATAACATGTTTAGGTTTAAAGACCATAATATCCGTCTATTCTCAAACTATAAGAAAACTTCACTTTTTGCTAAGCTCAGTAAGACAGAAACAATTTCAGCCCTTAATAATTTGATAGATAATTCTATTTATTGGGTTTGCCGTTCGCGTCAGACAGACCGAAAGATAGGTATCTATCTCACGGAATCTATACATGGTTACGCCAGTGTTCTAGTTTGCGATAATGGCCCGGGTTTTAAACTGCCAGCAGAATTGGCAGTTCGTGCCTTCGTATCCGGGAAACCATTAAATGAGGGTATGGGACTTGGTCTATATATTTCTCAGCAAACAATGCATCAGATGAATGGTAAACTTCTTATACAACAAGACAATGAATTTGATGTCGCAAATCGTTTCAAGGAGCCGGACCTTACTCGCTCGGTGGTTGCATTGTGTTTCCCGCCTTGTGAGGAATTTTAAACATATTTTTAAGCATAGTAAAGAACCAAAAGCAGAAAAGACGATTATGAAAATTGAGGAGATGCTTGACAGGGTTATAGTAATTGATAATATAAAGGAAGAGGCGCGCGAACTAGTTCAAATGCTTCAAAGCTATGACATTGCAGTTGATTTCCCGGATTATACAGAGAACTATTCGCAATTCCCTGTTTATACCCATAACAGACAATTGGTGTTTATA
>JAEEGJ010007953.1_pt1 | contig 29701 bp, 25 predicted proteins | sample 8958761 | NCBI WGS metagenome assembly JAEEGJ01 (sample SAMN16246546, study PRJNA631951) | gut metagenome | biome: gut microbiome; feature: rumen; material: RS-attached | host: Bos | place: Iran: Karaj | collected 2018-10
ATTCCGTACCTCCGGTTTGGAATATATCATAAGGCAAAGCCTTGCGATCCAGCGACATAACCGCAGGTTATGTTGTAAGACCGATATGCTGCCGATTACACCACACAGACCAGGTACAGAGAATAAAGGAAGTGCCTGTTTTCTTTTATTCTCTGTTAGTCAATCCGGATTTTATCCGAACTGATTACTCCAACGGGAGTTGAACCCGCATCACAAGATTGAGGGTCTTGTATCCTAAACCATTAGACGATGGAGCAGTTACACCAACGGGACTTGAACCCGCAATCTCCAGCTTGAAAGGCTGGTGTCCTATTCCAATTAGACGATGGTGCACTAACATAGCAGGTACGGGATTCGAACCCGTGTCTTCTGGGTATGAGCCAGATAAGGCATCCACTCCTCCAACCTGCAATCGGAATAGCGGGGCTCGAACCCACGACCTCATGCTCCCAAAGCACGCGTTCTCCCATCTGAACTATATCCCGATAATATCTGGGCGGCTGACATATTATTGACGGTCGCCATTTAATCTTGCCGCGTCATATCTACCGACAAGAACCCCCCTATTTTTATTTTGATATTTTATCTGCTATAGAACTCGCTGTGAAACTTTCAGGTTTTACCTTGCAGTCATATCCGCAGGCTCTTACCCAGCCGGTAAGCATTGGTATAAGCTCCTTTGTCTTACCTATATCAGAGTATCCTGCATCAATATGAAGTTCCATCAACGAATTCTGTCTCAACGCTTCATACTTTTCCGCTTTCAGCAAGTCAACCAATCTGGTGATCAGTTCAAGGCTTTCTGCAGTTTCTGTAGTAAGCTTCACACGGACATCTTTTATGCGATCCTTATGAGATATTTCATAAAAGAATATCCCACCATGCCCTTCACAGATGACCGCTATTACTGAAACCATTTTTGTATCAGAAAAATTTTGTGAATCAGTTCCGACAATGATCTGTAAAGGTACATCATAATGTTTCATCCTATTAAAATAATCCGTTATTTTGTCCGGTATCTGTGTTAATTCCAGTTTACCGTAGGTATCACTGTGGAACATTTTGATCTTCTCCTTTCTTCTTTCTTCACTAAATACGCCATCCCAGACTCGAACTGGGATTAAAACCTTGCCAGGGCCTACGGCTTATAAGGCCGTGGCTCTCACCGATTGAGCTAATGGCGTATTTTTCTTATTTAAGGCAGGTGCCTGTTCTACCTTAAATGAGCGACCCCAATAGGACTTGAACCTATAACCTTTGCGTTAACAGCGCACCGCTCTACCGATTGAGCTATAAGGCCAAAAAATTACATAAAAATAACCGCCTATGTTTTTATCCATAGACGGTTTAAGGTCATTCTTCTATTATGTCAGACCGGTGTCAGTCTGTTAGAAACCTTTCGGTGCTGCCGGGTCGAAAGTCTTTTAACCTCGGGCATACCTTTTTGCCGTCTAAGTCTATGTCTATTCCACTTATAATCTTTTCCGTAATTTTTCTCTGTAAAGGCCGGAATACTCTGTTCATATTTTGATATCATCTCCGAATCAAGGCATAATGAACTAAGCATACCTTCATATGCGGGGAATATCGCTTTATTTGTGCGATCTTGATGATTGGTTGTATTTAGGGCCTGATGCCTTCTCAGCGCAAACATTTTTGTTCACCATATCCTTTCTTCAGATTTTTTAAATTCATTTTAAATAACAAAAAAGAAGTGCTCATCTCATAACTGATAACAATAACTGCATCAACAGTATTATTATGATCAGATATCGGACAGGCACTTCCTTCATCTGCAAAGCAATATATCACATAATTTTTTGTTTGTCAACAATTTTTTTAAAAAATTTCAAAAAATTCAATTTATTATTTAAATTATAATTTCAAAACACAAAAAGAGGCCCCGGTATTAAACAGGGTCTCTGATAAAACTATGTTGAAAAATCTAATATATCAGCGGCATTTGATACTCTTTCTCGTAGATATCCTTCCAAAGCTTATAATTCTGTTGTCTGAGCTTTTCAACATTAGCCTTGTAAGGAAGCGAAGGATCGGGATACAGAGGCTCCGAGATATGCACGGTATATTCCTGTACAAAAAATCCGTCATCATCCATTATATCGGAATCACGCATAGTGATAAAGCAAGGGAGTACGGGTACATTATTTTTCGCTGCAAACGAATAAGCACCGTTCTTTAAGGGCTTAGGCTTTCTATAGTTCCACCACATGCTCTGCTCGGGGTACACAAGTACGAAATGTCCTTTTTGCAGGAGCTTGTTGGTCGACTTCATAAACTTCTTCATGGTCTCATAATTGGATGAGAGCGGAAGCGTATTGCAGTTTCTCATTATAAAGCCGTAGAATCCGGGGAAGGAAGTATAATTGCCCTCACGGATTATGCGGTAGAAAGTACGCTTGGGTTTGTTGGCGGCATCATATACCAGCTGGATCGCGAAGCTGTCAAATGCATTGAAATGATTGCATGTAATAACGGCACCGCTGTTAAGGTTCCTGAAATGTTCTATGCCGCGCATCTCTTTTATGATCAGCTTCTTTTCCTTAATAAGACTGTTAACCTTCTTGCGGGCTAGTCCGAAAGCTATCTTGGTAAGCAGCTTCTTTATGGGGTTACGCCTGAAATAATCTATATCCTCGGGATTAAGCACCTTTGAGGGAGGATCATCCTCCACATCCTCGTCAAATCTTTTGGCAAGCTCATATTCCCTGATCTTTTTTACGATGGCAACCCTGTCGGCAGCTCTTTTCTTCTGGTTTAAGAAATTCTGGTAATTATCGGGGTTATCTGCCTCTTTTTCGGCTAAAGCCACCAGCTTTTCGTAGCACTCCTTATCTTTTGTTATATGATCGGGGCTGTATGAGTTAAGCTCCTCCATTATCTCGTTATAGCAGGGAGATTTCTTAGCATAGCTGTAATAAATGTCGGCATAAGGGCAGTTACTGTAATGCCAGGGCTTCTCAAACATGATGTAGTGAAAAACACCCACTTCATTTTCCGGACATGGCAGTTCAAACATAGTCTCGTAATTCCATTTCTGGTCGAGGAATAGGACATGATCCTTGCATATCAGGTTCAGATAATCCTCATCCTGCGTTACCAGAAAATCATACTGGTTAAGCAGACCCATGAAACGGTTAAGCACCTTGTGCGAACGCCATTCCTTGTTGTTGATCAGCAATATGCCGCAGTTAAAAAAGTTATATCTGGAAACGCCCACGCACTGCTCGACATAGTTGCCGAACTCATCCACATTCAGCATGGCCTGTTCGTGGCAGGCAGCGAGATAGTAGTCGGAAATATCCGTATTGTATAGCTCTGAGATATCGCCCTGTATAACAGAATCCGCGTCAATATATAAAGACTTGTTCAGCTCCGGATGCATATCTGCTATAAAAAGACGGTAATACGTGGTTTTCGAGTAATAATCCCTCAAAGGAAGGTCGCGGGAAAGGGTACTTAAATAATCCGTGACATCCTCGAAATAGAACGAAAATCCCGGTTTTTCAAGACTCGTTATCAGTTCCTTTGATTTATCGGATAAGCTTTGATGAAGAAAATGAATGTGATAATCATAATCCTTCGAAGCATTCTCTATAAGTGAATACAAAGAAACTGTAACATATTTTGTAAAGTTGTCGTCAAATGAATAAAAAATATCAATTACCGGTTTTACCATGGTGTCTTCCTATTGCTTAATTATAGTAATTCTTTTTTAATACGGACGTATTCCCTGTATATATCATCAAACTGATGATATTTGAATACCTTGTGTACTCTTTTTATATCCCACTGCTTGATATTGTCGGTATGGGGATAAGGGAGGTAGAACAGCCTTTTTGAAAAATGCCTTACTACCGTCCATTTATGTAAAAACTTCTGATCGTTGAAACGCTGCCTGAGCATTTTCTTCTTTGTAGTGGAACGGATCAGAGCGCTCTGGTCGGCAAATACCAGCTTCTTTTTTCTGATCCACCATCTGGCCTTTTTGAAAAGGCCGGTCTTACGAGCCTCTGCCATATTGAAGAGCAGTACACCCGCGTTGATATAGTTGGGATACAGCAGGTATTTCCCGTAATGATCCCGGGCGGCCGCATATTCGTAACCTGTGACATCCGTATCATATAATAGATGTATGTCCCTGTTAAAAAAAATATCTGCGTCAAGGTACAAAAGCTTATCCGGTATCTCAGGTATCAGATCGGCAAAGAGCCTGATAAGCGTGTAGGGAGAACAGTAAGCGCCTTCGTTGGGACAGGCTGCAAAATACTTTTTATAATACCTGTCAATCCTTATCACACTTACCCTGTTTTCGGGATTGTAGCTCTTTATAACAGCCTCATATGCCTTGATCTGTTTGTCGGTCAGAGGCGTATATTTTGCATCTATACCAGTCAGATCCATTGTGAAAATGAAGAAGTTAAAGGGCTCTGCCGATGCTGTGCGCATCAGGATCGACAGCGTGCAGGTGAGCATTCCGTCGAAGACTCCTTCATTTCCGCAAAACAAAACATTAACCATCGTTTTCCTCTTTTTTTATATACTTGATCATCTCTATATCAGAGTTTTTTGCAAGCTCACACATTTTTCCGTACACCCTGTCCCTTAAGGCCTTACGGTCGGCTTTAGGACTTTCCTCACTGCCGCTATAGAAGGGGCCTTCTATATATGTGACCAGCTTCGGGCGTTTTCTGAAACGTGTCTTTTTATATGTATTTACAAAACAGAATACCGGCGCTTTGAGGCTTACCGGATACATAAACGAAGTATCGACAAACGGCCTGATGCCTGTATAATATGGCCAGATATGAGCCTCCGGATATATCACGAGGGGATTCCCCTCCGTTACCCTGGAGTTGATGGCATTAAGAAAATTCTTATATGCCGCCTTATCATCCGGGATGGGAAGGCCACCGAGCGAGGGTACCATCTTTCCGAAAAACGGGACATTCAGGTTATTCGGATGCACTATTATATAAGTCCTTCTCGGAAAAGTAAGCCTGGTCTGCAAAAGCGCATCACCTAAAGCCTGAGTATGATTTCCGTACAGAAAGAAACCCTGCTTTTTAAATGGTTTCAGCTTTTCCTTACCTATGATCTTCTGACGAAAGACGAGCCTGCCGTACACCACAACGATCGGATACATTATGATCCTGTACGTGATAAACGCAAGGAGCTTTTTAAAAAAAGATTTCCTTTCGTAATCGTATGAGCCATCTATACGCGGAGGAGTGGTGGTAAAGGTGGAAAACTCATCATGGAGTTCGTCCGTATAATATATTATCTGTCTACCGTCCATTCACCGTACCTGTTTTTAAGTATTATTATCCACAATACTCTTATTATAATGAAATTGGATATTTTTTCAACCATCATTTTTGTTGATATATTTAGTATTATATAGGTATACATCCGGAAAAGAAAAGTTTACAACAAAGGAAAAGTAGTGTATTATAGGACATATCAGTCACGGGAAAGTAAAGATGAAAGCATTAAGTATTGAAAGCATAAAAAAAGAAGTAAAAGAAATATCGGGGCGCCGGATAGCTATAGCTGCAGCTTTGGCAGTGATGTTTAGCATATATGCGGTACTGAGGCTCCCTTTAAGAATAATGGGTTTTTCGACGGTTGAAAAGATCGCCTCTTTTTTTGTTGCGTTAATACCGCTTTTTGTGTTCTATGTACTCGTAAAAATACCGGGGACTTCCGTATTTAAGGTCATAAAATGCGTTTACAGCGTCTGCGCACCGTTTATTTTGATGTTTACAGCCGATGCATTATTCGATCCGAATGACGCCGAGCTGTACCCGGAAAGCTTCTATGGTTCGTTTATGGTCCGCTGGATAATTGTCTGGTTTGTAGGGACAGTATTGTTGTATGCCGTGCTTTGCCTGCTTGAGCATGTGATCAGGACAGGGTATAATAAGAATAAAGCAGGGGCGGCCTTTTTGTATGATATTGCGGTCATGCTTACACCGCAAAAAAGGTTGGCAGCGAAAAAAAGCGAAGGAAAAAAGCGAACAGGGATATTTATACTCTGTATGCTCATGGTAGCGCTGGGCGTATTCATATCTTCGGTAACCCTTTTCCTTTACAACATCTATTCCAATATGGAGTTTGAAGCCATATTGTTTACCATGCTGTATTCTGCGGGTACCCTGGCAGTGGAAGATATCATCATTGGCACAGAATACACATTGCTTTTTATCATCATAGCAGGGTATATTTGCTGGCACATTTATAAATGTTTGAGACATGAAAGTATCACTGTAGCGGATACCGGCAAAGAAAAAAAATACACGCTGCAAATGAACGGTAAAAAAAGAGCACTGCTTGTGGCCTTTTCATTTGTCGTGATGATCGGAGGGCTGGCACTTTTTTCGGCACAGACCGGATTTTTACATTATGTAAGTGTCAAGAGCGATAAATCCGACATTTATGAAAAGTACTATGTTGAGCCGACTGCAGAAAATGTTATATTCCCGGAAGAAAAGAGAAACCTCATATTTATATATCTTGAGTCGATGGAAAGTACCTATGCCGATAAAGAATCGGGCGGAGATATGCTGAAAAACTATATCCCTGAGCTCACGGAAATGGTAAAGAACGGCGGCATCAACTTTTCAAATACGGATAAGCTGGGCGGAGCATCGGTATACTTTCCGGCCATCACATATACTATGGGATCCACGGTGGCACAGACATCCGGAGTCGCTACCGATACAGGTCTGTCCCGCATATTCGGACCTAAAGAGTTTCCGAGTGTAACAACACTTGAAGACATCCTGCACGAAAACGGATACAACCAGGTATATATAGAAGGTTCCAAGGGCGAATTTTCAATGTATGACAAATATGTGGGCAAATACGACGACTGCCTTGTTATAGACAGAACTGCAGCATCGGAGCTTGGCTACACGGATGAAAGCGAAGATTATATCTGGAAATGGGGTATAGAAGACCGCAAGCTTTTTGAGGTCACAAAAGAACTGATAACAGATGTATCACAGCAGGACAAACCGTTTTTTGTAACTATGTATACTATGGATACGCACACATATGAATGCGGTCATAGATGCCCCGAATGTGATGACGGCATAAACCATGATTACCTGGCAACAGTAGCCTGCTCGTCGCGGCTTGCTGCCGAATTTGTGGACTGGGTAAAGGCGCAGCCATTTTACGAGAACACTACGATAATATTGGTCGGAGACCATCTCGGTAACGAAAAGACCACGATCCTGAGCATAGATGATGATTACACAAGAACCACCTATAACTGCTTCATCAATGCACCTAAAACACCGGTAAACACCAAAAACCGCATATTCTCATCACTCGACATGTTCCCTACCACGCTGTCCGCGATGGGAGTTACCATAAAAGGCGACAGACTCGGCTTAGGTACCGACCTGTTCTCTTCCACTCCGACCCTCAGCGAACAACTCGGGCCAACGGAATACACAAAACAAATGGAAAAAAAGAAAAGAGCTGAAATGCCTTGATGATCAAAGCTTTCAACTCTTTTTTCTTTCAACGGAGAAGGAGGGATTTGAACCCTCGCGCCGCGCAAACGACCTACACCCTTAGCAGGGGCGCCTCTTCGGCCTCTTGAGTACTTCTCCAGGTCCGAACTTAAAGTTCAGTATTCATTTTTCAACGCAAATGTAATTCTAACAAATAACTTAAGTATTGTCAAGTCAAATTTTCAAAATTGTATGACCAATACCAAAATATCCGTTAACTACTTAGACTCTAAAAGCTCCACCCTCACTATCTATCAACACTGTCACAGGGAAGTTTTCAACCTCCATCTTACGGATAGCCTCTGTGCCTAAGTCGTCATATGCTATCACTTCGCTGCTCTTTATGCACTTTGAAAGTAGTGCTCCGGCTCCGCCTGTAGCGCCCATGTAGATGGCCCTGTTTCTCTTGATGGCAGCCTTTACATCGTCACTTCTTCTGCCCTTTCCTACCATACCGGCCAATCCCAGATCCAAAAGAAGCGGTGTGTACTTGTCCATACGGGAAGATGTAGTAGGGCCTGCCGATCCTATTACCTGACCGGGCTTAGCAGGAGTCGGTCCTAAATAGTACAGCACCTTTCCTGTTAAATCTATAGGAGTTACACCGTTTTCATATAATTCGGCAGAACTAACCTGATCTGCGGTCTTACCGGTTTTTTCAAGGTATTCGTTAATTGCGTCATACATTCTCTTATGAGCTGCATCTCTGGCAGAATAAATTGTTCCGTTAAGATATAAAACATCCTGATTCTTGATTTTTTTTATGTCTTCTTCTTTGAAAGGAAGTGTTATATTATAGTCCATTTTGTCACCTCATCAGTCTCAATGATTAAATCACAGAACGCATTTCACATGGCGGTTAACATGGCAGCACATGTTGACTGCCAGTGGCATACCTGCGATGTGAGTGGGATAAATCTCAAGATTTACACCCAGGCAGGTGAACTTACCGCCCATACCACCCGGTCCGATGTCAAGGTTGTTGATTCCATCATATAAATCTTTCTGTAACTGTGTAGCATACTCATTTGATACTTCATCAAAATACGAATGAACCGAATTAAGTTCGTTGGTAAGAGCTTTCTTAGCTAAAAGGGCACTTTTCTCAAAGTCTCCGCCTATACCTACTCCGACAACTACAGGAGGGCAGGCATTGGGACCTGCATCTTTAACAGCTGTGAGAACCGCATTCTTAATACCGTCTATACCATCCGCCGGCTTGAGCATAAAGACCCTGCTCATGTTCTCGCTTCCGAAGCCCTTGGGTGCAAGTGTGATTTCTAATGAATCACCATCAACAATCTCTGTATGAATGATGGCAGGAGTATTATCACCGGTGTTCTTTCTGATGATAGGATCATTTACCACTGATTTTCTAAGATATCCCTCAGTATATCCCTGGCGGACACCCTCGTTTATAGCGGCACTGAAGCTGCCTCCTTCAATATGTACATCCTGTCCGATTTTTACAAACACCACTGCCATACCGGTATCCTGGCATATCGGAATCTGCTCATTTCCTGCTATATCCAGGTTTTCCTTGAGCTGTCCGAGTATCTTTTTTCCGAGTACATTTTCTTCGTTGTCACAGGCATTATAAAGTGCCTTCTTCATATCATCTGCCAGGTATAAGTTGGCATCAATGCACATTTTCTTAACTGCCTTTGTGATATCTTCCGTTCTTACTGTTCTCACATTGAACCTCTTTCTAAAAAAGTATTATAATTTCTGTTCCTTTAAAAATTTTTCAATATATATAACCTGCGTCGGCATGATCTCCGGGAGTTCATCGATAGAAACCCACCTTAGTTCTTTGCTCAGGAGCAGGCGGAGTACCGGGAATAGTCTAAAACCATAAAGCGTGCAGTGGATATGCTTCGGCCGTCGAAGCATATCCACTGCTAAGCGATTCTGTGTTTTAGACCCTCCCGGTGCTATGACTGCTCCGGCACTAATATACCACAACTATTATTCCTCCGACCCGGACTCATCCGGAACATCGGTTTCCAGCACATCCTTATCAGGATCCTCATCCTCAGCATCCTCTATCTCGATGTGCTCCGACTTTAAAATCTCCTCAGGAGTAATCGGCTCCATATCTACATCGGCGTCACTCTCGGTTTCCTTGACACGGGCGAAGCTAGCCACAAATACATCCTTGTTGGCATCGATGCTGATCAGCTTAACACCGGTAGTATTTCTTCCGATCACACTGATATCAGCCACACTGAGTCTGATGGTAGTACCTGTATTGGTCATCATGATAATCTCACCGCTCTCACGGTTGAGTACCTTAGCACCTACAAGGTTACCACTCTTTTCAACTATCTTGTAGCATCTTACACCCTTACCGCCTCTGTGCTGAGCACTAAACTCAGAAATAGGAGTAAGCTTGCCATATCCGAACTCAGAAACTGTGAGCAGGTACTCGCCCTGGTTGTCAAGCTGCATAGCCACAACCTCATCTGTATCTTCGAGATTCATACCGATAACACCGATGGACTGACGACCTGTAAGTCTTACATCATGCTCGTAGAATCTGATACACTGACCATACTTGGAGATCAGGAATACATTGCTCTTGTCATCAGTACACTTAACACCGATAAGCTCGTCGTCATCACGAAGTGAAATAGCGATCAGGCCGCCCTTGCGGATATTTGCATACTCTGAAAGTCTGGTCTTCTTGATGATACCGTTCTTTGTAGCCATGAGCAGGAAGCTGTCGAAGTCATAGCCCCTGACAGTGATGGTAGCGGTAATCTTCTCTTCTCCGGTAATCTGGAGCAGGTTAACGATCGCGGTACCACGGCTGGTCCTTGAACTCTCGGGTATCTCATATGCCTTGAGCCTGAATACACGTCCCTTATTGGTAAAGAACATGATATAGTGATGGTTCGTGGTCATGAACAGATCCTCGATGTAATCATCCTCCAAGGTCTGCATACCCTTGATACCCTTGCCGCCACGATGCTGATTCTTGAAGTTATCAAGAGTCATACGCTTGATATAGCCCTTCTTGGTCATAGCGATAACGGTATCCTCATCGGGGATGATATCCTCCATAGAGATATCGTACTCATCAAATCCGATGGAAGTACGTCTGGGATCCCTGTATTTTGAACCGATAGCTTCTACTTCGTCTCTTACAACTCCGAGCAGGATCTTCTCATCTCCAAGGATTGCCTTATACTGCTTAATCTTTTCCTGAAGGTCAGCATATTCTGCTTCAAGTTTTTCTCTTTCCAAACCTGTTAACTGTCTTAAACGCATATCAACGATAGCCTGTGCCTGAGGATCATCAAATCCGAAGGTAGCCATCAGTTTTTCCTTGGCGTCATTTGCACTCTTTGATGCCCTGATGATAGCGATGATCTCGTCGATTACATCAAGAGCCTTAAGCAATCCTTCCTTGATATGAGCCGATTCCTCAGCCTTTGCAAGGTCGTATCTGGTACGTCTCGAAACTACATCTTCCTGATGCTTTATATAAAGCTTTAAAATGTCGATCAATGAAAGAACCTTAGGCTCTCCGTCCACCAGAGCCAGCATATTTACACCAAAGCTGTCCTGGAGCTGGGTATGCTTGTAAAGCAGGTTGAGGATAACCGTAGGATTTGCATCACGGCGGAGCTCTATGCAGACTCTCATACCGTCACGGTTTGACTCATCACGGATCTCAGTGATACCGTCAACCTTTTTATCCTTAACAAGCTCTGCAATCTTCTGGATAAGGCGAGCCTTGTTTACCAGATAAGGAAGTTCGGTAACTACGATACGGTTTTTACCGTTTGCCATGGGCTCGATATCGGTAACCGCACGTACTCTTACTTTACCACGGCCGGTACGGTATGCCTCCTCGATGCCTCTGGTACCGAGTATCTGTGCACCTGTAGGGAAGTCAGGTCCCTTTATGATCTTCATTATCTCTTCGATAGAGGTTTCTCTGTCTTCATTTATACGATTGTTAATGATAGCAGCTACTGCATCAATAACCTCTCCTGCATTGTGAGGAGGGATGTTAGTAGCCATACCTACCGCTATACCGGTAGTACCGTTGATCAGCAGATTGGGTACACGTGCAGGAAGTACTGTGGGCTCTTTTTCAGTCTCATCAAAGTTAGGGATCATCTCCACAGTATCTTTGTTGATATCCTGAAGCATCTCCACTGCTATCTTGCTGAGTCTGGCCTCAGTATAACGCATCGCAGCTGCTCCGTCTCCGTCCACAGAACCGAAGTTTCCGTGTCCGTCAACCAACGGATACCTTGTAGACCACTCCTGGGCAAGATTAACCAAAGCACCATATATGGAGCTGTCTCCGTGAGGATGGTACTTACCCATTGTATCACCGACGATACGCGCACATTTTCTGTGAGGCTTATCCGGCCAGTTAGCAAGCTCTGCCATAGCATACAGAATACGTCTCTGAACGGGCTTTAAACCGTCCCTAACATCAGGGAGCGCACGTGATGCTATAACTGACATCGCATAATCTATGTAGGAGGTCTCCATTGTGTCTTTAAGATCCACGTTTTTGACCTGGTCGTAATTGATTTCGTCCATTTTTTGTCTCCGTAAATATTTTAAGTTATATCAAGATTTGTAACAAACTTAGCATTAGCTTCGATAAACTCACGTCTGGGCTCTACGTTGTCACCCATGAGGGTATTAAATGTGATGTTGAGCTCGGCGATATTATCCTCGTCCATATCTACTTTTCTGAGGACTCTGGTTGAAGGATCCATAGTGGTCTCCCAGAGCTGGTCGGCATCCATCTCACCAAGACCTTTGTAACGCTGAACCTTATTGTTTCCGTCACGCCCTATCTCAACCATTATGTTATTCAGCTGTTCATCCGAATATGCATACCATACATTCTTGTTTTTCTCTATCTTGTAAAGCGGAGGCTGTGCCAGATATACATGTCCCTGCTTGATGAGCTCAGGCATAAACCTGTAAAGGAATGTGAGCATCAGGGTACTGATATGGGCACCGTCCACGTCGGCATCGGTCATGATGATGATCTTGTTGTATCTGAGCTTGCTTAAATCAAAATCCTCTGAAATACCGGTACCGAAGGCTGTGATCATAGCTCTGATCTCTTCGTTGCCTAATATCTTATCCTGTCTGGCCTTTTCTACATTAAGGATCTTACCTCGAAGTGGAAGTATAGCCTGGGTAGCTCTGTCTCTTGCTGTCTTTGCAGAACCGCCCGCGGAATCTCCCTCGACTATGAAAATCTCGCAGTTTTCGGGATTCTTATCCGAACAGTCAGCCAGCTTTCCGGGAAGGCTCATGCCTTCGAGTGCTGTTTTTCTTCTGGTAAGCTCTCTTGCTTTTCTTGCGGCATCCCTTGCACGCTGAGCTAAAACTGCCTTTTCAACAATAATCTTTGCTACTGTGGGGTTCTGCTCTAAGAAGTAAGTAAGTTTTTCACTTACAACCGCATCAACAGCTCCACGAGCCTCTGAATTACCGAGCTTCTGCTTTGTCTGGCCTTCAAACTGAGGATCACCGAGCTTGATACTGATAATAGCTGCAAGTCCTTCTCTTAAATCCTCACCGGAGAGATTTTCTTCATTTTCCTTTAAAAGCTTCATGCTTCTTGCATAATCATTAAAGGTTTTGGTCAAAGCATTCTTAAAACCGGTATAATGTGTACCACCCTCTGGAGTAGTGATGTTATTTACAAAGCTGTAGCAGTTTTCATTATATGCATCGTTATGCTGCATAGCTACTTCAACATATACATCACCCTTCTGGCCTTCACAGTATATGATCTCAGGATAAAGGACATTCTGGTTTTTATTTAAATACTGTACGTATTCCTTTATACCGCCTTCATAGTGGAAGGTCTTTTCCTGCTCCAAGCCTTCTCTGGTGTCCTTCAAAGTAATCTTAAGTCCCTTTGTAAGGAATGCCATCTCACGAAGTCTTTGCTTTAATGTACCAAAATCAAATACTGTTTCTTCAAATATGGTTTTATCGGGCAGGAATGTGACTGTGGAACCATGTCTGTCACTCTCACCTATCTCTTTAAGTCTCTCTAAAGGCTTGCCATACTCATATCTCTGGAAATATTTCTTTCCGTTCTTTTCTACGACTACTTCAAGCCACTCAGAAAGTGCATTAACTACAGAAGCACCTACACCATGGAGACCACCGGATACCTTGTATCCTCCACCGCCGAACTTTCCGCCGGCATGAAGTATGGTAAATACAACTTCTACTGAAGATATACCCTTTTTCTTATTGATCTCTACAGGGATACCACGACCGTCATCCACTACAGTTACGGAGTTATCGGGATTTATCGTAACCACTATCTCCTTACATACTCCGGCCAATGCTTCATCTACCGCATTGTCAACTATCTCGTATACTAAGTGATGGAGACCGCGTACAGAAGTAGAACCGATATACATACCGGGTCTCTTACGTACTGCTTCCAGACCTTCAAGTATCTGTATCTGGTCAGCACCGTAATTTTGGATCTCGGTATTTATCTGTTCTTTTTCAACACTGCCATTTTCAGCTGATTCTTCATTATTGACATTGTTTAAGATATCGTCCATTATATCCTCCGATTTTTATAATCTTTCTTCATTCACGGTCCCTGCCGTTACCTTATAGACCTTATCATACTTTATCCTGTTCTTTACAAACTCATCAAGTCCTGTACATGTAATGACTGTCTGTACTCCGCTGATATTTTCCAATAGCTTGGTCTGTCTGTTTCTGTCAAGCTCTGAAAGCACATCGTCTAAGAGTAGTACAGGATTTTTCTTTTTATTCTGCTTTACCAGTTCAAGCTCCGAAAGCTTTAATGTAAGAGCAGATGTCCTTTGCTGACCCTGGGATCCGAACTTTTTGGCATCATTTTCATTTAACATGAAAACCATATCGTCCCTGTGCGGTCCAATACTTGTTGTTTTTAACAGTATATCCTTATCTCTGTTCGATAGTAAGACATCTTTAAACTCTTCAACCGAAACATTCGGCAGATAGCCAATCTTAAGCTCTTCATTACCTGATGTAAGGGTTTTATGTATTTCAAAAGCAATCTTATTTATATCTTCAATGAACAGATTTCTTTTTTCGATTATATATTTTCCGTAGCTTACCAGCTGATCATCCCATATATCCAGGGTATCCTTTAATTCCGGATTGAATGAAAGCTGCTTAAGCAGATTGTTGCGCTGTTCAAGAGCCTTTTCATATCCTGCCAGGTTATGCATATACAGCTTATCAAGCTGGCAAAGCTCCATATCACAGAATCTGCGTCTTTCGGAAGGACCTTCCTTTATGATCCCCAGATCATCCTGAGAAAAGGAAATGATATTCATCAGCCCATAAAGCTCTGCAGCCTTCTTTATCGGTATACCGTCGATAGCCACACCCTTCTGGCCCTTATCCTTAAGGTGCATATCTATCCTGCGGCTGATACTGTCATCATCAACCATCAGACGTATATGTGCTTCAGATTCGTTAAATCTTATAAGCTCCCTGTCACGGCTGCCCTTTTGGGACTTTGTAGTACAAGCTACATATAAAGCTTCAAGTATATTTGTTTTTCCCTGAGCATTATTTCCGTAAAATATGGTCACATTAGGGCTCAATTGTATGTTTAAATGCTCGTAATTACGAAAATTACTTAATTCTAGCGATTTTATGATCATTTTTATATGGATATCTTAGAAACAACAGTTACTTCGTCACCCTTAAAGGTAAATACATCACCATTATATAGCTTTCTGCCGCGACGAAGATCTGTTTCACCGTTTACCTTTACACTGCCTTCTTCTATGGCATATTTAGCATCTACTCCGCTGTCAACCAAACCTGCCAGCTTCATAGCCTGCCCGAGTTTTATAAATTCATCTCTGATAGAAATACTCTTTTTCATATATCAAATGCCTCTTTTATATCTTTTACCTATTCAGCATTAAAGTTTACAGGTAAAATAAGATACATATAGCTTTCAGTTTTATCCTTTATGATGCAGGGAGATTTAACGTTCATGAAGTAAATATCAATACTCTCATCATCTATGACTCTCAAAGCATCCAGCATAAACTTAGGGTTAAATGCTATCTTTATGTCATCACCCTCTTTGTTGATACCGATCTTTTCATCAAAGTTTCCTAAAGGAGTCTTAAGCTTAACCTCCATCTCGGTATCCTTCATATCAAATACGAGGGGTTTCTTCTCATTTTCCTTTAAAAGAAGGGTTGCTCTGTCTATACTTTCACTGATCTCACGCTTATTTACATGAACTAAGGTCTCATAATCTCCTGATATCATCCTGTCAACCAGGTAATACTCACCTTCAATAAGTCTTGAAAGTACTATGGTATCCTTCATCTCAAATAAGATATGATTATCACTGAAATAAATGGTAACCTTATCCTCAAGCTCGCCTGAAAGAATCTTCAATAACTCATTTAAAGTCTTTCCGGGTACGATAACCTTCTGATTACCGTACTCCTCATTAAGTTCTACGTTTCTTAAAGAAATACGATGTCCGTCAAGAGATACAAGTCTGAGCTTTTTGCCGTTTATCTCCATAAGCTCACCGGTCATTATCTTCATATTTTCAGAATCGGGAGCTATAGAAAATACTGTCTGCCTTATCATATCCCTTAAAGTAAGCTGTGACATAATGGCAAAATTCTTTCTCTCTATATCAGGAAGATCAGGATAATCAGCCGCACTCCTTACGGGGATATCAAAGTTTACGTTTTCACATTTAATATTTGCCGATACATCGCTTGCTGTAAAGGCAACCTCACTGTCCGGAAGTTTTCTTATGATCTCGGAGAAAATCTTTGCATTTACTACTAAAGATCCTTCCTCTATTATTTCTCCCTTTACTTTGGTCTCAATACCAAGGGACATATCGTTTCCCACAAGCTCTATGAAACCGTTTTCTGCTTTTATCTTAATGCAGTCCAAGATTTCCATAGTGGTTTTGGAAGGAATGGCTTTTAATGCAATATTAACTCCGTTAAGTAATTCATTTTTTTCACATAATATCTTCATTTGTGAACCTCCGGTTGGATGATAGGAATATATTAAATAAAATGTTTAGTAGTAGTAGGTAGCGTTGTTAAGTTGTTAAGTGGCTTCAGCCCTTGCAATATAACGCTTTATGAAAATGACAGACTGTTTATGAGATTTGATAACTTTTACCGGAAAAAAACTCAGGTTAAAGGTTATGAAACTCATAAAAAATCACTAACAATATCATATCCACAAAATTAAATATATCAACTTATCCACAATCAATAAACTGTTTATATTGTTGATAATGTTTATAAGTTTGTTATTTTATGTCAGGATTGATCTTATTGGTTAAAACTTTTATAGTTTCTTCAAGTGAAAAATCCTTTGAACGGTCTGTTTTTATCTTTTTTACATTGTGAATAACTGTTGCATGATCTCTGCCAAAGATTTCACCTATTTTTGAAATAGTGTTGTCAGTATATTCACTGCATAGATACATCGCTATCTGCCTGGGCACTGCTATAGCCTTATCTCTCTTAGATGAAAGGATATCGCTGGGGCTCATGTGATAGTGCTCGGCTACAACGCTGATAATAAACTCAGGTGTAATGACCTTTTTATGAGTAGGAATGATAAGGTCTCTTAAAGCGTACTCAGCAAGCTCCTTGGTAGCCGGAGTCTTCTGTATCTTAGCTAAAGCTATGACTTTTGTAAGAGCGCCTTCAAGAGTCCTTATGTTTGAATTGATGTTTTCAGCCATATAAGGGATAACATCATTCTCAATGGCAATATTGGATCCTTCACTCTGCTTTAAGTCCAGCTTTTTCTGCAGGATGGCTACCTTTGTCTCATAATCGGGAGGAGTCAGGTCTACTATTATGCCCCAGCCGAATCTGGATCTCCATCTCTCATCCAGGGTGGTGAAATCCTTCGGAGGCTTATCAGATGTAATGACTATCTGCTTTTTAGCCTCATAGAGGGCATTAAAGGTGTAGAAAAACTCTTCCTGAGTTCTGTCCTTACCTATAATAAACTGAATATCGTCTATAAGAAGGACATCTATATTTCTGTACTTCTCACGGAAAGCTGCAGGAGAAGCATCACCTTTTCTGATGGAATCAATAAGTTCGTTGGTAAAAGTATCGCTGGTTACGAACATAACCTTCTTATCCGGGTCGTTTTCCAAGATGAAGTGACCTATGGACTGCATAAGATGTGTCTTACCGAGACCTGAATCTCCGTAAATATATAAGGGATTATAGATATCTCCGGGAGACTCTGCAGCCTTAAGAGCCGTAGCATGAGCCAGCTGATTGTTTTTACTTACTACAAAGTTATCAAAGGTATAGTCTGGATTAAGGGGAAGTCCCTGGTTATGTATGACCTTTGATGGATCTGAACTGGCTTTTACAGTGCTTACAGAATCGGTTTCGCTTTCAAATTTAATATCATACGCACATTCAGTCATCTCCTGGATGGCTGTTTTAAGTAAAAATCCGTATTTAGCGCTTATATGATTAAAGTTAGAGGTTATATTGTTATTATCTGAAGTAATATATACTATGTTATCTTCAACCTTCTTAACATAAAGATCTTTTATCCATGTATTGAAGGAAACATTTGAAATATTGTACTCTTGCTTGGCAAAATCGAGGATTTCATCCCATTTTTCCTGTACTAAATTACTCATTTTGTAAGAAACCCTTTCTTTCATATTATAAATAGGAAGAGATTTTTTAAAAATAAGGTATAGTTTTCTGAAAAGTCAAGAAACCACCAATAAATATTATATAACAAATTTTGTAGATTTTCAAGGAAAAATGAAAAAAATTGCTTGACTATTGAGAAAAAGCAATATATAATGGTATGGCTGTTATTTCGGATAAAAATGATAAACGGTGTGATTTACCGTTAATAAGTATCTATCATAAAGGAGGTGTATTTACCATGAAAATGACTTTCCAGCCTAAGAAGAGACAGAGAGCTGTAGAGCATGGCTTTAGAAAGAGAATGAGCACCAGGAACGGCAGAAAGGTTTTGGCTGCTAGAAGAGCAAAAGGAAGACATAAACTTTCAGCTTAGGTCGCATTTAGGTGTGACCTTTTTTAAAATGAATATTTTACATTTAAAGAAGAATAACGAATTTCAGACCGTTTATAAAAACGGAAAATCATTTGCCAACAGATGTTTTGTAATGTATGTGTATAAAAATGATCTATCCGAAAACAGGCTTGGAATATCTGTGAGCAAAAAAGTAGGAAACAGTGTCATAAGACACAGGGTTACCCGTTTAGTGAGAGAGGTCTTTAGATTGAAAGGCCATTTGTTCAATAGTGGTTTGGACATAGTGGTAACCGCGCGAACAGGAGCAGTTGGTATAAAGTACAGCGACGCCGAAGCAGCGATATTACATTTGGGAAAGCTGCATCATATTATTGGTCATTCTGAGTTAAACGAAGAATCGTAAAGTATGAAATATATATTTATAGGCCTGGTAAAATTCTATAGAAAGTTTTTGTCTCCGTTAAAGAAAAAGTCATGTTGTATTTACATTCCTACGTGCAGTCAGTATGCCTTAGAGGCATTTGAGAAATATGGAGCATTTAAAGGCCTGCGTTTGTCTGTTAAAAGAATTTTGAGATGTCACCCCTTATCAAAGGGAGGTTATGATCCTGTTCCTTAAATATTTGTTAATGTCAGAAGTGACAGAATGAGAGGACAAGTTGCAGACAGTATTTTTATCTCAGGTTCAGGGTATTTTGAAGCCCATAGCCTGGGTACTCGGAAATATACTTAATGCGATATATAACTTCGTAGAGTTATTTGGTATAGAAAATATCGCACTTTGTATAGTTTTATTTACTTTTGTAGTAAAAATGCTTATGCTTCCGCTGACGATCAAGCAGCAGAAGTTCACAAAGCTCCAGTCAAAGATGAGTCCGGAGCTTACCAAAATTCAGCAGAAATATAAGGGAAAGAAGGATGAGGAGTCTTTAAGACGTCAGCAGTCAGAGACTCAGGCTGTCTATGCCAAGTATGGTGCAAGTCCTATGGGCGGATGCTTACCGCTGCTCATTTCCCTGCCTATCATGTTTGCCCTTTACAGGGTTATCTATGCTATTCCCGCTTATGTTACAGATGTCGGAGGTCTTTATGGTTCTATAGCTGATAAACTTCAGGGCATATCCGGTTATAAAAATACACTGATAGATTTTATAACCCAGAATTCACTTGTTTTATCACAACAGTCAGGTTGCAGTTCAACAGTTATCGATTTATCAATTTATCAGGATGTTCCCAGGGAATATTTGATAGATCTTTTTTCAAAGTTTAATCCTGCAAATTGGGATGCATTCTTTGACGTAGATTTATTCAGTTCGATAAAAGAAGCTGCTATATCAATTAATGGTTCTTCAATGTCTGTCAGTGAAGTAGTAGATAAAATCGTATCTGTAAACGGTTTATTTGGACTGAGCATTCTTGACAGACCTGAGATCAAAAGTATTTCCGTAGTTATTCCCGTACTTGCAGTTATTTCACAATTTATACAGGGCAAGTTACAGTCAGCAGTTAATGCAAACAAGAAAACTAATACAGATGATCCTGCACAGCAGACAACAAAGATGATGACAACCATCATGCCCATCATGTCAGGTGCATTTTGTCTTATGCTTCCTATAGGTGTTGGTATTTACTGGATTGCTTCTGCAATATTTACAATTATCCAGACACTGTTCATTAACAAGTATCTTGATAAGGTTAATGTTGATGAAATGCTTGAAAAGAGCAAGGAAAAGAACATTAAGCGTCAGGAAAAGCTCGGAGTCAGCTATGATAATAAGATGGCTGAGGTAGCAAAGACAAAGGGTCTTAATTACAATAATTCATCAGAAGAATACGACAATACCAGTTATAAAAAGAATTCCAACAAAAAGTCCAAGCAGGCAGGTGCTGATTATAAGAGAAGCAATGTTTCTTACAGCTCAAAGAGTATAGCAGCCAATGCAAATCTGCTGGCAAGCAAGGCTTCTGCTAAAAAGGAAGAAGCAAAAAATACTAACAGCTCAGAGAACAATGAGAATTCTGAGTCTTAAGATTTATGGGATGGAGAACGATGGACAGTAAAGAATTTACAGGTAAAAATGTGGAGGAAGCTTTACAAAGCGCCCTCACAGAGTTAAATGTAACAATAGATCAGATAGAGTATGAAGTATTAGAAAAGGAAAGCGGCGGATTCTTAGGTTTACTTGGTGGAAAACCTGCTAAGATAGCAGTTAAATTAAAGGAAGCAGAAAAGGAACAGATTAAAGAAACCGGTAACAATAACGATAAGGATCTTTGCCAGATAGCTACTACATTTTTAAATGAAATCTTAACTGCTATGGGTCTTGATACAGAGATCAAGGCAGAGTTTACAGAGAACAAGGATGAGATAGACATCGACCTTTCAGGTTCTGATATGGGTGTACTCATCGGAAAAAGAGGAGCAACACTTGATTCACTTCAGTATCTCGTAAGCCTTGTAGTAAACAAGGAAAGCGACAGTTATATCAAGATCAAGCTTGATACAGAAAACTATCGTGAGAGACGTAAGGAAACACTTGAAAACCTTGCAAAGAATATCGCTTCTAAGGTTAAGAAGACCAGACGTAATGTTTCTTTAGAGCCTATGAATCCTTATGAGAGAAGGATCATCCACTCCTGTCTTCAGAGTGACAGTTATGTTGAGACTCATTCCGAGGGTGAGGAGCCTTTCAGAAAGGTTGTAGTTACTTTAAAGAAGGGTGTTCAGTTACCTGAAAGAAGACAGGGCTTTAAGGGTAGAAAGCCTTATGGAAACAATAACAGAAATAAGAAAATAAGCAGCAGTCGTGAATTCCACAAGAAATATGGTGCAGATACTAAGGATTACAGTACCGATTATAAGAAAGATTATGCAGAGTACTTAGAATCAAAGGCTGCAGCTAAAGCAGCTGCTGAGAAAAAAGAGGAAAACATGTAATAATCAAAGGGCTGCCGCAAATGCGGTGGCCCTTATCTTTCTTTAACAGACTGTTATTTTGAGAAGTAATTAAGGATCTTAAAATATGAATTATAAAATGATCAACGAAAAAGATACAATAGCAGCCATTTGTACAGGTCTTACCGGATCCGGTATAAATATAATAAGGATAAGCGGGGACGAGTCATTTAATATAGCAGAGAAAATCTTCAGGAGTGTCAGTGATAAAAAAATATCCGACATGGGAAGATTTTCTGTAAACTATGGTTTTATAGTAGATAATAAGGATTCTGCTACAGAAAAAACCGTGGACGAGGTTCTCCTGCTTAAAATGCAGGCTCCGCACAGCTACACAAAAGAAAACGTGATAGAGATCGACTGTCATGGCGGTATCCTGGTGACCAAACGTATTTTGGAGCTGGTGCTGAAAACCGGAGCCAGACTTGCAGAGCCCGGTGAGTTTACGAAAAGAGCGTTTCTTAACGGACGTATAGATCTGTCCCAGGCGGAAGCGGTTATAGATATCATCAATGCAAAAAGTAATCTTGCATTAAATAATTCCGTTAAGCAGCTGAAAGGTCAGGTCAAGGACAAGATCATCTCATTAAGAGACAGTATTATTTCAAAAACTGCTTACATCGAGGCTGCTCTTGATGACCCTGAACATATAAGTCTTGATGGTTTTACGGAAGAACTGGAACCTGAAATGGAGCGTATTTTATCAGAGATTTCCAAACTCGTTGCTTCTTCTGATGACGGCCGTCTGATAAATGAAGGTATAAATACCTGTATACTGGGACTACCGAATGCGGGTAAGTCTTCTCTGCTTAATGCTCTCCTGGATGAGGACAGGGCTATAGTTACAGATATAGCCGGGACTACAAGGGATGTATTAAAGGAGACGGTTACCTTCGGAGACGTGGTGCTGAATATCTTTGATACAGCCGGTATCAGAGACACTGAGGATATTATAGAAAAAATCGGTGTGGATAAGGCCAAAAAGGAAGCCGAAAATGCTGACCTTATATTATATGTAGTGGATTTGAAGGAAGGCCTGACTGACGAAGATAAAAAAATCTTAGAAGAAATAAAAGACAAAAAGATAGTTTTGATATATAATAAAAGTGATCTGGTATTACCTGAACAGGTTGAGGATATGAACTGTCAATCACCTGTCATCCCGGGTGAAGGCGAGGGATCTATACAAAAAGTTAATTCCGTAAAGATCAGTTCGCTCACCGGAGAAGGAATTGACGAATTAAAGGATTTAATAAAGAAATTGTTCTACAGTGGTAGTATTACAAACGAAGAAGATATCATTATAACCAATGAAAGACATCGCGAGCTGTTGATAAGTGCCGAGCAGTCTGTAAGAAATGTCTTCGAAGGCATAGAAGCAGGAGTAAGCGAGGATTTCCTGACCATCGATATGATGGATGCTTATGAGGCACTGGGAAAGATAGTCGGGGAAAGCGTCGAAGATGACCTGGCAGACAGGATTTTCAGAGATTTCTGTATGGGTAAATGATAATATAAGTTTTTAGAGGAAGAAAAATGCAGTACGAGGATTATGATGTAGCCGTAATAGGTGCGGGACATGCCGGATGTGAGGCAGCGTTAGCATGTGCGAGGCTTGGTTTAAAAACAATAGTATTTACCGTAAGTGTGGACAGCATAGCTATGATGCCCTGTAATCCCAATGTCGGTGGTACATCTAAAGGACATCTGGTCCGTGAGGTAGATGCCCTCGGCGGTGAGATGGGTAAAAACATAGACAGGACCTTTATACAGTCAAAAATGCTGAACACTTCAAAGGGCCCTGCTGTACATTCCTTAAGAGCACAGGCTGATAAAAAGGAATACTCCTCTTCCATGCGTAGGGTTTTAGAGAATACAGATAATCTGACCATAAGACAGGATGAGGTTTCTGAAATCCTTGTTGAATATTTTGACTCAGTTGAACAGAATAAAGAAGCATCAGATAATAAAGAAAAAAGTGATATCTTCATAAAGTATGTAACGGGTGTAAAGACTACATCCGATAATGTTTACCCCTGTAAGGCAGCTATACTCTGTACGGGAGTATATCTAAAGGCGAGATGTATTTATGGTGAGGTCAGCAAATATACAGGGCCAAACGGGTTACCAGCCGCTAACTCACTGACTGCATCTCTTATTGATCTTGGGATCGATGTCAGACGTTTCAAGACAGGTACACCTGCCAGGATAGATAAACGAAGCATTGATTTTTCAAAGATGGAGGAACAGTTTGGTGATGAGAAAATAGTTCCTTTCTCATTTGAAAACAGGTCAGAGGATCTGGAATGTGAACAGGTTTCATGCTGGCTCACATATACAAATGAAGAAACTCATAAGATAATCAGGGAAAATATCGACCGCTCTCCTCTTTTCTCCGGAGCCATAGAGGGAGTCGGACCACGCTACTGCCCTTCTATCGAGGACAAGGTTATGAGGTTTGCTGACAAGGACCGTCATCAGGTATTTATAGAACCGGAAGGAAACTATACAAACGAGATGTATATCTCCGGTATGTCCAGCAGCTTACCCGAGGATGTCCAGTATAAAATGTACCGTTCCGTGCCCGGACTTGAAAATGCAAAGATAGTCAGAAATGCTTATGCCATCGAATATGACTGCATTAATGCTACCGAACTTTTACCTACACTCGAGTTTAAGACTATCAGTGGTTTGTTCAGTGCCGGACAGAGTAACGGAAGCTCGGGATACGAAGAGGCAGCTGCTCAGGGTATCATTGCCGGCATAAATGCAGCTATGAAGCTGTTAAACAAGGAGCCGCTGATCCTTGACAGATCTGACGGATACATAGGAGTTCTGATAGATGACCTGGTAACAAAGGAAACCCAGGAGCCATACAGGATGATGACTTCCAGAGCCGAATACAGATTACTGCTGAGACAGGATAACGCAGATTTGAGACTTTCAAAGTATGGGTACAGAGTCGGACTCTTAAGTAAGGAACGTTATGAGAAAACTGTTGAAAAGCAGAAAATCATAGATGAAGAAATCGAAAGACTTAAAAATACAAGCGTAGGAACAAGCGAAAAGGTGCTGGAGCTGCTCAGATCCTATAACAGTACCGAGTTAACCTCGGGTATAACCTTGGCAGAGCTGGTCAGACGTCCCGAACTCTCCTACTCCATGCTGGCACCCATAGATAAAAACAGACCTCAGATAGATGAGACCATAGCCGAGCAGATAAATATCGAGTTAAAATATGAGGGATATATTAGCAGGCAGATAAAACAGGTTGAACAATATAAGAAACTTGAAAAGAAAAAAATACCTGCTGATTTTGACTATGATGCAGTACCTTCACTAAGGATTGAAGCAAGACAAAAGCTAAAGAAGATCCGTCCGGTATCCATCGGACAGGCATCCCGTATATCCGGAGTATCTCCTGCCGATATAAATGTACTGGTTGTGTTTATGAAACTGTGATGATATATAATAGGAAGCTTTTATTACGGAGAAAAAAGTGGAACAGGATAAAAGTACTTATATAAAAAGCAAAATAGATGAATTACTTGGATTAACTATTGACGATACGCGGGCAGATCAGTTGGCAGATTTCTATGAAATGATCATAGAAAAAAACAAGGTGATGAACCTGACTGCCATTACGGACTTTGAAGAGTTTGTGGTAAAACATTTTGTTGACAGTCTGTCCATTATAAAAATATCCGGTATCAAGGAATGCTTTCAAAAACCTGTAAATGTAACAGGTGATATCGTAAACTCTGATACGGAAATAAATATAATAGACATTGGTACCGGAGCGGGATTTCCGGGTGTGCCATTGAAAATTGTTTTTCCTGACCTTAATGTTACTTTGTTTGATTCACTCCAAAAAAGGCTGACATTTCTTGATGAGGTTATAGATAAGTTAAAACTGAAAAATATAAAAACTGTTCATGGTCGTGCAGAAGAATTTGGAAGAAAACTTGATTATCGTGAAAAATATGATATAGTAGTATCAAGAGCTGTTGCAGAGTTAACTCCGTTATGTGAACTTGCTCTCCCGTTCTGCAAGGTAGGAGGAAGATTTATCTCCTATAAAGGCGGGAAAGGCGGCGAAGAACTGAAAAATGCAGAGTATGCCATAAAAGAGCTTGGTGGGAAAAAGGGTACTATTTGTGATTATACCTTTGATACTAATGATGCAATAAATGAGAGAACTCTTATAGAAATATGTAAGGTAAAAAACACTTCTTCAAAATATCCAAGGGGTGGTGGTAAACCTTTTAAAGCACCACTACATATGGTATGAAAGGAAAAGTTGAAAAATGGGAAAGGTTATTATCATTGCAAATCAGAAGGGTGGCGTAGGAAAAACTACTACTGCTATTAATTTGTCTGCTGCACTGGCACAACATGGCATGAAAGTACTTGCTATCGACAGTGACCCTCAGGGAAACTGTACAAGTGGACTTGGTATCGATAAATCAAAGGTAAAAAACAGTGTTTATCAGATGATTATCGGTAAATGTGATATAAAGGACTGTATTTTGGACAGTGTTATTGATGGGTTGCAGGTGGTTCCTTCAAGCGTACAGCTTGCCGGAGCCGATATCGAACTGATCGGCATGGAAGACAGAGAACATATCCTTGAAAAAAAGATAAAGGATATTGTTGATGATTATGATTATATTATCATTGACTGCCCTCCTTCATTAAATGTCTTGACTGTAAATGCTATGGCAGCTGCAGATTCTGTGATAGTTCCCATACAATGTGAGTTCTATGCTCTTGAAGGCTTATCACAGTTGCTTTATACAATCAACCTGGTAAGGGACAGACTCAATTCACGATTGATCATGGACGGTGTGGTTTTTACAATGTATGATGCGAGAACCAATCTCTCACTCCAGGTTGTTGAGAACGTAAGAAAGAATCTGAAACAAAATATATTTGCAACGATCATACCAAGAAATGTTCGACTTGCCGAAGCACCAAGTCATGGATTACCGATATGTCTTTATGATAAAAAATCTGTTGGTGCTGAGGCATATGAGAATCTGGCAATCGAAGTTCTTGAAAACGACAACAAAGAAGTAAACAAAACAAATGATGATCCCAAAAACAAAAAGAAAGGATCTGGAATAAAGGGACTGTTCAAAAAGAAATAACTTACCAAAGGATGTTTCACATGAAACATCCTTTTTAAATTGTTAAGTTTGTTATTGACAAAATTTTATATAGAGTATAAACTGTATTTGTTGGTTGAAGATTTTAATTGATACTCATTACAATAATACAACAAATGTTTCACATGAAACATGTTGTAATCGATTTGTCTAATGTTTCACATGAAACATTCTTTTGAAAAATCTATTTGGTGCTCCAAAAAAAGTTGGATGCGGAAATTATATGTTTCACATGAAACATTTACAATTCAAAAAGATTATCTTGGGCAGATTTATTGTTTCATGTAAAGCATAAACAAAAACCAACACAAATTAAAATCAATGTTTCACATGAAACATGTATAAGTCAGATTGTATATGTTTCATGTGAAACATCAATAAGTAAAGGAGAAAATCATGGCAGCAAAGACTACAAAAAAGCAAACAACAAAGAAACCGACCGGCAAAAAAGAGATTAAGAAGACAACAACAAAGGCACCTGTAAAGGAGAAAGCACAAAAAGAAACCAAAAAGTCACAGGGCTTTGGACTTGGAAAGGGCTTTGAATCATTCGGCAGCGGTTTGGGTGCATTGATACCTGATAATAACACTTCAGAATCAAAAGCAAAGGAAATAAATGAAGATATAATTGAGGCAAAGACCGGTGAAGTTCTGATCAACATTAATAAAATAGAGCCTAATCCTAATCAGCCCAGAAGAAAATTTGATGAGGATGCACTGGGTGAGCTTGCAGAGTCTATAAAGATGCACGGATTGATCCAACCTATCATAGTACAAAAGAAAGAAAAGATGTATCAAATAATAGCCGGAGAAAGAAGATGGCGTGCATGTCGTCTGGCCAAGTTAAAGGAAGTGCCGGTAATAATCAAGAATCTTTCTGACAATGAACAGTATGAAGTAGCTCTTATCGAGAATATCCAGAGAGAGGATCTAAACGATATTGAAGAAGCATACGCATACAAAGCACTGATCGATGAGTTTAATCTTACCCAGGATGGAGTAGCTGAAAGAGTATCTAAGAGCAGAGTAGCTGTAACCAATTCTCTTCGTTTGTTAAAACTTGATAAGAGAGTCCAGGATCTGGTAGTTAACGGACTTATCTCCGGTGGACATGCAAGAGCTTTACTTGGATTAACTGATGGAAATATCCAATATGATACCGCAACCAGGATAATAGATGAGAAGCTGAGCGTTCGTGAGACCGAAAAGCTAGTTAAGCAGATGCTGAACCGTGCCGATAAGACACGCTACAAGAAATCCAATGATAATGAAGCAATATACAGACAGTATGAGGATAATCTCAGATCAATACTCGGATCAAAGGTTGAAATCAAGCAAAACGGTCAAAACAAGGGAAAAATCATGATCGAATTCAATTCAACCGATGAATTTGAGAAGCTTTATGAAATAATAAAAAGATAAAATAGTTAGGTTTTGAGGGTACTACTATATATAGTGGTTACAGGAAATAATTAAACTATATACAATGAAATTGATGAAGATAATACATAATCATATATGTATTGTGATGTTAATGTCAAAATTTGGGAGAAAAGTCAATGGGATTATTTGACAAAATAGGTATAGACGGGAGTTATCTGGTTATCATACTGTTTATATTGCTTATCGGATTATTCCTATACTGCCTTTCCATGAGAAACCTGTTGTTAAAATACAAAAAAAGACAGGATACTTTTCTTAAGGGTAACGATGGAAAAAGCATGGAAAAGGCTATCCTTGGAAAGTTCAAGGAAGTAGATGAAGCAAAAAGTATTGTAGCGGATAACAAACAAGTGGTAGAAGAACTAAAGGATTACAGTACCTTCTGTTTTCAGAAATTTGCTGTAAATAAATACGATGCTTTTGAAGGTATGGGCGGCAAACTGAGCTTTTCACTATGTATGCTGACTGACAACAATGATGGTTTCGTGCTGTCGTCAGTACACAATGAAATAGGTGGCTGCTACACATATGTAAAAGAGATCATTCGTGGAGAATCTTATGTTATCCTAAGCACTGAAGAAAAGAAGGCTTTAGAGAGGGCGAAGGAAAGGAAAAGCTGTCTTGATGACTGATTTACCGGTATAAAAACATAAGAGAAAAAAGGTGAGGTTTTAATGCATACATATATAAGGTCGATAGGCTTTAGCAAAAAGGACAGTCAGGTAGATATAGAGGCTCTGGTAAAAGATGTTGTCGTACAGGCGGATTCCGTGAAGACGATCATAAAAGATAACGGCAATATCTATGTGGAATATCAGAAAAGCTTCGGAGAAAATATCGGGATAACTGTCCGTGGCGAAGAAGATGAAAAAGGCATTTTCCATATCGGTACATTCTTTCCTTATTTAAAGAGTTCCTTTAAGGAAGGCTTGAAAGAGGAAGAGATATTCGTAAATAAAAAGGTTGATTCCGATGCATATACCGGAATGTGTGATGACAATCATGTCGGAGTATCACTGATTTTCTATATGCAGAATATTGAAGAGTATATAAAATCCGCGGCGACCAGGCTCAGTATAAAAGATAAGAAGATAAAACTGGTAGCTTTATCAAGCGGCGGAAAGATAATACTTCCTACCCAGAAAAGGATTTATTCACATATCGCTTCAAAGATAGATAATGCCGTGAAAAACCAGTTGATGGACGAAGCAAAAAACGGGGATATGCAGGCGCTGGATATACTTTCCATGAGCGATATGGACAGCAATGCATCTTTGGCAGAGAGGATTAAACATGAAGATTTGTTTTCGATAGTAGAGACGAGCTTTATCCCCTATGGTTCGGAGTCGGATCTTTATACCGTCCTCGGTAATATCTTATCTTCCAGACAGATAAAAAACAGTGAAACAGGTGAACTGATCTGGATCTTAAAGATAGTCTGCAATGATATTCCGATGGAGGATGCCATAAATGCCGAGGGTTTGATGGGATTTCCTTCCCCGGGCATGAGAGTTAAG
>JAEEGJ010007954.1_pt1 | contig 29697 bp, 24 predicted proteins | sample 8958761 | NCBI WGS metagenome assembly JAEEGJ01 (sample SAMN16246546, study PRJNA631951) | gut metagenome | biome: gut microbiome; feature: rumen; material: RS-attached | host: Bos | place: Iran: Karaj | collected 2018-10
GTATGTCAGAAATTTCACTTACCTTAGTGCTGCAAAAATTATAACGCAAGTTATTCTGACATGGCTGCAAAGGTACAAACAAAAATCGAGAAAGTGACCGCAAGGGCGGGAATTTTTTGCGCAGAGAGCTATTTTCGCGGCTTTCAGCTGGACAAGCTCATCAACGAGGTGCTTGGAGTTCGCAGCAAAGTACATAACGGCTTCCAGTGGGACGAAGTGATATTGCCGTTGTTCGACACCTGCCTGTGCGGCAGACAGCCAGAGCATGTATGCACAGATACAGCGCATCACGGAGTGGAAGCCCGCGGAAATCAACTTCCAGGAGTGTGAGGTGGCATCCGTCATGTTGGAAATGCAAAAGAAATCTATTTTTTCTTTTGCATTTCGCTCACTTATTCGTACCTTTCTCCTTTGGAGAAGGTGGCTGCACCTCAGAAAAATCCAAATAAATTTGGTTTTTCATTCGGTTTGTACTACCTTTGCAGGCAAAAAGATAAGGTGAATACAAAAGATATACATATAAGCGACTATAACTATGAGCTCCCTGACGAGCGGATAGCGAAGTTCCCCATGGCGGAACGCGACCACTCGAAACTGCTGGTCTATCAAAAAGGACGGGTAGGAGAGGATGTGTTCTATCATCTGCCACAGTATCTGCCGCAAGGTGCGCTGATGGTGATGAACAACACGAAGGTGATTCAGGCGCGTCTGCACTTCCGTAAGGACGATGCCCAGGGCGAACCGACGGGAGCACTGATAGAGGTGTTCCTCTTGGAGCCATACGCTCCTGCCGACTACGAACAGATGTTCCAGCAGACTCACTGCTGCCAGTGGCTCTGCCTGATTGGCAATCAGAAGAAGTGGAAGGAGAACGTGGTGCTGCGGCGCAAGGTCACCATCCAGGGAAGAGAGGTGACGGTGAGCGCCAGCCGGCAGGGTGAGGTAGGTACGAGTCAGCTGGTGACCATCGAGTGGCAGTTGGCTGACGGAATGCAGACAACGGGTACTGCCATCAGCTTTGCAGAGATACTGGATGCCGCAGGTGAACTGCCCATCCCGCCCTATCTGAACCGCGAGACACAGGAGAGCGACAAGACGACCTACCAGACGGTCTACTCGAAAATAAAGGGCAGTGTGGCTGCTCCAACCGCCGGGCTGCACTTTACCCAGCGCGTACTGGCAGACATCGATGCTCATGGCATTGAGCGCGAGGAGCTGACCCTGCATGTGGGTGCCGGCACGTTCCGCCCCGTGAAGAGTGAGACCATCGGCGACCATCCGATGCATACAGAGTATATCGCCGTGCGCCGCCACACGATAGAGCGGCTGATAGCCCATGAAGGGCATGCCATTGCCGTAGGTACCACGAGTGTGCGGACACTGGAGAGTCTCTACTACATGGGGTTGAAGGTGATGGAGCATCCTGAGCTGACGGAAGAGCAGTTGCATGTAGACCAATGGGAGCCGTATGAGCGGACTGCCGGTGTGAGCTCTGTAGAAGCATTGCAGGCACTGCAGGAGTGGATGGAGCGCCGCGAACTGACGGTGCTGCACTCGTCGACACAGATTATCATTGCACCAGGCTACGACTACAAGATTGTGAAGATGCTGATTACGAACTTCCATCAGCCGCAGTCTACACTGCTGTTGCTGGTGAGTGCCTTTGTGCATGGTGACTGGCATCAGATCTATGACTATGCACTGGCTCACGACTTCCGGTTCCTGAGCTATGGCGACTCTTCGCTGCTGATTCCATAGGGAGGGGCGAGATTTCGACATATCGAGAACATCGACATATCGAGATGTCGAAAATGAAAAAGAATAAAATTAAGAAGAAAATATGAAATACGGTTTTATCAAGGTTGCAGCGGCAGTGCCGGCAGTGAAAGTGGCAGATGTCGACTACAATGTGGTCGAGATGGAAAAGCTGATTGCCATGGCCGATAGCGAGCATGTGGAGATTGTCTGTTTTCCAGAGCTCTGCATGACGGGCTATACCTGTCAAGACCTGTTTAAGGAGCAACTGCTGCTGAATAAGGCTGAAGAAGGGTTGATGCGCCTGTTGGAGTTTACCCGCAAGATGGACATCATCTGCGTGGTGGGACTGCCAGTACAGGCCAATGGACTCTTGCTCAACTGTGCGGCAGTGATTCAGGACGGCACGCTGTTAGGAGTGGTGCCCAAGACCTATCTGCCCAACTACAACGAATTCTACGAGAAGCGCTGGTTTGCCTCGGCCCAGGATTTGAATCCTACCTCGACCTATCTGGCAGGCAGTGCCATCACGCTGAGCTCGGAGCCGAAGCTGTTTCAGACCATTGACGGTGTGAAGTTCGGTGTCGAGATATGCGAGGATGTATGGGCCCCCATCCCTCCCAGCAACCAGCTGACAATGGCCGGTGCCGATATCGTGTTCAACTGCTCAGCCTCGAACGAGCTGATAGGCAAGCACCAATATCTGCGCTCGCTGCTGGCCCAGCAGAGTGCCCGCACACTGAGCGGCTATGTGTACGCATCGTGCGGATTCGGAGAGTCGACACAGGATGTGGTCTATGGCGGCAATGCCATCGTCTTTGAAAACGGCAAGGTGCTGGCAGAGGGCGAGCGGTTCTCGTTCCAACCCCAGCTGCAGACGGCACAGATAGATGTTGAACGGCTGCGCACAGAGCGGCAGGCGAACACCACCTTTGTGAATGCCCAGCGCGGTGCCCATGCCCAGCTGATCATGGCCAAGCCCATTGGCAACGACCATCCCTTTGAGCTGCAGCGCACCGTAGATGCCCATCCCTTCATCCCACAGGACGGCGATATGGCCGAGTCGTGCGAGGAGATACTCAACATCCAGACGGCAGGACTGGCCAAGCGACTGATACATACCAACTGCCAGCATGTCGTAGTAGGCATCAGCGGCGGGCTTGACTCCACCTTGGCCTTGCTGGTCTGCGTGCGCACCTTCGACAAGCTCGGCTATGACAGGAAAGGAATCGTGGGAGTGACGATGCCCGGCTTCGGCACTACCGACCGTACCCACGACAATGCTACCTCGCTGATGCAGTCGCTGGGCATCTCGCAGATGGAGATTCCAATATCCAAGGCGGTGACTCAGCATTTTAAGGATATCGGCCACGATGCCGCCATCCACGATGCTACCTATGAGAACTCGCAGGCCCGCGAACGAACGCAGATACTGATGGACCTGGCCAATAAGCTGGGAGCGCTGGTAGTGGGCACGGGCGACCTGTCGGAACTGGCATTAGGCTGGGCCACCTATAATGGTGACCACATGTCGATGTATGGTGTGAACGGCGGTATTCCCAAGACTCTCATCCAGTATCTTATCCGCTATATGGCCTCGCTGCCGGTGTTCAAAGCTCAGCGGGATACACTCATCGATGTGATAGATACGCCCATCTCGCCCGAGCTGACCCCTGCCGATGCGGAGGGAAATATCCAGCAGAAGACGGAGGACCTTGTAGGCCCTTACGAGCTTCACGACTTCTTCCTCTACTACTTCCTGCGCTTCGGATTCCGTCCTGCCAAGATTTTCCTGTTGGCACAGACTGCTTTCGGTCAGTCGTATGACAAGGATACTATCAAGAAGTGGCTGACCACCTTCTGCCGCCGATTCTTCTCGCAGCAGTTCAAGCGCTCCTGTCTGCCCGACGGACCCAAGGTGGGCAGTGTCAGTCTGTCACCACGCGGTGACTGGCGCATGGCAAGCGACGCTTCGAGTACACTATGGATAAAAGAATGTGACGAGCTATGATCAAGATTACCCTTCAGGACAGTGTGCTGCGGCAGGCATCGGGCGAGGGCATGGATGCCTTTGTCAACGCCTTCATCACAGCTATCAAGGAGCAGATAGGCGGTGAGCTGACAGCCGACAACATGGGACAGCTCAATGCCGACCAGGTGACACTGCTGGCCTGGGATGTGCTCCACGAGGAGGTGATGGACGGCGGCTTCGTACAGCTGATACATAACGGCTACGGCCCCTTTATCTTCAAGAACCCGCTGGCCAAGGCACTCAAGCTGTGGGGGCTGCGCGAGCTGTCGAAGCTGATATACGATGCCCATACGCTCTATAACAAGTATGGCGAGGCTTTGGAGCGCGACTGTACGGACGAGGAGTTTATGGCACTCTTCGAACAGTATCCTGAGTTTGATGACATGGACGACCTCTTTGTGGAACAGGAAGAGGAGTGGACCGAACAGATAGCTCGCTATATTGATGAACATTTAGAGAATTTTGCAAGCATTCAATGAATAAAAACGAAGAGCTGATCAGGAAGAAAAGTCCTGTCAATATCAAGAACAAGAAGGCCTCGTTCGAATATTTCTTCATCGAGACCTTTACGGCAGGCATCGTGCTCACAGGCACAGAGATCAAGTCGATACGCATGGGCAAGGCTTCGCTCGTAGATACCTATTGCACCGTTATCAATGGCGAACTATGGGTTAAGGGGATGAGTGTCTCGCCCTACTTCTACGGCTCGTATAACAACCATGAGCTGAAGCGCGACCGCAAGCTGCTGCTGACCAAGCGCGAAATACAGAAACTGGCATCGGCAACCAAGCAGACGGGCTACACCATCGTGCCGCTGCTCGTCTTCATTGACGAGAAAGGCCGAGCCAAGATGGACATTGCCCTCTGCAAGGGTAAGAAGGAGTATGACAAGCGCCAGACACTAAAGGAAAAAGAAGACCGCCGCGAGATGGATCGCGCCATGAAAGTATATAAATGAGCAGACTGGAAGACTTAGCTAAGCAACGCATATTGATTCTCGATGGTGCTATGGGTACCATGATAGGAGAGATGATGGGAAAGGTGGGGAACTCAGATGCTCTCAACCTGACTCATCCAGAGGTGATTGCCACTATCCACCGCCAATACTTGGAGGCGGGGGCCGACATCATTACCACCAATACCTTCAGTGCCCAACGCATCTCGCAGACCGACTACCATCAAGAGGCAGAGGCCCGACAGATGGCACTCGAAGGAGCCAGGATAGCCCGCCGTTGTGCCGACGAGTTCTCCTCGCCGGAGAAACCGCGCTTCGTGGCGGGTTCGATGGGACCCACCAACAAGACATGCTCGATGTCGCCCGATGTCAGCAACCCTGCTCTGCGCGAGCTGGACTACGATACACTCTTTGAAGCATATAACGAGGAGGCGGACGCGCTGATAGAGGGTGGGGTAGATGCCCTGCTCATCGAGACCATCTTCGACACATTGAATGCCAAGGTGGCCATCGATGCTGCCCTGCATGCCATGCAGCAACGCGGGCGGCAGGTGCTATTGATGGTGAGTGTGACTATCAGCGACTTAGCCGGTCGCACCCTGAGTGGGCAGACCCTCGATGCTTTCCTGGCCAGCATGAGTCCTTATCCTATCTTCTCGGTAGGACTTAACTGCTCGTTTGGTGCCACCCAGATGTTGCCTTATCTGCGGCAGCTGGCTCGCAAGGCTCCCTATTATATCAGTGCCTATCCCAATGCCGGACTGCCTAATGCCATGGGACTCTATGACGAGACGGCAGAGACGATGGCACCCAAGATGGGCGAGATGGTGAGCGAAGGGTTGGTAAACATCATTGGCGGCTGTTGCGGTACGACACCAGAATTTATTGCCCGCTATCAGGCTCTGGTGGAAAACCAGCAGCCCCACATCCCCGTGGATGCTCCTCAGCATCTGCAGCTCAGCGGACTGAATGTGCTGGAGGCGAGAAACTTCATCAATGTCGGTGAACGTTGTAATGTGGCTGGCTCGCGAAAGTTTCTGCGACTCATCAAGGAGCATCAGTATGACGAGGCCATTGCCATAGCCCGCAAGCAGGTGGCCGACGGTGCTCTGGTCATCGATGTCAATATGGATGATGGACTGTTGGATGCCCCTCGCGAGATGGTTACTTTCCTCAACATGGTGGCTGCCGAGCCAGACATTGCCTCCGTACCCGTGATGATAGACTCCTCCGACTGGAATGTCATCACTGCTGGTCTGAAGTGTCTGCAAGGAAAAGGCATCGTGAACAGCCTGTCATTGAAAGAAGGCGAGGAAGTGTTTATCCGCCATGCTCAGGATGTCAAACGCTATGGAGCCGCAATGGTGGTGATGTGTTTCGACGAAGCAGGACAGGCTACCAGCTACGAGCGGCGCATTGAGATAGCAGAACGCTCCTATCGGATTCTGACTCAGAAGGTTGGCATCAATCCGTTAGATATAATCTTCGACCCTAATATCCTTGCTGTAGCAACAGGAATGGAAGAGCACGACAGCTATGCTGCCGACTTCATAAGAGCCACGCGCTGGATTCGTGAGCATCTGCCAGGAGCTCATGTGAGCGGAGGAGTGAGCAACCTGTCATTCGCCTTTCGCGGCAACAACTATATCCGCGAGGCCATGCATGCCGTGTTCCTCTATCATGCCATACAGGCAGGTATGGATTTTGCCATTGTCAATCCTTCGACAAAAGTTCTTTATACAGATATTCCTGCACAGCAGTTGGAGATCATCGAGGATGTCATCCTCAACCGCCGTCCTGATGCCTCAGAACGGCTTATTGCACTGGCTGCCGAAATCACCCTTTCTGAAGCCTCCGACAAGCCTGGTAAAACTAGTCAAACTAGTAGAACTAGTTCAACTAGTCTCACTAGCCAAACCATCCATCGCCCGGACAGCCTGGAGGAACGGCTCGAACAGGCTCTTATCAAGGGGGTGGGCGACTATCTGGAACAGGACCTGATGGAGGCACTTGAACGATATCCGCGTGCAGTGAATATTATCGAAGGTCCGCTGATGGCTGGCATGAACAAAGTCGGTGAACTGTTTGGTGCAGGCAAGATGTTTCTGCCTCAGGTGGTGAAGACGGCGCGTACGATGAAGCAGGCTGTAGGAATCTTGCAACCTTATATAGAAAAGGAGCGCGAGGAAGGTGCCAGGAAGAACGGCAAGATTCTGCTGGCTACCGTGAAGGGTGATGTCCACGATATCGGCAAGAATATTGTGAGTGTCATCATGGCATGCAATAACTATGAAGTGATCGATATGGGTGTGATGGTGCCTGCCGAGCAGATAGTGCGCAAGGCTCAGGAGGAGCATGTAGACATGATTGGTCTGTCGGGCCTAATCACGCCGTCGCTGGAGGAAATGGTCAATGTGGCCCGCGAGATGGAACGGGCCGGGTTGGATATTCCCATCATGATAGGAGGGGCAACCACCAGCGAGCTTCATGTAGCACTCAAGATTGCGCCCGTCTATGGCGGTCCTGTGGTATGGATGAAAGATGCCTCGCAGAATGCCCTTGTTGCCGCCCGCCTGATGGACCATCAGGAAGAGCAGCACATGGAACACGAACTGGAAGAGAAATACGCATCACTGCGTGAACACTACCAACAGGAGCAGCAGCAATTGCTCTCCTTAGAAGAAGCAAGAAACAACAAACCAAAGATATGGGAAGAATAAAAATCATCGTATGTATGCTGCTGTTGGCCGTAAGTATGCAGGCCCAGCAGAAGCGTGAATTTCGTGGTGCATGGATTCAGTGTGTCAACGGACAGTTTAAAGGTATAGGTACAGAGGTGATGCAGCGCACGCTGACCTATCAGCTCAATGAATTGCAGAAAGACGGCTGTAATGCCATTATCTTTCAGGTACGCCCAGAGTGTGATGCACTCTATGAAAGTGCGCTCGAACCCTGGAGCTACTATTTGACAGGTGAGCAGGGCAGCAGGCCCTATCCTTATTGGGACCCCTTGCAGTGGATGATAGACCAGTGCCATCGCAGAGGTATGGAGCTCCATGCCTGGATCAATCCCTATCGTGCCAAGACCAAGGTAGCACATCCCAATGCCCGCAACCACGTGATAGTGCAGCATCCGGAGTGGACTTTTGAGTATGACGGACTGACACTGTTGAACCCTGCATTGCAGGAGTGCCGCGACTACATCTGTGAGGTGGTGCGCGACATTGTCAGCCGATACGATATTGACGGCTTGCATATCGACGACTATTTCTATCCCTATCCTGCGCCTGGAGTCCGCATCCCAGACCATGCCGACTTTGCTCGCAACAGCTATGGCATCAGCGATCTTGGTGACTGGCGGAGACATAATGTCGACCTCTTTATTGAGCAGATGTACAAGACCGTGCATGAGACAAAGCCTTGGGTGAAGGTGGGTATCTCGCCTTTTGGCATCTATCGCAATAAGAAGAACGCCCCTGATGGCAGCCGTACCAATGGTTTGCAGAACTATGACGAGCTCTATGCTGATGTATTGCTGTGGGACCGTAAGGGCTGGATGGACTACTGTGTGCCCCAGCTCTATTGGGAGATTGGACATAAGGCTGCCGACTATGATGAACTGATACATTGGTGGAACAATCATCTGATTCATACTGATCTGTATATCGGCGAGGATGTGGAGCGCACGGTGAAAAACAGAGATCCGCATCATGCTGGCCGTCATCAGCTCTCAGCCAAGATGGAACTGCACCGCCAGCTGCCAAGGGTGAAAGGTACTGTGCTATGGTATGCCAAGGCGGCTGTCGACAACATTGGTAACTACGGCACCTCGCTGCGCAATATCTATTGGCGCATACCAGCCCTGCAGCCTCAGATGAAGCATATAGACCACAAGGCTCCGAAGAAGCCGCGCAAGGTGAAGCACTTCGAGGTAGACGGGCAGCGTGTTATTTTCTGGCAGGCACCTAAGGGCAGCGGCTGGAAGAATCAGGCTGTTCGCTATGGCATCTATCGTTTTGCCAATGGTGAACGCATCAATCTTGATGACAACAGTCATCTGGTGGCATTCACGTCGCAAACATTCTACGAACTGCCAGCAAACGAACGGATTCCCTGTGTCTATGTCATCACTTCGCTTGACCGCATGCAAAACGAAAGCAAAGGGGTGAAGGTGAAGATCAAGAATTGAAAGTTGAGAGTTGAGAAAGTATGTGGACAATAAAACGACTCATGTGCAACCCGTTGCAGGAGAACTGCTACGTGGTGAGTGACTCGACGGGTGAATGTGTGATTATTGACTGTGGTGTCTTCTGGGAGGATGAGAGTAAAGTCCTGACGGACTATATTCGCGACAACCGGCTGAAACCTGTGCATCTGTTAGCCACCCACGGGCATCTGGACCATAACTTTGGCAACCAGCTGATGATGGATGAATATGGACTGAAGGTGGAGGTGTGTCACGAAGACCAGGAACTCGTGGAACATCTGGCACAGCAGGCTCGCGACATCATTGGCATAGAATTCGATCGCGGTCAGGCTCCCACAGGACACCTGCTCAGTGATGGGGATACGGTGACGTTTGGGCAGCATGAGTTGCGCGTCATTCAGACTCCAGGACATACACATGGTTCGGTTATCTTCTATTGTGAGGCTGAACATACGGCCTTCACTGGCGATACCTTGTTCCGCATGAGCATAGGACGGACGGATTTTGCTGAAGGCAGCTGGACGGAAATGGAACACTCGCTACATTATGTCATTGCGAAGCTGCCAAAGGAGACTATGGTGCTCAGCGGACATGGTCCACAGAGCACCATCGCAGACGAATTGATGTATAATCCTTATTTGAGGTAGTCAGTAGGAGAAGTGTTGAGATTCCTGTTATACAGGCAGGTAGATACAATACTTCTCCTTAAACCATTCCTCACTGAACCACTGGCTTAACTCAGCGCTTTCTACGATGCGACGGAAGGGTTGCATCTCAGCCTGCAAATCGCCGCCCTTCAGACAGATAACTCCGTTGGGAAGGGCATTCTTGCTGTTCTTGGCTATATTCTTACGCACAATCTTCACCAAATCGGGTAGGGGCATAACGGCACGACTGACAACAAAGTCGTATAGGCCCTTCTCCTCCTCACCACGCAGATGGCAGGGCTCGCAGTTCTTGAGTCCGATGGCATGGGCAACTTCCTGAGCTACACGTATCTTCTTGCCAGTGCCGTCAATCAGTTTGAAGTGGCACTCGGGAAAGAGAATGGCCAAGGGTATGCCTGGGAATCCGCCTCCTGTTCCAAAATCCAAGATGCGAGTGCCAGGACGGAAATTCACCATCTTTGCAATGGCCATCGAGTGTAGCACATGGTGCTCATAGAGGTTGTCGATGTCCTTGCGCGAGATGACATTGATCTTGGCATTCCAGTCACGATACAGCTCATCGAGCATTCCTATTTGTCGCTGTTGCTCCTTTGTCAGCTGGGGAAAGTATTTGATAATTTGTTCCATGCCTGCGAAGGTACGAAAAAAACAGCAAATAACAAAATTTTCTATCGAATACTATTGATGAGGGCAACCATATTCCAGATATAGGTACGCGTGGAAATGCCTTTTACGTGATGATTTTCGAATGGTGAAGTGTCGTACTCATCACCAACCATGCTCTGGCTGTAGCGGCGGTCATCGCTTTGTGTAGGCATGTCGGCAGGGATTGGCTTGTAGGGATTGGAAATCTGCCGGAATATGGTTATCCAACGTCCTTGGTTGTCGAGTGATGAGATAATCTGTTCGACATCAGGACGATACGGATAGCGCGCAGGACCGTTTGACTGATTGTAGTAATAATCCAGCGGACCACTGTGGCCTGCCTTTTTCAGGGGTGACTGTGCCCGTAATTGGTTGGTATCGAGTGCCTGCGCTTCCTGAAGTGCTTCTCGTAATGCCGAAGGATTGGCTGTAAAGAATGAGCTATAGTGGGCTATCGTACCCTCTGGGATGCTGTCGGTATAGTATTCGCCATTAACAACATTGGATCCCTTTCGATGCACATAAAGGGGCTTATTGGTGACAATATCGATGAATCGTGGAACAAGAATCTCACCTTCATTCAGCGGGCGGCGGCCTAACTTAGTTATCCATTCGGATGGTAACTGCTGGCTCTCAATGAAACGGATGGCTTGTGGGATTCCAGCAAGGAATGACTTGTCGCCCGTCTGATGAAAGAATTTGAGCATCAGGTGAATCATGGCCGTGGTGGTGCCTGTATTGACGGCGGCAGGCTCGTAGCTGCGGGCATGAGCAGGATAGCGGATGTTGATATTGTCAGGGGCTACACTATATTGATCTGCCCATCCTGACAGCGGTTCTGGCTGTTGCAGGCTGCGCAGGCAATGCATGGCCTTGAGAATAGGCTCACGCAGTTCTTCCATTCCTAACGAGGTATAGCATTGAAGGAGGAAGTCAATATTTTGGGGCATCACATCATCATTGATGGTGACAAATGAAGAATAGTCAGCCTTTCCGCGGAAAGGATGGTCATACATCAGCGGATACCGTTGCGGCCAACCACCATCGGCATATTGGCTCTCCAGAAAAAATGAAATGGCTCGCTGCAAGGGGGCTAAGAATGCAGAATCTCTCTCTTCTAAATAGATGCGAAGCAGAAACTCGGCACTATGGCTGGTAGCTTCGTCATCGAAAGTGGCATTACCATAATAGTGTTGAAACTCTTCTAACCGCCATGCCTGATGCCCGATAGTTGCATACCACCGCTTGGTATTCTCCTCAGACTCGTAATCGAACATATAGTTCCAACCGCCACAAGGAAGTTGCCCACGAATGATGCAATGCGCAACTTGACAAGCACAGTCATAATAATACTTGTCGCCAGTGGCATGATAGGCATCAAGCAACAGTTGTCCTACATCAGGCGTACTGGGTGACTGAAGCCATACCATCGTGCGCCATGCTTCCAGTTCACCCCATTGGCGCGAATAGTCGGGCAGATAACTCCACACGAATCCTCCCTTGTAAGAAGCCACCTCCATCATATACTGAGTGGCTCGTCGCATGGTATGTCTGACCCTTTCCTGCTGTCCACCCCATGAGGGGAGGACGGCAAGAAGGGAGAGTATGCTATAGACTATTCGCTTCATCTATGATACGCTTTACTTAAGGCCTATGAAAGTGGCACGCATAGGGCTGAATGTATCGATGAGCATGCCTGCCTCAAGACAAACTACACCATGCTCTGTGTCGGGAGCAACATAGAAGCCGTCGCCGGCACTCAGGACGGTCTTTTTACCACCAATAGTCACTTCAAACTTTCCGCTGGCTACATAGCTCACCTGTGTATGATAGTGGCTGTGGGCTTTGCCAATGGCTCCTTTTTCAAACTTTACCTTCACCAGCATCACCTGTCCGTCATAACCCATAATCTGACGCACTACGCCTGGCTCGGCATCCTCCCATTTGAGGTCTTTCTCATACTGGAACGTTGCACTACATGTCTTTTTCGTCTCGCAACATTTCTTTTCACAATTCTTGTCGTTCATATTACACTGTTTGTTACAATCCTTACAAACTTGGGCGTTCATTGTCAGAACAGCCATGGTGGCTAAAGCCATTAAAGCAATTTTTTTCATTTTTTTGAGTGTTAAGTTTAATTTTGCTATTAGACGCGCAAATGACAGATAGGTTTAAAATAGATATAAAAAAATCGACATGTCTGGGAATGTGGAGTTTGACAAGTCGATTAAAGTGTTTATTTTACAGGTTCAATAATAGTCCTGACACCTTTGATTTTTTCGCCTTTGGTAAGCCTGAGCACTTGCTGAACTTTCTCGCGGCTGACAGCGGCATAGGCATAACGGTCTTTAACATCGATGCGTCCTATCTCGGCGGGCTCCAAGGCACCCTTCTTGCAGAGAAAACCTACGATGTCGCCCTTTGAAAGCTTGTCTTTCTTTCCTTTACCGATATAGAGTGTCGACATACGGGGCAGGGGAGGCTCAGCCTGCTTGCAATCCAAATCAGTATATGCTACCGGCTCGCCCTCTACATAGTCGGGGATATGCTCTTCGCTGTTGAGGATGAAGAATGTGCGTCCGGTGGCATCCCAGCGGGCAGTACGGCCCACGCGGTGAATGTATCCGTCTTCGCTTTCGGGCAGATGGTAGTGGATAATGTTCTGAATGTTGGGGATGTCCAATCCTCTCGAAGCCAAGTCTGTGGCAACGAGCACATTGGCAGAACCGTTGGAGAACTTGTAAAGCATGTCTTCGCGCTGGCGCTGTTCCAGCCCTCCGTGAAAGTAGCTCGTGGTGAATCCCTGGTGACGAAGATAGTCATTGACACGTTCTACAGAGTCGCGGTAGTTCAGGAATACGATACTGCTCTCATCACCTACCGACAACAGCAACTGACGCAGTGTGTCGAGTTTGTCCTTCTGAGGGCTGGCTACTGTGTACAAGGTGACGCGTGGTGAGGTCTGCTCTTCCTCGGGCAGGAAGTCTATCAGCGTTCCCTTCTTCGACATGTTGACAAACTGTGGAATCTGCTCGGCATTGGTAGCAGAGAGCAGGATGCGACGCTCCAGTCCTGGCAGGCTTTTAATAAGCTTCTGCATCTCAGCCTGGAATCCCATTTCCAGACATTTGTCGAACTCGTCGATAACGAGGTAGCGAATATGGTAGCGCGAGATGTTGTTCTTGTCCAGATGGTCGTTCAAGCGTCCTGGAGTACCAAAAACGATTTGTGGGTGCACCTCCTTCAGCACACGATGTTCGTCCATTGCGGGCCGTCCGCCATAACAGGCAGTAGAGCGAAGTCCACTGCCCATGCTTTTGAGCACTTGGTCAGACTGTAAGGCCAGTTCCCTACCCGGTGTAACTACAAGTGCCTGAACTTCGCCCTGCTGTGAGGGTTCTATCAGCTGCACCAAAGGTAGGAGATAGGCCAGTGTCTTACCAGTTCCCGTAGGTGACAGTAAAACAACATCACCGTCGGAACCTGTGATGGCTTCGACGGCGTGTTGTTGCATTTCGTTCAGCTCAGTGATGCCGAGCTTAGTCAGGATATGCTGTATGTCCACAACTATGAATGGTTATTTCTTCTCTTCTTTCTTGGCTTCTTCCTTCTTGGCAGCAGGAGCCTTCTTGTAACGCTTGTTCAGACCGTTGATGACATCGTTGGTGATATCGAAGCGCTTGGCTGCATAGAGGATATTGTCACCCTGCTTGGTCAGAATGAGGTCGAACTTCTTGTCTTTATTGTAGGCATCCAGGAAGTGCATCAGTGAGTCGCGCAGTGCCTCATTGTATTGGGCAGTCTCGGAGGCTAACTCGTTTTCCAAACGAGCCTGAAGCTCCTGCAAGCTCTGTTGCTGGCGCTGGATAGCTGCCTGCTGGCTCTCCGCCTGCTCGCGACTGGTGAATCCATTGTTCTGTAACTTCTGCTGGAAGTTGGCTGCGGCACTCTGGAGCTGCTGGCCTTTCTGGTTCAGGGTGTTACGAGCATTGTTGCTCTTCTTCTGCAGGGTGAGGGTAAACTCTTTGCAAAACTCATATTGAGTCATCAGAGAGTCAACTTCCACGTAGGCAATCTTCAGTCCGCCAGCTGTGCCGTTATCTGCTGCTGTGGGCTGATCGTCCATTTTGGGACTTGCATTGTTGCAAGAGGCCAGTGCCACTATGGCAGCTGCGGCCATCATCATGTACTTTTTCATTTTGTTTTTTGTTATTATTTAGATGTTTTGTTATTCTTGTTGTTCCGATATCCTACATGCCAGATTATCTCGATTTTTCACTGACAGCAAATCTGCTCTTGTGCCGCATCTCACGATCTTGGTCCATCACACAGTGAATGCCTCGATCGCGCATGGCCTGGCTATCGTGAATATGCTGCGAGGAAAACTTCCCATCGCGACGCGAAAGTACTTTTATCAGCAAAAAAAACATGCCGATAGCAATTATTAACGTACTTATAAGCAGTATTTTCGACATAAATGATTAACTTTGCGTCAAAATTCGGCTGCAAAGTTAAACAAATTATTGCGAAAACCAATAAAATAAACATTAATAATGAATAAAAGTGAGTTAAAACCTGCAGTTGTCTTCGAACAATTTGCGAAGATTAACCAAATTCCCCGTCCTTCAAAGCGTGAGGACAAGATGATTGAGTACTTGAAACAATTTGGCGAGAGCCATAATCTGGACACTCGTGTCGACGAAGTAGGAAATGTCATCATACGCAAGGGTGCAACCCCGGGATACGAAGATTGCAAGACCGTCATTCTTCAGAGCCACATGGATATGGTATGCGACTGTCTGCCTGATGTACAGATAGACTTCGACAAGGATCCCATCACAACCTATATTGACGGTGAATGGATGCGCGCTAAGGGTACTACGCTGGGAGCTGATGATGGCATAGGCTGTGCTATTGAACTTGCCATTCTTGAGTCTAACGATATCGAGCATGGTCCAATCGAGTGTGTCTTCACCCGCGACGAAGAAACCGGACTCACCGGTGCCCTTGGCATGAAGTCGGGCTTTATGACAGGCGACTATCTGATAAACCTCGACTCTGAGGACGAAGGCGAGATATTCATCTCTTGTGCCGGCGGACGTACCACAAAAGCTCATTTTGACATCAAGAGACTGCCTGCTCCTGAGGGTTATTTCTTTATTAAGGGTTCTGTAAAAGGTCTGATTGGCGGACATTCTGGTGATGATATCAATAAGAAGCGTGCTAACGGACTGAAGATTATTGCCCGTTTTGTCTATCAGGAGATGGAGCGCTACGAGGGTATCCATCTGGTGCGCCTGCATGGTGGCAGCCTGCACAATGCCATACCCAGAGGTGGCTATTTTGTGCTGGCAGTACCCAATGATATCAAGGAGAATATCCGTGCAGACTGGAATGTCTTTTCGGCTCAGGTGGATGACGAATTTCATATTACCGATCCGGATATGGTATGGCGAATGCGCAGCTATGATCCAGAACCTATTATCGATGATGATACCGCCCGTCGATTTGTCTATGCTTTACAAGCGATGGATAATGGTGTCTTTTCTGTGTGTCAGGATCCTGACTTAGGCGACATGACAGAAACCTCGAGTAATCTGGCCCGTGTCGAGACCTACGAATCAGCTATCGACATCCTGAGTTCGCAGCGCTCTAATGTCATGTCTAACCTCGATAATATGTGCAACACCATTGCTGCTGTCTTCAAACTGGCTGGTGCCACTGTCGAGTTCTCCGAGGGCTATCCTGCATGGAAGATGCGTCCCCATAGCGAGTTGCAACGTATTGTCAAGAACACCTATCATAAGCTGTTTCAGAAAGAGCCTGTGGTTCGTGGCATCCATGCAGGACTGGAGTGCGGACTCTTTGCAGAGCGTTATCCTAACCTTGACATGGTATCTTTCGGACCTACATTGCGAGATGTACATACCCCAGACGAACGACTACTCATCCCTACAGTCCAGATGGTATGGGATCACCTGCTGCTGACCCTTAAGTCGATGCCTCACCAGTCATGAAGCATTCTATATATATAATAGGTATGGCACTGTTGCTGTTCGCCTCGTGCGGACGGCAACAGCAGGCCAAGTCGGTAGTCAAGGAGTTTATGGCTCAGCAATTAGACAAGCAGGATGTCAGTTACCTTGATTTCACCGATCTTGACTCTACCCATGCCTTGAGTGACTCCGTTATCCAGTCTATGCACCAACGTGGAAAGCAGGGTGTAAACTATTTGGAACGAAAGCATCGCACTCTGCTCTATCTCCGCGCTCAGTATCTGCAAGACAGTGACACACTAAGCACAACCTTCTATCTGGACCCTGAAGCCACAGGAATCGTGGCTTATAAAGAGAATTACTAAGCAAAAACTAAGCAAAAACTAAACAAAGAATAAACATCATTACCAATCTATGACACGAAGAGAGTTCTTACAACAGTTAGGTCTTGGGGCAGGTGCGGCAGTGGCTCTGAATATGCTGGGACCTCTGCGCATGCTGGCACAAGACGATAAAGGTTCCCAAGTGCAGAATCGAATGACATATCGTGTTCAGCACGGCACGGGCGAACAGATTTCTTTGTTGGGATTTGGTATGATGCGCCTCCCTGACAACCAAGAAGAGGTAGACCGTTTAGTCGACTATGCTATATCCCATGGTGTGAACTACTTTGACACCGCACCGATGTATATGGGAGGCCGTTCAGAGGTGCTCACTGGCAATACTCTGAGCCGTTATCCGCGCAATAAATATTATGTGGCCACCAAGATGTCAAACCAGAATAAGCGTCTTTGGAGTTTCAGTGAGTCGAAACGGCTCTACGAACAGTCATTTGAACGCCTGAAGGTCGACTATATTGACTATTATCTGCTTCATAGTATCGGAGGTGGAGGGATGGAGACTTTACGGGGACGTTTCTTTGACAACGGACTACTTGACTTTCTGTTGAAGGAGCGCGAGGCAGGACGCATCAAGCACTTAGGTTTCTCCTATCATGGTGATATTCGTCCCTTTGACTATCTGCTCGACCATCAGAATGAGTACCATTGGGACTTCTGCCAAATCCAGATGAACTTTCTCGACTGGCGGCATGCCTCCATGCGAACGGGTAGGAGAGTAGATGCTGATGCGGAGTATCTCTATAATAAGTGTCTGAAGGCCGGTGTGCAGTGCGTCATCATGGAGCCATTGCGCGGTGGAGCCTTTGGTCGGATGGCCAAAGAGTTAGAGGCACAGCTAAAAGCTGTTCACCCAGAAGACAGTACAGCCCGATGGGCTTTCCGTTGGGTTGGTTCCTATCCAAACATATTGACCACTCTGAGTGGGATGAACCAAATGGAGCACCTGATAGACAATGTCAATACATTCTCACCGCTCGACCCATGTACGGATGCAGAAAATCAGTTGCTTGCCGAGATTGCAGATCAGATGTCTGGATTCCCAACCGTACCCTGTACTACCTGTGCCTACTGCATGCCATGTCCCTATGGAGTGGATATCCCAGGCAATTTTGCCTATTATAACGAAGCTGTCAATGAGCATATTCTGCCTTTACCAGACAAGCAGAGTGCAGACTATGCCGTGCGCAAGCAGCAGTTTATTGAAGGTCTGCGAAAGGCTCTGCCCAATACAGAATCGTGGGCGCGAAGTTGTGTGGATTGCGAGGAATGTCTGTCGAAGTGTCCACAGCAGATCCGCATTCCTAACCAGATGGCTCGTATAGTTGAGATCCTGCGCAAGCGATAGACCTCAAGTTGGACAAAAACGCTTACAAATTACAGTCTTTCTACTTGTTTTACACCCTTTACCGTGCGGAGCTTTTTAAGGAGAGCTTCCAGACGGGTGTTGTCATCAATCATAATGGTAAGATTTCCGCTGAACAGTCCGTCATGGGAGTCGATGTTAATAGAACGCAGAATCAGTTTCTCGTCTTTAGAGATAATACTTGTCAGATTATTAACGATACCTATGTCATCGTTGCCAATAACACGCAGGGTAATAGCATATTGCGAAGCACCCTTCCCGCTCCACTTTGCCCTAACGATGCGATAGCCAAAACGCTTACGAAGTTCAGGTGCATTGGGACAATCGTCTCGATGAATCTTGATACCTCCATTGACCGTGACGAATCCGAATACCTTGTCTCCATAAATGGGTTGGCAACAACGAGCCAGTTGGTAGTCGATGCCTTTCAGGTTCTTGTCTATTACTAAGACATCGTCTTGGATAATATTGCCTGGCAGACGACTCTCATCCAGCACAAAGTTGGCAGCACTTTCTGCCACATTATTGCCTGTTACGGGTTGATCGCCCTGCTGCAACTCAACATAGCGGTCAATGACATGGTTGACATCCAGTGTCTCATCGGCTATCTGCCGATAGAAGTCGCTTACCTCTTTGAAACCCAACTTGCGGATGAGCACCTGCATCAGACTCTCGTCAATATCCAGTTTCCTGTTCTTGAATTTGCGCTCCAGCATCTCTTTGGCAAAAAGACCTTCTTTGACTTGGGTCTCCTTGAGTGCCAAGCGGATTTTAGACTTAGCACGCGAAGTCTTTACTACGTTTAACCAGTCCTGTTTAGGTTTCTGGTTATTTGAGGTCATGATTTCTACCTGGTCACCGCTTTGCAATTGCTGACGCAGGGTCACCACCTTGCCATTGATACGTGCACCTGTACACTGGTTGCCGATGTTAGAATGGATATGATAGGCAAAATCGAGAACCGTAGCTCCTTTTGGAAACTTATACAGGTCACCCTTAGGAGTGAAGACAAATACTTCATCCTCATAGAGATCCATTTTAAACTGGTCCATGGCCTCCATTCCGTCACTGGTCTCCAGCATGGTTCGGATATTGGTCAGCCACTCGTCCATACCGGCATCGCCCTTCACACCTTTATAACGCCAGTGGGCAGCCACACCACGCTCTGCAACCTCGTCCATTCGTTCCGTACGAATCTGAACTTCTACCCACTTTTGTTCGGGTCCGAGAACTGTGATGTGCAATGACTCGTAACCGTTGGATTTAGGCACGCTGACCCAGTCGCGCAGGCGTTTGGGATTAGGCTGATACATCGAAGTGATGATGGCAAAAGTCTGCCAGCATTGCATGACCTCCCGACGGTGCATTTCTTTTATCTCGGAGTGGTCGCCTTGGACTTCTAAGATGATACGGATGGCAAAAAGGTCATAGACACCCTCGAAGGGACACTTCTGTTTCTTCATCTTCTGCCAGATGGAGTGTATCGACTTGGTTCTGCCCTTGATGTGGAATTTCAGTCCTGACTCTGCAAGCCTTTCCTCCACAGGCTTAATGAAACGTTCGATATAGGCATCACGACTTTTCTTGGTCTCGCTCAGTTTGTCCTTGATATGGTAGTAAGCATCGTGCTCCAGGTATTTCAGCGACAGGTCCTCCAGTTCACTCTTCAACTTGTAAAGACCTAATTTGTGTGCAAGTGGGGCATAGAGATAGGCTGCTTCCTCACTGACTTGCTTCTTGGCTTGGGCAGAGGGGTCGCCTTCTGTTGTATCGGCACTGCCGACATCACGTATCTGGCGCATCAGGTTCACGCGGTCGGCAATCATGATAAGTATGACGCGCATGTCCTCTGCAAACGAGAGAAGTAAGTTACGGAAATTCTCTGACTCTACAACTGGATTCTTCTTGTAGAGTTGTTGAATACGTTGCAGCCCACGCAAGATACGTGCTACCGACTCGCCATAGTCAGCCTGCACATCATCAATAGTCAGGTATCCCTCTTCCACGCTGGGGCGTAAGAGTACCGCAATCACAGCATCACGTCGGAGTCCTATTTCCTCAACCAAGAGCTGGGCGGTCTGAAAGGCGAGTAGGATAGGGTTGTGCCCGAATACGTTGCGACTAATCTGATGTTTCTCAATAGCATTCATCAGATGATAGCGCATGTGTTCAACATCACCTTGCTTGAGCGAGGTGGCTACCGAATTGCGCACTTGCTGATAGAGGGCAAGTACTGTTTCTTTTTCCTTAGATGTAAAGGATAGCTTCTCCATATTCAATCTGCAAAGATACAAATTACCATCCAAACGGCCAAATTTATTAAGATATAAAAACGTTTACGGAAGTTTTAGAGATTATTTTTGCCGAATATTTTGCAGTTCCGAAAATTTGTGCTATCTTTGTGCTCGAAAATAAAAATTTCTATTTAAACGTAATACTAAAACAAATGGCTAAAATTGTAACTTTAGGCGAGATTATGCTCCGCCTGTCGCCCATGGGCAACGATCGTTTTATTCAGAGTGAGTCATTCCGTATCATCCCTGGTGGTGGTGAGGCTAACGTTGCTGTCTCTGTGGCTAACTATGGTCACGAGGCTTACTTCGTTTCTAAACTGCCCAAGCATGAGATTGGTCAGATTGCCGTTAACGCCCTGCGCCGCTATGGTGTCAACACCCAGTTCATTGCCCGTGGTGGTGACCGCGTAGGACTGTACTATGCTGAGACCGGTGCTTCGATGCGTCCTTCAAAGGTTATCTATGACCGTGCACACTCTTCAATTGCTGAGGCTGATCCTTCAGACTTCGACTTCGATGCTATCATGGAAGGTGCTGCCTGGTTCCACTGGTCGGGCATTACTCCTGCTATCAGCGACAAGGCTGCCGAGCTGACCAAGCTGGCTTGTGAGGCTGCTAAGCGTCACGGTGTCACCGTATCTGTCGACCTGAACTTCCGCAAGAAGCTGTGGACTTCAGAGAAGGCTATCAGCATCATGCGCCCCTTGATGCAGTATGTGGATGTCTGCATCGGTAACGAGGAGGATGCAGAGCTCTGCCTGGGCTTCAAGCCCGATGCTGATGTAGAGGGTGGCAAGACCGATGCTGCCGGCTACGAGGGTATCTTCAAGCAGATGAAGCAGGAATTCGGCTTCAAGTATGTGGTTTCTACGCTCCGCGAGAGCTTCAGTGCTACCTTCAACGGTTGGAAGGCTCTTATCTACGACGGTAAGGAGTTCTATCAGTCGAAGCGCTACGAGATCAATCCTATCATCGACCGTGTAGGTGGTGGTGACTCGTTCTCGGGTGGTCTGATTCATGGTCTGCTGACTAAGGCGACTCAGGGCGAGGCTCTCGAGTTTGCTGTGGCTGCTTCTGCTCTGAAGCACACCATCAATGGCGACTTCAACCTGGTAGGTGTTGATGAGGTCGAGTCACTTGCTGGTGGTAACGCAAGCGGCCGCGTACAACGCTAATGCTTTCAAATAAATTCCTATAAATAGATTATATAAAATGGCAAAATTTGATAAAATTGCAGTATTGAAGAAGATCGGGGATACCGGTATGGTGCCCGTGTTCTATAACAAAGATCTGGAGATTTGCAAGAACGTGGTAAAGGCTTGCTACGAGGGTGGCGTTCGCGCTTTCGAGTTCACCAATCGTGGTGACTTCGCACAGGAAGTATTCGGCGAGCTGGTGAAGTGGGCCGACAAGGAGTGCCCCGAGCTGGCTCTCGGCATCGGTTCCGTTGTTGATGCTCCTACAGCAGCCCTGTATATCCAGTTAGGTGCATGCTTCGTTGTAGGTCCGTTGTTCAACCCCGACATCGCTCCCGTATGCAATCGCCGTCTCGTTCCCTACTGCCCCGGCTGCATGACCGTGTCTGAAATCGGTAAGGCTCAGGAGTTGGGTTGCGACCTGACGAAGGTATTCCCTGGCGACGTGGTTGGTCCTAACATGGTGAAGGGCCTGAAGGCTCCCATGCCTTGGTCGAAGATTATGGTGACCGGTGGTGTTGCTCCTGAAGAGGAGAACCTCAAGAGCTGGTTCAAGGCTGGTGTCTATTGTGTAGGCATGGGCTCGAAGCTCTTCCCGTCAGACAAGGTGAAGGCTGGCGACTGGCAGTATGTAACCGACAAGTGCAAGGAGGCACTCGGTTATGTGGCTAAGGCTCGCGCTTAAGCCATCCTTACATATAGGCTCAGCATGGATACTCTCCGTGCTGGGCTTTCTTCTTTTATCAGCTTGTTCGCCGTCAGATAAGACAGAGGCAGACAAGCTGAATTCTATTTCTTACAACTATCATTACCGTAACCTCGATTCTGTTGTCTACTATACCCAACAGGCTGTCCACCCTGATTTGCATGGGACTGATTATCGGGACGGGTATGCCGAACATCAGAACAACTTGGCTTTTGTGGCCATAGCCAAGATGGACTATCAGCTCGCCAAGACCTATCTGGATGCCATCCCGCAGATTACTGACAATCAGGTTGAACTGCTTATCTGCTATGTGCAACAGATGCGTCTCTGTCAGCGGCGCTCTATGAACCGTGAGTTCTATGAATATCGTGAGAAGGCTGTCAGGAGCCTGAAACGTATTGATGAAGACCGCAGCCAACTCAACGAACGGCAGAAGCAGCGCCTTCGCTACGGGGAGACAGAGATGGCCATTGTTACCTCTACCTATTATTATTATGTGGGTCTGGAGCGTCAGTCATCCGAGTCGCTGCTGAAGCTGAATGTGGAGGAAGTCAGGCGCGATACGGCACAATATTTGAACTATCTCTATAACATAGGGGCTGGCGGCATTATTACAGCAGGCAGCCCAGAGCAAATCTATCGTGAAGAGAAGAACTATCTGCACCGCTGTCTGGCTATTGCCCAACGCTGCCATTATCCCTTCTTTGAAGCACAGGCTTTGGAAGCTCTTGCTGATCATGATTACAACCTGGAACAAGCTCAGCGTGCCTTGGAATTGTTCAGTAGCTATGGCGATGTCTATCAGATAGCAGGTGCCCACCGCACGTTAGCTTCGTGTTACCATGCCATAGGCAATGAGCAGCAAGCCCTTTACCATCTGGAGCAGGCATTATCCGACTCTGCCATTTATCAGGCACCTGATTTGGTGGCCAGCATCCGCGAACAGCTCAGTGTCGTTTATTCTGCACTTGATGACAAGCCTAACAGCGACTATAATCGCAACATCTACATCGACTTGCAGGAAGAAACGCGCCAGGACCGTGAACTGGAGGCCCGTGCCGGATTGCTTGACGAGTCTGTCCATCAGCTGAATCTTATGATTATAGCAGTGCTCGTAGCCATTGCCTTGTTGATGTTCCTGCTATGGTTGTTTAATCACTTGAACCGCAAAAATCAACAAGACCATCAGCTCGACGACCTGTTGGAGGAGAAGCACGAGGCAGCACGCATCAGTCAGCTGGCAGTAGAGAAATTGGAGCGTAGGCTGTTGGAGCAACGCGCTAAGGTCTCACTGGCAATGAGCATCCTTCCCCTGATTGACCGTATCCGCCACGAGGTATCAGGTCTTTCCGGTTCCCAATCCGAAAATACATCTGCCAAAGATTTTAAGATTTCGTATATCCGCGAGCTGACCGACAAGATAAATGAGCAAAATGAGTTACTCACCCAGTGGATTCAGCTACGACAGGGCGAACTGAGCCTGCGCATTGAGAGTTTCCCACTTCAGCCTTTGTTCGAACTGGTAAACCTTGGGCGTACGAGTTTTGAAATGAAAGGCATCACGCTCGATGTAAAGCCTACGGAGGCTATTGTCAAAGCCGATCGCGTACTTACGCTTTTCATGCTCAATACTTTGGCTGACAATGCACGTAAGTTCACCTCACAGGGAGGTCGCGTCATGATCAGTGCAGCAGAACAGGCAGACTATGTAGAAGTATCTGTACAGGATACTGGATGCGGCATGACAGAAGAGCAGAAAGCCCATCTCTTCGACATCAAGCCATTCAATGACGAGACATATAGTCAGTCTAAGAATACAGGAAAGGCAACGGCCTTAAAGCCGGATAAACAGAGTTCACAGCAAGCCTCTCACGGCTTTGGACTCTCCAACTGCAAAGGCATCATTGAGAAGTATCGCAAGATGAGCCAACTGTTTAGTGTGTGCCTGTTAGCAGTCGAAAGCGAACAGGGCAAAGGGTCGCGCCTCTACTTCCGCTTGCCGAAAGGGGTCAAGCGTCTTGTTCTTCTGCTTCTCGTCACTCATCTCTCTTTATTTATTGCACCGGCTTCTGCCCAGCAGTTCATGGATCGTGCCCATATCTTTGCCGATTCGGCCTATTTCTCGAATGTCAACGGTAACTACCAGCGCACCTTGCTTTTTGCCGATTCCTGCCGTTTCTATCTGAATCAGCAATATTTAAGCCAACATCCGAATGGATCATTTCTTATGACTGCCCGAGGCGAGAACTCACAGATGCCGGCAGAGATACAGTGGTTGCACGACAGCCTTCCCATCAACTATCAGATTATCCTTGACATTCGTAACGAAAGTGCCGTAGCAGCCCTGGCTCTACACGACTGGGCACTCTACAACTATAATAATAAAGTATATACTCAGCTCTTCAAGGAGCTGAGTGCCGACGCTTCTCTTGATGACTATTGCCGACAGATGCAACAGTCGCAGCAGAATAAGCGCATAGCCGTCATCCTGCTCATAGTGAGCCTGCTGCTTATCATACCTGCCTACTATATGCTATACTACCGCCATCGGCTCTATTCCCGCCATCGGCGCGAGCGTATGCAGCTCGACAATATCGAAATGGCAGATGACGAACTGCGCAGGGCACAGCTCGAACAAGCCCACTTGCATGTGGTAAATGCCGTTCTCGACAACTGCCTGTCCACACTGAAGCACGAGACGATGTACTATCCCAGCCGCATCCGTCAGTTAGTAGACAGTGGCGACATTGAGTCGCTGGGTGAGGTCACTCAGTATTATCGTGATCTCTATGGTATTCTATGCCAACAGGCTATGCGTCAGGTGGAGCAAGTGAAGCTGCATGTCGCTCAACATGAATTCTATGGTCAGCAGGTATTGGGCGATGCCAACCTGTTACACTATTTGTTCGAGTTGTTAGGCTCCTCTCAGGTACAGACAGCCCCCAAGGACGAAAGCTATGTGAAATTCACGGTGGCTGCCGAGCCCAAATCAACATTCGACTATCTGCTGATGCGACAAATCGTGCGTGATCATGGCGAGGCCACCCATCGGCGCGGGTGTGGCATCACCGTCAGTCAACATACAACAACTATCATATTACCAAGATATAATGGAACAGTTTAAACTGATTATTGTAGAGGATGTACCCCTCGAACTGAAAGGTACAGAAGGTATCATTCGCAATGAGATACCTGAGGCTCAGGTCATAGGCACCGCCGCTGACGAGACAAGCTATTGGAAGCTCATCAAGCAGCAACAGCCCGATCTCGTATTGCTGGATCTCGGCCTTGGCGGTTCTACCACCATAGGTGTGGAGATATGCCGGCAGACGAAGGAACTCTATCCTCAAGTGCGTATCCTTATCTTTACTGGCGAGATATTGAATGAGAAACTATGGGTCGATGTACTCGATGCCGGTGCTGATGGCATCATCCTGAAGAGTGGCGAACTGCTGACTCGTCGCGATGTAGTAGCAGTCATGGAGGGCAAGGAACTGGTGTTCAACGAACCGATTCTCAAGAAAATCGTTACGCGCTTCAAGCAGATTGTCTCCAACCAGCTTGCCAGGCAGGAGGCTCTCATCGATTACGAGATTGACGAGTATGACGAGCGTTTCCTCCGCCACCTTGCACTTGGCTATACCAAGGACCAGATAGCAGGTCTGCGGGGTATGCCTTTCGGTGTGAAAAGTCTTGAGAAGCGCCAGAACGAACTTGCCAAAAAACTCATTCCTGCCGGTGAGAATGTGAATGCCACCCGGTTAGTGGTGCGTGCGCTCGAACTGCGAATACTCGACCTCGACAACCTTATGCCCGATGTGGATTAAATGAAGTATCTCGCACTTTCCCTCATGGCGGCACAAGTGTTGCTTATCCTCTTGTCATGGTTATGCAGTGCTGCCTTCCCAGAAAGCGGTGTACACTCGCTGCTCTCTGGCGAGGGCATACGCTGGTTTATGGGGAAGTTCAGTCATATTCTGGCAACGCCCCTGCTCGTCTATATCCTCCTGCTCGCTATAGCCTATGGCAGCCTGACCCGTAGCCGTCTCCGCCTCTTTGGCAAGACCTATCGCGAGCGGCGGGCACTGACTATCTCGTTGGCATGGATAGCAGTCTATATCATAGCGGTACTGTTGCTCACCGTTACCCCCCATGCTGTACTGCTCTCTGCCAGCGGGTCACTCTGGCCGTCACCCTTCTCAGACAGTCTGATCCCGGTGGTAGCTTTTGGTGCCATGACCTTTGGGGCGCTCTATGGTGCCATTGCGGGCCACTACCACCATTTCGCCGACATCTATCAGGCATGGTTACATGGTATCAGCCAGTCCGCACCCCTGTTGCTCTTATACGTGGTACTGACCCAATTCTACGAATCATTGTGTTATGTACTGCCCTAAATGGTTAACTTGTTTATCAGCAAGTCTGACAATGCAGAGTTAGAAACTTAAGTAAGTGAAATTTCTGACATACGCAAATCCTTGGGAACTTTTGTTCCTAAAGGGTTTGCGATTTGTCAAAGAAAAATGGCTGCGGAATTAAGGTTTTCTGCGAATTATACGAACATTTCCCAAACTATTTCCACCATAACCCTGCCTTATTGCGGAATAACCTGCCCTTATTGCGCAATAAGCGTACCTTATCACCATATAACCCAATAGGGCACAATGGCCGATATACAGGGCGTTTGAAGCAGGTTATATACTTGCTGAACATATAACCTGCATATAACCCACATCTCACCCATTTGGAATTGCATCAATATGCACAAGAGTATATTCATATACTAAATTTTGCTACCTTTAAGGGTAGCAATTATTCCCTCCTCTGGGAATATTTTTTTGTAGGCCTAGTAGCAAAAACTCCCCCTTGGTAGAAAGAGCGAACGGTATATTTATTCTTTTTCCGAAAACTGCATTCGGGTGATATGTAGGTTATATGTGAGTTATATGTTTGCCCAATATATAACCCAGCGCAATCCCTCTGTACATCGCCCTTTGCGCCACCTCGGGTTATAAGGTTACATGTTTTTGTGTTCCTCTCTCAGGAATGGGTGATCATGGGGACAGATACTTGGGTATGACGGCTGCTATGACTCAGTACTGTCCTCTACGACTTCTTCAGTGCGTCGCCTGATACCATTTCGTTTTCTTCAGCCCGACGGAGCGCGTATTGTGACTTGGAGCGGAAGTTGTTATGCCAGAATAGGCACGGATGTCATTGAAGCCGTTGCTGGCGGAATAGTATTGGGCGGTATGCGCTTTGTAAGGGACGGTCAACTCCAGTTGGCGGTTAAAGGCATCGAGCAGATTCTGGTCGGCGCAGAGGTGGGCGATGTAGTCGCCGAGGTCGTAGAACAACGGGGGATTATAGCCATCCATCCTTTGCACGTCGGACAACAGGGCGTAGTCAAATTCCTGTGTCAGATTGATGTCCCTCACAATCGCGGCCAGCGCGTCGAGTTCGCGGCAATCGGTCACGGCAATGGTGCCGCAGGGCGTGGTGTAGTGGCTGTAGAAATCGAGGAAGGTCTGGCAGAGGGCGGCGTAATCGACGGTGCCGACGAGGTGGCGGGTACAGAGGTGATAGGGGAAGCCGTAAATCATGATTTCCGTTGGACAGCCGATGAGATAGTTGGTCACGTCCTTGAGGTCGTAGGCGGCTTCGACGGATGACATGAAGCAGTCGTCGAACATAATGTACTCCATCCGCATCCCTGCGTCGCCGATGGCATCGGCCAGCGTCGTGGTCTCTATCTGATACTCACTTGTAAATCCGCCAAACCATCTTGTCTGAGGCACATCATCGCGCTCGAAGTGGTATTGGCTCCGTGCCCGACTTGTGCTGACGGGGAGCCAGCCCATACCGTGACAGCCCACGATGAGCGAGTACCGACAGGCGGGGGCAATGGCTCGCACATCGTTTAGCATCGTCGTGATGTTCTCGCGCTGCGTGAAGTCGGGCTGACTGTAGAACATCAGCGTATCACGGACGCCTTGTTCCTGCCGTAGTTCTATCACGTTGGCCCTGCTCTTGGTCGATGAAATGACGACGATGACGCGCTCGTTCTTCAGCAGTCCGCCCTTGATGGCAGTCTCGAAATCCGCAATGTTCTGCTCGAAATACGGTGTCATGTTCGTTGACCACGGCATGAAGAAGATGACCGTCTGCTCCGTCGGTTCATCAATCAGCTCGTCGTCATCGTGGCATGACGTGAATAGGCATGATGCTAATAGAAGAGTCAACAATTGAAGGATTTGTCTGTAAAGTTTCATTGTGTCTTATATTCGTTTATATAATACAAATGGTAGATTTTTATTGATGATGGCGAGAAAGTGCCAACGCTTTGTGACGTATACTTTGGATTTCTTCTTGCGAATAGCGGAAATAATCTGATGGGCAACCTTCTCGACGGGCATCACCCAAAACAGGCCATCACCTTTAGCCATTACTGTATCAACGAGACCTGGACGAATGTCAGTAACTGTTATGCTACCACCGCTCTTATAAGCTTTCTTACGCAAAGCTTCCATGTAGTTAATCTGGTAGGCTTTAGTCGCACTATAGGCAGGTGCCATTGGTTCGCCACGTAATCCGCCAACAGAAGTGACTGCTACGAGGTGACCATGACCTTGCTGCTCGAAGATGTGGTAGAGTGTATCAATGACAAATGTCCAGCCTCTTACGTTTGTATCAATCGCAGGACATTCCAAAGCATAGTCAAGTGAGGGATTGAGGTCGCCAGTACCAGAGCAAACGATGGCGAGGTCAATGTGTTCCAACTTTGCGCAAAGCGTGTGAATGGCCTGCTCGATTTCTTCTTGTCTGGTAATGTCCGCCGCAGAAGTGAAAGTGTTGTCGGGGTGTTGCTGGTAAAATTCATCCAGCAAATATGCACGTCGGCCAACAATGCCGAGACGATTCCCTTCAATTATATATTTTTCAAAGAGGGCTTTTCCTATGCCTGATGTGGCTCCGATGATGAGGATATTCATATATCTTACGTTTGTAATTAATGTTGGCCACAAAGTTACGAAAAGACATAAAAATAGCCCTTTGGCTATGTCCGAAAAAGGAATGCCAAGGGCAAATGTCTCAACTTAGGTTGAGAGTTTCTATCTGTTATAGACTATTATCTGTCGCCAAACGTAATGTCACGCCGAATTTTGCTGACAGTATTTGGATGGACGTTTAAGAACGAGGCGATGTCTTGTAAGTCAAGAAACTCCATGATACCAGGACAGCGTTGCAGCAACATTTCGTAACGTTCACGGGGCGTAGAACAATGGAGGTCAAGATAGCGCGAACGGAATTGGCTGAGAATGTGCTCGCCAATCATGGCTCGTAGTTTCATTGTTTCCATGTTTTGATTGAAGAATAGTTCCAGTTGCTGGCCCGTAACCCTCAGTACACGGCTGGGTACCATTGCCTCAATTGTGGCCTGTGACGGACGGCCATAGAGAAATGTGGGGTAGTCACATA
>JAEEGJ010007955.1_pt1 | contig 29692 bp, 31 predicted proteins | sample 8958761 | NCBI WGS metagenome assembly JAEEGJ01 (sample SAMN16246546, study PRJNA631951) | gut metagenome | biome: gut microbiome; feature: rumen; material: RS-attached | host: Bos | place: Iran: Karaj | collected 2018-10
TTTTCGTTAGATTCTCCAGGTAAGCACATTCCTGCTAAATCACCTTTTACATCTGCTAAAAATACTGGTACACCCATACTTGAGAAACTTTCTGCCATAACTTTTAGAGTTATTGTTTTTCCACTTCCTGATGCTCCTGTGATTAATCCATGGCGATTTGCTTTGTTTGGTACGATAAATAACTCTTTGTCTTTGCTTTTTCCAATTAAGATTTTGTTATCAATATACATTTTTTTCTCCTTCCCCGCAAAATTGAATTCTATATTTGCTACAATCTTATTTTAATTGCGGTTACTTTTTGCATATTATATCATAATTCTTGTAATTTTGGAAGAGTTTTCATACATTATTTAAAAAGAGGCAAATTATAATTGCCTCAAAAAATATTATTCTACATTAATTAATTCGTATTCTTTTGTTCCAAAACCTAATTCAGCTGCTGCATCTATTGTGTGTGTTCCATGTCTTGAATTTACTCTTTCTAAGAAATGCTCTTTTCCTGGATCATTACTGCTTTTAACTAAATCAACACATGCTTGATCTATTGCAATTGGATCTAATGATGCCAAAATTCCTATATCTTTCATGCATGGATCTTCTGCTACTGCACAGCAATCACAATCTACACTCATATTTGCCATTATATTAATAAATGCCATATTTCCTTTGAAATAACTAACTACTGCTGAAGCAGCATCAGCCATTGATTCTAAAAACAAATCTTGTTCAGGTAAATTATCCCATAATGTATATTGGTCTTTGTTTGTTCCTGCTGAATGTATCCAAGCTTTTCCTTCACTTGATGCACAACCAATTGAAAGTTGTTTTAATGCTCCTCCAAATCCTCCCATAGGATGTCCTTTAAAATGTGAAAGTACAAGCATTGAATCATAATTTTCTATATTCTTTCCTAAAAAATCTTTTTTTAATATTTTTCCATTTGGTATAGGAACTACAACATCTGGTCCTTCTTTGTCCATTAAATCAACATCAAAGTATTTATTCCATCCGTGTCTTTCAATTGTTTTTAGATGCTTTTCTGTTGTATTTCTCCGTATGCAGTATTGCATTCAACTATTGTTCCATTTACATATTCTACCATTGGTCTCATAAATTCTGGATGTAAATAATTTTGATTTCCTTCTTCTCCAGAGTGAACCTTTACAGCTACTTTTCCAGGTAATTCTTTTCCTAATTCTTTAAAAATTTTAACAACATTTTCTGGTGTTATATCTTTTATAAAATATACTTTTGACTTTTCCATATTCATCATCCTTTCATGATTTCTTATATATTTTATACATTAAAAAAGTGTTTTAGTCAAGATTTATACAAAAAAATTCCCCGGCTAGATTGCGCATATCTTGCCGGGGACTATTTAGCACTCTAAAGGGCTTTTAAAAGCCGAGTGCTTCGCCGTCGATCTAAATTGATTAAGGCTAGCCAACCATCCCTGATTGGCGACAATTCACATATACGCAAGCTCGTGCACAAGCTTATACCGCAAATATATGCAATTGTCCCAGAGGTCTCACCCCTGGTTGCGAATCTAAATGAAACTGCTAAAATACATTTTAGCCCTCCTTTAGGAATCCTATTATTAATAGTTACATGTGTTATTATATATCTTTTTATGTATTTTGTCAATACTTTATGTAAAATTATTTTTTATTTAATTTATATTGACTTAAATCAGGTTTTGCCACGTCTTCATCTGCTACTGTATTAAATTTATATTGTACATTTCTTATATAATTATCTTCGTTGCTGTATAGTACCAATCCAGTATCTTTTCCTATTACTTCATATACTGAATTGAATCTAATATTATAACATTGTATTTCATTATATGTTTGTGAACCTATAAATACAAATGGATGTGCTGCTGTCATTATTCTTACAGTAGGTTCAATTGCTGTAAACATACTTGTAGGTAAACTCTCTAGTATTCCACCTTCTGCTTTATCATAAAGTTTTTCTTTATTCCAAAAAATTAGTTGTTCTCCTGTTTTACTATCTTTCCAAAAAGTAATATCTCCATTTCCTTTTGCTTGTCTTACATGCATTTTAATTATTCCATCTTTTTTAAAATATTCCGTTAAAGTATCATTTGAAATTGAATAATAGTAATAGTTTTCTTTATTATTGCTTATTATATTTTGCTTATCAATATTTGATAATATTATAAGCTTGTAGATTACTGAACAAGCATATACAGCAAATATTCCAAGAGCTATTAATAAAAATTTCTTCCACACTTTCATCTTTTTATTATATTTTTTTATATATTCAACTTCTCTTCCATCTCTTTTTTCGTTTTCAACTTTGTAATCTTTTTTCATACTTTCATATATCTTTTTGCAATTATCACATTCAGTTAAATGTTCTTCAATAAAAGTATTTGTTTCTTCACTTGTTAGATTTTCAATATAGTTTGGTAATAAATCTTGAACAATTTTACAATTTTTCATATTAATCTACCTCCTTCAATTTATTTTTTCCTCTATAAAATGTTACTCTAGCCCAATTTTCAGTTTTATTCAAAATAACTCCTATTTCTTTAAAACTTAGTTCCCCTGTTATCCTTAAATACATTACTTCTCTTGTCTTTTCATCTAGATTTTGCATTTTTTTATATAAAGAAATTTTTTCATCGTTAGAGATAACTTTTTCTTCTAATGTATTCATTTCTTGAATACTAAATATTTCGTCTTCATTCGTTAGTTTTTTGTTTTTTCTACAATAGTCATACCAAAGGTTTTTAGCAATTTGACATAACCATACTGATATTTTGCATTCGCCTCTATATGTATTTATTTTTTTTACAGCTCTGTAAAAAGTCTCTTGAGTAAGTTCTTCGGAAATATCGTTATTTTGAGTTAAACAGAATAAGTATTTATTTACTGTTTCGAAATATTCTTTGTATATTTGTTCAATATCCTGCATAACTTTTCCTCCTTTACATATATGACGTATGAAAATACATTTTGTTACAATTTTTCTAAATATTATACTAAAAGTAGATAACTTTCAATAGCTATCTGCTTTGTTTTTAGTTCATTATTAGGTTACTTTTTTCCTCCATCCCCAAAAGGAACCACCTTCTCCCAAGGTAAATCATTTTTTCCAAAATGTCCATAGTTAGTAGTCTTTTTGTATATTGGTTCTTGTAAATTTAAATAATTAATAATTCCTCTAGGAGTTAAATCAAATTTTTCATTTATTATTTTTATGATTTCTTCTTCTGGAATTGTGTTTGTACCAAATGTATCTATATATACTGATACAGGTTTTGCTACACCTATTGCATAAGAAAACTGAATTTCACATTTTTTTGCTAATTTATTAGCAACAATATTTTTTGCTATATGTCTTGCCATATATGCAGCTGATCTATCTACTTTTGTTGCATCTTTTCCTGAAAAAGCTCCTCCTCCATGTCTACTATAGCCTCCATAAGTATCTACAATTATCTTTCTTCCTGTTAAACCACTATCTCCTAAAGGTCCTCCTATTACAAATCTTCCTGTTGGATTTATATAATACTTTGTTTTTTCGTCTAATAAATCTTTTGGAATTACATAATTTATAACTTTTTCTTTTATATCTTTTTGCAAAGTATTCATTTCTATTCCATCTAAATGCTGAGTTGAAACAACAACTGTATCTATTCTAATAGGTCTTTCATCTTCATACTCTACTGTTACTTGTACCTTTCCATCTGGTCTTAAATAATTAATAATGTTTTGTTTTCTTACATCTGACAATCTTCTAGCTAATTTATGTGCTAAAGATATTGGAAGTGGCATTAATTCTTCTGTTTCATCACATGCAAATCCAAACATCAATCCTTGATCTCCAGCACCTTCTGATTCTACTTCTTGTCCATCTTTGTCTTCAAAAGATTTATCTACTCCTAATGCTATATCAGGTGACTGTTTTGAAATATTTATTGTTACTTTGCAAGTTCTATAATCCATATCTGCTGTTTCATTGTCATAACCTACTTCTTTTATTGTATCTCTTACAACTTGTTCAATATCTACTTTTGCTGTTGAAGTTATTTCTCCTGTTATATATATTTCTCCTTTCCCTGCTACTGTTTCGCAAGCTACTCTTGCATTTTTGTCTTTTTCCAAATAGCTGTCTAAAATACTATCTGATATGTAATCACATAGTTTGTCTGGGTGTCCTTCTGTGACACTCTCTGATGTAAATAATCTCCTCATGTTCATCATCCTTTCTATTATTTATTCATATATGTTTCATTAATTTTTTTAGTTTTATAAAATTAATTTAGCTTTATAAAACTTATTATTGCCTTTTTATTCTGCAATAAATACATCAAAAAAACCTTTATACTTTTTGTACAAAGGCTGATTTTTCTCTTTTTAATCATCATCCCAAGTACATTTATACTTTGGTCGGTATTAGCACCTAACTTAAATAGGTTGCTGTGGAGTCGTAAAGCCGAATCTCTCGTCCACTCTTGATAACATATATTATTGTTATTATACTTTTATTTTATTCATTTGTCAACTTTTTACCTATTTATAATCAAAATTCCAATTGTCTGTATTATAAACAAATTTAAAGTATTAGATGTAAGCAGATTATTTGTAGCTTCAACTACTCCAAGCATTTCGTCATTTTCTTTTTTATTATATTTTTGTGATTCAAAAAAAGTCATGAGTTCAGGAATACTTGTTATAAATCCAAGCGTTATTCCAACTATTAATTGTGGAACATTAAATATTTTGCACAAATTTTCTAAACTATTCCCTAATAACTCTCCAACGATATATAACAAAATTCCCGTTATTATTAAAATAAAAATATATAATATTGTCTTCTTAACATCTATTTTTCTATTTAAAAGTTCTTTTGGTTCATTTTTCAAATATACTTTATGAATATTACTATTTAAATAAGCAAAAAGCGCATAAAATATTAAAAATAGTGGAACTATAAACATATCAAGTTTTATTTTCAAACGTAATAAAATTATAGGAATTAATATTGTGATTCCAACAAGTATCATATCTATTAAAATTGCTCGGTTTTTTAGTTTATCGGTGTTTTTATTTATTAAAACCGCTCCTAAAAATTGAACTAAATTTATAATATTTGAACTTAAAATATTATATATACTTGCTCCTTGCAATCCCCTTATACTTGATGTTGTTATAGTTAATAGCTCTGGAGCAGAAGTGGCTGTTCCTGCAATATTCCCTACAGTTTTAGCTTTTAATTTTAAACTTTCTGCTAATTTTCTTAATGTTGTAACTAAGATATATTTTGAAATTAATACAATTAAAAAAGCAAATAATATAAATTTAATAATTTCGATTAACACTTTTTGTTACCTCCATTATTATATTATCTGCTTTTATATATTTTTAATTCATTTATCTTATATAAAAAATATATTCATGCTCTTGTTCTAATTATAACTAATAGTAGATTTATTTTTCCTCATCTTTCTTGATTAACATTTTTATTTCTTCTATTTGATCTTTTCTTGTAGAATAGTCATCTTCTGAAACTTCTGTAACTATTATTTTGTTTTCAATTCCAAATTGTTTTAAAACATTATAGTCTTCTTCAAAACTTTCCCAAGAATCATGCATTCTACCATGTGTTTTTTTATCTATAACTCCATCATTATTTAGTGTTCCTGCAAAATGAATTTGCTGTATATATTTTTTGCAATCCTCTTTATTTAAATATGTATTTAAGTATTCATTTAAAGATATTTTAAACATATTAGCTACACAATGTAAATGGCAAGTATCTAAACACACTTTTAAATGCTCATCATCTATTTGTTTTGCAACTTTTAAAACTGAACATTCTTTTCTTTCAACTATAGCATAAATATTTTCGATTAAAATATTTACATTTGTATTTTGAATTACTTCTAAAAGCTCCATCATTCTGTCTATTGCACCACTGTTACTCCAACTAATATAATTCCATCTAGTATGATATAGTAAATTTAATTTCAAATTAAACTCTTGTGATGCTTCACATAGCATTTTTAATCTTTCTTTTTCAAAATCTATTTTTGAAAATGCCAAAGCTTCAAAATTAAAATCTTCTCTTATTGGCAAATGTATTGTTACTTCTTCTAATTGAGGTATTTGACTCTTTAATTGTTTTATAACATTATAGGTTATTTTTTGTGTATGTTCATAAGAAAGTAGTTGTATTTCTATTCCCCTATACTCTTCTGCGTATCTTTTTAAATATTCTAATCCTTCTAGATTTTCACTTGTTTTTGGATATATTATCATTTTCTTACCTCCATTTTCACCACAAAAATTCTATCATTTGTTTTATAAATAGTCAACAAAAATTCGACAAAAAAGAACCCGAATTTTTCTAGGTTCCTTCTAACTACTTATATTTTACATGTTTTCTTCCATCCACTTACTTGCAAATGGGCAGGTTGCTTGAATTTTAGCTCCTTTTTCTTTTATTATATCAACTGCTTCTTTTACCAATTTACTTCCAATTCCTTGACCTCTTAAAGAATCATCTACAAATGTATGGTCAATATTATATACTCCATTTTCTATTTCATAAAACGTAATTTCTGCAATAGTTTCATTATTATTATTCATTGCATAAATTCTATTTTCTTCCTTTAAAAATTGCATGATTTAGCCTCCTTCTTCTAAAATCTTATCAGCTTCTTTTTGAGTTATATCACCATTTTCTACCATTTTCTTTATAACATGTTTAGCTCTTTTAGCTGTTAAATCTGGATTTTTTGTTGGTGCATAAACACTTGGAGCATTTGGAATTCCTGCAAGCATTATACATTCATAATCTGTCATCTCTCTAAGTTCTTTATTGAAATATCCTTTGCATGCTGATTTTACTGTATAATATCCATCTCCAAAATAGCTTGTATTCGCATATAATTCAAATATTTTTTCTTTACTTAACGAATTATCTAATTTACTTGCCATAAGTATTTCCGCTATTTTTCTTTTTCCTGTCTTCTCTTGAGTAAAATAAATATTTTTTGCAAGTTGCTGAGAAATTGTACTTCCACCTTCTACAAATTCTTTAGCCTTTATATCATTATAAATTGCTCTTATAATAGATATAAAATCTATTCCTTTATGTTCATAAAATCTGTGATCTTCGGTCGCAATTACAGCTTTTACATACATTTCTGGCAATTCAGAAAATTCTGAATAATTCTTCTTTTTTTCAATACTTGCTATCTTTTTTTCTATTGGTTCTTTTTCCAAAGCCTCTTTATACATTTTATATCCAGGTATTCCGAATATTACTCCTATTGCCACTCCTATAACTAGTATAACTAAAATTATAAATATTATTAATCTTTTTATTAATTTCATTTTTTGCTCCTTTTAGGTTACTTTTTCTTTTATCAACAAAAGTATCATTCTGCATCTTTAGGTTACTTTTTTCCTCCGTCCTAAAAAGTAACCTTGTTTCCAATATACTGCAAATTAATTCTGTTTTCTGGTTTTTTATCAAATAAATATAACGTTATTAAAAATATCCATTCTAGTGGCTTCATTAAAATATATGTAATATCTGCTTGAACGGCTGTGTTTATATGTTTAGATAGAGGATATCCATATTTATCATAAATATATCTTATAAAATGATGAAATCTTGGTGTTTTTTCTTTTATTAAATCTTCAAAAGCATTTGCTATACATAGTTGTCTATTTACAACTATTTTTTCACCTCTTCTAATTCCCATTCTTGTTGGTTTTACAATTTGTTTATGTCCTTTTAAAGAAACTGTACATAAATAATGTGCATCATAGGTAACTGGTGGTGGTGATATTTTTTGTGAAAGTGTCCAGTCACTTGTCTCTAAAAATGCTTTTATTGCTTCATCTGGTCTTTGACCAAATAACATTAAAATACATATTAGTATTGCAAAAAGTGGAATAGCTAAAATCACAGCAAATATTGGCCAGTTATCTACATCATTTAGAATTTTGTTACATTTGTTTAAAAATTTATTTTTATACTCCCTTTTTCCACCTATTCCCTGTTCTTTATATTTTTTAATAACGTATATTTCTGCTCTAATAGAACATAAAATATAATTTAAAGGAAATAATATAAAATATTGCAGTACTCCACCTGCTTTTGGCATATTGTTACATAGTTGTATTATAAATATTATCATATATATTGTACATATAAATATTCCTGACATACTTCCAACAACCACAAGTGGTGGTAAATCTAACTTTTTTATTCTAATTAAAATATATGATAATATTCCTAATGCATAAATTGAAATAACTGTTGGTAGACTCCATGAAGCTATTGGAGAATGTAGTTCTAAATCTCCTCCACTTATCATAAGTGCTTCATTGTAATCTTTAAATCCCAAAAGCCTATATAATATAATTGAAAAAGTAATTCCTAAAACAAATGTCAAACAATCTACTAAACCTTCTTTTATCTTTTTCTTTTTGAATAAATTTATTATGTTAAAAATTGTTAATATCCATGGTAAAATTAAAAATGAAAATAAAAACAAAAACCCTAATAATGAACTCATAACCCCTCCTAATCTGCAATATATTCTATCATCTTAACAATTCCTTCTATACTATCTATATCTACAATTTTTTTATCTAAAGTTATATCACACATTTCATGAAGTTGATATCCATAATTTGATTGCAAATGTCTACTCATTCCTAAATAACATTCAGTTTGTTTATTTACATTTAATATAATTGGATATAAAAATTTTTCAAATTGAGCAGTAACAACAATTTTGCCATCTCCATTTTTATTTACATCTACATATTCAATTCCAAATCCGTCGATTCTGTATGTATTTATTAAATTTTTTTCAACTTCCTTTTTTACTTTTTGCTTGTTACATACATAAATTTTTGTAGCTTCTACCTTTTTCAAATCATTATCTGGATTAAGATTTATACCTTCTATATAAATACATTCATCAGTTTTTAAATCGCTAAACTTAATTTTTTTATTTGTTTCGTAATCTATAAATTCTGTTTTATTATTTACAACTACTATATGTGTAAAATAGCTCGTAGAATATCCTATTTCAATCATATCTGTGCCTTTATTTAATAGAATTCCACTTGCAGTTGTGTTTGTAGCAGTTTGATTATTATTTAAATTAGTCTGCTCATTTGGTATAAGTTCTTGTCCTTTATTTTCAAAATCAATATATACACAATCTGTATTTACTATTTTACTCACAACAACAATATTTACAATGTATTTATCTTGTATTTGTGCCATTTTGTATTTTACATTACCAATGTTTACTTTTACAGATTTTGTATTATACTTTGTAACTGTGACTATTACTTTTTGGTTTAAAAAATTAATTTCAGGTAATTTCTCTTTTGTAGTAAATTTAGTTTCTTCTATCATATCTTTATATTCTTTTTCTGCTAAAATTATTTTTTGATAAACTCCTGCATTTTTTTGTAAAAGTCTAATAGTTGTAGGTAAACTATCTAAAAAATTTGTAGAAGTATATATCTGTTCTTTTTCAAATGTATATGAATTCATTTTTTTAGTTAGTTTATCTAATTTTTTTATTAATTTATCTTTATCATTAATTTTAGTTTGCTTTACTTGACCATTTTCTGTAAACATTTGTATCATTGCTATATTTTCTTGTTGCAAAGGAAATATAAAATTTTTACTCCTTGATAAATAGTCAAATTCCACAAAGCTTTCTTTTTCTTTTATCTCATCAATTTCTTTTTCTTTTAAAACAACTCCATTTTTATTTTCAGTTATTCTATTAAAAATCTCAGAATATATTGTTGAAAATGCAGAATTTTCATGTTCTAAAATATAATACTGATTATTTGAATTCTTATATATTATTCTATCTGGAACTTTTAAAATTCCACTTGTTTCTGAAATTTGTCTATTTTCGTTTCTTACTTCATCTTTTTCTATCTCAAATGCTGTAAATATTGTAAATCCTACAATTACAACAATTATAATTAATATTCCTGTTAATTTTATTTTTTTTAGTTTAAAAATTTTTCCTATTATTGCCATTATCAATCCTATTAATATTATTGTTCCACAAATATATAACAAAATCATATTAGTTTTCCTCCTTGTAATCTAATATGTCTCCAGGTTTGCACTTCAAGACTTCACATATTTTTTCTAATGTAGAAAATCTAATTGCTTTTCCTTTATTATTTTTTAAAATTGAAAGATTAGCTGGAGTTATACCGACTTTTTTAGCTAATTCATAAGAGGAAATTTTTCTTTTTGCCATTATAACATCCAAATTTACAACTATCATCACTCTCTGTCCTCCCTTGTCTTATATAGTTAAATCATTTTCTTCTTTGTATTCATACGCTTTTCTAAAAAGTTCAGATAAAATATATAAAGCAATTGAAACTCCAAAAAATAGAACACTTAAAAATGCCAAACCTAATATTAAAATTGGATCCTCAGATTTTACTAATACTACAGAATATAAAAAATCAATAAACCATAATATTGCTTCTATAATTGAAAGTTTTGCAGTACTTTTTTGTATCTTAATGTTTTCTTCACAAAATGGATTATTGTTTTTTAAGCTATTAAATAATTGTATAAACTTATGTGTTATTAAAAGCATAACAATACCATTTGGATAAATTACATACATGCAAGAATTCAATTTTAAACCTAATGCATTAAATGCAAATGGTAAAAATATTAAAACAATAATTCCTCCATAAAAACAGACTTGTAAAAAAATCTTTAATATATTCCCTACTCCTTTTTTTCCTGATAATTCCATATAAAAAATACCTCCATAATTTTATATTATGGAAGCATTGTATCATATACGTTATTGTTTGTCAATATTAAATTATTGTTTTTCGATATATTTGTATCTTAATATAAACTCTTTATCTTCTTTACTTACTCTATAACTATCTCTACATTTTGAAATAGCTTTATTAATTGTAAATTTGTTCAACTTGTTGTGTTCTAAATATTTCAAAGTCTTATCACGATTATATATCATAAGCTCACATACAAGCCAAGCAATTGCCATATTTACATAGTATTCTTCTTCATTATAAAACTTATCTATAGTATCAAATATTTTATCAACATATTCTGTATTATTCTTATAACAAAATAATATTCTAATTCCAACTCTTCTTGTGAATGCATCTTTGCTTTTTAAATATTGTTGTGAAAGTTTCCAATACTTTTCTTCTTGTCCTTTTATTTTAAAAGTTAGTGTATCACATGTTGACCAATTGTCTATATATAATTCATTTAAGTATTGTTTTTTTATTTCAAAATCTTTTATTAAATTGATTAAACAAACATTTACAATTGTATTTTCATAATACTTATTGTTTTTATTAACTAGAAAGCTCATATAATTTCCTTTTGCTATTTGTTTACTAATTTCTCTAAGTTTAGGAATTGGTATTCCAAGTACTTCCATATTTGTATTTACTATTCGTTTTGTAAAATCTATTTTCTCCTCTTGTTTTATACTTTCTAAATATTTATTAAATTCATTAATATCTTTACTTGTCCATTTTTGTTTTACTAAATCCATTTCATTTTCCTTATTCAAATAAATTTATAGATAATTTTATTTTATCATTTTTAATTATATGAGTCAATTATTTAAAGCTTATCTATATATAGGAACTAGTTTTTTTAGTAAAACTTTTGAAATTTGAATTTTTCTTAATGATTTTCTATCTTAAATTTATAATTTAGATATGTAGACTCTTTTACTGAATTTTTCTTTAAATGTAGCCACTCCTCACACCCTCTTTTAAATTTTATTTTTTTAATATCTTCCATAATAAAAAACCTCCTTTTTGCATTTATTATATCTCTCTATTTTTTAATGAATAGCATTTGGAGGTTATAAAAAAACATCAAAAATAATGCAATCTCATTTTTGATGTTTTTAATTATATTATCTTTCTTCTTAATTTTTTTTATCTAATTAAAATCTTCTGTTCCAACTTTATACTCAATATCCTCCATAAATGGAAAAATTTCTTTAACTCTTTTTAAAGTTAAAATCGTCATTCTAGGATGCGGGTTTTTAGGGTTATCTGTTAAAAGTTTTTGAGTATAACAATTTTTGGCAGTTTTAAAAAGCACATATCTATTTTTTACATATGTATAATATATTTGATATCCATTTTTTAAATCTAACCACATATCTTCAAAAGTGTAGTTTTCCATTTTTTCTCTCCTTTTCAATTGGTGTCGGCTCTTTTTGTTGAACTTTATTTTATCATTTCTTTAAATTCTCCTTCTGAAATTACTGTAACTCCAAGAGATTGTGCTTTTGTAAGTTTACTTCCTGCATCAACTCCTGCTAATACATAGCTTGTCTTTTTTGAAACTGAGCCTGATACTTTTCCTCCATAATTTTCTATTATGTCACTTGCTTCGTCTCTTGTAAACTCATCTAAACTTCCGGTTAAAACAAAAGTTAATCCTTCAAATCTATTATCTTCATTTTCTTTTGATTCATCTTCCATATTAACTCCATAGCCTTTAAGTCTTTCAATTAAATCCTTTGTTTGTTCCTGTGAGAAAAATTCTACAATACTATTTGCAACAATTGGTCCTACATCATTAATTTGGCTTAAAGTATCAAAATCTGCATTTGCTAAGTTGTCTAGTGTTTTAAATTTTCTTGCTAATACCTTTGCCGCTTTGCTTCCTACGTGCCTTATTCCAAGAGCAGTAATTAATCTATATAGTTCATTATTTTTGCTATTTTCTATTGCATTTGTAAGATTTTCTGCAAATTTTTTTCCATTCTTTTTTAGAGATGCTACATCTTCAAATTTTAGTGCATAAATATCTGCAATATTGCTTATTAAATCTTTACTCATAAGCTGATCTATAATGCTCTCTCCAAGTCCATCTATATTCATCGCTTCTCTAGATACAAAGTGTACTAAATTCCTATATAATTTTGCTGGACATTCAATTCCTGTACATCTTATTGCAGCTTCTCCTTCTTCTCTTATAGCAGGAGCCCCACAAATTGGGCATACTGTTGGCATTTCAAAACTTTTTTCTTTGCCTGTTCTTTTTTCTTTTTTTACTTCAACAATTTCTGGAATTACATCTCCAGCTTTTTGAATAACAACAGTATCTCCTATTTTTAAGTCTTTTTCTTTTATAAAATCTTGATTGTGTAATGTAGTTTTTGAAATTGTTGAACCTGCTACTTGCACTGGCTCTAATATTGCAAGTGGTGTTATAACTCCAGTTCTTCCTACATTACAAACTATATCTATTAATTTGGTTTCTTTTTTCTCTGGTGGATATTTATATGCAATTTGCCATCTTGGATTTTTGGCTGTTGTTCCAAGTATTTCTCTAAATGCTAAATCATCTACTTTTATAACAGCTCCATCTATTCCAAATGTTAAGTTTTCTCTATCTTGTCCAATCTTTTCTATCGCTTTTTTTACATCCTCAGGTGTTTTACAAAAAATCTTAACTGGATTAACATTAAATCCTAATTTTTCTAAATATAATAGTTCTTCATAGTGTGACGAAAATTCTTTTCCAGTGATTTCTTGAACATTATATACATAAATGTCTAATGGTCTTGTTTTTGTAATAGAACTATCAAGCTGTCTTAATGAACCTGCAGCTGCATTTCTCGCATTTGCAAATAGTTCTTCTTCATTTTCTTCTCTTTCTTGGTTCATTTTTTCAAAGTCTGCTTTTGAAATAAATACCTCTCCACGAACTGTTATATCTATATTTTCTGTTAATTTTTTAGGAATGTTTTTAATTGTTTTTAAGTTTTCTGTAACATCTTCTCCAACTAATCCATTACCCCTTGTTGAACCTCTAACAAATTCTCCATTTTTGTATTCTAGAGCTGCTGTTAAACCATCAATTTTTGTTTCAACAACAAAATTGTTATTTTCTATATTCTCCTGTTTTGCTCTTTCTCTTATTTTATTAACATAGTCTAAAATTTCTTCTATGCTAAAAATATCTTGCATACTTAAAAGTGGTATTTTGTGTTCTACCTTTTTAAATCCTTCTTTTACCTTTCCTCCAACATGTTGAGTAAGTGAATCTTTTGAAATAAACTCTGGATATTCTTTTTCTAAATTTCTAAGTTCTAACATTAGCATATCATATTCAAAATCTGATATTTCAGGTTTGTCTTCGTTATAGTATTTATTTGCATAATACTCTGTTTGTTTTCTTAACTCTTCAATTCTTTTTTGTGCTTGTTTTTTATTTAACATTTTTCTACCTCTGTCCTATTTTTTATAATCGAATTATATCATACCAATATTCTTTTTTCAACGAATTTCAAGCAAAAACAAAAACTTTATTTTTTATTGATTTACTGCTAGTTTTCGACAAACTTTGCACTTTTTGTGTGATATAATATTTTGGCCGAAACTTTCGACAGAAAGGAGGCTAGAATGATGACTAAAGCAAAGGAGAAACGTACAAAGGACAAAAATACTTTTACTATTCATAAACTCTTACATAAAATACTTGAAGCAATTAAACTTATTTATGAAATCTGTAGAGTATTTAAGGCTATTATAGATTTATTCTTTTAATAGCCTTACAAATTTAAAAAGCAGATGCTACCGGGCATCTGCTTTTTTTCGAACGATGACTAAATCTACATATATTATACAACATTTGAAAAAATTTGCAACTATTTTTGTAAAACTTTTCTAAAAATCGTTCGATTTTATTCTACAAATTATTTAATATATTCATCAATTATATTCCATACATCTTCAGTATAAATCTTCTTTTCTGCAGAAAATGGAAGCATTGTACTATCTCCTATAGGATTTATTTGTTTTTGTAAATCTTTTACTATTCCTTCAACTTTTGTTGTTGCAATTTTATCAGCCTTATTTGCCAAAATAATAAAAGGCAAACCTGAACGAATAATATAGTCGTACATTAATCTATCATTTTCAGTTGGATTGTGCCTTATATCTATTAAAAATATTACAAGTGCTATATTTTTTGATTTTACTAAATATTGTTCAATAAAACTTCCAACTTTATCCTGTTCTTGTTTTGACATTTTGCTGTATCCATATCCAGGAAGGTCAACAAAATAAAATTTTTCATCTATATTATAGAAATTTATTTGTCTTGTTTTTCCTGGCTCACTACTTGTTCTAGCTAGTGCTTTTCTATTTATCATTGTATTTATAAAACTTGATTTTCCTACATTAGATTTTCCCACTAAAACTATTTGTGGCAATTCATTTTTTGGATATTGCTTCGGACTAACTGCCGAAATTTCAAACTTTGGATTTTTAACATTCATTTTATAATTCAATCCCTTCCAGTGATTTAAGTATAAATACTAAAATTTCGAAATATGCGTAAGCGACCAAACGAACGAATGTGAGTACGAATTGGAGCAATCTTCATACTAGTCTATGTAATATGGAGATTGCGACATCAAATACTTAGAAATTTTAATATTTATACTTATTTATATAGTTATTATAACATAGTAAATTATTTTTTTCAATCAGTTTCATGTTGTAACACAATTTTTAAAATCTCATATTATATATCATAACAAACAAATTACAAGGAGGTCATTATGTGTTGCTGTAATAATGATAATAATGTAATCCTTTGGTTCATTATTTTATTCTTACTTCTTTTCTGCGGTGGATGTGGTAATAGAGCCTGCTGTGGCTCTAATTAACCCATACTTGCCTTGTTGTTAATACTTAAAAATCTATTTTGAAAGGTGGTGAAATATATGCAAGAAAATAGAGGATGTGGAGGATTTGGCTTCGGTGGTGGCGATGACTGCTGCTGGATAATAATTCTTATAATCTTAATTTGCTGTTGTTGTGGTGGAAACAGAGGTGGATGTTGCTAATTTTTTAGCTCTTTCCTCGTTCTAATAGGGAAATAAATAATTTTCTTATACAACGAAAAAAAAGGTTCAGTGCAATATCTGAATCTTTTTTGCTTATAGTATTTTATATTATTTCATCTACAGCATCTTGTATGCCAATCGGAGTAACTTTGTTATCTCTTAATAGACCTAAAATTCTACCGATTTCTTCTGATGTTTTTGCAATATTTTTTATCTTTTTATTCTCAACATTAATTTTTCCTTCTATATATTCAGTTTCTACTACTTCTATACCGTATTTGGCTTCAACATTTTCTTCCGTTTCTATTGTTTTGTAATATTCTAATTTAATAGGATATTCTATTTGTTCATCTGGTTCGCTGCCATCTATAAATATGCCATCGAAAAATGTTTTCAAGCCTCCACTCCTTTCTCCTATTTCACACAGCCAAAGTCTATTATACTACAAAATTTTGAAATTGCAATACTTGCAATTTATTTTTTTGGTATTTTTATCCATTTTTTTGAAATTTACTTAATATTATACCTACTTTGTCAACAATTTCTGTTGAATTATTTGCTGCTATTTGCTTTCCAATTGCTTTTCCTCCAACAGTAACTGACGCAATAAATGCACTTATTAAAAATTGTATGTTAGATGTAACTCCATATGTACTAGCTAATTTTAAAGCTATCATTGTTCCTATAGCTCCACTTATTACTCCACAAATATCTCCTATTACATCTGCACATATATTTGCAACTTTTGATGCATTCTTTATTAGATTAAGTGATGATTTTGCTCCTTCTGCTTTTTTTGTAGCTTTTGCGTGGAAATGTTCTTCATTTGCAACAGTAACAGCCACTCCAATTATATCAAACAAAATTCCTAAAAACACTACAAAAATTAATATAATTACAGCAAAACCTATATTTAATTTTGATACACCATTAGATGATATGTATGATATTATTCCTGATAGTATAAAAGTTATTATAAATGCTTCTATAATCCATTTTGAATTAGAATCTTTTTGTTTCATTTTGTTCTCCTTTTTGGTCCTATAAAAATATTTTTTTATTTAGTATTTTAATATACTAAAAAATTCAGTATGGCTTTCCAAGTATATTAAAAATGGAAAACTAGAAATTAATCTATTTTTCCATTATATATAATAAGATGGTAAAAATATAAGTAAATTTTACGGTTTAGGTCTAGTTGAATTTCTCTGTTTTCTACTATATATTACTACACAGCCGTTTCCATTTAAAAAAAACATCTATTTAATAGACACCAGATCGCCACTTAAATCCGTACCTTAATCCTTATATTCCTATGTCTTTTACAAGACAAACACCCTAGAAGTTTTCCTTTAACATAGTTTAAATATTACTAGTTTCTTTTGCAAATGAAATTTCATAAAATATTTTCTAATCCCAATGCATTCACTCAAAACAGGCTACGCTATATATTTTGTGTCTTGGCACTCAATATAGGTTTTACTTAAAATTATATATTTTAAGCCTCCGCGAAATCAGGGATTGCATATATGCCATTACATACTACCCTAATTTCTTTACTCCCTATACACACGCAAAACTGGCATTTTGCGCACATACAAGAAACTTCATCGATACGCCCTTTAGTGGATTTTTAGCCCCACCCTCGCAATAAGTACTATGACTAGAATAATGCACCATCGTTTAATATTATATCATAAATTTAAAATTTTGTAAATAATTTGACTTATCTGTATAATCGTTCTAATTTAGCCCTTTTCAATATAAATCGTTATATAAATATTAAATAGTTTTGAGTTTATAATATTTTGCTATTAATTCATCTAGTTCTACACTCAGTTTGTATATCTCGTCATAATCTGCGTTTTCTTCTATCCTTTTGTTTAGTTTATCTCTTAGTTTACAAATTTCATCATTTAACATTCTAAATCTTCCCCCTTGTAGCAATACAAGTTGATAAAAATCTTGTTTTTATTACATTTATAATTAGCGTAACATAGAAATCGACCTTAGTCAAGTATTTGCATCAATTTTTCTAAACTTTCGTATGACGTTAAAATGCTATATTTTTCAACATTATACAGCAATCGACAATTAGCTATTTTTAATTACAGAATAAACCATTTTTTCTTTTTTAAAATTGTTTGTCAAAACTTGTTTTACATAGTCAATATCTAAGCCTGTAATTTCTTCTATATATTCAAAACTATTTATACCTTTCATAAAATCTCCTAAAAACATTCTGGCAATATTTGATACATCATTATATTCTTTTATATAATCACCATAAATCATTTTTTTAGTTCTTTCAAAGTCATCTTTATTAATGTCATTTTTTTTCATTTTTTCAAATTCTTCTACAATTTTGCTATAGAATGTTTCTGGATTTCTTGAACTACCACTAATTAAAATATGTGCATATTCATCTGTAAACTCATATTCAAATGAAGGCATACCAAGTATTATTCCATCTTTATATAATTCTTGATATAATTTTGAACTTTCACCAATTATCATATTTAGTAAAATATCTATTGCAATATGTGTTTTTACTTTTTCCTTTTGTTTAGGTGGAATGCATTTTATACCAATAGTATACAAAGGAATGCTTACTTCCATTTTGCTTTCAACTTGAGGCTTTACTATTGATTCTTCTTCATTTTCATAAACTCTTTTAATTTCTCCTGATGGCTTTTTATCAATTAATCTTTTTTCAATTTCTTTTAAAATCTCTTCTGGTATAAAATCTCCACAAACTACAAGACACATGTTTGAAGGATTGTAAAAAGTATTATAACATTTGTATAAAATGTCTTTATCTATATGACTTATTGTTTCAATAGTTCCTGTAATATCAAGTTTTACAGGATGATTATGATACATAGCTTCTAATGCATTTAAATAAACTTTCCATTCAGGATAGTCATCATACATCATTATTTCTTGTCCAATTATACCTTTTTCCTTTTCTACATTTTCATCTGTAAAATATGGATGTTGAACATAATCCATAAATTCATCTAAAGCCTCATAAAAATTGTCTGTACATTCATATAAATACGCTGTATGAGTATTTGTAGTAAAAGCATTAGCATTAACTCCAAGGCTAGATAGAACATCTAAACTATTTCTACCATTTTCTTGTTCAAACATCTTATGCTCTAAAAAGTGCGCAACACCTTTTGGAACTTCTGTTACTTGTTCCTCACCTGGAACATAAAATTTGCTATCATTTGAACCATAATGAGTTCCCCATATAATATATTTTTTCTTAATTCCCTCTTTTGGAATAATCATTACAGTAAGTCCATTTTTTAATTTTTCTGTATAAACTTTTTCTTTAACTTTCAAATTTTCTATAACTTGCATTTTTAACTCCTTTTTGGAAAAGGGGACGGTTCTCTTTTCCATTCTTCTTGGAAATTGGGACAGTTCTCTTTTCCAACTAAGCTCTTATTGTCCCCATTTTCACTTAATTAAATTAATTCCTTAAAAAATAAATTGTATTAATATTAACCTTTTTTGCAAAATCTTCAATTTCATTTTTATTAACATCTTGTACAAATTCTGCATATTGTTCTAAAGATACATTGTTGCCACTTAATTCTTGTCCTAAAAAATAAATAATTTCTGTATCTTGTTCATCAGATATTCCAGCTATATTTGATACAATTACTTTTTTTGCATTTTGAAGATCTTCTTCTGTAAAATCTCCTTGTTTCATAGCTTCTATTTGCTCTTTTATAATATCTGTTGCTTTTTCAAAATTTTCAATTTCTATTCCTGCATTTACAAAAATATTACCTGTATAATATGAAAAACTTGAACTAGCTGTATATGCTAGACTTGCTTTTTCTCTAACATTTTGAAATAATTTTGAAGTAGCAGTTCCTCCTAAAATTGCATTATATAACATCCCAATATATCTAAATTTTTTGTTTTCAATATCTTCTTTACTTGCATCAACATCATATCCAATTACTAGTTTTCCCTGAGTCACATCTAGTTTTTCTTCAACTTTATTTGCTTTTTCTATTGGATTTTTAGTTTCAGGTCTGTTTATGTTATATTTAGGCTCTCTATCTTTTAATTTTGAAAGATTTTCATCATCTTCTATTATATTTTCTACATCAATATTTTCTAACTTTCCTGAAACAAAAATATCTATTTTGCATGTATCTATTAAATTTAGATAATATTCATATAAATTTTGAGCATTTATATTTTCTAAATCTTCTACATAACCATATTTATATAACCCTTGAGGCTTATCTTCGTACATTTCTTCAACACATCTAAATAATGCATATCTTGCCTTGTTATCCTTTTTTGCTTCTATTATTTGCTTAACATTTTCTTTTTCTTGATTAATGTATTCTTCATTAAACTCACCATTTTGAGTCAATGGATTAAACACAATTTCAGATAAAATCTCTATGCTTTGTTTTAACATGTTTTCCCCATTTTGTGGAAGAAATTCATCATTTATAGATTCTATATAAAACTTCAAAACGTGATTTTTTCCAAGCTTATCTAATCCGCAGTTAAATTCTGCACCATACATTTCTTCTAATTTTTTACTTATTTCTTCTTGTGTTTTAAATTGTTCGCATCCTCTTCTTAAAACTGATACTAACAATGAATTCTTTGTAACATTTTCTCTTGTTAATGGTATGCTTAAAAACATAGCTATTAAGTTTGTTTTGAATTTATTTGTATTAATTGTGTGTAATTTTATTCCTTGTTTCATTCTTTTACTTCCTTTTGTTAAATTTAGACTTTTGTGGTAGGATTTGCCTATAAACCTTTACATCTTGTCTTATTATACTACATTTTAAATTTATTATACAAGTGCTTTGTTTTATTAATCTTTTAAAATAATAATAGTAAAAAAAATAGCCTAAACTTAGACTAATTCTTTTTTAGGTTCTATAATAAATGTTGGGGTGGTTAGAAACTACTTCAACATTTTTTTATAAAAATATAGCACTTATCGAAAATACCTGATAAAATGTAATCGCTAAAAAACTATTTTAAGGAGGTATTGATAAGTGCAAAATAATTATATCAAAGATTTATTAAATTTTAAAGATGTTGTAGTAAAAAAAAATTAAAAATTTAAAGGACTCTGTTGAAATTTATGTAGAATTCCCCAAAACTACTCAATATTGTCCAAATTTCTTACTCTGATATTTCAAAATTCTCTATCGTAAAACTGTCAAACTTATTTAATAGCTTATCAGCTATATCTTGTTTTGCTTTTATCTTTATAATCCCAAACTTGTTAAACATATTATCAAAATTGGTTCCATCATTTATTTTAAATTTATTGCTCATATTTAAATTTTTCAAACTATTGCATGTATTAAACATTCCTGACATATTAGTAACATTATCTGTTTCAAATCCGCTTACGTCTAAATTTGTTAACTGATAACACCATCCAAACATACCACTCATATCTGTAACATTACTTGTATTCCATTTTTCTACATTTAGTTTTTTTACAACTTGACACTCATAAAACATGCTTGACATATTGGTGACTTTGCTTGTATTAAAATTTTTTACATTCAATTCTAAAACGCTTCGACATCTATTAAACATGTTTGACATATTTGTAACATTACTTGTATCAAATCCACTTACATCTAATTTTTTTAATTTAGTACAACAATAAAACATATTATTCATATCTGTTACTTTACTAGTATTAAATTTACTAACGTCTAAATTTTCTAAACTAGTACAGCTTCCGAACATTTGATTCATTTTTGTGACATTGTTTGTATCAAAACTGCTTACATCTAAACTACTTATTTTAGTACATTCAACAAACATGCTAGTCATATTAGTTACTTTTTCAGTATTAAATTCACTTACATCGATATTTTCTAAATTTCTACATCGATTAAATAAACTATCCATATTTGTTACATTATCTGTATCCCATTTACTTACATCAAGATTTGTAAGATTTTGACATAAATAAAACATTGAACTCATACTAGTAACATTTTCAGTATGAAAATTTTCTATATTTTCAAATTCTGTTAGATTTTCACAATTAGAAAACATTGAATCTGTACGTGTTGGTGCAATTTTTTCTTCTATAATAACTTTTTTTACTGATTTTTGGTTAGCATCTCCTGCAGTATTCCAATTATTTTTTATTGATTTACTATTTGCATATAAATTATATCCCTGTTTTTGAGTCGCTCTTAGATATAAAGTTCCATTATCATCCAATTTAGCATATACACTAGTTGGAGCCACTTCTTCATATTGTTCTATATTGCCATTTGGATTTAATTTATAATTTCTATTTGTATTATTAAATTTTATTTTAAAGTTTCTTCCACTTTTTTTCACAGTAACATTTTTATCTTTAAATGCTTCTTGCAATTCTAATTCTTCTATATTTCCATATTTATTATTAGAACTTGATTGTAATGCAGCAAGTACAATCATTTCTTTTTCTTGCGAGATATCTGTTAATTGCTTTGCTTCTCCTGCTTTTGTCAATAAACCATTATCACCAGATAACATTGATATAGAAATTCCGTGCTAAAATGAGTAAAACTATGACTGTGATAACTAATGCAATTAAGGTAATACCAGAACTTTTATTATTTTTTGTTCTACTTTTTTTCAATTGTTTTCTTTCCATCTTCTTCCTCTTTCTTGTCTTTGGTTAATAGACATATAGATATATTAATAACTATCAAAATTATATAAATTTATTATTTATTTGTCAATACTCTAAAATGCCCGCGTGTGTGTGTACAGTCTCAAAGGGTTTGAAGTTGTAAATATACGTTATATCTGAAACTAGCTTCTCTCTAAGTCTTTTTGCCTTAAATTCTTGATTGAGTAAATTTGGTTTGTTAGTATCATCAACTTTACTTTTAGCTGGTCCTGGATTGTATTTTCTTACAATTACTGAACGAATACCTAGTATCTTCATTCTTCTTGCTACTCTTTTTTGGCTTACCTTAATTCCGTCTTTTTCTAGTTCTTTTTGGATTTTTGGTGATTCATATCTTCCTTTGGATTGATTATATTTTTCAAGTATTACTTTATCTAGTTTTTTATTGTTTTCAACATATCTATTTGTTCTTTCTTGTTTATGGTAATAGTATACTGAACGGGGTACTTTCAGTACTTTACACAATATTCTAATATTATACTCGTTTTTATTTTCTTCAATAAATTTTATCCTATCTTCTATTTTTGCGTGAATATGGCAACCGCTTTTTTTAATATTTCATATTTAGAGTTAATAGTCAATATTTAGTCGACACTTTTTAAGATTTTTGTTCGACACTTTTTAATATTTTTAATCGACACTTTTCAAGAGAAATGCATTGTTTCACATCAATTGTAACACTACAACAGGATTTAAAAGTTTAAAAAATGCCCTATTTAAAAACTAAAAAAGCAAAAAAATAAGAACTATTTGATAAATAAAACTTATTAATTAGCTCTTATTTTTTATATAATTATTCTACTATTTTTCCTCCACCAAGAACAATATCATCAATATAAAAAACTGCTGATTGACCCGGTGTTATTGCTTTTTGTAGCTCATCAAATACAACCTTTATATTTGTTCCTTCTTGTATTATTTTTGCTTTTGCTTCTTTTGAAGAATATCTTGTTTTTACTGTCACTTCCATCCACTCGTTTATTTCGTCAACAAGTAATAAATTAATATCTGAAACAGTTATTTCTTTTTTATATAATTCCGCTTCTTCTCCAACTATTACTTCATTTCTTAAAGGATTAAAACCTAGAACAAATAGTGGTACAGGATTTGAAATTCCAAGTCCTTTTCTTTGCCCTATTGTGTAATTATATAATCCTGTATGTTTTCCTAAAATATCGCCTTTACTATTGACAATATTTCCTTCTTTTGGTTTTATGTCCGAATTATTTTCTAAAAACTTTTTGTAATTTCCATCTGGTATAAAACAAATATCTTCGCTATCGGGCTTATTTGCTACTTTTAAATTGTTTTCTGAAGCAATTTTTCTTATTTCATCTTTACTTTCAAAATCGCTTAGTGGAAATACTACATGCTCTATTAAGTCTTTTGGAATATTCCATAATACATAGCTTTGATCTTTTTTACCAGCATTTGATTTTTTTAAAACCCATCTACCATATTTTTCGCTATACTCTGTTTTTGCATAATGCCCTGTTGCTATATATTCGCATCCCATTTCTTTTGCTTTTTCATACATTATACCAAACTTCATATATTTGTTACATTCTATACATGGATTTGGAGTCTTACAATTTGCATAGCAATTTATAAAATCATCAATTACATATTTTTTAAATTCATTTTTGTAATTAAATGTGAAATGTGGAATTCCTATTTGGTTACAAACATTTTTGGCATCTATATATGTATTTATGTTGCAACAGCTACTACCTGCAAATAGTTCTAACGTTGCTCCTACAACGTCATATCCTTCTTTTTTTAGTAGTAGTGCTGATACAGAGCTATCTACTCCTCCACTCATTCCTAATAGTACTTTTTTCATTTATTTTTACCTTTCTTTTCCCTTTTTGATGTGAACCAATAATTTTTACTTATTTCATATATTTCTTAAACATTTCATAAGCCTTATTCAATGCTTCTACTAATTTTTCTACATCTTCTTTTGTATTATATAAATAAAATGAAGCTCTACATGTTGAATCTATTCCCAAATATCTCATAAGTGGCTGTGCACAATGATTTCCTGAACGTACACATACTCCATAAGTATCTAAAATACTTGCAACATCATGTGGATGTACTCCTTTTATATTAAATGAAATTACTGATGAATGATTTTGTTTATTTGGTGTAATATATAATTCAAGAAAATCCAATTTTGAAAGTTCTTCTCTCGCATAGTTTACAACCTCATCTTCTATTTGAGCAATTCTTTCATAACCTATATTTTCTATATAATCAATTGCTGCAGCAAGTCCAATTACGCCTTCAATATTTTGTGTTCCTGCTTCAAATTTATTTGGAAGTGGTGCAAATGTAGTTTCTTGTTCATAAACATATTCTATCATATCTCCACCCATTAAAAATGGTGTCATATCATTTAATAATTGTTTTTTTCCATATAATACTCCAATTCCAAGTGGTGCAAGCATTTTATGTCCTGAAAATACAAGAAAATCACAATCTAAATCTTGAACGTCTATTTTCATGTGAGGAATACTTTGACTGCTATCCACAATTACTATTGCACCTTTTTTGTGAGCTTGTTTTATAATTTTCTTTACATTATTTATTGTTCCTAAAACATTTGAAACATGTGTAATTCCAACTATTTTTGTTTTATCTGTAATTTTGCTTTCTATTTCTTCATCAGATATTTCAAACTCATCATTTATATACATATAGTTTAGTTTAGCACCTGTTGTCTTTGCGACTTTTTGCCAAGGAACTAAATTTGAATGATGTTCCATAATAGATAAAACTATTTCGTCATCTTTTTTTAAATTTTCCATTCCATAAGAATATGCAATTAAATTTAAACTTTCTGTTGCATTTTTTGAAAATATTACTTGCTCTGCAGATGGTGAATTTATAAACCTTGCAACTTTTTCTCTTGCCTCTTCATACTTTGCAGTTGCTTCTACACTTAAACTATATGCACCTCTATGCACATTGGCATTGGTGGTTTTATAATATTCATCAATTGCATTTATTACTTGCTCAGGCTTTTGAGTGGTGGCTCCACTATCTAAATATGTAATTTGTTTTTCATTTAATATTGGAAAATCTTTTTTAAAATTCATTTTTTTCTCCTAACAAATATATTTTTCAACTTTTTTAATCTAATCTCTTATCTATCTCCTCAACAATTTCTTGTTTCAACTCCTCATCTTTTATAGTTTCCAAAATCTTATTAAACTTAGCTTTAACAATAAGTTTCATTGCATCTTTCTCTGAAAGTCCTCTACTCATAATATAAAACAATTTATCATCTTCAATTTTTCCTGCTGCAGAGCTATGGTTTCCTTCAACATCTTCTTCTGTACAAAGTAACATTGGAAGTGCTTTTGATTTAGCTTTGTCTGATAAAAGCATACAGAATTCATTTTCATCTCCTTTTGCTTTTTTACTTCCTTTTTTAAAATCTATTGTTCCTTTAAAATTCTTTTTAGCTTCATCTTTTAAAGCTCCTTGAACTTCAATATTTGTTTCTGTGTTTTCTCCAAAAAGTTCAGCAATATAGTTAATATCAAAAACTTGATTTCCAGCTCCTAAATATATTGTATTAATATTTGCTTTTGCTCCATTCTCTTTTATATTAGAATAATAATTTGTAATGCTTGTCTTTCCTCCAAAATCTACAATTGTGTAATCAACTCTTGCATTTTCTTCTAAACTGTTTTCTATACTTAATAAATTATTTGATTTACTATTTAGCATATTTACTACTACAATATTTGTTTTTGAATTTGCCTTAGCATTTACTCTAATAATACCATTATGATAACATTCAAAGTTATCATCAGACATATATTTTATATATATAGTAGTTTTAGATTTGGTATTTGCATCAATCTCGATATTTTCAATTAAATCGTGGTTTTCTTCATTAAAATTAAAATCTAAATATAATAATCCAGTCTTAGTCTCGCTAATTTTAATATTTTGATTTCCTTTTTCAAATATTTGACTTTCTAATCCATTACCATACTTTAATGGAATTTTACTTACTTTATCAGAAATATTAAAATTTGAAGTATCTCCTGAAATTGTTAGCCCTCCAAATTCCTCTATTTTGTTTGGAAATTCTAAATCTAATTCTATATTATTTATTTTATAATTTTTTGATGTTCTTATTGGTGTTTGGTTTAAAATCATATTTTTATTTTACTAACATAAAGTTAGCTTCCTTTCTATAAATTTTACATAATTTGATTTTTACTTTCTTTCGTGATATAATGTGATGTATTATAAATACTTAATAAGTAATGTTGTAAAAGGAGGAAAGAAAAATGATAGATATAGTTGCTTTTATAGTATGTATTCTTATAATGATATTATGTCTTGCAAGCATGAAATACCATTTCATATCCTCCCGGGGATATAAAATACTTGGTATAATAGGCGCAATATGTGTACTTATACTACTAGTTAAGTAACCCTTGTCTGCCACCCCTAGTGCCCTGCACCAGGGGTGAGCATTTTTTAAACTATCGCCTTATTTAAAATCATCTTAAAATCCTTTCTTTTATTGATTTTTCTTGCTTTTTATGGTATAATATAAATTGTAACAGTTCATTTTATCTTAAATTAAGGAGGCTTTATGCAAAACAACAGAGATGACAGGTATGTGACCAAATTTTTAATTATTGTAGCTCTTGTAGTACTCTTCATATACATGTGGATCTTTTCAGAGCTATTTTACATCCCGTTACCATAGGTCTTCTTTAGACTCACTTGAAATTTAAGTGAGTCTTTTACTTTCTATTTAAGTCATTTCTTTTTTATAGTGTAATTTAAAATACAACTTAAAATTTATCCTATACTGCCTTCTAATTCCAAATTAATCAAATTATTCATTTCAACTGCATATTCTAGTGGAAGTTCTTTTGAAATTGGATATGCAAATCCTCTTACTATCATTGCTTTTGCATCTTCTTCAGAAATTCCTCTAGACATTAAATAAAATATTGTTTTATCACTTATTTTTCCTATTTTAGCTTCATGAGAGAATTCTATTTCATCATTTCTAATGTCATTTACAGGAATTGTATCAGACCTTGAAATATCATCTAACATAAGTGATTCACATGATACTGAGCATTTTGAATTTTTTGCATTTTCATTTACTCTAACAAGTGCTCTATATGTGCATACTCCACCATTTTTTGATATAGATTTTGAATTTACAACTGATGAAGTATTTGGCGCATTATGAACAACTTTAAATCCTGTATCTAAATTTTGACCTTTACCTGCAAACGAAATTCCTGTATATTCTGTTTTTGAGCCTTCTCCATTTAAAACACTCATTGGATAAAGCATTGAAATTTTTGATCCAAATGAACCAGATACCCAATCTATTTGAGCATTTTTTCCAACTATTGCTCTTTTGGTATTCAAGTTTAGCATATTTTTTGACCAGTTTTCTATTGTTGAATATCTTAAATAACTGTTATCTTTTACATATAGTTCTACACAACCAGCATGAAGATTTACTTTATTATATTTTGGTGCAGAACATCCTTCTATAAAGTGAAGTGAAGCTCCTTCTTCTACTATAATTAGAGTATGTTCAAATTGTCCAGATTCTGGTGAATTTAGTCTAAAATATGATTGCAATGGAATATCTACTTTTATTCCTTTTGGAACATAAACAAAAGAACCTCCAGACCATACTGCTGCATGAAGTGCTACAAATTTATGATCTGACATTGGAACACATTTCATAAAATGTTCTTTTACAATTTCTGGATATTCTCTTACTGCTGTTTCCATATCTGTATATATTACACCTTGTTTTACAAGTTCTTGCTTTATGCTATGATATACAACTTCTGAGTCATATTGAGCTCCTACTCCCGCCAAAGATTTCTTTTCAGCTTCAGGAATTCCAAGTCTATCAAATGTGTTCTTTATATCTTCAGGAACATCGTCCCAATTGCTATTTAATTTAGATTTTGGTCTTACATAAGTTGCAATTTCATCCATATTTAGTTCAGATAAATCAGGTCCCCATGTAGGAAGCTCTAAAGAATTGTATACTTCTAGAGCGTGAAGTCTTATTTCTTTCATCCACTCAGGATCATTCTTAATTGTTGAAATCTCTTCTATTATTTCCTTGGTAAGACCTTTTTTAATTTTATACTCATAATCGTCTTTATCTTTTATGTCATAGATATTACGATTAATCTCTTCAACATTTGTCTTAGACATATTAGTTCCTTTCAAACCTTAATTCTATTTAAATTGTGCATAGCCTTCTTTTTCAATCTGATATGCTAATTCTTGGTCACCTTCAGCAACTATTTTTCCATCAACAAGTACATGAACCTTGTCTACCTTAAGACTACTTAGAATTTTTGTGTTGTGAGTAATAATTAAAACTGCATTTTTATCATTTTTGAACATTTCAATTCCTTTAGACACCGTTTTGATAGCGTCAACATCAAGTCCTGAGTCGGTTTCATCAAGAATTGCAAGTTTAGGATTTAACGTAAGCATTTGAAGAATTTCGTTCTTTTTCTTTTCTCCACCAGAAAATCCAACATTCAAACTTCTTTCTGCATACTCTGGATCAATAGACAATTCTTCCATATTGTGCTTAAGTTCTTCTTTAAATTCAAATATCTTAACAGGCTGACCTGTGATTTTTCCTTTTGCAACTTTTAGAAAGTTACTAACACTTACCCCAGGAATTTCTTCAGGTAATTGAAAAGACATAAAAATACCTTTTCTAGCAATTTCGTCAGTCTTTAGATTTGCTATATCTTCGCCATCAAATATAATCTCACCTTTTTTGTCTGTGTAAGCAGGGTTATTAAAAATAGCATTTGCTGTTGTTGTCTTTCCGCTTCCATTTGGCCCCATAATTACATGAATCTCACCTTTATTAATGGTTAAGTTGATTCCTTTAAGAATTTCCTTACCATCTTCAGCATTCACATATAAATCCTTTATTTTTAATAGTTCTTTTGACATTTTATATTCTCCTTTTTATACATGTACGTCATTTTTCTTTTTTAATATCATAT